>VFSW01000003.1_pt1 | contig 344548 bp, 363 predicted proteins | sample 5358111 | NCBI WGS metagenome assembly VFSW01 (sample SAMN11554181, study PRJNA540505) | mine drainage metagenome | isolation source: sediment from site ElyBrook_90M | place: USA: Ely Copper Mine, Vershire, VT | collected 2017 | reverse complement strand
CCCACCGGCGGCCCCTTTTTATTTCTCCCTTAATTGTGACCTGATTAAACGTATATCGATCGCGAATCGAGTCGGACAGTATAAGCTTGCAGCGCGCCCAGGAGTACTAAAACATGTATTCAGCCATGAGTGCTGAGACAAAGAAACAGAATGCAACAAAGTTTGTTGCAATCCCTGTCATTTTGCTAATTGCCTTTCAGGCTGCTCTCTCATTTGGCACTCAGGTGTCCTATTCGAGCTCATCGTCCAGCAATCTTCTCTCATCCCACTGGGTCCCTGGATGGGGATACCGCGACGAGCTTAATGCAAGCGACATCGACAACCAAAACTTCTGGACCGACAACGCAGGAAAGATCCTTACAATGGCAGAGCTGACCAATGACACAGTAGATGCAAGCCAAGCTCTGTCATTTTTGGAGCATAACGGGTTGAGTACGTCTGACTATCTTCCGGAAGCGATTGTTAACAGCTCAGCTCTAAAATTGAGCAACGGAACAGGAATGACTAACCGCATTGCAATGCTCGGAGCTTCAAACCATTCTTCTTCTGATCTTGAACAGCTTGCAATTGGAAACTATTACGCGGGAGAACAGATCCTAGCTTACCTTGGATCCGATAGGATGCTGGTCAACGGGACGATCTATCGTTCCACAAACTCCACAGTCTTTGAAACGCTTGGCGGATTCGTTAAGAGATCAGAGTTTTCAACACCCGGTGGCGGATTCTATGTCTACCTTAACGCAACAATTTCTCCTGGAGATGCATACGCACATGTGAGCATGCAGGTTCTTCCTTTGAGTGCTTCTCTTAATTCAAGCGACCTGCTCTACCTTCAAGTGTTCTCCTCTGCGGCACAGTTTGACAATGCTTCCCTTTACGATACGAGCGGAAACTATCTTCGAAACCTCGTGTACAACAATGGATCTCCTTCTGCGCAGAACGGAACTATCATAGCGTACTCAAAACAGGAGAGTGTCTTTACTCAGGATTCGATTGCCATAAGCTTTGGAGCAAACATTAGTTCTTCTCCTGCTACGGTGAACGACTTCGAGCATTGGTATCATGACAGCGCCTTTGATGGATTGAGCTGGATCGGTGTTGCATATAATGCGCCACAGGTTTCTGCTGGGAAACTCTCGACTCCAATAGTCGCAAATGTCTATCCGATCGATCATATGGACTACCGTCTTGTCAACGACACCGCGAAGTATATCGCGCTCGACACAAAGAACACGACTGTTTCTCCTCCAGTGAGCTTTGGATTCGTCGCCTACGGACTGGCACTTGCTTCCTCTTTGAATCCCCTCAATCAAACGCTTGCAGCCCTAGCAAGTAATTACTGGAATTATTATTACTCAAGATACGAGCCTTTTCATTCTGCAATTGGTTACTCTACAGCGTACGCGAGGCCGATCAACATTTTTGCGCTTGCTGGATTTCAGTTGTATGGATGCAATTCTACGGTGGAGAATTTTGCAAGGGACTTTATAGGAAACACTTCCGGCGCCTCGATCGAAGAGTATGGTTGGGCGGTGGCCGCACTCTACAAACTGGAGAGCTGCACCCATTCAGCGGCGGATATTTCTCTCTATAATTCGTTTGTCAACTCATTCGGCACAAGCAAGTCGCACTTCATAATGATGAGCTCGGAAAATATACCTGGTGTATCAGATCTCAATCCCTCTTACACATTCCAGTTAGGCGAAGCAGCTTCAGGTCTGATGCTAGGTGGAATCCCATACAACGATCCTGTGGTACTCGAAGCAATGGATGCGGTGTACCAATCAAACGTTAGCGGGACATTGCTCAATCAGCCATTTCATGGAGATCTTGCGAATACGGAGACGATTCCTGCGTACTTGCTCTCAACATCGCTCTTTCAAAGCGAGATGAGAAATGAGACCGGCGGATACTGGATCTCGGGGATCCAAAACGCCAACGTGACATCGATAGACTACTACAATGGCACATTGCTAATCGGCGCTTTTGAAAACAATGGCACTATCGTCGTATCTTCGAGCGGAAGACCCAATATTCTCCTTGGCAATATCAGTGGATTTGCAATCGAGGAGGTTGCTCTGAACTCCATTACAGTTACTACGACTGTAACTACGACGACAACAACAACTGTTGATGGATGTGCGCTGACAGATCTTGCCAAGTGCAATATTTTAGAATTGATCATCCTTTCCATATCGGCGCTTCTTCTTGCCGCGAGTGCATTTCTAGCTATAAGGGGAAAAATGATTATGCGGCCGAAAAAGCATTCCTAACATTGGAGGATCAAGTGATATTTCAAAAGTATGAATCCAATAACTGGAAAGACCGCAAAAGATGCGGATTTGGGCGCCCAGAGAGCGATGACCAGCAAAAATTGAGTTCTGAGTTAAAGTCGAGAATTCCAATTATTGCGGTCTTGTTCTTTCTCATAGGTTTTGATATCTGGAGAGGAGCTCTAGGCCCGACACAGGCAAATACTATTAACATACCATAGGCCAGAGTGCAAGAATATTGACCTAAACATCACTGATTGCGCGATCTGCTCCAAGATCATCTTTAATTATCTTGGTCAATACTTCCGCGTCAAGCACCGCGCGGATCTATTAGATGCGGTCCAACTTTAGTTGAATGCGATCATCAGTCTCCCGCACAAGTGAATTCCCTGGCTTCCTCCCGAGTTAGAGCACTCTCCTCTGAGTAAAGACACCAAGGACACGCTGCGGTAGGATCCGGGACACTCAACCCACATTTTGGACAATAGATCACATAGATCTGGGGGCGCGGCTTTTCAACAAGAGCCATATGAAGAATAAGGTCGCTATGTGATATTAAAGGATGGTAATATCTTCGCCATAGTCTAATATTAGAGACGTACGCACTAACACCTAATGAGCATAGGAAGACTCCGAGGGCGTCTTCAATGGAAACTCGATCCCGTATCTATCCTCAATTTTCTTCAGCATGCTGAGTACTCGGCCCTCCTTTGTAATCCTCTCCACTTGATGTATCAGTCTAAGAGATTCCAGCACGCGTCTGCAAATCCGCGAGCTGTAAGGAATCGATTTTATCGAGAGGTACAAACTGCTCCTCTCTTCAGGTGAGAGTTTCTTTCCATAGTATCTTTCAATCGCATCCTCAAGCTGCCTGAAAGTATCCAAAAGACACCTCTCTTCGCTCGTATACCCGTAAAAACAGTTCCTGCAGTTCGCGGAGAGGAGCTCCCTCATCGGCCCCTTTTCGTTGACACGAAAGTGTCTCATCGGGTAGATGTATCCTTGATCCTTGAGCCGCTCCACAATCTTGTATGCCGCGCCGATGGTCAAACCGAGTGTGAATAGATTCTCGTAAATGTCAGCAATCGAACCGCCAGTTCCCGAGCAAAGGCCGTTCATGATCACCTCCTCTGGCCAGGAAGGAAGTTCAGAAAGAAATTTCTCAAGAATGAGATCAACCTTCTTCCTGTCCACTGCGTACTCCGTGAAGCCGCTGATCCGTGATTCGAAAATCGTTGCCTCTAGGAGCTCCTCGAAGATCTTTGCACATTGCCTTGGATCCAAACCGGCTATTTCAGAAACAGATTCAAGCGAGATTCCAGGACGGTTCCAGCCCTTCGTCTGTGCGATGTAGACGACAGCCCAGAGTACCGCGAAATCCTTGTTTTTCCAGCTTCTCCTCAGAAACCAGTCAAACTGCCTGAACGCCCTAATCGCATCACCCTTGTTGACGACATAATATGTGTGGCCCTGCTTTCTTTTTTTCAAACCAAGGCTAGAAGAAAGGTCATCAAGAACAAGTTCCGCGTGATTTTTCATCGGAAGGAGTAAAACCTTTCCGCCAGCGTTCTCCAAAACGTAAGGAGGCAGTCTTCCGTATAGCTCCTCACTCCAGTCCGATGGCGAAAACGAGCCAAGGAGGCTCAAGGCAGATGCCATTTCAGGCCTTGCCTGTCAATGGGTAACAGAAGAAGGTCAACTTTAATGTTTCGTCGTATATTAGACACAGTCCAATATACGACCACGCCCTATTCTAGACTACTAAACGGTCATAAGGCAAAATTCGCCTTAAAGGCCTAATTTGAAGGGAGTTGCCCAGCTCCAGCAGACCAAAAGGATCACTCGGAGAACAGACCATGTGGCCCCAAAGGCAGCAGAACAGTTTCTGCGCACCCCAATCAACAGTGATAATTTCCGAAAACCCATCGGGCAGGTCTACATAATCCCCGAGAGGTGCAAGGAGTGCAACTACTGCTGGACGTTCTGCCCTAGCGAAGTCCTCGAACTCTCAGATGAGATTAACCCGAATGGATACAGACACCCAAGAGTGAAGCCGGGCAAGGAAAACGATTGCGTCAATTGCGGCATGTGCACATGGATATGTCCAGAGTTTGCGATATTCACGATTGAGGTGAAACCATGAACCAGTATGCAGAAGATGGTACCCTTGTACCAGGGGACTATTTTATGATGGGAAACTTTGCCTGTGTCGAGGCCGCGATAATGGCAGGCTGCAGGTTCTACGCCGGTTACCCGATCACTCCCTCCTCGGAAATCTTTGAGAGTGCAAGTACGAGACTCCCGCAGGTCGGTGGTTACGCTGTTGAGATGGAAGATGAGATAGCGAGCGTCGCAGCTCTGATTGGGGCATCATACGCTGGCGCCAAAGTGATGACCGCCACATCAGGTCCAGGATTTAGTCTCATGATGGAGAACATAGGCCTTGCTTACATGATGGAAGCTCCGTTAGTCATTGTAAACGTCCAGAGAGCTGGCCCGAGTACTGGGATTGCAACACTGGTCGGTCAGGGAGACATGATGCAGGCAAAGTGGGGCACCCATGGTGATGTGGAGACTATTGTGTATTGCCCTAACAGTGTTCAGGAGTTCTTTGACCTCACAATCCAGGCCTTCAATTCCGCGGAAAAGTTTCGCACTCCCGTCTTCGTCATGGCAGATCAGGTGGTCGCGATGATGTGGGAACGTCTCCGAATCCCTGGATGTGGGGAAATTGAAGTCAAGCAAAGAGATGTGCTTGACCCCAAGGTGTTGTCTAGCCAAGTGCCTTTTGACTACTCCGAGGACTTCCTCCCTATGCCAATCGCCGGCACAGGCTGCAGAGTCAACATAGACAGCTTAACTCATGACTCCAGAGGCTATCCCAGCATAGAACACTCCGTCTCTGAAACCCTGACAAGACACCTTGTAGGAAAAATCACTGGCCACGCCCGAGAAATATGGAAGTGGGAGGAGTTCCTCCTAGAAGATGCAGAAGTGGCTGTTGTTTCCTATGGTTGCTCATCTCGCTCGGCGCTGCGAGCTGTGAAGATTGCAAGATCAAAGGGAATCAAAGCAGGTCTCCTGAGACTAATCACTCCTTGGCCCTTCCCAGACGAGATTATCGAGAGGGTTAGCAGCAAGGTCAGCACGCTCGTCGTCGCAGAGATCAACTATGGTCAGCTGATCCACCCGATTCGAGAGCACTCAAGGTGTCCTGTTGTTGGAGCGAACTGGGCGCCAGGAACTCTGATCGATCCTAGTGCTATACTTGATGCACTTCAGGTGGTTGTTCCAAGTTGACCCAGTCCATTTTCCCGGTCGGAGGGCCGGAGATCAAGACAAAATCCCACCAATGGGATCCTTTGATTCGCTCCGAGAGATACCCGAACATCTGGTGCCCCGGCTGCGGCATAGGAATCGTCCTATCCTCATACATTAACGCCGTGCACAAGTCATCAATACCCGCGGAGAAGCATATCTGCATTTGTGGCATAGGATGCACTGGAAGGGTCTCCGGTTATCTCAATCTCGATTCCTACCATACTACCCACGGAAGGGGGATTGCCTTTGCAACGGGAATGTCTGTAATCCGCCCCGACCTTGAGATAACGGTGGTCGCTGGCGACGGCGACATCAGCACGATTGGAGGAAACCATCTGATTCACGCCGCTCGGAGAAACACCGACCTCAACGTAATCATGGTGAACAACCTCAATTACGGGATGACAGGCGGGCAGCACGGCGCAACAACTCCACTCGGAGCACGGACTCACACCTCTCCCTATGGAAACGTCGAGTCTCCGTTCAACGTCCCATACCTTGTCTCAGCCGCTGGGGCCTCCTTTGTCGCCCGCTGGACGACTATTCATGTGAGGCAGCTGCTTAGAGCAATCAAGCGTATGATGGAGATCGAGGGCTTTGCGTTCCTCGAGGTCGTCTCTCCATGTCCTCCCACTTTTGGAGAGTTCAACAACTATCCAGAAGCTTTGGACATGATGAACTACTTCAGAGACAAATCGGTCGTGGATAACGACGCTGACCTCAGAGACATCACGATAACCGCACGCCCGGAGGATCCGATAGTCGTCGGTAACTTTGTTGACAGGCGCAGGCCGTCCTACCAAGAATTGTTGAGCGGGTTGCATGAGAAATCCTCAGACAAAAGTGCGCGTGGAGGTCCGAACCATTGAGGCAAGACATCAGAATAACGGGACTCGGAGGTCAGGGCGCGATAACCGCGGGACATATCCTTGGAAGGGCAGCTTCGATCTATGACCGAAAGGAGGCAGTAATGACTGAAGGATACAGCCCCTACATCACAGGAGGGTGGTCTAGGGCTGATCTCATCATCTCGGATGATCCTGTAGATTTCCCTCTCGTATCAAGCATAGATGTCCTTGTTGCAATGTATCAGGAGGGGCTTGAAACAAACCTGAGCATGGTGAAGGCAAACGGGATTGCGCTTTCAGAGAGCAGACTTTCCAGAACCTTTGCCACAAATCATGGTGAAAAGCGGAGAGTTCTTTCAGTGCCTGCTGCATCTGCTGCAGAAAATCTTGGAAGGAAGATGCTGACAAACGTCGTGATGTTGGGATCTCTCGAAGCAATCGCGCCAGTCGTGAACCTCGGCTCGCTGAAGAAAGCTCTGGTCGACAGGTTTCCAAAAGCTGCGGAACTGAATCTCAAGGCAATCGACGCAGGATACGAGCTTGGACTCAAGGCTGCCGAGGAGTTGAAGATTAGCATTGGCTGAAGAAGATCCAGACCCAATACTAGTGATAGGTGGAGGGATAGCAGGGATACAAGCTGCCCTGGACGCCGCTCATGCTGGCGCAAGAATCTGCCTCGTTGAAAAGGAGGCAACCATTGGAGGGAAGATGTCCGTACTTGACAAAAACTTTCCCACATTAGACTGCTCAATCTGCATAGAATCGCCCAAGATGAGTGATGTCGGACTACATCCGAACATTGAACTTCTCACCCTTTCTGAGCTCCAGAGCCTTGAAGGAGAACCCGGAGACTTTAGGGCGATAATAAAGCAAAATCCAAGGTACGTGACAGACGCATGCACAAGGTGCGCGGAGTGCGTACCAGTCTGCCCTGTTGTCTTGAAGAGCGAGTTTGACGTCGGAATGTCTGCAAGAAAGGCAATCCATACGCCGATCGAGCAATCAGTGCCGGGAGCCTACGTTATCGATTCCAAGAACTGCCTCAACAAACCACCAAACTTCCTACCATGCAGCAGGTGCATGGACGCCTGCGGGCCAGACGCGATCAACTTCAACATGAGGCCGAAGATCGTTGAAAGAAAGGTTGCCTCTGTGGTTGTCGCAACAGGTTTTGACATGCTTGATCCCCTCTTGCTCCCGCAGTTTGGATACGGAAAGCACCCTGACGTCCTCACATCTATGGAACTCGAGCGTTTGCTCCAAGCGTCTGGTCCGAGCCTGGGAGAGGTCGTGAAGCCTTCCGATGGAAAGCATCCGAAGAACGTTCTCTTCGTTCTCTGTGTCGGTTCAAGGGACCAGAGATTTTGCAGCTACTGTTCCAGAATCTGCTGCATGTACAGCATCAAGGAAGCATACCAGCTCAAGGACCATGGCATCGAATCTGTCGATGTAGCATACATGGACATTCGCGCATATGGCAAGGGATTTGACGAGTTTTACGACAGAACGAGAAACTCTAATGTCAAATTCGTCAGGTCAAAGCCCGCCAAAGTCATTCCAAATGGCAAGAATCTGAGCGTTTTCTTTGAAGACACAGAATCAGGTCCGTCCGGAAAAATAAAGGAGGACTACGATATGGTCGTCCTTGCCACAGCGATCATTCCTTCAACTAGCGCTGAACAGCTGAGCAAGGTTCTTGGCATAGAACTAGCATACGACGGTTTCTTTGAATCTCGCGACGAGTTTGGAGATTTTGTGACAAGTACGAGGGACGGAGTTTATCTGTCGGGATGCGCCACAGGTCCAAAGGACATACCTGACAGCGTCCTTGAAGCTGGCGCAGCGGTATCGAAGGCCTTGACTCATGTGAAGCATAGATCCTGGCCCGAAGCCGCGCCTGTAGTTCAACTTGAGTCTGAAGGCGAGCCGAGGATTGGAGTGTTTGCCTGCCACTGCGGTTCAAACATCGCAGGCACCGTGAACATCCCAGAGCTCGTCTCGTTTGCAAAGACGCTTCCAAACGTAGTGCATACCCAGGATCAGAAGTATTCTTGCGCCGCAAATACACTCACCGATATCAGCGGAGTCTTGAGGGAGAAAAAAATCAACAGAGTTGTAGTCGCCGCGTGTTCGCCGAAGACGCATTATGCAACATTCCAGGGCTCACTCAACAGAGCAGGGCTCAACCCCTACCTCCTAGACATGGCTAACGTGAGAAACATGGATTCATGGGTACATAAGGCGGACAAGGTTGGCGCTCTCAATAAGGCAAAGGACATGGTGAAGATGTCTGTCCTCAAAGCCCTAAACATGAAACCGCTTGAACCGATGAAGTTCCCCGTTACGCAGAAAGCAGTCGTCATCGGTGGAGGAGTGGCAGGAATTGTTGCCGCAACAAACCTCGCTTCACAGGGATTTGAGACACACCTCATCGAAAGGGCTGAAAAGCTAGGCGGAGTCCTTAATGAATTGAAGGAAATCTCCCCCCTCGGGATCAAATCCAAAGATCTTCTGGACCTCTTTCTAAAGGAATTGAAAGAAAGCGGAGCAACATTACACCTAAACAAAAGGATCGAGAGCATTGGTGGATTTGTTGGAAACTACGAAATACAGCTCTCAGATGGAACTCTGTTAAAAGCAGGAGCGATTGTTCTGGCAACAGGAGCTCAGCCCTACTCCCCGACTGAATTTGAGTATCACCGGAATCCTAATGTCCTCACCAGCCTCGATCTTGAAGGAATAGCTGACAACATCGATTCAAAGAACGTCGCAATAATCTCCTGCGTCGGTTCGAGGAACGAGAGGCTGGGATGCTCGAGGTTCTGCTGCCAGACCATGATAGGTCAAGCAACCAAACTCAAGGAGAGGGGCAATAATGTAACTGTACTCTTCAAGGACCTGAGGGCGTTCGCTAGATTCGGCGAGGAAGAGTACGAGAAGGCTTGCAGGACCGGCGTCAACTTCGTCCAATATCCACAGACCTCGGTTCCGGAACATGCAATCAACCTTGGTTCAGACCACCTAATCGTGAAAGACGAACTTCTCGGCGAAGAGATTGAGATTCCAGCGGACTTTGTAGTCCTGAACGTGGGGCTCTCCCCAATAAAGGAGGAGGGTGGAGTGATCCAGCAGCTCAAGGTCTCAACCGATCAGGCTGGATTCACCCTTGAAAGCCACCCTAAGCTCGGACCCGCAGAGTCGATGGTTCAGGGTGTTTTCCTCGCAGGCACAACCCAGTACCCAAAGAGCGTGAAAGAATCAGCTATCCAAGCACTTGCCGCAGCGGCAAAAGCCTCCTCAATAATCTCAAGAGACGAAATTGAACGCGAACCATTTGTCGCTGTTGTAGATCCCCTCAAGTGCACAAAGTGCGTAAGGTGCGTACCTGTCTGCCCGTACAACGCGATCCGAGGAGAGCTGGGCAAGAGGATCGAGTTCATCACCGCAATGTGCCAAGGCTGTGGAACCTGCGTCGCAGAGTGCATGGTTGAGACTGCTCTAACCCAGGAAGGCTTCACAGACCGGCAGATCATGGCGCAGATTGATGCAGCGCTAGAAGAGGAAGCTTCAAAGAAGATCCTGATTTTCGCTTGCAACTGGTGCTCCTATGCCGGTGCCGACCTCGCCGGAGTCATGAAGATCCAGTACCCATCGAACACTCGAATCATACGAACCATGTGCTCGGGCAGGGTATCACAGAAGCTGGTGCTCTACGGATTTTCAAAGGGAGCCGGAGCAGTCCTTGTCACAGGATGTCATCCTGGCGACTGCCACTACATCAGCGCAAACCAGCAGACGCTGAAGAGGGTCGAAAAGTGGAAGCACCTCTTGAAGACGAGAGGAGTCAATCCAGAAAGGCTCCAGCTATGGTGGGTCAGCGCGGCCGAGGGGAAGAGGTTTGCAGAGAAGGCAAAGGAGATGGACGAACTGCTGAAGCACCTCCCGAGCCAGGAACTGGAGTCAACCACCCTGAAGATCAAGGTCGCTTCGAAGAGTCCTCCTGCAGGAGTCGGTTCAAGGAGTTGATGATGAGCAAATGGCAATGAAAACCGTTCTAAGACAGGAACCAGATTTCTCCAAGAGAGTAAGGGAAATCTCAGGAGAGATGCTTTCCCTATGCTACCAGTGCGGGACCTGCACCGCGTCCTGCCCGATGGGCGTGCCAGTGAGGCGCCTGATTCACTCCTCGCAGCTCGGTCTTAAAGATTACACCCTCGCGAACAGCGATCTATGGAACTGCGCGACATGCAAACTCTGCGAAACCACGTGCCCCAGAGGTGTCCAGATCACTGACATTCTTCACGCGCTCCGAGTCATTGGTTACGAAGAAAAGAGGAGCCCGAAGAAACTTGACGAGCCTCTCTGGGGAGTCTATGAGGATGCAAACCCTTGGGGTGGGAAGAAGGGTGACAGAGCAAAATGGTCAGAGAATTTAGGCATAAAGGATGCAGTGAGTAGCAAAGCAAAGTACCTCCTTTACGTTGGCTGCGCCGCATCATTTGATCCTCGCCTTCAGAATATCACACGATCCCTGGCAAAGATCCTCGGTGAAACTGGCGTTGATTTCGGAATCCTCGGAGAAAAGGAAAACTGCTGCGGCGACGTGATTTACCACATAGGCGAGGAAGGATTTCTTGAGGAGCTTGTTCAGAACAATCTCAAGGAGTTTGAGAAAACAGGAGCAGAAGCTATCATCTCGATTTCTCCCCACTGCTTCAACATGTTCAAGACTGTTTATCCAAAGTACGGGAAAATGATTCCTGCGTATCACTACACGGAGCTCCTCTCGGAGTTCATGGACAAAGACCTTCTCCCAATGGTCTCCTCAGACGGCAAGCTCAACATAACCTACCACGATCCGTGCTACCTTGGAAGATATCATGGGATCTACGAAGGGCCAAGGAAGATTCTCGAGGGCTTGCCCGGGGCTCACGTCACGGAGATGGCGGACAACAAGAGCAATGCGCTTTGCTGCGGAGGAGGCGGTGGACAGATGTGGATGGAATCAATCGGCGAGAGGCCTAGCCACCAAAGAGTGCTGCAGGCGGTTGATTCTGGGGCTTCAATTTTGGCGACGACCTGTCCTTACTGCGTGCAGAATTTTGAAGATGCTGCGAAGACGAAGGGAGTTCAGAACTTGCAGGTGTTGGACGTGGCTGAAATTGTTGCAAAATCAATGAAGGTAAAGGGATAAAGAAAATGCAAGTAGTAGTCGAGAAGGAATCTGAAAGCAAAAAGACAAGAGGAGTCTTTGTATTCTTAGAGCAAACTGGAGGAACTCTTGAGAACGTGTCACTCGAGGTCCTTGGGAAGGGAAGAGAAATCGCTGATCAATTAGGCGTCAGACTGACCGGGATCCTGCTCGGGGAAAATCTCGAAGAGGCCTTCAGAGAGTGCACATCTAGAGGCGCAGACCTCGTCCTAGTCGGCGAATCCCCTCTTTTGGAAAATTTCACAACAGAGGCCTATTCTCAGGTGATATCTCATATAGTGAGGGAGCACGATCCAGATATATTCCTAGTTGGCGCAACACACAACGGCACGAGCCTGGCAGCAAATCTAGCAATCAAGTTACATGCAGGTTTGATGGCTCACGTCGTCGACCTAGACATCGAGAAGGAAACAGGGAAGCTCTTAGGATCAGTCCCTGGATTCGGCGGTAACATCGTCGCAGTCTGCAAGTGTAAGAAGGGAAGACCACAGATGGCGACCATTCGTCCGGGGATATTCAAACCACACCCGGTCTCGGAGTCTCGAAGTGGAACTGTTAAGCCAATCAATCTTGACACGCTCAAGCCTGAAGACGTAAAGTGCAGAGTGGTCGAAAAGTCCGTCGGAGAAAGCATAGAGATAAGCCACGCTGAGAAAGTTGTTGTCGCTGGTCTTGGATTGAAAGATAACCTGACGCTCGCGAAATCCCTTGCTCAGAAGATTAGCGGAATTATGGCAGTCTCAAGACCCGTCGCGGACAAGGGCGCCGCTCCAAAGGATCTCGTAGTGGGTTCAACAGGATCCAGTCTCAACGCAAAGCTCGCCCTGGTATTAGGCATAAGTGGTGCGGCCCATTTTTCCTCTGGAATCAGAGATGTCGAGACAGTGATTGCGATCAACTCTGATCCGGACGCTCCTATTTTCAGTCAGGCCGATTATTGTGTGACTGGAGATCTTTTCAAAATCGTGCCAGAACTTGTTTCCGAGCTCGAATCCAGTGGAGGAGTAAAGCAATGAAGCAAGTCGTGTGTCTCAAGGTGACCCCGAAGATTGAGCAACTCAAATTCGACGAAGTAAAGAAGACAATGATCCGTGAGGGCGTTGAGAACGAGATCAACGAGGCAGACAAGAATGCCCTAGAGATCAGCCTGAGCCTCAAAGACAAGCTTGGAGGACAGGTCGTTGTCCTGTCGATGGGCCCGCCCTCATTTGATCCTTACCTGAAACTCGCAATTGCGATGGGAGCAGATGACGCAATTCTTTTGAGCGATCGAGCTTTCGCTGGGGCAGACACATACTCGACTTCGCTTGTCCTTGCGACAGCGGTCAAGAAAATCTCTGATTTTGGTTTGGTTTTCTGCAGCGAAGCTTCATCCGACGGAAGCACGGAGCAAGTTCCTCCAAGCATCGCAGCTTGGCTCGGAGTTCCACTGATCAGCTACGTAGGCAGTATGTCTGTGAATGATGGCAAGGTGCAAGCAAAGAGAATTATTCGCGGTGGATACGAAGTCATAGAAACCAATCTTCCGACACTCGTAAGTGTGGAACTTGGGTGCAACACCCCGAGGTTTCCAGATTTCAGGAGAAAGAGGTGGGCAGAAAGGGAATTCAAGACAACCGTCTGGGGCATAAATGACCTTGGGCTGAGTCCAAACGATGTTGGACTGGAAGGCTCTCTGACCAGTGTGAATGAGCTCAGGCATATGAGATCGCCCCAGCGAAAGAAAGAATTTCTTACGGGAGAGCCGAAGCAAGTCGCCGCAAAGCTTGCTGAAATAATCAGAAGTACTGTCTAGTTTGCTGATTAACAGACAGAAGTTACGTACATGTCAATTAGTCTCACCTGACTACGCTAGATCCCGTATGTACCCTCCGCATATGGAATATGTTTTCAAACAATAAGGCATTGGTATCTACTTTCTTCACAAAGGGGAAAGCGCGAGGAATCATTCAGGTTGCAATCATCACGAGGTTGATACTCTAACATGAGGTCTTGACTCTTATCCCTGCGTGTGTGCGGTAATGGAAACATACTGACAAAAAAAGGGAGCGATCTTAATCTTATGAGAGCTTTGCCCCGTATCACGAATGCACTAGCTTGAATAAGACAAACGGTGCTTTCATTGTGCCAGTAATCCAGGCAAATCCCAGCGGCGATCTATTTGGAAAGACAATGATCCCTATTTCAGAGGCCAGCAGTATCACCAACCTGTCAGCCAACACTATTTCTGGAGCACTTTCCTCTACTATGGCAAAGACCACTCCGCCAATAACGAGTGTCCATACTATTTCAATAGGACTATCTCAAGTTCAATACTTCAGACTCTATCCAAGGAAACTCGATTGGTTCAACTTCTCTTTCTGACCTGCGTCTTCGCAGGTGCGAAATGTAGAGATGCTGAGCATACAGCTTGTCTCCAAGCTGTGAGCATATGCGGCATTCAGGACAGACCTCCTTGAGATCCTTCAAATCGCGCCATGCATCATAGACGAGAGATCCTGGCATCTAGCCTTCTGCGCCCTCGCTCTCTTTTTCACAGATGAGGCAAATGCTACCTCGGTGCAGCGTAATAGGAGGGATCTCCGGAAACATCGGATTCCTCATACATTTGAAGCAGGGCTGATATTGCAATTTAGTAGAAATCGCCGACAGAACGGTCCTTGACATGTTCATGGCCTGGGTAGGCAGTGGCTAATAAGGCGAGGATACGATTATCAGAAATGATAATCGCGTTTACTTCGCAAAAATATAACCCGAGTTTCCTTTCTTATGATTAGAACCCACGAATTGATCACTGGTCAGAAAGATTCGAATGCGGATGACTAACCTACCATCTTTGATCAAGCGCCAAATGATTTTATCACACCCTCTTTGTCTGGCAAAGGGTAGTTGCCAGTACCAGAGCGTAGACTTGCAGCGATAATGTTCACTGACATCGTCGGATATAGTTCACTTTCTGAACAAAATGAATCTCTCGCTCTCAAGTTGCTCAGCGAGCATCGCAATCTCTTGCGTCCCTTGTTTTTGAAGTACAATGGAAAGGAAGTCAAGACCATAGGCGATGCGTTTCTGGTGGAGTTTTCAAGCACTCTGGAAGCTGTGAGCTGCGCGTGTGAAATTCAGAAATTAATTCATCTCCGTAACTCCAATCTTCCTTCAGAGCAGAGGATTGAGCTTCGAATTGGAATACATTTAGGTGATGTCATCCATGAGCTGGGCGATGTGTATGGAGACGCGGTTAACATTGCCTCAAGGATAGAACCATTTGCCCAGCCAGGTGGAGTGTCCATATCTGAGCAGGTATTCGCGCAAGTCAAGAACAAGACAGAATCTTCAGTCATTAGCATAGGAAAGCAGCGTCTCAAGAACATCCAAGAGCCAGTCGCCATTTACAGAATAGTGTTTCCATGGGACGAATATCGAGAACGAGAAAATAGGGCAGCCATTTCAGACCTTGACAAACACAGGATTGCCGTACTTCCATTTGACAATATTAGTCCAGATTCAAATGATGAGTATTTTGCCGATGGCATGACTGAGGAGCTCATTTCCACAATTTCTAAGATAAGAGATCTCAAAGTAATCGCTAGAACCTCCGTGATGCGGTACAGAGGCGCTGATAAGAGCATAGACGTAATTGGACAGGAGCTCAAAGTAGGCACAGTGCTTGAGGGAAGCGTCCGAAAGTCTGGTGAGAAGCTTCGGATCACGGTGCAACTCATTGATTCAAAAAGCAACGAGCATCTGTGGGCTGAGACCTACGACAGGGAATTCAAGGACATATTCGCAATCCAAAGCGACATTTCGGAAAGGGTAGCCGGGGCACTCAAAGTGAAGATATTGCAATTTGAAAGAAAAGTGATAGCGAAGAGGTCAACCGGCGTCGTAGAGGCATATGCTCTATACCTAAAGGGCAGGTATCACTGGAACAAGCGAACTAATGAAGGATTGAAGAATGCGATCAAATACTTCAACGAGGCCCTTGCGAAGGATCCCGCGTATGCTCTAGCCTACAGCGGACTCGCTGATTCCTACGCTCTTCTTGCACTGTTTGAGTTCATTTCTCCGCGTGATGCATTTCCGAACGCAAGAGCCAATGCGGAGCAGGCACTGAAGCTCAACCCTGACCTTGCTGAAGCGCACATATCACTCGGACTGGTAAGTTTCCAGTACGATTGGGACTGGAAAGAGGCAGAAAGGGAGTTTGAGAGAGGCGTAAAGCTCAATCCGAACTACCCGCCCGCCCATCAGTTCTTTGGAGATTATCTCAAAGCCATGGGACGCTTTGAGGAGGCATTGGTAGAGATGAGACGGGCGCAAGAGCTCGACCCACTATCGGTGTCGATAAGCACCGGAGTGGGGCATGTGTTGTATCTCTCCCGTCAATATGATCTTGCAATAGAACAGTACGGCAAAGCATTGGAGCTTGATCCAAAGTTTGTACAAGCTCACCTTTGGTTCGGGCGGCCTTATCTTCAGAAAGGAATGTTCGTTGAAGCGATTTCGGAGTTGAAAAAGGCAGTAGATCTGTCTTCTGGAAGTACAATTTCACTCGCAGTTCTCGGCCACGCCTACGCATCTGCAGGAAAGAGAGAAGAAGCTCTTGAAATTGTTGAAAAGCTCGTAGAACGCTCTAAGCAACAATACATTCCATCGTACTGGATAGCAATGATCTACATCGGACTTGCTGACAGGGAAAACGCATTTGTCTGGTTAGAGCGTGCTTATCAAGAGCGCTCAAGCTGGCTTGTCTGGATCAACGTTGAGCCAAGATTTGATACGTTGAGAGTTGATCCCCGTTATGCATCACTTGTTTCGAAAATGAAACTCACTGCAAAATCCTCGTAGGATGAAGCCTTGGAACTAGGGACAGTGATTTGTCTTGAAAACCGAAGTCTGCTTACTCGCTAAGGGTCCGATCTGTTTCGCGTAGTCTTCTGACCAGTTCTTTGATAAGATTGAATGCGACTTCAGGGTGAACCTTGACAAAGGACTTGAAATTCCAGCTCGTGAGTATAAGGCATGTTGTCTCTTCGACAGCGGCGACATCAGCAGAACGTGGTTCTTTATCGAACAGTGCCATCTCTCCGAAGAATTGGCCGCGTCCTAGTTTGGACAACACCTTGCTCCCGCGCCGAACCTCAACTCGCCCTTCAAGGATAAGGTAAAAGCAGATCCCGGCCTCACCTTGTCGCGCAATTACTTCGTCAGTTGAGAAAGTTCGCTTGCTCGATGCGCCAGCAATGCTTTTGAGTTGCTTCTCATTGAGAGTTCCAAACAAAGAAACATTTTCAAGGAGAGGAAGGACTGCCTTAATCTCGCTCGGGGATAGGTTCATTCAACCCTTGCCCGATTCAGGGCTTGCTTATAACATTTGATTGCCATGTGCCAAGGCCCATTTCTGCTCTACAAGTTACCCCCATCGAACGGAATTTTTCCAAACGAGAGTCATTCCATTAGAAAAAGAAGGATCTTTGCTGCATGTGCTTGATACTACCAACATCTTCTCAGATTGCGAATTTTTACTAATTCCTTCCTCACTTCCTTTTACAATTATCAGATCGTACCTTAATAGCAACTTCTTGCCAGGATAAAACATGCTAACAATCAGCATCCCCTCAAGATTCGAGATACCAAAAGCTTGTGGAGATCGCAGTACGCCAAGGAAGGAAGGAGACCACTACATCTTTGATGCGACTGACGAAGAATACATGTTCTGGAGTAGTCTCGCCCCGATTGAGCAGGAAGAAATCGCGAATTCGACGTTTGAGCACTGCTTCTTCGACGTGCTACACGAATTGATGAGGAAAAAGAGGCCGGACAATTACACGATTGCCAATGAAGAGTGGGTAAAGCTAAAGCCCTGACATGCTGACTTGCGTAGAAAACTTCAAACCAATACCGGAAGACCATCTCAAAGCGGTTAACTGGTTCTCATTCTTTTTGTCTTTTGAGCTACGGGTTCCTTGCTTCGAATGATTTCTTGCTGGAGGATCTCGTAAGCTCTGGGGCCATCTTCCCGATTAATGATTATGATTGCATCTTCATCGATGTACGAATGGATGACGTTTATGCCGTGCCGATAGAGCAATTCTGAAATGAACAAGGCCAATCCTGAATCACTCCCTTCGTCTGGAGAGAGATGAAGCGTCAATCTCGTCAAGCCCACTAATTCTTTTGCGATATTTCTTTTGTCAAGTCTGGAACGGATCAGCGACGTGTAGCCCTTTTCGTCAGCGATGAATTTGATCAAGTTCGAGCGCCTGAACATGTCCGGTGGCTCGTCTAGCTGGGAGGATATTTCCACAATTTGTTTTAGAATATCCGTGAAATCTGATTTGTTCGGACGAATAGTGACATCTGCCATGTCGCTGGTCATTGTGATTCTGGCGTTTCTAAGGACGCGTGACGGAGGCTCCAGCTTCTCTTCCGAAAGAGCATCAGAAAAACGCTTTATTGCTACAACGATTGTGTTGAGGCTAGTTTGTTTGCCGGACAATTTCTCGACTTCAGACTTGATTGTAGTAGCGAGGGCGTGATAGTTGACTATTTTCTGTGTCAAGCATGTATAGACCGGCTGATTGCGCATAACGATCGATTCGACCGCTGCGGGAACAGATTGGTTACGGCGAGACAAATTCCCGTCATAATGATGGCGCTCGTAATATTTATTGCTTTACAAACATAAGCCTTTATAGTGCGTAACACCTATTACACATCGTGAATTGTGAATGAGAATAGAAGAGCGAAGAAGAGGGCCACAAACAAGACAGAATCATCATGATAGAAAGTTCTCCAAGAGCAAACCGACCATTCATCGCGAGAAGTAGTTGGCGAACATGGCTCAGGCTTCGTACGCAACAACTGAAGGAGGGCAACAAGTCCTCATTTTGAGAGAAGGTACTTCGCAAAATCGAGGCAGGAATGCTCAGAGTAACAATATTTGGGCAGCAAAAGAAATTGCACGAATTGTAAAGTCGACACTAGGTCCTAGAGGCATGGACAAGATGCTCCTAGATGGCATGGGAGACGTCACTATAACAAACGACGGCGCGACAATTCTCAAAGAAATTGATGTCCAACACCCTGGTGCAAAAATGATCGTTGAGATATCCAAGACGATTGACAACGAAGTTGGCGATGGAACCACTTCTTCAGTAATCTTGGCGGGCGCACTGCTCGAGAATGCCGAAGAACTCATCAACAAGGGAGTACATCCTACAGTCATCGTAGATGGTTACAAGAAGGCTGCACTTCAAGCTCTGAAGATCCTAGACAAAATTGCAATAAAGGTTGAAGCTGACGACAAAGGGACGCTTGTAAAGATCGCAAGAACCAGCATGGCATCAAAGCTTGTTTCAAACGAGAGCGCGGAATTAGGCGCTATGCTTGTCGATGCTGTTCTCCAAGTCGCGGAAAAGACTCCTGAAGGCAAGTTCGCGGTCGATATTGACAACGTGAAAGTCGAAAAGAAGACAGGTGGCTCTCTCAAAGATACCAGTTTCATCAAGGGAATCATACTAGACAAAGAGGTAGTTCATTCAGGAATGCCAAAGCGCATCGAAAACGCAAGAATAGCACTGATCAACTCACCTCTCGAAATAGAAAAGACAGAGTTCGATGCAAAGATAGACATCAAGGATCCATCCCAGATTCAGCAGTATCTGGACGAAGAAACAAAGATGCTTAGGGACATGGTCGGAAAGATTTCTGAGGCTGGAGCTAATGTACTAGTGTGCCAGAAGGGAATCGACGACATTGCCCAGCACTATCTTGCAAAGGCTGGAGTTCTCTCCGTGAGAAGAGTGAAAGACTCTGACATGACCAAACTCGCAAGAGCCACAGGAGCAACAATCGTGACCGGTCTCGATGGTTTGTCAAAGGCAGATCTAGGGCAAGCAGGCCTTGTTGAGGAAAGGAAGATCGAGGATGACAAGTGGACCTACATTGAAGACTGCAAGAACCCGAAAGCAGTTACGATTCTGATCAGGGGTGGAAGCCAGAGGATCATTGATGAAGCAGAACGATGCGTTCACGACGCTGTCATGGTAATCAAAGACGTTCTCGAAAAGCCTGGGATAATTGGCGGAGGCGGCGCAGTCGAAGAGGAACTATCTTACCGCCTGATGAAATGGTCCAATACATTGCAAGGAAGAGAACAGCTCGCCGCAGAGAAATTCGCTGAATCTTTGGAATCAATTCCAATTACTCTAGCCGAAAACGCTGGCTTTGATCCAATAGACATTCGAGTTGAACTCAGAGAGAAGCACGGCAATGACAAGATATGGTATGGCGTTGACGTTCTGGGGAATGGCGTAGCTGATCTTTTCAAGAAGGATGTAATCGAACCGGTGTCAGTCAAAGAACAGGTAATCAAATCTGCTACCGAATGCACCTGCATGATCCTGAGGATCGATGACGTAATTGCTGGTAGCAAGGCCTCGATGCCTCCGCAAGGGAGCGGAGCCCTAGGCGGAATGCCAGGTATGGAGCAGTAGTAGCGTTCGTTTTCTCGATACTACCCCAACATTATGGTGAAGAAGCCACGTCAGAATCTCATACTTCTAACTGCACAAGATGCGGGTCAGAAATAATATGGGTTAGAAGCCATTTTGTGAGTAACGGGATCCTGTCGTGGTCTCCTTTCAACCTCAGCGGCTCTCATCACAGCTGCCCCAACAGCAGCTATTGAAGGCATCTCGCCAGCGAGCAAAGTCAAAAGTCTTCGAAAAGTGCGCAATTCCGGCAGCTTAACAAAGATGCGACGCTGATATGAGTGCGACTTGAAATGGACATGCCCAAGAAATGTCTCAAGTGCGGGGACTATCACTTTACCGGCAAGTGCTAAGCTGAAGTGGAGATCCTTGCAGGAATCTACGTTGGTGAATACCTCCAGAAGGACATGGACTGCAAGTGCGCCGAGACAGATAGAAATCCCGAGAGAGGGCAGTGGTTTTAGACTCTAATCTCGATAATAGGGAACTTTTGCAAGAATCTGACTTTCCTTGAGCTCTAAGGTTCTCAAGCCAAAATCTTTGATTAAAGTTCTCTTTGGAATTGATTTATAGTGCCTGCACCTAAATGCCCTCATGGCTATTTGTCAATCGAGCGAGGGTTGTACTAACAGAGCCACGCATTGGGTTTTGATAGAATACAGCTGGCCGACCCTGCCAAAAGAAATGCGAACCTATCTACTGTGTAAAGACCACATGCAACATGCTCAGAAATCTGCATCGAACCAAATGTCAAAGTTTCCAGAAACTGGAATCAGAATTATTGAACATGGAACATTACAAACAAATTGACCCTACTTTGCAGTACTACCATATTTTGCCTTGAGGCAAGAGAATGAGAAAATTTCTAGTCAGGGCGAACTTGAAGAAATCGTCACTCGAATATGCAAGTCGAGCTAGGAATTCAATTGGCACGACCCTAGAAAGGGAATTCGAGCTATTTGCTGACGACGCCGATGATGCCAAAGTCAGAGCTAAACAACTCCTGAAAAACGAAGGCTACGACGAGAAATTGCTGCACCGTGCAATTTGGACGGTCTCTAGGCTCGACCACCCGCGCAAGAATTAGCTCACCTGAGCAAGCGCGCAACCTTGTCAGCTTGCGCTAGTGATTACATCTTTCACTGATCTAGACCGAGTCCTATTTCTAGGGAAAAATGCCTTAACAATCACATCTTGCTTACCAATCGTAATCATCTGTAATACATGTAATATTCTCGACATAGACCTATATAGTACGTAACACCTATTGCATATGTGGAATCCATGACAACAATAAATCAACAGATGTCAAACATCGTAGAAACAGCAATAGCATCAGGCGAATTCAGGACACTGGTCCAAGCAGTACAAGCAGCGGGTCTTGTGGAAACTCTCAAAGGTCAAGGACCGTTTACGGTTTTTGCCCCAACTGATGAGGCATTTAGAAGTCTCCCAACCGGAACGCTCGAGGGATTACTAAAAGATCTTCCAAGATTGAAGAGCATACTTACCTACCATGTCGTCAATCGCAGGATCATGTCTTCAGAAATGCATGAACTGGCATCCGGAGGAAGGACGCCGAACATAACCACTCTCCAAGGATCTGCGGTCACACTCAAGACACAGGGAATGGTTCAGAAGAGCATCTATGTAGATGGCGCGAAACTAATCAGGCCTGACATCGAGACAACCAATGGCGTAATCCAAGTCATTGACAAAGTACTCATGCCAAGGTAAATGAAAGCAGCACAAACGAAAACTTCACTTGGTGACGTAGAGAATCAGTATTTCCGGTCTGCTACGCAGATCGGGGAGCTATTCTTGATTCACCTTTTGATATCTTTGCAAAACCTAACATTTGTGGGGTAACATGCGCAAGCATCTTTTCTGCAACACGCTTATTGCTAGCTTTTGATCACCATACGCGATTTCGTTGTTAATCAAAATAGGGGACGTGGTAATTACAAAAGGACCCGAAGTAGAGTATACTATACAGGGTTACATGGGCGGTTCAATTGGTATTCGAGGACGTGCCCACCCAAGCACGGATCTAAAATTAATCGAGGGAGAGCTGTATCTTCTGAGAGAGGGCAGCGTCCAACAGATAGAAATCCAGACGGATGACGGTAAAGTATTGACTGGACTCTATAAGATAAATGAGTTGAACTGGAAGAAGGAGAGGACGAATGGGAATTATGAACTCATGTTCAACATCGGATTGCAGAAACAGTAGGCTAACAATGGTAATGCTCTGAGTTGCAAGGGTATTACGTCCTGAAGAAATAATCTTCCTTGTTGTACAAGGAGTATTTTCCGCATTTCGGGCATTGTTCAGAATTGTTTTCGATCTTTGCTACTCGAAAGGACTTTTGGTCCATTTGGGTGGCAGAAGCAAGCTCTGCTCCACATTTCCGATTCTTGCACAGAACCATCAACGTCACAGGAATTGCTCACTTGGACTCGCACTCAACAATCCTGGCTTTAGACTTTTGGATACGCTCTAGTCCAGGTGTATTTTATCAAACAAGTTTTCAGTGTTGGGTAGAAACATTCCCAATGGCGGATTCGAATAAGAATCAACATCCCAGCATGATGGCAATCTTTGCTGGTGTCCCGTTCTTGTGAACATGATGTCACAACCAAGCATATTAGGCTGGACATCCTTAACGCATTGGACTATGAACATCGCATACATTTTGCTCAACGTTGATCCTGGGAACGAGGAAGAGGTATTGAAATCGCTCAGAACGATTCGCGGGATCACAGAATCTTATAGGATATACGGAGTTTATGACACGATCGTAAAGGTTGACCGCGAGTCGCAGGAAGAGGTGAAAAGCACGGTAATGCAGATACGCAGTCTCAAACACATCCGGTCGACACTGACACTTACGGTCGTCTAGCGGGCTTCGAGAGAGTTTGCGATAGCGGAAAAATGTAAGCTAGCTAGTTACGCGAATTATCGCCCGAGTTAAAATGTCGAATTTAGATACTACTTCAATTTGTCAGCGATGTGGGAGCAGAAACATGATCCAGTAACTAATTTCAACTCTCCCAATCAAAGCGCTCTATCCATACAGAGCCAGAATGCGAAAACGAGGTCCGCAATTTATGATCGACGGTGATGAAACGCCATTTCATTTATATTTTGATGTTTGAAGTTCAAAGGATGATTCTCACTAATGATAATCGGGTCGAGTCTTTATATTGCTTAGTAAGAGCTAGTTTGAAACATGCGGCTTTCAGATCCGTCCATTGCTCAAGAGATAGCAGATGCTCTCTTGGACGAATATTCAAGAAAAATCATGCTCTCATTGATAGATTATTCCAAGTCGATCGAAGAAATCAGTGAAGAGGAAAATATCCCGATCAGCACATGTTATAGAAGAATCCACGTGCTCCTGCACAGAGGCATGGTGAAAGCCTGCGAAACCGTCCTTCAAAAGGATGGAAAGAAGTACATCAAATATAGAGCGATATTCAAAAATGTGAGTTTACAGATCGACTCATCTAAAATGGCGGTGGATGCAATTCCAAACACTGATGGTGATGCAGGCAGAACGTCTTGCTTGGGGTGCAGTCCTATTCAACTCCCAGATGAAGATCATAGAGAAAGAACTGTCCGGCGACCTGAGGCTCATATCTCAGAAGTACTAGGACTAAAAAGTAAGCTACCCGTGCTAAAGGACTGCGATTTCTGCTCATCCCAGAGTGTTTGGTGTAATGCTTACACGACCGGTGATTCAAATGCCACAATCTTTGTCTGCGCTGGGTGTCAGTTCAAGAGGGTAAGAGAGGTCAAACATAATACAAAAGACCCTGGGATTCTTGCGTAAAGTCATAAGGTGTAGATCAATATGAAAGAATCCGAATTGATTTGGATGAATGGAAAGCTCCAAAGATGGAGCGATTCAAAAGTGCATGTACTGACGCATGCTTTACATTACGGAACAGGTGTTTTTGAAGGAATCAGATGCTTCAGCACCAGCAACGGCCCTGCAATTTTCAGATTGAAGGAACATGTCAGACGGCTCTTTGACAGTGCGAAGATCTACATGATGGAGATTCCATACAGCTTCGATCAGGTAGCTGATGCGATAAAGGAGACCGTTGTAGCAAACAAGCTGGATGAGAGTTACATCAGACCTATAGCATACTATTCTTATGGGGAAATGGGGGTAAACCCACTGCCTAACAAGGTCGACCTTTCGATTGCGCTGTGGAGATGGGACAGTTACCTTGGAAAAGATGCTGAGGCGAAAGGAGTCAGGTGCCAGGTGTCCTCGTGGAGAAGGATCCATCCAGCTATCATGCCCCCTCAAGCAAAATCAACAGCTAATTACGCAAATGCGAGTCTTGCAAAGATTGAATCTTTAAAGGCAGGGTATGACGAGTCAATAATGCTCAACATGGACGACATGGTGGCAGAGGCACCTGGCGAAAACATCTTTCGGGTCAAGGACGGAGTGTTGACCACCCCGCCGGCTTCGGCCGGGGTGCTCAGAGGAATTACTAGAGACACTGTTATCCATATCGCGAGCGACATTGGTTTGGAATGTACCAAGGGAAACATATCAAGAGAGGAACTGTACACGTCCGACGAGCTGTTCTTGACTGGAACAGCTGCTGGAGTGACTGCGGTGAGAGAGGTGGACGGAAGACAAATCGGTTTAGGGAGATGGCCTTTCACTCAGAAAATCATCGAAGGTTATTCAGATATCGTTCACGGCAGAAACCCAAAGTACGAGAGTTGGCTGGGAAGAATCTAGACTTCGGCGTGAGCGCGAAACGCGAACCTGATCTTCGACTTGTTATCAGCTGTTTAACGCTCGAGTCAATTCTGGTCTAGAAGAGGGCGCATAGAAACACTCCTTGAAAGCAACTGAGTAAGAATGCAAACTATCTTCTTGCATAACTGAAGGTTGTTCCGATTACTGTTGAACCAAAAATCGCAGGTCCGTTTGCAAAAATCATTTCTTTCAGAGATCTGGCCATGGGTTGATATTGCATGAAATCAATTCATGGTTTTCGCCGTCTAACACCCACACCACGCTTATAGGGCGAGTACCGTCTACAGGAATCTGACGCAAGCAATTGACAACAGAAGGAAAAGTCTATGACATAATAGTAATCGGCGCTGGAATTCTAGGCCTTTCTTGCGCTTTTCATTTGAAAAGGAACAATCCTGGGAAAAACATTCTCTTGGTTGACAGACTCAGCGACGTTGGTCAAGCCAACACTGCAAGAAGCAACGCGATGTTTAGAAACACGTTCACGTCTTGGGATAATCAAGTTCTTTCCGACACTTCGATTAATTTCTATCTCGAAGTTGCAAAAAATGGCATTGATCTTGGGATAAGAAAGACGGGATACCTCTGGGTCATGGACGAAAGGCAACTCTCCTTAAACGAAAGACATGTGCAAAAGATGATTGGCAACGGAATAGAGATCAAGAAATACGACAGGGCCGATCTAGAGAGTGCACTGCCCTCCCTTCGCACTCGCTTTCAAGACTCGGACCAAGAAGCGAAGCTCTTGAAGCTTGAAAACGTGGCAGGCGCGGTGTTTGGAATAAAGTGCGGTCGTCTCGATCCAGACAAACTTTCAAAGTATTACGAGCAACAATTCCTTACACTGGGAGGAAAGATCCTCTTCAACACCAATGCAAAATCGCTTCTGCTTGAGCCTAATGAGCCTCTTGGTATAGAAGGAGAACCGTTTGTCTGGCAGGAATCAAGAATTGTAGGAGTGCGGCTTGAAGGAGCTGCTCAATCCGAGATTAGAGCAGACACTGTTGTGATCGCGACTGGGGTTTGGAACAACGAGATCCTTGAGCCAATAGGCATTGATGGTCATGTGAAGGCGAAAAAGAGACAGTTATTCACAATATCCGCCCGCGGAAACAAGCATCTCTCAGACCTGATTTACAACAGTAATTTCAACGATCTTAAGGTTCTTCCCTATGTAATACTTCCAAAGTCTGGCTGTTACCTAAAGGCACTGGAGGAAAACAACGAATTCTGGGTAGCATGCGAAGATGATCTGAACCGGCCATTCATCAACACTCCTGATCCGAATCTCGAAAATTGCAAAGCAGAACCAAGTTACTACGAGCACAACGTATATCCGATTCTCAAAGGGTACTTTGAAGAATTCGAAAATTCAAAGCCGAGCCAGATGTGGGCAGGCCTCTATTCTTACAACACCCTTGACTCGATTCCATTCGTTTTCACAGAGAGTGGACTGATTGTTGCGGGCGGGGGTAGCGGCAGCGGGATAATGAAGGCCGATGCGATGGGAAGAATTGTTGATGCAATTTACCGCGATGGCGAGAAGGGAGAGGCCGCTCTCTATGGCAACGTCCATTATCCTGTTGAAAAGATCGGATTCAGGTCTCGGGCCGTTCAAAGAGAAGAATGGGTAATTTGAAACCTATTCTCGTCTGTCCTACATCACCGAGTTTCGGGCGAAATTGCCCGAAGTTCCGACTATAAGTCAGTCAATGATGAATTAGATTTCAAAAGCAACACCTTCAAGGTTGAAGTGCTGATTATCCAGATTGATGATCGTATAACCAGTTTAAATTGGCATGAAGGCTAGTCGCTTTAAGAGTGCAACCGTGAATGGAATGCAGCTGACGTACTTCTCTCCTCTGCAAATCAGTGGGACCGATGTCTATACCCTACTCTACATTCTTTCCTTCGTCGCTCTGACTTTGGTGAGCCTGGATGGGGTACTCGGATCCAAGCAACTATGATGCTGAACGAAATAGGTCGGAACCTCACCAAACTTCAGGCTCTTAAGGACAATAGCAGAAAAGAATTGCTCAATTACCTCTAGACAGAGTTGAAGTTTTCTGCCTCTCTTGCACAGATTGAAGCAGACCGCATCATAGATTACTTCACAATAATGCCTGAGAGTTTGGATCCAGCAGGTGTTGTTGCAAAGATGGAATAGGTGGTGCGCCAACAGGAAGGCAGCATCAAGCAGGAAATCAGAGAACTTGCTCCAACTGCCAATCCCATTCAACAAAGTGTCGCGCAGAATATTCTAGAAGTGGCGTCAACACTTCACAGATTTACAAAATAATCAGGCATTTCTACCTCACTGGGCAGAAAATGAAAAATCCGTACATCCTCGCGCAAGCGCAAATGGTACTTCGTATCCTACTGAAAGAGGCTGAGGCGTTCTTTAGGGCAATCGAGTCGTTCAAGCTAGCTCAGCCTATCGGAGACGGCCTTGGATCTACGGCGGCTGGGAAATTGATAGTTGGAAGGGAGAAGGTCAGTGTAGCGCGTGAAACGGTGTACGCAAGATCGGAATACAAGGGAAGGACTCTCCTCATAGTAAAAGCTGAAGGACCTATGGGAACGGTCGGAATAGTCGATGTTGCAGTCCAGAACCTGCTCCAAGCCCCCTCCATCAAGGTAGGAATGAAGATCATGATTGACGCCGCACTCAAGCTTGAAGGTGAGAATACTGGAGAGATTTCTCAAGGTGTCGGCGCTGCAATAGGTGGGATAGGCGTTGAAAAATTCAGGATTGAAGAGGCAGCACTGAAAAACAAAGTGCCAGTGTACGCTGTCATGGCAAAAGAGACAATGCTCGATGCGATTTCAGTAATGACGAAGGAAATTTCGGAATATGCGATAAAGATAGTCGAGGTCGTCCAGAATCTGATCGAAAGAAAGACAAAGCATTCAGACACCACATTAATCGCAGGTGTGGGCAACACGCTAGGAATAGGCCAATAGCAAGTTTCTTCCAGACCCCTTACCGCTTCTCCTAAGGGTGCAAATGGCAATCTAGGAATAAACGAGATATTTATTCTCATTCTCGAAACTTGCCCAGCTCGTCGAATATGCTGGTGGCTTGACGTTTGGCCAAGCGACAAGAACACAGCTGGGGTTGATTAGCTTTGCAATGAGAGAAGAGCGTCTCTGGCTTTCATCACCATCATAAACAATCGGGTCCTGGTCTTCTTTGATAAAGTTCAAGAGGAATTGAGCTTCCTTAGAATCAAACGTGGAGTTGCAATCTTTCCAGATCAGAATGAATGCGACGCTGGTCCCAAAGTGCATGTCAACGTGCTGCCAATCCCGATAGTCAACTCTGGGGCAATCTATGAGATGAATCAGTTTCCCATCCTGTTCGAAAAAGGCTAGCTTATAGCTTACTCCAAGCCTGCTTTTCGAAAATTCATAGACGAAACCAATAAACCCTATTACGATTCTATGAATCATACTTCGCCGGTAGCCAAGATACTCGGTCTTTTAAATTAAAGCGATTTGACCTGCGTGGGCTGAGATCGTGAAATGTAACCGGTCTGCTCCTGGCCGCTTTCTATTAGTTCCGAGCCCGAACATATCACTATCTCTCAAGATAGTTGTTCAGCAGAACGAATTAGAAGAGTCTCGTTGACTTTCCATCGACCAAGTTATAGTAATGATCTGAAAGTGAGGAATCCTCTAAATTCTGCGTGGAAAAGATGATGTCGATTCCGGCCTTTTTGGCAAGGGCTCCAAATGAATTCATGAACTCTTTTCGGTTGTCGATATTCGAGAAGACTTCGTCTACAAGTATCATTTCGGGTTTTGATAGAAGCGCAGTGGCTAGAGCTACTCTCTCTTTCATTCCAAGACTAAGCTTTGCCACTCTACCTCCATAGGTTATCCCGAGATCCCTTTTGACCTGATTGAGATACTCTTCACTTATTGAGACTCTTCTGACTTGTGCGCCCCAGATTAGATGTTTTTCCACTTCCATGTGGGGAATGAACGAGTCAGGAGTCACTAGAACTACGCTCCTCTCTTCTGAAGGCAGTTTCGTGATCAGTTTTGAATTCAGTTTTATCGTTCCTTCGTCGGGCTTGAGCTGCCCTGCAATTATTCTGAGCAGAGTGCTCTTTCCTGAACCATTCTTCCCCGTCAGACACACGAATTTCTCATCAGAGATCTCGGCGTCGAGAAGGAAATCTCCGAATCTCTTCTTGACTCTTACTTGAATCACTAGATAGCTATCGGCCTCAACGTCTGACCAATCTGAGTGTAATCATTAAAGCAATCGAGAAAAGAATCATCACGGCAGAGGCAGTCACCGAACCGGATAATCCAGTCGAAGTGTAGTAATTGACTATTAGTACAGAAGCAGGGCTGGTGCCGAAGAAAAATCCGTTTTGCGTAATTTCGTAGGCAATTATCACGATTGAGCCATATTCGCTCATTGCCCGGCTCATTGCGATTATAGAAGCGCTCAGTATTCCTCTTCCTGAATTGGGAACCACAATCGAGGTGAATGTACGCAATCTAGACGCTCCAAGACCCAGAGCGTAGTTCTCGTAGGCAGGATTCATTGATTCAAAGTATTGTTGGATAGCCCGAATGTAAAACGGAGCTGAAACGACTGTGAGCACCACTACTAGACCCTGAATCGTGTCAAAGAGAGGGATTCCTATTGAATTCAAAAATCTTCCGAACGGGGTAAGAGGGCTAGCAAGAATCAGGATGGCAATCCCTATAATCGGATGAGGGATGGCAGCTGGAATGTCAGAAAGAGTCTCTCCTATACTGTTCTTGTTTCTGGCGAAATAGTAAGCAACAGGAGTGAAGACGCCTACCGAGATTGTCGCGGCTAGAGCCGAGGAAACTAATGTCAAAGCTATCGACCTCAAAACCAGCTGACTATAACCCGCTGAATTAAGCAGTGGTCCAAACCCTTCATAGAGTATCAGGAATACAGGAATGACAAGCAGTCCAAGCGAAACAAAAGAGATTAGCTTCAGCCAGTTCATTTCAGAGTGAACCTCCTAGACTCAGATAGCCCTGCGCCACAAGCTGCTGGATGGGTTGTGGCACTGAAGTGTCATTATACAATACTGCAGGGGTTAAGCTCCTGAGTCCGTACTGTCCAAGAAGCGAAGAACTGTTTCTTGTGACAAACACAACAAATGAAATGGAATCGAGGGGGGCGGTACTCGTGCTCGGCACGGTCAAGAAAAGGCCAATCAGACTGCCTTTCTGGACTCCGGATGTGATGGAGTATGTGAATTGAGAGTAGTAAGTGCTGTGTGCGGGATCCCCGAGATTGATTGAATTTCCAAGCTGAATTAGGTTCAGCTTTTGTGCAATGGCTGCTGATTTGTAGATGAACAGAAATTGAATGTTTCCCGACTCAAGAGGTGCTATTAGGTCAGCAGCACTCGAAGAAGTGATATTGCCTTGGTTTCGGAGCAACCTGTCCACAAAATAGGCAGCATTACCGTTTGCGTAGGTGTAGCCTGCCGCCTCGAGCACTATCCATGCCCTGTATCCCGCAGGATCAGAATTGGGATCAGATATCCCAACCTTTACAGCGCCTGATGTTAGATTGGAGAAAAGGTTGTACCAAGCTTGTGTGTTGTTTGTATTCGAAGCGGTTTGATACGAATTTATGATCGTTCTTGCGGCGCTGTTTTGAAGTGTCGTGTTCGAATAAGCCACGGACATTTCATCAGACGCAAACGATATTGCCCATCCAGATGCAGTCGAGCCAAGAATCGAAGCCGCGACAGCGTTCTTTGATACTGATAGGAAGACACTGACAGGATTTCCTTGGGCTATTTGCTGTGCCAAGAGCAAAGACCCTCCAGTCTTTGGGGGCGCCATTAGTATCCCAGTATTTGCAGTGAAAGCGCTCTCCAAGGCACTGGCCTCCTCAGAGTACGCGTCTGCTGAGTAAAGAATCAAGGCGGAATGGCCTGATGAACTTGCCTCGTTAGCATTGTTAGGGACGATAACGAAGAAGTAATATGCACCTGCGCCCGCGGCTGATAAAAGAATGACTACAACAATTGCCACCGCTATTATGTTAGAGATCGCTTTCTTTTCAAAATGCAAGTGATTCAGCCTGCAAATAGAAAACGATGCTTATAAGAAGGATGCAACTGTCTATCGTGGCAATGCCTTCAGGCCCATCTCGAAACTCGCAACATGGCCTCTTTACTGCAAATCAATTTCTCGTATTGAAATTCAGAGCAGAAGGACTTACTCAGTTGCAGACAGCTAGGGCACTTGGAACAAGCAGAGCAAATGTCTCTATGATAGAGCTCAGGGCAAGAAAAAAGCTCGGCCGAGCACGAGATACAATTAGAGCATATGAATCAGTACTTTCAAGTCATTCGATAGATGTGAAGAGAGGAACGCGATTGCAGCAGATACCTGAGGTAGTGCTGCACGAAGGCGATCGTTATGGAATCCACCTCAAAAGTAACATTGTCGATATCATAAGGATGGTCAAATCGCTTAGACCCGCTTGTGTGGCAAATGGTAAAACCGCGAGAAGGCTTGTGTTTACCTTCACTCAGAGTGGGAAACTATCTATCACGCCCATCAGATATCCAAAGCATTGAAGGTTGAAGGATCAAGTATTCATTTCATAGCATCAATAAAGTAGACTCTCGTCCTTGTTTGATATCTTGCCACGTGCCTCAGACGGTTATGCCACAATGTCCGCTCACGCTTTTGCCCTGTAGACGCAGTAGTGTCTACACACCAGCGGCCTAGTTCAAGGACAGCACGAATTCACTCAGGTGCCTGTTAAAATCTGCCGGCCTCTCCAACATTGGAAGATGCGAGGCTTCTTTGACTATCACAAGCTTTGATTTTGGGATGTTCTCCTTCATGTAGGTAGACCAAGTCACTGGCGTCATCTTGTCTTCTTCTCCTACGATAATGAGTGTTGGAATACTAATCGTCCTCAGACGTTGTCTGACATCGAAGCCATTGCATGCTTCATAGTCCGCGGAAGCAATTTCACCCTTGCATTTCATAATCTCGTTTGTGACGAATCTCACCACTTCCAAGTTTGTCGTTGAAGCAAATTGTCTTGGCCCGACAACTGACTTCACTGTCTCCACAAACCTAGTCCGCAATCCTTCTCTGATCGAAGGAAGCACTCCAAGTTTTGCTCCAGTGGCAACTAAAACAACCCCTTTGAGATTCTCAGGGTGTTCTATTGCATTCAAGAGCGCGATCGCGCCGCCCATCGAGTGACCGACGAGCACAGCTTTCTCTGGACACTTCTTTGTAATAAACTCCGTCACAATCTCGGCATATCTTCTGAGTTGGACTAGCCCGATCATTGGCTTTGATTTCCCGTGGCTAGGAAGATCAAGGGTGAGCACCCTGTATCTGTCCGAGAGACTCTTTTGATGGTTCCAGAAGCTAGAGTTCTCGCAGGCGCCGTGTACAAATACTATTGACTTACCCGACCCCTCCTCTTCATGATAGAGTTGTTGGCCTTGAACCATCAGATACGTCATTCTTTGTTTTTGCTCCAATGTCAATTTCTTTTGCTCAGCGCCTATCCGACAGAATCGCCAGGGCCCCCATTGAAGGAAGCGCTCGCGCCAGTACACGCTACAATACGACAACAAAAGTGTGTCTCTCACAAACAGTAAAAGACAAGTTAATGGGCGGTTATGGAACTCTGCGAGGACTCATGCACTGACTTTTTGGGAACATATGCTGCTTATGCACCCCTAGCGCCATCATCGTTGTCAATTAAGCACGCGCTGGCCAAGCCCCCTCTCGCAATCGCCCTCTAGACCTCTTAAACCTTGAACGCCAAAGGATTAATTCCTCCAACAACATCCCTGGAGTACGAATTCCTCGATTTCGCCGCTTTCCTTTACTAAAGACAGGTAGTTCTATCTCAGATCGGACGGTACAAGCAGAGCGATTTTCACCTCTTTCTCCTTCTAGGTCAAATCTCTCGATACCATCAAATTCGAAGGCGCTCGGTAATCGGTAACTGCTTAAGGAATGATCTGGAGTTGCACTCCCAATACTGGATCTCCGAGCTCCTCCGATCCAGATCACTTGTCGAGGTTGTTACCCTCCAGAGCTTAATCTCAGAACTCCATGATTTCTCCAGTCGTCTCTCAGGTTCTTGCGGCCTCAAGAATGGCATCATCAATTTCTTTCTATTACACATCGAAGTCTCTAATGGCTATTCATTCGTTGTGCGTTCAAGTCTTCATAGCGTATCACAGATCGCTTAAGTTTCGTTTTCTCGGCAGACTCTCTAACACCGTCTTCCTAATTCCCATTTTTCCTTCTCTGAACAATACCTCATCCATCTCCTTGAAATAAGGAATGATTATTGGCCGAAATTCCATCTTTTCCAAAACATCTCTTTCAAGATCAATTCCTGGCGCGATCTCCTCTAATAGAACTCCGTCATTTGTTAGACGAAAAAGGGCTCGTTCGGTGATGTATAGAATTTCTTTGTCGTGTTTTAACGCCTCATTGCCACTGAAAAAGATCCTGTAAACCTGCTTTACGAACTTTGGAATCTTTCCATCTTCGATTATTTTGAGTGTTCCCGATTCAACTTTGATCTCGCTTGGGCCAGCCGTGAAGGTACCTGCGAAGAAACTTCGAGGACCTCCGCCGGCGATTACTGGGAAACCTCCCGGGCCGTATATCCTGCCTGCGAGGATCGATGGATTGACGTTTCCTGAAGCATCTACCTGTAAGAAGCCGAGCGATGCGGCGTCTATCACCCCGCCCTCGAAATTTGAGAACATATCTGGCATTGAAGAAAGAGCAAATGGACTCAAAGCTAGACCGAAATCTATCCCGGATAATGCGATCCCTCCCCAAGGGCCAGATTCTAAGAGTGACACGATGCAATCGGCAAGATCCTCTTCCGCCGCTATTGAAGAAACGAGAGCTGGTATTCCAACTCCGAGATTGACAAGGACGGGACACCCCTTCTCTTCGAGTATTCTCAGTAGTTCCAATAAGACTCTACGCCCAATTAGTCGCTGGACTCCGGTTTCTGGCGGAGTGATCATATCCGAGATTCCTTCGTTCAAAGGCTGCAATACTCTATACGAAATTCTTGGATCGTACTCGATTGTTCCAGACTGCCAGTGATGAGATTTCGGAGACAAGACCACGTAATCTACAAGGGGAAACGGGACATCCACGTCTCTCGGATTGATCGTCCCTGATTTAGTCAACCATCTCACTTGAGCTATCACCATTCCTGGTTTAGGTCTTGCCTTTGTCGCTTGTGCCATATTTAGAACAGTTCCTCAAATTCCTTCGTCCATCATGGATAGATTTCCAGCTTCGTCAGAAACACTAGCTCTTATTAGGGCGAAGTCTGGCTTAGGGGCCTGATAGAATAGGAATTCCTCGCGTTGTATCTCAATTGTGCTGATCTTGCATGTCATTTTGTCACTGGCTCGTCCATTGAGTGCACCACCTTCTCTTCTTGGGTCGAGGAGAGTGTCAATGCCAATCTTTGTGATTAGGCCTAGCCGCCCCGATGCAATCTCCCTAAACCAGTAGGCTACGATTCCAATCGGCCAGCTATATGCTTCGACAAGGTCCTTTTCGACGAGTTTCTGTGTCCAAGGAGAAAAGCCGAGAAAGGGAAGTTGAAAGCCCTTTAGAAATGTGCTATCCTCTTTCTTGCAAAGTTGCTCGCTTACGTAGTCAAGAGCTCTTCCCGGGACAGCTGGCAAAGAATCACATATGAGAAAAAGATTCTTTGGGTGGCCTGTTCTTTCATATTGGTCGTAGAGCTTCAAGATCAAGTGTTCAGGTGTGGCAGCAAGATTGAAACCAGATACCGCTAGGACAGAATCATCATTGATAAAGGAAAGAGCCGATGTCGCCCTTCGTGTCTTTTCGAATATGGGAATTGTCATACTGGAAACAAATTTCGCTGACGCATGTCTTTGGAGTCGCCGACCGTATTTATTCAAGCGAGTCGATTCTCAAACTTGATAACATGCAAGTCATACGAGCGGCCATTTTTGTAAAATGAACGCAGTTCAAATAGCTCAATAGGCCAATGTGCCTATTTCATTGGCTTCAAATGTAAGTCAAAGAGACACGATTAACGACTGTAGAACTCAAGCAGGACACCGTGGAAGGATTTTGGATGGACGAAAGCCGCTTCTGCCCCTTTCGCTCCTGGTCGCGGCTTTTCATCTAGGACATGCATTCCAATCGCTTTCGCACTCTCTATTGCTTCAGAGACATCTGGAACTCTAATGGCAAGGTGATGCATCCCTTCGCCCTTTTCACGTATGAATTTGCCAATTGAGCTGTCTTGGTTTGTCGGAGAAAGAAGCTCGATCTCAGAAACCCCTGTTTTGAGCAATGCGATTTTTACGCCTTCGTATGCGACTTCCATTGTTTCGACACTGCCAAAATCAAATATCGCAGAGTAATCCGCAATAGCCTTCTCAAGATCAAGCACGGCTATTCCTACATGAGTTATTCCTCCAGGCTTCACCTTGTCCAATTTCAAACCTCCACTTTTTCTAAAACGAGAACTTCGGATGATATTCTCCATAAGCTTCTCTGAGAGCCTTGCTCACTTCTCCAGTTGTCGCCCCCCTTCTTACAGCCTCCATTATAAGAGGCATGAGATTTTCCCTTTCTGAAGCAGTTTTGGAAGCTTCTTCCTTGAGTAGATTAATCGAAGATGAGGCCTTTTTCTCATCTCTAGATCGCCTAAATCTCTGGAGAGAAGCGATTTGTTCGCGTACCGACGTTTTTGCAATCGCAAGTACTTTTATTTTGGCTGTACTATTTTCGTCTTTGTACCTGTTGACACCAACAGTGACTTTCGTTCCTTCATCTACCTCCTTTTGAAAAGCGTATGCACTTTTCTGGATTTCACTCTGAATATATCCTGATTTTATTGCTGCGAGAGAACCACCCATTTTCTGAACTTTGAGAAACTCCTCGTATGCCCGACCTTCCAGTTCGTCGGTTAGGGCTTCAAGATAGAACGAGCCACCAGCTGGATCCGCTGTCCTCGTCACACCAGTTTCCTCCGCGATTATCTGCTGCGTCCGCAGAGCAAGTGTAGCCGCTTCCTCTGTTGGAAGACCCAGAGCCTCGTCTTTGGAGTTTGTATGTAGCGACTGTGCACCTCCGAGAACTGCTGCGAGTGCTTGGAGTGAGACGCGAACAATGTTATTCTCTGGTTGCTGTGCAGTGAGTGTTTCCCCGCTTGTTTGAACGTGAAATTTGATCTTGGCAGAATCTTCATCATTCGAATGAAATCTTTCTCTAACTATTTGGGGCCAGATGCGCCTTGCAGCTCTGAACTTTGCGATCTCTTCAAAAAAGTCGTTTCGACAAGCAAAGAAAAATGAAAGTTGTTTACAGAATGAGTCTATGGAATAACCGCGAGAAACAGCTGCCTGCACGTATTCGACCGCATTGGAAAATGTGTAAGCTAGTTCTTGCACTGCATTCGCACCTGCTTCTCGCATGTGGTATCCTGAGATACTGATCGGGTGCCATTTGGGCATCTCTTTCGAACAATAAGTTATGATATCTATTGCTAGGTTAAATGATTCATCAGGGGGAAAGATGTACGTATTTCTCGCAGCGTACTCCTTCAATATGTCGTTCTGGGTCGTTCCTCTGAGAACATGTCTAGGAATACCTTGAGATTCTGCGGCAATAATGTACATAGAAAGCATCGTAGAAGCTGTCGCGTTGATGGTCATCGACGTGCTGACCTGATCTATAGGTATCCCCTCAAAGAGCGTCTCCATATTCTCTAGCGTGCTGATTGCAACACCGACCTTGCCCACTTCTCCCTCCGCTCTTTGATCATCCGAATCGAGCCCCAGTTGAGTTGGTAGATCAAAAGCAACACTCAGCCCTGTTTCTCCGTGATCCAGGAGATACTTGAACCGCCTGTTAGTGTCTCTTGCGTTTCCGAAACCGCCGTACTCTCGCATCGTCCATAATCTCTCCCTGTACATTTCAGGATAGATTCCTCGGGTGAAAGGGAACTTGCCAGGTTCACCAAGTTTCTCTGAGAGAGTTGTGCCAGAAGGACCAGAGTACACCCTTTCAACAGGGATGCCAGAATCAGTCTCAAACTTTGCTTTCGCCCCACGCTTGATTTCTAGCTCAGTCAAATCAAGAGATCATCGACCTTTCCTTCTATTCGTTTTACCTGGAATACGCTGCTTATCTGAGTTCTCGTCTTTTGGCAGCATACCCAAAAGAATCTTCGTTGCACTCTCCGGATCGATTTGTCGTTTTGCCACTTTCGAGACAATTTCTTCCAGGCCTTTTGTTCCTTTGAGAGAGTTTTCCGCTCTTTCAGAGAGAACAAAGCCGACATTTCGTACTAGTTCATCCGATAAGCTTGCAAGTTTTCTCTTTCTTGAAGTTTCCGACCCCACAAACTCTGCGCGGAATTTTTCGATAATTGAAGCGAGATCTTCCATTCCTTGTCCAGTCTTTGCACTCACTTTGACTGATGCTTGAGTCCACCCGTCTTTTGAACCGAGAATACTTTGAAGATTGTAAATGACCTTATCAGCTCCTGACAGATCTGACTTGTTTACGGCAAAGATATCGCCTATCTCCATCAGACCTGCCTTTATCGCCTGAATCTCATCGCCTAACTCTGGCATTAGAACCACGATGACAAGATCTGCGACTTGCACGATTTCAACTTCGGCCTGTCCGATTCCAACCGTCTCGGCAATAATGATGTCATTTCCCGCAGCATCGAGAACTCTGATCGCATTTCTAGCTGCTCGGGATAACCCGCCCTCATCTCCGCGGGAGGCCATGCTTCTGATGTACACTCCTGGATCTAAGGAGTGTTCTATCATTCGCACTCTGTCACCAAGAATTGCTCCGCCTGATACCGGACTCGTGGGATCAACTGCGAGGATTCCCACTTTGCTTCCTTTAGATCTGTAGATCCTTGCCAATCCATCTACAAGCGAGCTCTTTCCCGTTCCCGGAGGGCCAGTAATCCCGATGATAAAAGAGCGCCCTGTGTACGGAAATAATTCCTTGAGAAGATCATCTGAACCTGGGTCGCGATCCTCGATCGCAGAGATGGCTTTTGAGATTGCTACTCGATCTCCTTTGAGGACTAGTTTGCTCAGATCAGGCACAAATAATCCTTCTCTCTCATTCATGAATTATGGGTTTTCTTCTACCCTACGAAATTTGAGCTGCAGAAGTTTCGTCCCTCGCGCCACCATTTCTCCTTCGCGAACAAATACCTCTACGACATCGCAGTCTTTCGGAGCTTTGATTTGCGCTTCCATCTTCATTGCTTCCAGAACTAGAAGAGTGTCGCCTTCCTTTTGTTTGCTTCCCTTTGAAACCCTGATAGAAACTACTTTTGAGGGAAAGTTCGAACTAACAAGTTCATTTATAGAGGCGACATCAGATCTTACCTTCGCTTCCTCTCTGATGCCCTCTGTGGGCAAGTACGCACTTGTCAACCTTCCATTTGCTATGAAATCCACTGACGAGCTTGTTCGTTTTGTTTGCTTGATAAAATACATCTTATCGTCGACTGAGATCAGAATAAAATTCCGGTCTCGTCTTCGTACAACCAATTTTCTTTGGCCATTTCTTTCTCCAATGATTTGACACAGGTACGTGTCCAGATTCTGCGCGTCATCTATTGAGCGCTCTAAGTCCATAGTCCTGGAGGTCTTGCCTATCACAATTTCAAAGCGGCTCAATGAACCTGCCTCCGGTACTCTTTTTCTCTCTTCTCGCGACCTGAATTCTCCTCGCCGAACCAGATATTGAGCTTACTCTTGCATTCTCTATGAATTGATTCTTAGAAAGTAGAAAGGCTGCAATCGCATAACTATCTTCAGAATGTGTTGCCGCTTCCTCCCTCAGCTGATCTATGACTTTACTCTCCTCAACGAAAGATGTGTGCAGATCCCCAGCGGCGAATGATCTGCTTTGGATTATGCGTTCATGGAATAAAATATTAGTCTCCACACCTGCAATCTTGAACTCATTCAGCGCAACAATCATTCTCTGTCTTGCTTGCTCAAAAGTCTCACCCCACGAAATCAATTTGGCAAGCAGAGAGTCGTAGTAGGGCGAGATATCTTGATTTTCGTACAGCGAACTATCCACTCTTATGCCCGGGCCTCCTGGAAAATGGAGATACTCGATTCTACCCGAGGAAGGAGCAAACTCAGAGAGAGGATCTTCCGCATTAATTCTACACTCGACTGCTGAGCCACGAAAGGTGACATCAGTTTGCTTGAGTGGTAATTTCTTTCCCGAAGCAACCTGAATTTGGCTTGCGACAATGTCCACTCCTGTGACAAGCTCTGTCACGGGATGCTCAACCTGAAGCCTCGAGTTCACTTCGAGAAAGTAATAATTGCCTGACTCGAAGTCCCGAAGAAATTCGATCGTACCGGCATTAGAATAGTGAACAGCTTTTGATATTCTGATTGCGTAATCTGATACTCGAAGCCTCGCCTCCTCGTCGATGATCGGAGATGGGGAGAGCTCGATAAGCTTTTGATACCTGCGTTGCACCGAGCATTCTCTTTCCCCAAGATGGAGCACTTCACTTGAATCATCGCTTGCAAGTACTTGAATTTCTATGTGTCTGGGTTTGATAAGCTTCTTTTCAATGTAAGCTGCAAATCGGCCAAAAGCACTCTTTGCTTCCCTTTGAGATGATTCAAAGGCTTCTTTCACCTCTTCCTTGGACTTGGCTTCTTTGATTCCGCGACCGCCGCCACCGAAGACGGTTTTAACGAGAACTGGAAAACCAATTTCTTGCGCAAACTTTGCGGCTTGTTCAGTATCTTCTATCGGCTCTTTGGAATATGGAATAACGGGAACATTGTTTTTCTCTGCAAGTCTCTTACACTGAAGTTTGTTTCCGCTAATTTCAAGCGTCTCCGCGGAAGGACCGATGAACTTGATCGAATTTTCTTTGCATAACCTGGACAGGTTTGCATTCTCTGAAAGGAATCCATACCCAGGGTGAATTGCATCAGAATCAGATCTACGCGCAATGTCAATGATCTTGGAAATGTCCAAGTACGTCTCTGTCGCATACAGCCCAGGGAGCCGGTAAGCACGATCGGCCGCTGTCACGTGTAAGGCGGCGATATCTGCGTCAGAGTAAACTGCTGCAGATTCTATGCCAAGAGTTTTGAGTGCTCGAATGACTCGGAGAGCGATCTCTCCTCTGTTTGCTACAAGAACTCTACTGAATTCGGCCATTCTACACTCTCAGCTCGAAGATGCATCTTTATCCTGCCGCATAAGCTTCCTGTGATAGTGAGAATTTAGAGTTGGATATTTCCGTGTTTCTTAGAAGGTCTTTCCTCACTCTTCTTCTCAAGCGCGTGTAGCGCTTTGATCAATTCCTTTCTGGTGTCTCTTGGCTGTATGATGGAATCAATTATCCCACTTTCTGCCGCGATGAAGGGGTTCACGAATTTGTACTTGTAATCGTTAACCAGTCTTTGCCTCAAGGACTCATCATTTGATTTTTCAATTTCGTGTCGGTAGATGATGTTGGTCGCTCCTTCGGGTCCCATCACAGCAATCTCTGCGGATGGCCAAGCAAAGTTTAGATCAGCCTTGGAATACTTGCTTCCCATTGCGCAGTACGCTCCACCGTAAGCCTTTCTTGTTATGACGGTAACTTTCGGAACTGTCGCTTCACAGTAAGCAAACAAAAGCTTCGACCCGTGTCTGATAATTCCTCCGTGTTCCTGCTCTATACCAGGCATGTATCCTGGGACATCAACGAGTGTGACTATCGGAACGTTGAAAGCATCGCAAGTCCTGACAAATCTTGCCGCCTTCTCCGACGAGTTGATGTCAAGAGCACCCGCAAGATAAGAAGGTTGATTTGCAACAATCCCGACACTCTCGCCATCAAGTCTTCCAAACCCCACAATGATATTTGGAGCCCACCGCATTAGCACTTCGAAGAAGTCATTTTCGTCAACTATTGTTGAGATAACCCGCTTCATTTCATATGGCTTGTTCGAATCATTTGGAACAATAGAATCAAGAGACAAATCCACTCTGTTTGGATCATCTGAAGGCTTGACACTCGGAGGACGCTCAGAGTTGTTTGACGGAAGGAAAGAGAGAAGGCGCCGGGCGAGTTCGAATGAATCCTCCTCAGATTTGGCTACAAGATGTGCCACGCCGCTTTCACCCGAACTAGGATCAGGTCCGCCAAGCTCTTCAAAAGTGACATCCTGACCCAGCGCGGCCTTTACTACATCCGGTCCCGTGATGAACATGTAGCTTGATTTTTCGCTCATTATTACGAAATCAGTCATGGCTGGGGAATACACTGCTCCCCCCGCGCAAGGGCCCAAAACGAGAGAGATTTGCGGTATTACTCCGGAAGAAATTGTGTTTCGAAAGAAAATCTCGCTGTAAGAGGCAAGGCTTTGGACTCCCTCCTGAATTCTCGCCCCACCCGAATCATTCAAACCAATTATTGGAACGCCTGCCTTGAGGGCAAGATCCATCACCTTTGCAACCTTTCTTCCAAACATTACACCTAGCGATCCGCCAAATACCGTAAAATCGTGACAAAAAAGAAAAACAGTCCGACCATCTATCGTGCCGTAGCCTGTGACAACTCCATCACCGTACTGTTTCTTTGCGTTCGGCTCGCTTATTTGGCCGACTGCAAACCTATCAATTTCTACAAAAGAGCCTTCATCGAGAAGTAACGATATCCTCTCGCGAGCTGTCTTCTTTCCTTTCTTGTGTTGTTCCTCGACCTTCTCGGTGCCCCCTCCGAGTTCTGCGATGCGGTTCATTTCTTCTAGTCGTTCAACAGTTGATTTTTGAACTTGATCCACTGTTTCCGGTTTGAGATCTTCTTCTGTGTTCATTTGCAGATCTTTCTTCTCTATTGTCTATTTGTGGGAATCGTGCTGTCTCGGCGCTATTAAAAAATCGTTGTGTTCGATTTGTATGGTGGCGCAAGACTCCCCACTCATTCCTTGGTCCTAATTCCACAGAATCGCTCAGTCCAATCATTCGCGCGCCTGATGAGTGTCGAATCCATTATCTTTGCCACTTTCTTTCCGAACAACACTCTAAAGGATACGTTGAGGACAGTCAAATAGGGTGCCAAAACGTAGCAGTTGTTTCTTCACTGGTTCACAATCTATAACGACTCCCCCATTCAAGAGCTTCGCAAGTACTTGCTCCCCTTGATAGTCAGAATCAAATCTGATCGGTTTCAACGAAAGACGATTCATCCAAAAAGCAGCTCAAATCTTTTTCTCGCAGTCTTCTTACACTTTCTGTGCTGCTCCTCGATACTCTCATTTCTTTTGTCGAGCTCGGCCGCTAGCTTCATCTCTTCAAGAAGATCAAGAACGGACTTGTCTGCTCCTACCAGTCTATGCTCGGCCCTCGGTCGGCGCTCATCCACAACATTCCCTTTCTTTTCCAAATGCGAAAAATTCGAAACCCCATAAACCATAGTTTTTTCGAAATTCAGCGCATGCAATTGACGATATAGGTGAGCAAGAACATTGATTTCTCTCTGCAGTGGAAATCGGCTAAGCGTTATGGGAGTCTGTAGCTGGGTTAGCTTTTTGGTTTCGCACAGCAGCGCTTCCATGCTTTATGAACTTTTTTTAGCCAATCAGTTTCTTGCAATTAGAGCAAACTGGCACAAATAAAATGTGTGGTAACTGAGATAATTCCTTTTCGAAATAGCATCAGAACGTCCTCTCTCTGAAATATTATTCAGATATCGCACCCAATATACTCAAATTATCTGTTTTGGCACCATGAAGTAAAGAATTTGTGTGAAAGAGAGTAAGGTTTTATAGACAAGCATCTACTTGTTGTTTCAGAATTGGAGTCAAGCCAAGGTCTGGTTTCTTCATTAGAGACTACCGGGCTTAACCTTGCATTTGCAAGCCTGGTGGACGCCACGAGATATGCGAAAAACCACACTGATCTCATGGCGAAGATAGAAGATACAAAAGCCAAGAAAGAGAAGACAAAAGAAGACCTAGACCACCTCTGTGACAAGTTTTCTGCCGACATTCACAGCATGACTGAAGAAATAGGTAATGAGTGGACTGAGGACCTCTCAAAGCAGGTTGTGAGCTTTTCCAACGCGGCGATTGAGCAAATCAAAGAAAAAGTCGAAGCGCAGGCAAGAAAGGAGCTCGAGGAGCATCTTTCAAGGGCAAGGATAGAGAAGGCCAGAACAATTAAGTGCTTTGAGGTTTTTCTGTCAACTAGCCCTCTGCGATTGCTCGACAAGTCAATTAGTGTGAAGTTGCTTGACGGCGCTTATTCAGCCTTTTCGAAATATGATTGTGCTAGTGAGATACATTATGAGTTCCTGCTGGATTCCAAGAGCAGCAGTCTGTTTGGTAAAGAGATGAAGTTTTCCGAGTACACAAGATCGGAGATAAAGATCCCTTTTCGAATGGCAAAGAGCTGGGTGAAGAAAGAACCAGTAATCGACTATTTGCGATTGGATCAGTATGTTATGACGAGCGCCGACGCAACCGAGTCCACACTTCTCACAAGCTACGCCGACGCGGATGGAAAATCTAAGATCAAAATAGTGTATTCAAGAAGAGAAGGATCGAGCCCGTTCCTGACAGTCGAGTACTCTGATGGGGTTTCAAATACCAACATAAGCTCGAATCCGACATTAAGCAGTCGTCTTGATGTGGAGACACTTTCTAACAACATGGAAAGGATATGGCTGAGCATCAACGACCTCGAAAAACACAAAACGGCCCTTCTCAAGTTGACATACAGAGAGAAGGACATTCCTGAGAATCTGGACGCCAGCGAATTTTTCGATGAATGTTGGAATGTGCTTGCACCTAAGATCTTGAGTGCTATCAAAAGCCAAGACAGCGGACCTAGGCAATCCGATGTAATAGAAGAGAAGGGAGTGAGAGAAAAATTGGAGCTTCTTGGTCGCCAGGGAGAGAGCATTTTGAGAACTATTGGCCTGGCTCTCTCTTGAGATGCGCCATATGCAAGCCTACTGTAACCTGGTTCCTGATACTACACCAGCATCCTTTAGATTGCTGGAGGCAACTTTGAGAGAGTAAAACCCCGCCAAAAGAAGGGCCACAGCAAACGCAAAGTTCAGAAAAGCGATTACCGGATTTGAAAGTCCACTGCTTGAGATAGCAGAAATTATTCCATCAAAGTAGCTCGCGAGTTCACCAGGAGAGGTCAGACCAAGTAGGGCAGGTGCTACTGAGGCTAGACCAGCAATGACTAAGAAGGCGGCGAGTATCAGCTGGCCCAACGCCAGCAAAAAGTAACCCGCTTGACTAGCCTTGTGCGTCGACCGCACAATGGATAGGAACTTGGTAACATCTTCGTCGTGAGAAGATGAGAGCCTTTCTTCGACTGTTTTGCGCAAAATCTGCTGAGAATTGCTGAGAAGAACTAGTGCCTTTATGTCCAATATCAGGTCATCTGTTGCAGCAGTAATGCTTGCTGGTTTTTCCACGTTCAAATGGGAGTTCGAACTGATAGACATATCCAGGGTGAGATATTTCTTTCTCATCGGTCAGCGTGGTAATGTAGTCTTATAGGTCCAAGGCGCTAGGCTTTGGCGCTATCAACTCTTGAAGCCTTGATCTTGACCTCAAGAAGATCAATTTTCTCCCTCATCATGAGAAGCTCCTCTTGGATATCGTTTTGTTCAAGCGCGAGTGATGTCGTATTGTGATCTTTTGCGCCAATTGGAATTTGTGAGGTCCTACCAATATCCCCAAGCTGTACCATTGGTATCGCCGCAGTCACAATGAGAAGAGAAACCTCGTTTGCGAGATTGTCGAGCACAGACTTTGGTATCGAGTTCTCAAGTTGAGATTCGAGTTCCGCTATTCTTGCCTGTGCAGCATTATACGTATCCTTGGGGATCAAATTGACAAATGCTTTCTGCAATTCTTCGTATTGGATTCTCGGGACTGAATTTGAGAGCCGATGTCTCATCTCGTCATACTCAGACTTAGAAGGCATTGATGAAAGCTTCTCGTTGACGTCTGTGTATTTTGCCTCAAGAGCTTCGTAATCCGACCTTTCAACCATCGATCCAGCTCGAGATTCGAGTTGCTTGCTTCTCTCCAGAAGCTCGTCGTAGAGACGCTTTGGAATCATAGATTCCTGAGATTGAATCAATTCCTGATTCAGCACAAGAGGTGGGGCTGAAAGCTTGCTTTGGACGTGTGCCAATTCCTGTGGCTTTTCAGGTTTCACGTCTCCCGCAATTGACTTTTCTTCTGAGGATTTGATTCCCAAAATCTTCTTGATTGCATTGGCCTTGCCTTGAGAGTTCTCGCTGTTGGAGCTTGCAATCAATTCTTTTGTCTTCTTTTGGAGCGATTCGGCCCTCGTTGCGTATTTTACCCAAGTAGGGTGATCAGGAGCTTCCCTCGCAAGTAGGAGAAAGATGTCGATTAGTTTGACGTAGATCTTGGCGGCCTCATTTCCGTTTCCTTGAGACTCTTCACTTTGGGCCTGTCTCTCGAGAACTACTGCATACTCCTCAAGTTTCTTCGTTTTTGCAGCATCCATTCTAGGTGCGACAATCCAAACGCATCAGGACAGGCAAAAGAGCGTCAGTCAAATCAAGTAAACACGCAAATCGAATACGATGAACCACAATCCCCGATAGCTCAAGAGAGGGAATCTCGTTGGATCATCCGTATGCCGTAGTCGAGCACTGCAACGTGGAAGTTGATCCTCGGCTCGAGATTGTCGAACATGACTCTGTATACGTCATATGATAAGTTGTTACCTTGCATGTTGTGAACTGAACTCCGAAAGTCGATGTGGTTGTGCAAGTCGAAACCGGGATCCCCACAACTTGGACGACCGCAAACGTTGCCAGAACCAATATGCCAATCGCGATCATTAGTTTGGTTATCCTGCCAACAGGCATTTCAGATAACGCGGATCACATTCCTTCATTAATTGGTTATGGACTATGCTTCTTGATTTTTTGCAGTTGGGAAAGTCACTTGTTCGAATCTGGAGTCGGGGCTTTTTTATATAGAACGTTGAGGAATGAAGATCGAATGCAGTCGAGTATTCTGCACATGGAATGAATCCCGGCGTTCAAAATGAGTATTCGAGAGCGGGAAACGATCAATGCCAATATGCCCAAAATGCGGGAAAATATTCAGCGAGAAGTTTGGGAGGCATCGGGAGAGGTGATGTACAAGCTACAGGAAGGAAACGAGGAAAATCCAACAAAAAGCGATGTGTCCGTAACTAATCGGCCATTAGAAACAGGATCATCGGCGAAGCGAGACGCTCAAAGAGAAATTCGACTCTCAAAGAGATTGACAAAAACCCATTTTTCAAAGCTTCAGCACCTCAAACCGTTCTGCCTGAGATCGGTAGGCTCAACTCAAGACTACATTTCGGCAATGGATAATTCGCAAGAGGGTTGGTTTGTGATTAGCGAAACTCAAACTCAAGGCCGTGGACGAGAAGGGAGGACATGGGTGTCCGATAGAGGAGGACTTTACGTTTCTATCCGACTCGAGCCGCCTGCACATCTCGTTGACAAAATAACTTCCCTTTGCGCCGTTTCGCTATTGCGCGCAATGAGAACCGACTGCTCTCTCAAAGGATATGTAATCAAGCCCCCAAACGACATAATGTGCAACGGAAAGAAGATCGGCGGCGTGTTGGTAGATGTAATTGAAAAAGGACAAAAGACTGTTGCCTTCGCCGGAATGGGTGTTAATCTGAATAATGGTTATTCATGGGAAAAGGAACTTCTTGCAATAGCAACCAGTTACAGGAAGGAAACAAACAAGAGAACAAGCATCGATTCGTTTCTCATCAAGCTGCTGTCGAACTTGGATGATGAATACGCAACTCTGATGCTGTCCCACTGCTGAAAAAACCATAACGATCAAATATCACGCATGAAAGAATCTATTCTGAATTAGACTGGATTTTGGGGGCGTTATTTCGAAATGGTGGATTCTTACTGGGCGAGGAAACTGGGGCAGCTTGAGGAACGAAAAAGAAACACTAACAAAGAATTTGACAAGCAATCCCTAGATGCTCTAAGAACGAGGGTCAAAGATTGGGAGAAAAAGATCCTGGAACCCTTTATTTCTAAATCTCCCGAACGACAGGATGTATTTGAGAACGCATCAGGTGTGCCTCTGAAGAGAATCTATACCCTACTGGACAACGGTGGCCCTTCATATGAAAGGGAACTAGGACTTCCTGGTGAATTTCCATACACGCGAGGTGTGTATCCTTCTATGTACAGAGGAAGGCTTTGGACAATGAGAATGTTCTCTGGGTTTGGTACCGCGGAGCAGACAAACAAGAGACTCAAGTACCTGCTCAAGGAAGGAGAGACTGGTCTCTCAATAGCCTTCGACATGCCGACACTATACGGATACGACGCAGACAGCGACAGAGCCGAAGGAGAGGTAGGCAAATGCGGCGTTTCAATTTCCTCTCTTGAGGACATGGAGACACTCTTTTCTGGAATACCACTTGATCAAGTAAGCACATCCATGACAATCAATGCACCGGCGGCAGTCCTCACCTGCATGTACGCAGCCGTCGGAGAAAAACAGGGTATGCCACTTCAGAAGCTACGAGGCACGGTTCAGACGGACATCCTAAAGGAATACATCGCACAGAAGGAGTGGGCGTTCCCCCCCGAGGCGCACCTGCGAATAATTCGCGATATGATGGTTTATTGCACGAAGAATATGCCTTACTGGCACTACATCTCAATTTCTGGATATCATATTCGCGAAGCGGGTGCTAGCGCAGCGCAGGAGCTTGCGTTCACTCTAGCTGACGGCTTTTCATACGTCGAGCTCGGAAAGAAAGCTGGACTTGATGTTGATTCATTTGTCCCTCGTTTTTCGTTCTTTTTCAACTGTGACATGGATTTCTTCGAAGAGATTGCGAAATTTAGAGCAGCCCGTCGGATCTGGGCAACTGTGATGAAGGAAAAATACAAAGCGAAGAATCCACTCAGTTTGCTGTTGCGCTTCCACACGCAGACATCAGGCGTGTCGCTGACCTGGCAGCAGCCCCTGAACAACGTTGTTCGCACAGCAATAGAGGCCCTTGCTGCTGTGCTTGGTGGAACACAATCACTTCACACGAATTCGTACGACGAGGCCTGGGCCCTTCCCACTGAAGAAGCTGTCACGGTTGCATTGAGGACGCAGCAAATAATTGCCGAAGAGACAGGAGTCACCCATGTGACAGATCCACTTGGCGGCTCCTATTACTTGGAATGGCTGACTAATGAGATGGAGGAGCAAGCATACAGGTATTTCGATAAAATTGATCAGCTTGGCGGAGTGCTCTCAGCGATAAAACAAGGATATCTCCAAAGGGAGATAGCTAACACATCATATCTCAAGACACAGCAGATGGAAAATGGGAAAAAGTCCGTGGTCGGTGTAAACAAGTACCTTGTGGATGAAGAAAAGCCAATAAAATATCTCCAAGTTAACCCCGCGCTGCAAAAGAAAGCATCCATCCGTCTGAGAGCCCTTCGAAGAAGGAGAGATCAGAAAAAGTTGAAGCTTTCACTGGAAAAATTGCGCGCGGCATTCGAAGATCCGGAAGCAAATTCGGTCCAAGTAATGCTAGCAGCGGTCAAGTCATATGCTACACTCCAAGAGATAATGGACGTTGGGCGGAAGGCCTTCGGCGGGTGGAAGGAACCCGTGTTGGCGTAATTGCCGTGAAACTTTATCAGTGATAGGAGATGCAAGAAAATCTTGATGTCGTCGACCCTTCTTCGTGCGCCAAAATCTGGAAGTAAGAAGATCAGGATACTCGTAGCAAAACCCGGACTTGACGGTCACGATAGAGGGGCGCTCGTACTCTGCCGCGCATTCAGAGACGCAGGAATGGAAGTCATCTACTCTGGGCTATTGCCCACACCGGAACAGGTCGCACAGATGGCCATCGATGAAGATGTGGACGTAGTCGCTCTCAGCCTTCTCAACGGAGCTCACATGACAGCCTTTCCTAAAGTTGTCAAATACCTCAAGCAAAAGGGAGGCAAAGACATTCTCGTTGTGGGTGGTGGAATAATTCCCGACACCGACAAGTCAAGACTCGAAAAGATGGGCATCAAAGGAAATTTCGGTCCCGGCACATTACTCAAAACAATTATTGATTTCATTGCAGTCAACGTGAAGAACCGTAAGAACACAAAGACATCAGCTATTCGGAAGAAGAAAGGAATTTCGTAATATCTTCCTGTCTTGTCCGCCTCTCCTCGTCTAGCTGCCTTAGGATCGAGGGGATCTTTTTCACGTCTTCCTCAAGTAAGGCCTTTAGCGACGGGTTCCTGAACACTGAGGCAGGGTGGTATGTTGGAAGAAGCGGAATGCCATCCTTTGTACTTCTCAACTTCCCATGTGACCTTCCCATTTGCTTTTCTCCGGTGAAGTAATCCAATGCAGTGGCTCCCAGCGTGCAGATGAGTTTTGGTCTCAAGAGTTTGATTTGAGCCTCAAGATAGTTTGCAGTGCATATCTCGATTTCATCACTCTGGGGCTTTCTGTTCTGAGGTGGGCGACATTTTACCACATTGGTTATGAAGACATCTTTACGAACAAGCCCTGCCATGCCCAGGATCGAGTCCAAGAGCTTCCCTCCGGCTCCTACGAATGGTTCTCCCTGAAGGTCTTCGTTTCTCCCGGGAGCTTCGCCAACGAACAGCAATTCGAGCTTCCGAATCGGCCCGCTACCAGGCACTGCCCTTGTCCTTCCTTCGCAAAGCCTGCACAGTCGGCACTCTCTTATTCGAGTGTTCAGATCGGAGATCTCTGAATCTATCCTTTCGGCAGAAGGTTTCCTTGTATGATTCCCACTCATCGGTGTCATTTTCTCCGATGCCCATCAAGCACATGGGCGGCGAGCTAGAAAACGAAATCGCCTGCGACATTACAAATCCATGCTCTCTAGAACAAGTTTTGCCGCGAGGGCTGAAGTTCCTGAAGCGTCCAGTTGTTCGTACTTGTGCGAAATTGCTCTTTCGATTGCTCTTTTGAGCTCCTCTTTGGACAGAGAACTATAATCGAGCACACCAAAACCGTACTGCCTCGCGAACCTGTCAGAGTTGTGTCTCTGTTCCCAGTGATTCGAAATTGGAATGCACACGCATGAAGTGCCTAGGGCTGCAACTTCGTTCAGCGTTGACGCCCCAGCCTGCGTTACAACACAATCTGCCGCCTTGAAGTATTTCAGTGAGTCCATTGTGAACGGAATAATTGAAAGGCTCTGCGATTCAGCAGCAAAGGAAGATGAGTCAAGTCGCGGTCCAAGGAGAACTGCGAGGTGCGCGTCAAGGCTTTCGGAAATCTCGTGCGCGTTGCGCGTCACAAATTGCACCAAATGGCGTCCTGCTGATGTTCCTCCTATCGTGAAGACAACCAGTCTTTCACAATTGTTGGATGGGAAAAGCTCTTTCCTGAGGTCCTGTTTAGAGTGAACTGGGATGTCGTCGACTATGGGACCGATGATATGAAAATTCTTCTTAACCCAATTTCTCAAGGATGCGCTCCTTGGTAGTGCCTCTAAATCGTCGGCGAATATTCGGAGTCCTTGATTCATGAATGCCTTCTTGAGAGACCTGTTTGCATACGCCATGATAAGTAAGTTAATTGGGTTTCTTGATTTTGACTCTAAACGCGCGTAATCAGTGATAACCGCTCTCCACTTCGGAAGTGCGGGCGAGTGATCCCAGATAAATGAGAAAAGAGTCTCGACGAATTCATCTTGTATCAGCGAGCGATATTCCTCAAGATGTGGTTTGATGAATCCATAGTTTTGTTTTCCCAGTTTAGCTGAAAATCTTGCGACCTTCGACATATCTTGTATTCTTCCTTCAAACGTCCCTGACTCCATCGCCGAGCTGACACTTTCAAGCTTCGATGAGATTTCGAGAACATGCTCTCCGCTCCCCCTGATAAATGACAAGACAGGTTCTGCGCATGCCCAGTCAATCTGGACACAGGGATTAAGAGATCTGATTTTCTTTGCAATCGCAATGCTCCTCCTTGCATGCCCGAGTCCCACTGAAGAAATTCCGTACAAAATCTTCAAGTGCTTGCTATCCACTTGGCATTAGACGATCTGGTCGAGTAGAAATGTTGCTTAGGCCTCTATCAGTTCGCGAGTTGCAGATGTGAGAACCTTGGGCTTGTCTTTTGTGATCAGGATATCGTCTTCAATCCTTACTCCTCCGAGTGAAGGAACGTAGATCCCCGGTTCCACTGTGACCACCATCCCTGGTTGCAACTTCGATTTTACTGCGAGAGAAAGGGCTGGACCGTCATGGACCTCAAGGCCAAGGGAATGACCGGTTGAGTGAATGAACCTTCCTTTGTATTCAGTCGAATCGATCAGACCCGCAACTTCGGAGTGAACATCGGCACCACTGTGATCAATGGTGCACATCTCTGTTCCGACTCGGAGGGCCTCTTTGACTATTTCGTACATTTTTCTTTGGCCCTTGGATGCACGGCCATACACAAGAGTTCTAGTAATATCAGAACAATATCTCCGGTACTTTGTCCCATAATCCAGAAGAACGAACTGATCCTTCTTGAGCCTGGCCTCACCGGCCATGTAATGAGGAAGAGCGCTGTTATTCCCAAAAGCGACGATTGATGGAAACGAGACGCCCGAGCCTCCGCCGAGCTGCATCCGGTAGGCCATTTCTGCGGCTATTTGGCCCTCAGTCACCCCGTCTTTCAGAAGTTCAGGGACGCTCTTGTATATCTTGGAGGCGATTGAGCATGCTCTCTGTATCGCATCCAATTCATCTTGGTCCTTTATCGCGCGAGCATTTGCAACTGCACCTCCAATGTCCACAATCCTCACCCCTTTGAATAAAGCCTTAATCAAATTGAATGTGGAAAGAGAGAGTTCTGAGAAATTCATCCCTATTGTTTTGACATTTTTGCCAGCTCGTTCCTTGAGCTTCTGTTGATTTCCACTTGCCTCTCTGAAAGCAAAGACCTCAATTCCCTTTGAATCAGATCTCGCAATGGATTCTTCGAGTGGAGACGTAAACAAGGAAATCCCATCATGCCTCTTTGCGAGCAGGAAAGAATTTTCAAACAACCCTGCTTGAAAGCCTGTTAGGTAGAAAAACGATGTATCTATGACAGAGGAGCCATTTGCAATGATGATTGCGTCAGGTTTCCTTCTGATATCTTTGTTATTTTCGATCTGTTCAAATATTCTTGCGGCCCGTTTGCTTGGCAGTGCTTGCAATCTCTTTCATTTTTTTCGATCTAAACTAAGCAAGAAAAGGCTTTTCATTGATCCAGGTACCTTCAAGGAAAATCAAGCCATGCCTTAGAGTATGTCCTACGCTCACGCCTATGGAAAGAGTCTTTGCAGGACTTCCTTTTACTACATAACGTCAATTCGTTGATTAATGAAGAAAATTTTATCTTGCTGGCGCAACCGGGTGCTTTTTTTACGAATGAAGCTGTTTCAGGTTCTTTGGTTTGGAGAGCTTGTTTCAAGCTGTGAATTGATCAATGAGCTCCTCCTCTTTGTCTTGCTGATGCCAACGTTGAAATCTTAACAAGTGTAGGCTCGTCTCGCAGTGAAAGATTATTACCTGTGATTTCATCATGGAGCATCTGAATATGCAACAGGAACACATCGCTGCAGAAAAACTCGCAACAATGAACTTTGATGTAAGCGACGAGCAAAAGATTGTTCTCTCAGTGGTTGACGAAGCTTGCAAGAAGATAAGGCCGATTGAGGACAAATGCTACCTTGAACACAGATTCAATGACATGGTACTTCCGATTTTCAAAGAAGCTCACCTCCTCGGTCTTCCAATTTCACGAGATTATGGCGATGGGCAAGGAGCAGACTCGCTCACTTATGCCCTAGCCCTCGAGCGTGTGGGGAGAGAGGGCACCGGCGTCAGAACGTTTTTCTCAGGTCACACTTCTCTGGGTCAATTAACACTCCAAAAGTGGGGAAATGAGGAACAGAAGGAAAGGTATCTCCCAAAGACTACTCGTGGAGAAATGATAATGGCGTTTGGACTCACCGAACCTACTGCTGGATCTGATCCGGCGTCTCTCAAGACAAGCTTCGAAGAGAAAGGGAGCGACTTTTACCTCAATGGAAGTAAAGCGTGGATCTCAAACGGATCTATTGCAGACCTGATTATTGTGTTCGCATATCCCAAAGGAAAGAGTGAAGGAATGTCAGCGTTTCTGATTGAAAGGAATTCAGAGGGATTCAGTGCTGAAGCTATCAAGAACAAGCTTGGACTCCCAACGAGTGACACTGGTTTGCTTTATTTCACGAACTGCAAAGTTCCAAGAGAGAATTGCCTCGGCCCTGTTGGTAAGGGACTAAGCATCGCTTACTCTGCTCTCATGAGTGGAAGATTGTCTGTGGCCGCTGGATGTGTCGGCGTGGCACAAGATTGCCTAGATGAAGCCGTCAAGTACTCGAAGGAAAGAATTCAACACAAAAAGAAGATAGGCAAACACCAGCTTGTCCAAAGAGAAATAGCAAAGATATCTGTAGAACTTGAAGCTGCAAGACTCTTGACCTACAGAGCTGCAATTGCGAAGACAGAGTCGGACAACGATCCGAAAAATGCCGAACTTAGAAACAAGGCGGATTGGATGATTGCCCAAGCAAAATACTATGCTGCCAATGCCTCTTTTGATGCTGCGGACCGCGCGGTGCAGGTTTTCGGGGCCAATGGATTCTCTTTCGAAAATCGCCCCGCACGTCACCTAGTTGACACTCGTGTCTGCAGAATTTACGAGGGTACTGACCAAATATTGGAACAAAAGATGGCTGTCAAGCTCCTCGGCTCCGAGTACGAAGCATACTCTTGACCCCTCAAATCTGAATGACGACAACTCTCCGTAAACGAAAAATACGCACTGAGAAAGCTAGTTTCTAGATTTCCTCGAAAGGTGCTGGTTTCTTGGTAGAGATACTCGTGTGCTTCAAACATGTTATAGATGAAACGGAACTCAAGATAGATAGAGGGAACAACAAGATCAACTTCGAAGGTGCCAAGACCAAGATCAGCGATGATGACAAGAACGCTATCGAGGAGGCCATCAGAATCAAGGAGAAGAATGGCGGATCTGTGACTGCGTTATGCGTTGGCTCCGCCGATGCCAAGAAGAGCATGAAAGAAGCTCTTGCGATGGGATGCGACAGAGGGCGATTGCTCGTCGATCCGGCATTTCAAGATAGCGACGCTATCACGACTGCCAGCATTATATCTCAGGCGATCAAGAAGAAAATCCCAAAGTTCGATCTAGTCATCACAGCTACTGGGAGCACGGATGCACTTACTGGAATCGTGGGCCCTTCGCTAGGGGAATCCTTGGGCATTCCTCAGATCACTTTTGCTTCGAAGATAGCAGTTTCAGCAAACAAGGTGACCGTGGACAGATCGGTCGAAGAAGGTCTTGAAACTGTGGAGTGCGAATTTCCAGTTCTAATCACGGTCTCAAGAGAAATCAATCAACCAAGATTCCCAACGCTGATTCAGATTATGAGTGCCGGAAAGAAAGAGCTTCTAGAATGGAATGCTCAAGCTCTAGAGATAGATCCCTTGACTGTTGGAAAGCAGGGCTCAAAGATTGAGACGAATGCCCTCAATGTGCCGAAATCTGCTCGGAAGAGGATCATTTTTGAAGGCAAGCCTGAAGATGCTGCGAAGCAACTTGCCGAAGCGATGTTTAAGGAAGGATTGGTCAAGTAGAAAAGGAGAGGTAGGCCAATTGTCTCAGCAGCAAGGAATTCTAGTATATTCAGATCTGCCCGAAGTTACACTCGAGCTCATTACACTTGGCCAGAAGTTGAGAGCTGGCAACCTCTCGGTTGCCGTTATCGGGTCAGGAGATCTTCAGGATCAGATTTCAAAGCTTTCTGTCGATGGAGTGACCAACATCTACAAGGTCTCAAATGATTCTCTGAGTGGCTTCATTGGCAAGCCTATGGTTGACGCTCTCGAAGCAGTCTGCTCCGAGGCCAAGCCAAATGTCATCATAGTGGGAGCCACAAGACGAGGAAGGGAAATTGCTCCGAGGCTTGCAACCAGATTGAAGATAGGATGCATAACCGACGCATTAAACCTTGAGATGGCTAATGGCAAAGTGAGCGCAGAACGGCTAGTGTGGGGAGGGAATGCGCTCGCGTCTGTTACCTCCAAGGGAGCGACTGTTGTCACAATACCATTGCACTCAAATCAAAAGGCAACTGGAAGTGCACAGCCCAACGTAGTTGAAGTCAGCGCCAATCTGAATCCCTCCAAGGTCAAGCTCCTCGGGAAAAAAGAACGCCCACAGGGGCAGGTGAGCATCAAGGACGCTGAGATTGTCGTCTCGGCTGGCAGGGGGTTCAAGAAGAAGGAAGATCTATCATTGCTTGATGGCCTTGTATCAACATTGCATGCGGTCATGGGCGCTTCTCGACCCCTTACTTCTGATCTTGGCTGGGTGCCCGAGGAGAGGCAGGTTGGACTTTCTGGAACAACCGTGAAACCCAAGCTCTACATTGCTGTCGGAATTTCTGGACAGATTCAACATTTGACAGGAATGCGTGATTCCAAGGTCGTTGTTGCGATCAATAATGACAAAAATGCACCGATCTTCCAAGAATGCGATTATGGTGTCGTTGGAGATCTCTATGCTGCCGTCCCAACACTTGAGAAAGCACTCAAGTCGCAATTGGGTTCCTAGCTTATCGTTGAGCTCTTGTCCGACGCTCTCAAGACCTCTTTTGCACATCTTGATATTTTGAAGCTGGAACACAGATACAGCGATTCAAGACAAGCGTTTAAAGGATGAAAACAAATAGAAAAACGAGATGGATTTAGCAACCGCGGCCCCTCTCATAGTTTATGCCGTTTCAATAGCAAGCGTTGTCGGGATCTTCTACGCAGTCTTCTCTTCCTCAAAGAAGACTGGCACAAGTCTCGCCCCCAACCGATTCCTACTTTTGACCAGAGACGAATTGAATCGTCTGCGAACTGGAGAACCTGTCTTTCTGATGCATCTTTCGATCGCTCTCGGAGTTGGACTTTCCATTGTCATGGTCATTCTTGACCCACTTTGGAAATTTGTGCCCCTCCTTAGAATTGTTTTGCTCGTGGTGTCTTTGCCACTTGTGGCAGGACTCTTTGCTGCATTTGTTTGGAGAATACAACGGTATCAGCAAAGCAAACAAGTAGAGAAGGAATTGCTACATATGAACTCTCCTTTCTCTCGCGCATCAACGATCTTGCAGCTCATTCTCATAATTGCGATCTTGTTCACAACAACAGAGCTGATTCTCGGATGGTTTCGGAACCTAGCGATCGTGGATGCTGGATTAAGCATCATCAGAAACTCGCTTGTCGTTGTATACTACAGTAAACCAACTGTGAATCTCTTGCAGAATTTTGATAGGCCGCCTACCTTAGTGAGGACTCCTTTCAAGCTAAGTGATGTTCTGGAAGGGAAGATCGACGCCTCTGAGATCAAGATTGGAGTGAACACAATCTCAGAATTTGAACCATACGAGAAGCTGTCTTACGATTCTTGCGTGGAAATCGGTGCCTGCGAGTCAGCGTGCCCTGCAACCGCAGCGGGCCGACCGCTCTCCCCGAGAGTCCTGGTCAGAGAGGTTAGTCTGCTTGCAGGCAAGGATGGTCAAAATGCCGATCCATTAAGCTCGGTAAACGAAAATGAGCTTTGGTCTTGCACATCTTGCGGTGCATGTGTTGCAAGTTGTCCTGTTTCCGTCAAACATTTGGATATCATATACGATCTCAGGCGAAGCCTAGTGAATAACGGCAAGCTGGACAAGGACAAGTCTTCCCTGCTTCAAAACCTCATGCAGAACCAGAATCCGTACGGCTCAAATTCGAGCTCAAGAGCTGATTGGGCAAGAGATCAGGGCATTGATACATTTTCAGCAAATCCCAAAGCTGAATACCTTTACTGGGTCGGGTGCGTCTCTTCTTTTGACCAGAGGGCACAGAAAATTGCAAAATCTCTGGCCAAGATTCTGAAAAATGCTGACGTTTCCTTTGCAATACTTGGAAGTGAAGAACTATGCAACGGTGATCCTGCAAGACGACTGGGCGAAGAAGGCAGGTATCAAGAATTAGCCTACCAAAACATTGAGAAGATGAATTCGTATGGAATCAAGAAGATAATCACAGCATGCCCTCATTGTTTCAACACAATCAAGAACGAATATCCAACTTTCGGCGGTAATTACGAAGTCGTATATCACACGCAGCTCATTTCTGACTTGATCAAAAGTGGGAAGATCAAGCTCCCTTCCGACAAGGTAAAAGACATCTCTGTGACTTTGCACGACGCCTGCTATGCTGCCAGGTACAATAACATCTTCGATGAGCCTCGAAATGTCCTAAAGGAGGCAGGTGCAGAAATGTATGAGATGCATCGTTCAAAGGAGAAGACATTCTGCTGCGGAGCTGGAGGCTCAAACTACTGGTACAAAGTGCCCCAACAACGAACGATTTCTGGGATTAGAACAGAGGAAGCCTCGCAAACAGGTGCAAGCACAATCGCAACAGAGTGCCCCTTCTGCCTCTCTATGTTTGAAGATTCTACCAAGGTGTCTAACACAAAGATGGAAGTCAGAGACATTGCCGAGATAGTTGCGGAAGAAATTTGATTCAGTCTGCTAACAAGTAAAGGTTGATGACTTGATCGGAATCGGAGTAGGAATATTGTAGGTAGTTGTGGGATAACCGTTGATGTAGTAGTTTACACCAATATCAAGAGTTTCGCCGGAGCTGAAGTAGTTCGGGAGAGGAACATCGATCTCCTCAAAAGTCGAGTTCGCAGGATTGTAGTATGCATATGCGCTCTGATTCAAAGGAAGATCAAGCCTAATCTGGCTTCCACTGAATATAGTCGTCAGGACGAAGTTCATTCCGGTTCGGTTGCCTAATACTTGGATTTCAAGCCAGTTCGAAGAGTTCAGGGGAATGCCCGGGCATCCAACGGGAGAGGAGGTGTGTATTACGCTGGCCCCAAAGCTGAAAATCTGGTTCGGAGGCTGGTCGGATCTAACCAAAAGACCGAGCACAGAGCCGACCAGTATCGAGGAGACGATCACGATGATTGTGATCTTGTATGCGTTCCTCAATTCCTATTCCAACGACTCAATCTCAGTTTGTTATAAAAGATGAACCCCTGCCTTTTAAGAATAAGAGATCAGACTAAGATTGTACAATTCCGGGCGCTAGACCTCACAGTTTCGTATGATGGAAGGAGATAGGTATTGTGAATCATATCTTTACACTGGGAGCGATCCGAGAGTATGCCGTTATGGATGATTACGCTGACTGTGAACAATTCCCACGAGCAAAGTGCGTCGCAAAATCATTGACAAGATACTACAACGATGAAGAGTCAAACTATCAGCCCTAAGAAAGGATCTGTGTAGAGCACATACTAGACAATGAATTCTTGTGCCTTCTAGAATGTGTTCCGTGATACGGGCCTCATTTCAGCTTCCGTCAAGGTACAAAGTCATAAGTAGAAGATCTAGCAATGGCTTTGGACTTTCATTAATTTCCATAATGAACCCCCCTCCCCTCTTTTCACACTGGAGTACGCTGCTATCCCTCTTAAGGAGCAAAGTATCCACAAAGAAAGCAAATAATATTCAAAGCAAATGATCAAATCACCCCGTATTTACCTAGTCTAGCTTCAAAACAAGTACGCGCAAAGAAATCTAATCACGAATGAATCAATAGAGATTCACCTTCGGAATGCAAAGCATTGACTATCATCTTTGGGGCAGGCTAGTGAAAGTATTGCGGTCAAGGTATCAAGATCCAACGATTTTCGGTAAACCCAACAGTCCCAAACCTGAACCTGGTCTGTTACTCAAATGCCATGTTTGAGATTATGATCTTCATTATTTCAGAGGTGCCCTCTCCGATAGTCATGAGCTTCGCATCTCTCCAGTGCCTGTGTACATCAGCTTCGTCAGTGTAACCATACCCACCATGCAGCTGGATTGCCTCGTTGCACACCCGCAGTGCCATCTCCGTTGAGTAGAGTTTTGCTTCGCATGCTTCGGCTGAGAAATCCTCACCAAGGCCCTTTAGGCTAGCGGCGTGATATGTCATCAACCTGGCAGCATTGATCTCGGTCATCATTTCTGCAACCTTTGATCTTGTCATTTGGAAATCAGAGATATGTTTCCCAAATGCATCCCTTTCAGTTGCGTACTTGATTGTCTTGTCCAATGCGGCCTGAGCTATCCCCACACTTAAGGACGCAACGCTGATCCTTCCACCAAGCAGCATCCTCTTAGCATACTCGAATCCCTCTCCGACTTTTCCAACCAGATTTTCCTTTGGCACCTGTACATTGTCGAAGGTAAGACCCATAAGACTAGATCCTTTCAGTCCCATTTTTGGTATGTTCGCCCCATGAGAAAATCCAGTTGCATCTTTTGGCACGATTAGAGAGGCAAAACCCGATCGCGTTCGAGCAAACACGAAGTAATAGTCAGCTTTGCCAGAGTTTGTAATGTACATCTTGGATCCGTTGATTTTCCAATTCTCGCCCTCAAGCTCTGCCATAGTTGTCATGGAGCGGGCGTCAGATCCAGCATTTGCTTCCGTGAGTGCAAATGCCGCGAGCTTTCTCCCAGCGATCAAATCGCGCAGGTACTTTTCATGTTGCTCTTTGCTTCCGAATTGATAGAGACCATCGCAGACTGTCCCGTGAATCGCCAACGAAATTGCTGTGCTCGCGCATCCTTTAGCTACCATTTCCATGGCTGCGATGTATATTGGATATGGGAGTTCAAGTCCTCCGAGCGCTTCAGGATAATGAATGTTTGTGAATCCTTGGGCAAATATCATATCCATATTTTCCTTAGGGAAGATTCCCTCTTTGTCCACCTTCCGCGCTGTAGGAAGGATCTTCTTTTCGACAAATTCTCCGAAAGACTCGAGTAGCTCGTTATAGTCCTGTTTCTTCTTTGGAAATAGAATGGAGATTATCTTTTTCTGTTCTTTTGTGTAGAAGCCCATATCTTATCACGCCTACTTCTCAAATGAAATTTTAGTTGCAAAGAAAAAAAGCATAAGATCTACTCACCATTTTTCAAAGTGTACCACTTGGTCGAAGGGCCTTCTCCCACGCTTCAGTGATGGCGATCTTTTGTCCTTCGCAGGTTTTCCGATCGAAATCGTCCCGACTGGATGAAATTTCTCAGGTATTCCAAGGAAATTTCTGAGAGCAATTGGGTCGAAAGTCCCGGCGAAAGCCGCAGCGTATCCCAGATTAACTGCAGCTAGAAGAACTACCATCGATGCGGCACCGACGTCAAAATACCAGTACGGCACTGGCCATTGTATCTCCTTTCCATCGTCTTGAAGCTTGTCTGGCTCTCTGTATCTGTCGTGATAGATCTCCTCGCTCACGCAAGGCACTATTATCAGGGGTGCCTTTGAGATAAACTCTCCAAACCCACCCGCAGCATAGTCAACTTCTCCTTGGATCTTGCCTACTTCTCTCCGGCGCAATGCATCCCTCACGACAATATATGCACAGCCTTGACTGAATCCAGCACTTGGTGAATGCATTGCTAGGTCTAGTATCCTCCTAACGTGCTCCTCTGGCACCGGTTCAGGTGTGAAATTCCTGACCATCCTTCTGTTGAGAACGGTTTCCTCGAACTCCAATCCTCTGCACTTTAGAGATTTTAACGCTGCCTCACGTTATAACTTTTTCAAAGAATGGGCACGCCTAAATCGGATTTGTATTGCAGGAACAGGTCTTTAGTTGAGAATCGAAATCTTAAATTATGTATCTAGAGATTTTTCGCATGGTTTTGGCAAGTGCCCAAGCAGGACGTAGCAATCGTTGGAATCGGAGCCTCAAGATTCGATTCTATAACCGCCGGACTCTCTTACAAAGAGCTAATGTTTGAAGCTGCCATTCGAGCTTATGCCGACGCAGGAATTGACGTACGTTATGACGTCGGTTCTTTCATCTGTTGCGCTGAGGATTTTTGGGAAGGAAACAGCATCAGCGACGAGTATATGCCTGACCAGATTGGTGCAAAGCTCAGACCACTTTTCACTGTCTCTGGAGACGGGTTGCTCGGGCTTGCGCATGCTTACATGCATGTCATGGCGGGAGTGAGCGATCTCGTTGTGGTAGAGTCGCACAGCAAGCTCTCAGATGTGGCGTCGAAGGAGAAAATCGAGGAACTTGGCTATGACCCGACCTTCGCAAGGCTTCCTGGCATTGATCCGAGGTATCTTGCAGGGCTAGAAATGAGAAGGTACATGGAAGAGTCGGGAAGCACCCATGAAGACTGTGCCGCAGTTGCGGTAAAGAACAAACGTAATGCTCTGAAGAATCCGCGTGGAGTCTACGCAGAGAGTCTGGCACTCGGAGATGTTTTGGACAGCGAAGAGATTGCGTCGCCTCTCACCAAAGGTGAGATGAGTCAGCCAGCTGATGGCTCTATCGTTGTAGCCGTTGCTTCGGCAAAAAAAGCACGAAAACTTTCCGACAAGCCTGTTTGGCTCTCGGGGATCTCGTGGTTTTCTGATGCACCAAACGTGGAAGAGATGGACTTGGGTCAGGCGCTTTATGCATCAAACTCCTCGCGAAAGGCTTACTCCATGGCCGGCATAACGAAGCCTGCAACACAATTTGATTTCGCAGAAATTGACGATACGTACGCCTACAAAGAACTCCAACATATTGAGTCCCTTGGACTTGCCAAGAGGGCAGGAAAATTTGTTTCATCCGGAAGAGCGAATCCCGACGGAGCAATGCCCGTTAATGTGTCCGGTGGCTCGCTAGGGACAGGGCATCTCGTTGAGGCGAGTGCATTGGCGCGGGTCTACGAAGCGGTTCTTCAGCTAAGAGGAGAAGCAGGTCCAATGCAGATATCTAGTCACAAGAAATGCGTAGTCCAATCGTGGAGAGGGATTCCAACGCAATCTGGCGTAACGGCGGTATTATCTTCGAGGTAAGCATGATGGTGAGAAAGGTCTGTGTAATCGGAGCAGGTTTGACACTGTTCCGCCGGCGAATGCTCGAAACCGGAAAGGAACTCAGCTTTGAGGCATGTCGTATGGCCCTTGATTCGGCTGGAATACAAAGAAAAGAGGTTGACTCTGTAGTTATGGGATCGGCCCCAGATGCATTCGATGGCGTTCACATGAAAGGAGAGTACCTTTTGGACGGAGCTGGAGGATACAAGAGACCTTATTCTCGAGTCTATGTCGGCGGTGCCACGGGAGTATATGTTCCAGTTTCAGCTTGGTGGCATGTGGCATCAGGAATGAGCGATGTGTGTCTTGCAGTGGCTGAAGAGAAAATGTCGCCGCTCCAGCCTCATCCTCAGTACGCTTTTTGGAGCATTTTCGACCACCATATGGAGCGACCTCTTGGCGTGACTCTGCTCTGGATTTTTGCTCTTGAAATGCGAAGATACATGGCTGTGCATGGAATCAAGGAAGAGGAGATCGCACAGGTATCTGTCAAGAACAAACACAATGCCATAGATCACCCTTGTGCTCAGCTCCCGGCTGAAATAACCGTGGAAGACGTGATGAAGTCTGAGCCGATGGTATGGCCAGTCAAGAGACTCGATGTGAGTCCTCCGAGCGACGGAGCAGGAGCGGTTATACTTTGCTCAGAGGAATTTGCCAAGAAAATGACCAAGGAGCCAATTTATGTTGCAGGCTGTGGATGGAACATTGACAGCACATACTGGACTAACCGTGATCTCTACTATCCACAATACCTAGAGAATGCGGCCAAGATGGCATACAAACAGGCCGGGATAGCCAATCCGAGGAAAGAGATAGATGTTGCAGAAGTCTACGATCCATTCGATTACAAGGAACTACATCATATGGAAGGATTGCAGCTTGCAAAAAAGGGGGAAGCACCGAAGCTCACCACAGCAGGTGTAACACAGAGGAATGGGGAACTCCCAATCAATCCTTCTGGCGGCCTACTCGGAGTTGGAAACCCTATCGCTGCGGCAGGCATGATGAAGGTGTGCGAGATATACTTTCAATTGACGCACCAAGCTGGCAAGCGGCAAGTAAAGAAAGAGGTCCACACAGGTCTTGCGCAGGCATGGGGCGATCTGATGCAGTACAGCTCAGTATTTGTGATGCGGAGAAGGTGAAAGGAAGATGAGCGAGAGGGTCAAATTCTTCCCCGGCAGAGAAATAAGATCTAGGTCCATAGATGAAGTTCTCGCATCAGAATATGCTGCGGATCTCAAGTACTCATGGGCTTCAGGAGCGGCGATGAGTCGTTTCTTGATCGAGCTCAAAAATGGCAGAATCATCGCGCGTAAATGCAACAAGTGCAAGAGGATCTTACTTCCGCCGAGGATATTCTGCGAAGACTGCTTTAGGGAGACGGATGGCTGGTTTTATGTCAAGGACACGGGCACCGTCAATACGTATTCCATTTCCTATGTTGCCGCCGACGCATCAAGGCTCAAGGAACCGCTATTCGTCGCCGTGATAAATATCGAAGGAGCCACTGAAGGTATGGGATTCCTTCATCTCCTCGGAGAGGTCTCGGAAAAGGAGCTCAAAGTCGGGATGAGGGTCGGTGCAGTCTGGAAACCTGAAGCTGAAAGAATCGGGTCTATACTTGACATCAGGTACTTCAAGCCGATCTAGGAGGGAAAAGGGATGGAGAGAATAACTGAAGGAGATCAGATCCGGAGATGGAACGACCACATCCCACTTCAATGGAAGTACACGGCAGGAGTTGCAGGAGAGAGATTCCTCCAACTTTTAAAACAGGGAAAAATTCAGGCGAGCGTTTGCAGAAGCTGCAACAAGACGTATCTCCCCCCGAAGATATTTTGCAAAGAATGTTTCGCACAGCTTAGCGAATGGCGAGATGTTCCAAGCGATAGCGGCTACGTGTACTCTTTCACCGCAGTCAATGGAGAGATCATCGCACTTGTAAAATTCGACGGCGTTGATGGAGGACTGCTCGGCAGGCTGAGGAAGGGAAGGGAAGGACCACGAATCGGCATAAAAGTCAAGGCCGTTTTCAGACGTAAGGAAGATCGGAAGGGCGCTCTATCTGACATTGAATATTTTGAGCGCACTGGTGTTTAATGCTCTCTTCATTTCCGCGCCGCGTTTGAATAGGACTTGTGAAGAGTTTGCTCCCCTCTCACGAACCGTCCCTGGGCTCCGCGCTCCCCGCCTAGAAGTCTAGTTATCAAGTGATGGATATCGCTACCCGGAAACGGATCTCGCTAGTCTATTGGCGAATTGAAGGTTTGCTAGAACCATATGGAAAGCTCCGGTCATCAATAAGAATGATGCAATAACCTAAAAGGTTTCTAGCGAAATCACCTTAAGCTTAATTACTCGAATCGGGCTCCAAAATCATCAGCATACTCGGAGATTACGCTTTTTCCGAGTCCTAAACGAAGGTAATGAATAAATCTTGACACGGTCCCCTGAGAACACTCCAATCATTGTAAGCGTAACCCGCACACCGATTGGAAAATTTGGGAGGACGTTGCGTGACTATCCTGCCGTCAAACTAGGAGCGATAGTTGTTCGAGACGCACTCAAACGAGCTAGAAACATTGAGGACACTGATGTGCATGAAGTAATCATGGGAAACGTTGTTTCGGCAGGCCTTGGGCAGAACCCCGCCAGGCAGGCAGCGTTGTATTCTGGCCTGCCGCCTGAAATAGGCGCAGTTACCGAAAACAAAGTTTGCGGCTCTGGTCTCAAAGCAATCATGCTGGCAGCTCAGGCTATAAGAGCTGGCGATGCAGACTGCATGGTGGCCGGGGGCATGGAAAGTATGAGCAACGCGCCCTATATACAGAGGAATCTGAGGTGGGGGCTAAAGTTCGGCGACGCCAAGGTCATGGACGCAATGCTCCTTGACGGGCTATGGGATGCTTACAACGACTATCATATGGGAATCACCGGAGAAATTGTTGCTGAACGCCACGACATCACCCGAGAAGATGCTGACAAGTTTGCAATGTGGTCGCATGAGAAGGCAATCAAGGCCATATCAAATGGGTACTTCAAGGATGAAACGGTACCGGTGGAAGTAAGATTACCGACAGGCCTCTTGGGCATGTTTGAAAGAGATGAATGCGTCAGGGAAGATACCACGATTGAAGGATTGCGCGCTCTAAAACCTGTGTTCAAACCAAATGGGGTTCTTACTGCCGGCAATTCGTCCCAGCTAAGCGATGGAGCGGCGGCTGCAGTTGTAACTTCAGCGGCCCTTGCGAAATCCAAGGGAATAGAGCCGCTAGCAAGAATAATAGAGTATGGATACGCCGCTGTAAAACCGGAGCTCGTCATGGAAGCACCAATTCCCGCGAGCAAGGCGACCATGAAAAAAGCTGGAATGACAATCAATGATATGGATCTAGTAGAACACAACGAAGCCTATTCCACTGCAAGCATCGCGGTGTCTCGAGAACTTGACGTGTCCGACAAGAAGTTCAATGTGAACGGGGGAGCTGTTGCTTTGGGTCATCCGCTTGGTTGTTCGGGCGCCCGTCTTGTGGCGACAATGATATACGCCCTGAGAAATAGAAACCTTCATCGCGGACTAGTCACCCTGTGTCTCGGCGGGGGCGAGGCCGTCTCGATGATATTGGAGGTGTAGAATCTTGACCTACGAACTTACGCAGGAACAGCAGATCCTTAGAGAAACCATAAGAGACTTTGTACAAAGTGAGATTGTGCCGATTGCTTCGGAGATTGACAGGAATTGTACAGTTCCCGAACATTTGTTTACAAAGTTTCCACATTTAGGGCTGTTGGGGATTTGTATCCCGACCGAGTTTGGAGGTGCGGGGGCGGATTTTCTGAGTCTTGTAATCGCGTGCGAAGAAATTGCGAAAGGCTCTGGTTCGATTGGAGCTCAGCTTTCATTTCACAATGCGGTTGTCTGTGAGGCTCTCATCGCGACTGCCAACACAACTCTCAAACAGGCGCTCCTACCCAAACTTGCTTCAGGGACTCTCGGCGCTGTTGATTTCTCTGCGGCGCGAAAGCCCAAACAAATCAACTGCGTGATTGAGGGGAGTGAACTTGTAGTCAGTGGATCATCCGAATATGTCATGAGTGCATCACGAGCTGGGATCTTCTTGATGTGTGGGACTCTACCTGGCCCCTCAAACGATCAAGTCTTGTTTTGCTTTTCAAGAGATCAAGCCAAGTCTGCAAATGACGCATTTTCAACAGGCGAACCTCGCAAGCTCATGGGAATGAGGGCGGCAGGAACCGCAAGCGTATCATTCCATGATCTGAGACTTCCGCTTCACACGCTTGTTTGTGAGGTTACAAATTCCAGAGATTATCTAGATCAGTTGCTAGCGCGATCAAGACTCGCTGTGGCTTCGCAGGCCCTTGGGATAGCTCAGGCTTCAATTGACGCTGAAGTCAAGTATGCAAAGGAGCGAACCCAGTTTGACTCCAAGATTGGAAACTTTTATGCTGTGCAGAACATGATAGCAGGAGATGCAGTTGATGTTGAAACTGCCCGATACACGTGTTATCTCACTGCTTCCGAGATCAGAACCAGCAAGAGCCTGGACAAGGACAGCGCAATTGCAAAAATAGCGGCTTCAAACGCAGCCGTAAGGGCTGCCAGGAGTGCGATAAGAGTACACGGCGGATATGGCTTTACTCGTGCATATCCGGTGGAGAGATTCGCTAGAGACGCACGGCTAACCCAGATCTACACCGAAACCAACGAGGATCTCAAGTCACTTGTTGCGAGATCACTCCTTGGTCAACTCTAAGCAGTCTACTTGATTTGGCTATCCTGCTCCCTTAGTTTTCGTCGTAACACTTTTCCGACGAGAGACTTTGGAAGGTCTTCTCTGAATTCAACCATTTTGGGAACTTTGTATGAAGCAATCCTTTCCCTACAGTACGCGATTATTGCTTCTGCTCCAGGGCTAATTTCTTTATTCTTGAGAACCACAAAGGCTTTGACAGTTTCTCCTCTGTACTGATCAGGAACACCAATGACAGCTGCCTCCTTGATATCTGGGTGAGAGTAAAGCACTTCCTCGACTTCCCTGGGCCACACTTTGAAACCTGAGGCATCTATCATGTCCTTCTTCCGATCTACGATGTAAAAGTAGCCTTCCGCATCACGCGTTGCTATATCTCCTGTGAGAAGCCATTCGCCCCGCAATACGTTGCTAGTCTCCTCTGAATTCTTCCAGTATCCTTTCATCACTTGGGGCCCCTTGACTTTGAGCTCCCCGGCTTCACCGATCGGCAACTCTCTTGTTCCTGTTTCTACATCTACTATCTTGGCATCGGTATCTGGGAGAGGAAAACCAATAGAGCCAACTTTCACCTGAGTCCCTGGCCTAACTTGGTTGACGTGTGTGACCGGGCTTGCTTCCGTCAGCCCATATCCTTCGACGAGGTTTCCTCCAGTAACCGTATCAAATTTCTTCATCACTTCAACAGGCAATGGTGCGGCGCCAGAGAGGCACTGCTTGATGGTATGAAGGGAATACTTGCCGATTTCACGATTGCTCAACAACGCAATGTACATCGTAGGAACACCAGGGAAAACGGCAACCCTTTCCTTGTCGATAGTTTCAAGCACTTCTTTCGGCTCAAACGAAGGCAGCAGTACGACCTTCTGTCCTGCGTAGATTGGAGAGTTCATTGCCACGGTCAAACCGTAGATGTGAAAGAAAGGTATGACTGCCAAGGTTATCCCTTCCTCAGAAGACAACCCACCCCATTTCGACAATGCCACAGCATTCGAGAGCAGGTTGTGGTGTGTAAGCATGGCACCCTTGGAGATGCCAGTTGTACCGCCGGTGTACTGGATCACCGCAATGTCATTCAAGGGGTCGATTTTGAGCGAATCAGTTTCAGGCTCATCTTTCGAATGCCTTCTCAGAAAATCAACTAAATTGATCGTTTCCGGAGCATTAGCTTTTCTTATTTTCCTCACTGGGCCGGCAAGTTGCTTCTTTATTGGTGGCAGGAAATCGGTGACAGTGGTTACGAAAACATACTTCACTCTAGATAGACGTGCCCGGCATTTTGCAAACTCTGAATAGAAATCATTGTTCCCGACGATGCTGTTCAGAAGCACCACTACCTCCGCTTCGGAATTTTCAATCTGGAATTCAAGTTCCTTCTCTTTGTACAGCGGATTGCAAGGAACCACGCTCGCACCGGCCTTCAATATGCCGTAAAAGCAAATAGCAAACTGAGGCAAGTTTGGCAATATTAGGGCGACCTTCGAACCCTTCTTCATTCCTAGTGACACTAGGCCGTTTGCAAACTGGTTGGCAAGTTCGTTCAATTCGCGAAAAGATATCTTCTTTCCAAGATAGTCCAAGGCGACCCTCTGAGAGTGCTTTTTTGCGCTATCCGTGAGTATCGAGAAGAGTGGTCTCATCGGATAGGCAATAGAAGATGGAACGTCAGCAGGGTATAATTTGAGCCAAGGTCTATCCTGAGCGACTGCTTGCATTGCTCTCGACGCCTTTGTACCCTCTGCAAATATTTTAAGCTTGGCTAAATCGCATATGCCATTTGGTGTTTTTTTCTGTTCGGTGTTGTAATCAATTCTTATTAGAAGGAGAGGATGACAAAAAGAGTTAGCCATGAGAGACGTCTATGTTCTTGATGCGCAGATGACAAAATATGGCAAGTCTCCTCTTTCTGCAAGGGAGCTTGCGCTAGAGGCTTCTAGAGAGGCAATCTTGGAAGCGGGAATCAAACCTACTGAAATTCAAGCAGGCTTTGTTGCAAATGCATTCTCTCTCTCAGAGAAGCAGGGCCACTTGGGCCCAATAGTAATGTCGGGCCTTGGTATTCCAGACGTCCCAGCTTCAACGATAGAATCTGCCTGCTCTAGTGGCGGATCAGCAATAAGAGAGGCGTGGGTGAATATTGGAGCAGGCATTTACGACTGCATGCTGGTTGTCGGCGTCGAGAAGGTCAGCCAACTTGACACCATAACTGCAACTACTTACTTCTCTTTTGGCTCAGATTACATCTTCGAAGGTTCCTGTGGCGCTTCATTCCCCGGTCTTTATGGCGCAATTGCGAGATCTCATATGAATAAGTATGGCACGACTGAGGAAGAGCTTGCGAATGTCGCAGTTAAGAACCACGAGAATGCTTTGCATAATCCGAACGCGCACCTCCACAAAAGGATAACTGTTGACGACGTCATGAAATCTCCAGTCGTCGCAAGTCCGTTAAAGCTATTCGACGCGTGCCCGTTTTCCGACGGAGCAGCAGCAGCGATTTTGTGTAGTGAGGATTTTCTCCACAAAATGGATAGACATGCCTCAAAGAGCATCAAAGTCCTTGCCTCTGGCAGGGCGGGTGGAACGGGTGCGCTATTCCAGCGCGCCGATCTCAGCAGCCTTAACGCCGCAGTCCTCGCAGGGAGGGAGGCTTTTGCTCAGGCGAAGCTTACTCCCAAAGATATTGACTTTCTTGAAGTTCACGATTGCTTCACAATTGCTGAGCTCGTTGCTTTGGAGGACCTTGGCTTTTATCCCCGAGGTCAAGCCGCAAAGGCTACGGCTGAAGGAATGACGCGGATTGGTGCCGAAATTCCCGTGAACCCGTCAGGTGGACTCAAAGCGAAAGGGCATCCCGTCGGAGCAACTGGAGTCGGACAGGTTGTCGAGGTCTTTGAACAATTGAACAATCTCGCTGGAGAAAGACAGATCAAGGACTCTCGAATTGCTCTAACGCACAATGTGGGCGCGACAGGCGGAAGCTGCGCTGTGCACATCTTCGAAAAAGTCTAGAGAAGGCAAAGACAAGTTGAGCGAACAAAAACATATTGAAGATTCGAAGATTCTGACAATCAAGGAATTCGAACAGGGAATAAGGGAGGGCAAAATAGAGGGTTATGTTTGTACAGACTGCCACCACAAACAAATTGACATCATGGATTTTTGCCCGATCTGCCACGGGCCTAACCTGAAGAAAACAGAATTTGCTCTCGAAGGAAAAGTGCTTACTTACACAATTCAATTTGTGGCTCCTGAACAGTTCATGAACGAAGTTCCATACGCATGGGCAATAATCGAGCTAGACGACGGACCCAAAGTGACTGGATGGATACCATTCGTCTCGAAATCATCAGAACTACCCGCCGATCAGCGAGTGCGATTCAAGAAATCGTACTTGCCAGGGATTGTTTTCGAGAAAATTTCGTAAGTTCTCGTTCTACTTTGGCAAAACAAGAAATACGCCGCACAACGCGAGTTACTCTTGTCCTAGGAAAATGCTCTACGTTAGAACTGTTGGAGTTGTTGGGGCTGGCGCAATGGGGAGTCAGATAGCTGAAATTATGGCAATGAATGGGTACGAGGTCTACCTCAAGGACATTTCTGAAGAATTCCTTGACAGAGGGATGAACAACATCAAGAAAGATCTCGATAGTCTCGTCACATTCCATAAATCAAAGGCAGACAGGGAAATCCAAAGGATACAAAACTCCGACGACCTAGCACTTACGGAAGAGCAAAAGCAGGTCGTAAGGGGAAAGCTAAGGCCAACTTTTGATGAAAAAAGAGCCTCGGAAATATTCTCCAAGATTCACCCAACTGAAAGCTTCGAACCATTCAAGAATGTTGATCTTGTAGTTGAGGCGATAATCGAAGAAGTGGAAGAGAAGAAGAAAATCTTCAATGAGCTGAATCAAATCGCCCAGAGCCAAACAGTACTTGCTTCCAACACCTCGACTCTTTCAATTACCGAGATTGCGTCTGCCTCCAAGAAGAGACGCGACAAGGTGATCGGAACTCACTTTTTCAATCCACCCATCACACTTCCGCTCGTAGAGGTGATCCCAGGACTAGAGACCAGTGAGGACACAATTTCGGATACGATTGATTTTCTTTCTTCGCTCAGAAATCACAGATATCCAATGATGCCAGTTAGAGTCAAGGAAGTGCCAGGTTTTCTTGTGAATAGGATTCTTGGCGCGATGCTCAACGAGGCGTTTGCGCTTTACGAGGAGGGAGTGGCTTCGATGAGGGACATAGATCAGGCGATGAAGGCGGGCGCGGGAATGCCTATGGGGCCATTCGAACTTTCAGATCTGATCGGCCTAGATGTGTTGTATCATGTGGAAGAAAATATCAAAAAAATGGAAGGGGGATTCCTGATGCCTCGGCCAACTCAGATAGTCAAGAAGATGTTCTATTCTGGCAGGCTTGGCAGAAAAACGGGCAAGGGCTTTTACAGCTACGCATGAGCGTAACCTTAATGAGGGGTAAACCCTTGTTAGTACGGTTATGCACAAACGATTGGTAATCATTGGCTCAGGCCCGGCTGGATATACTGCCGCAATTTACTCAGCTAGAGCAAATCTTGCGCCGCTTGTTATTGCAGGGTCCCAATCGGGAGGTCAATTGATGATTACGACGGATGTTGAGAACTACCCAGGCTTCCCTGAAGGAATTCAAGGGCCGGAACTCATGGAGAAGTTCAGAAAGCAGGCCGAGAGGTTTGGGACGGAGATCCTCGACAAGGATGTGACAGCGGTGGACTTCAATGTAAGACCCCTAGTCATAAAGGTCGAAGGGGAAACGTACACCGCAGACTCTGTCATAATTTCCACTGGAGCGCAGGCGAAATGGATCGGACTGGATTCAGAACTTCGCCTAAGAGGCAAGGGCGTTTCCGCATGCGCAACGTGCGACGCATTCTTCTTCAAAGGCAAGGATGTGGCAGTCGTGGGTGGTGGAGACACTGCGATGGAAGAATCGATTTTCCTTACAAAGTTCGCAAATCACGTCACAGTAATTCATAGGCGAGATGCGCTCCGAGCTTCGAAAATAATGCAGGAGAAATCAAAGGCCAGCTCAAAGATCTCTTTCATCTGGAATTCCTCTGTAAGCGGCGTACTCGGAAAGGAAAAGGTGGAGGGCTTGGTGGTTCAGAACGTTAGGACTGGAGAGTCAAAAAATCTTCAAGTTCAGGGTCTTTTCGTCGCGATAGGCCACGAGCCGAATACGACTCTGTTCAAGGGACAGATTGCGATAGACGACAAGGGATACATCAAAGTACACGACGGCACAAAGACGAATGTTGATGGAGTCTTCGCCGCGGGGGATGTGGTCGATTATAGGTACAGGCAAGCCGTTACTGCAGCCGGCATGGGATGCCAAGCTTCTCTCGACGCCGAGAAGTACCTCGAAGAGCACACATTGAGGGAAGCTCGTCAAGTCCAAGTTACTGGATAATCGAGCGAATCACATTTTCCTATTCATGCAACCCTCGCCACCGTTAGTTTCGCTATCTTGAGGTCGTTTCAAAGGAAGGCTTAAAATGGCAAAGAGACGTTTGTGACTTTAGAATAATGACGGGCGTGTCAGTTTCATCATGAGCTCAGCTGAATTTGTCAAAAGTCGAAGAGAAGAAAATGCGTTAATTCTAACCCTGGATAATCCTCCTGTCAATGCTCTCAGCATCAAGTTGCTTGACGAGCTCGTAAAAAGGGTCAGGGAGGGGAGCGATGATCCTGCGATCAGGGGAATCGTGATCACCGGGGCAGGGAGCAATGCGTTTTGTGCAGGTGCCGACCTAAAGATGATGCAAGACTTGCAACCAGCGGACTCTGATAAATTGGTTAGCACTGGTCAAAGGGCTTTCAGTGCAGTGGAGAATTCTTCAAAACCCATCATTGCTGCGATAAACGGCCTTGCTCTTGGCGGCGGCAATGAGCTCGCCATGTCATGTGATCTGCGCTATGCTTCTGACAGAGCCAGATTCGGACAACCCGAGGTGAACCTCGGACTCATCCCCGCTTGGGGAGGAACTCAGAGAATGAGCAGACTGATTGGCAAGGCGAAGGCGAAGGAGCTCATCTTTTCAGGGCAGATTATCAATGCGCAGGAGGCACTCCGGATTGGGCTCGTCAACAAGATAGTTCCCGACGGTGAGGAGCTCAGGGCTGCAGTTGATTACGTGAGGATGCTCGCAGCAAAGACTTCTCCCCTTGCGGTCGAGCAGGCAAAATTTGCGATTAACAATGGAACTCAAAAAGCATCTCTCGAGGAAGCGCTCGAGTATGAGCTTCAGGCAGTCAAAGTACTTGCTGGGAGCGATGATTTGAAGGAAGGCATAGAAGCCTTTCTCGCAAAACGGCCACCGAAATTCACAGGTAAGTGAAACTGGTAAGGCGCCGTGGCAAGCAGACTAAACTCCAAAATTTCCGAGCTTGTGTACGATTACGAGCTACCTCCTAAGTACGATCTATTTAGAGAATCTCTTCGAGAGTTTCTAAGGACCGACATTGCAGACACCGTAGAATACTACGATAAAGAAGAGAAATATCCTGAAGAGAACATCAGAAAATTCTCTGAACATGGATATCTTGGGATTCCGATTCCCTCGAAGTATGGCGGAGCTGAACTTGGTGAATTCGGGTACGGCCTCGCAGTGCAGGAAATCGGGAAAGTTTGTTCCGCCCATGGCACGATAATAGGCGCACACACTGGCCTCTGCTGCGTTCCAATATGGCTCTTTGGAAACGAGTCGCAAAGGAACACCTACCTTCCAGATCTCGCTTCTGGAAGAAAGCTTGGAGCATTTGCGCTTACTGAGCCCGGTGCAGGAAGTGACGCCGCTAACATCAAGACAACAGCGACGAAGAGCGGGGACCACTATCTTCTGAATGGAACAAAGCAGTTCATCTCAAACGGAGATCGGGCTGGAACCATTCTAGTATTCGCTGCAAACGACATCTCACTCGGAGCATACGGGGGGATAACCGCATTCATTGTGGAACGATCCTTTGGAGGAATTAGGACAGCACGTGTCGAGCAAAAGATGGGGATACGCGCTTCGACGACCGCCCAGATCGTGTTTGAGGACTGTTCCGTTCCAAAGGAAAACATTCTCGGAACATTCGGCGCTGGATTCCTTGTCGCTCTTACTGCTCTGGACGGCGGAAGATCTTCCCTTTCTGCAGGTGCAGTTGGCGGTGCAGAAATGTCACTAGAGATGATGATTGAATATTCAAGACAGCATCCCGAAGTCGCAGAGAAGCAATCTGTGCAGTGGATGATCGCAGACTGCGCAATCGAGGCTCATGCTGCGCGCAAGGTAAGTTACGATTCACTTAACGAGGTAGGATACTATTTCGAACGCCTCGCAAATGGGGAGAAGGTTCCGAGGATGCAGAGAGAGATGATCTCCCGTCACACAGCTATCGCAAAGGCTTACTGCTCCGAAGTCGCAAGCAGATCCCTTGAGAAAGCTATGCAGGTCATGGGCTTTGATGGGTATGCTGAGGGGCCAGGCCTTGAGCGCGGATACAGGGATTCGTTCATCGCGGAGATCTACGAAGGCACTAACGACATCCAAAGACTCGTGATCGCAAGGGAACTGCTACAAACCGAAAGAAGTTAGAGCGCAGGATTCATTTCCTTCAGAGAGTGAGCCACAAATGCAGACTGGAAGTAAAGTCCTTGTCTACGTTCAAGCGATTCCGAAAGCCGTCCCGCAAGCAGTGAAGACATTCCCAGATCTTTCCCGCGCTCGGTTTGTCATGACGCAATCAAGCAAGACTGCACTCGCGAGATCGAAGGCTATCTTTCCCGATGCCGAGATTATCGCAGCTGGATACAATGCTGTGCTTCAAGAAGCTCTTGTTCGCGGGGCTGAAAGAGCGATTTCTCTTCCCCTTTTTGATGATCCACTCGACCAAGCAAAGAGTTTCCCCGTCGAAGGATATTACTCAAGGATCATTGTTGGGGAGAATCCTGATGGTCCATTCACAGGAGCTTCTCTATGTGGAGCGCTCGCAGCCCTGCGCAAAATGAATTTCGAACTGATAGACGATCATGCTGACATGCGAACCGTTCGGAAAGAAGGAATCCTGCTAGTCAGGGCCGACGAAGGTGTTTCTCACAATGTTGACATCAGAAGAATAGCTGATTCGATGAGACAGAAGATTCAGCCGTCAGAGACAAGCGGTGGCTCTTCCCTAGTAAGGAGAGAGCAGGATTCAAAGCCAGAAATGATTATCTCTGGATCTCTAGAAGAAATATCATCAGCCTTCTCAAGACGTCTTCGCCGCCTGACCACCCGCTAAGAGTTGGATGCGAATCAGATGATAATAGTTTTCGCAGATCTCGGAGGAGAAAAGCTACTCGGAAGAGCTCGGGAGATCGCTGATTCATTGGGAGACAAGGTACTTGCAGTGTGCAAAGATGATGCGCCATTGCGGTCTCAAAGACTAATTTCGCTTGGTGCCGATGAAGTAGTGTCAATTGACGCAAAGACTGTTGATGATTGGTCAAAAGTTCTTGCATCCTTGATCAGGACTGAAAATGAGACTAGATTCGTGTTCTTACCTTCAAACCTCATTGGAAACGCAATCCTTGGTGCAACCTATGCACTCGCCTTTGAAAGAGTAGGTTCGGTAGCTGATGGGATTGAGAAGCTGAATGAACAGGGAGCTTCCAAAACGCTACACTCTTCGGAGAGCGTCATCCGGTTCACCTCTTCAGTTGGCAAAGTTTCATTGTGGTCAATCAAACTCAATTCTGTTCCAGAACCCTTCGAAGATCCTTCAAGGTATGGGCGAACAAGAAAGCTCGAACTGCCAAAGGCTTCCCAGAGTCCCGGATCTCCTTCTGCTGAAAAGATTTTGGATATTTCCTCTAGGCTCACAATCCTTGTGGGGAAGAATTATTTTGAAAAGGTAGATGTATCAGGAAAGAAGATCGAAGATCTTGCACAGAAATTTGCCGGGAACGTCCTCAGGATGAGCGGAAAAGTGCAGGTTGTGTACGGTCCTTGCCTTGCAATCGAAGTAGAGTCGCCAGAAAAAGAACTGCCAGAATTCCAGTCGGAGCTATTGAGCTTGAACACCTCTAAAGATGCAGCAATTTCCAGAATATCGAATCTGAGCGCAACTACTCCTGACATTGGAAAAGTCATCGACAAGCTGCTAGAATCGCGTTAGGGATAATCGTAGAATCCTTTCTTCGTCTTCCTTCCAAGATAGCCTGCTCTAACCATCCTCCTGAGGAGTGGGCTTGCTCTGTACTTTGGATCCTGATACTCCCTGTATAATACCTCAAGAACGTCAAGCACCACGTCGAGCCCCACAAAGTCCGCAAGTTCGAGCGGTCCCATTGGATGATTCATACCAAGTTTCATCACAGTGTCGATGTCTTCTCTTGAAGCAAGTCCTTCTTCGTACGCAAATATCGCCTCGTTAATCATCGGGCATACTATTCTGTTGGAAACAAACCCCGCAGAATCCTTCACCACAACTGGTGTTTTCCCAAGCCTCACGCTGATTGACCTAATCGTCTCGACAGTCTCCTGCGAGGTCTGGAGACCGTGGACAATCTCTATGAGCTTCATTACAGGAACAGGATTGAAAAAGTGCATCCCACCTACCCTTTCAGAGTTTGAAACAAGCGCGGCTAGCTCCGTTATCGGTATCGATGAAGTGTTTGAGGCAAGTATCACCTGCTTTCCGCATATTTTGTCAAGCCTCTTGAACACATCTCTCTTGGTTTCAATTTTTTCAAGAACTGCTTCAACAACGAATTCTCGGTCAGAGAAATCCTCGAGCTCACACGTAGGACTTATTCTTGCCATGATTTCCTTTTTCTGTTCTGAGGTGATTCTTCCCTTTTCCACTAATCTCGAGAGGTTCCCATCTATCCTTTTGATTCCCCCATTGATGAATTCCTGGCTCACATCGTTCAACTTGACATTGAAGCCTGACTGCGCGAAGACCTGCGCGATGCCGTGACCCATCGTGCCAGCGCCTATGACTCCGACCTTTGAGATTTGAGAGGGATTCGTCATTCCAGAGAACACCAAGAGTGATGTGTCTGCAAAAATATTTTGGACTCTTTTGAGCCTTTGCATTGAAAGGACAATGCCATTTCTCTGAAAGCTATGCTGTTGACTTGCGGCGACGCCGAGTTCGAGCAGGTGAAAGGGCTCAGGTTAGAGCGAATCTAGCCTTTATCGCTCAAGCAAGCATAATAATTCGGAAGATTGAGGCATTAGGAAATCACAAGGTGTGGGTATAGAAATTATGCTTTACTTCATAGGATTGGGTGTGGAGCAGTCTCCGACGCTTCAGGCAATAGATACTCTGAAGAATTGTGATAAAGTGTTCTACGAGAGTTACACATCCCCAATTGTCAGGGAAGGCGTTCTGAAGATCCTGTCAGATAGCTCCGGAAAGAAAATCGAATTGGTCACTCGCGAATTCGTCGAGGATGGAAAGAAGATTCTCGAGAATGCAAGAAATTCAAACGTTGCACTCATCTCCTCAGGAGATCCGATGATCGCAACTACCCACCAAGAGCTTAGGACAAGATCTGTAAGAGAGAGAATTGAAACAAGAATCATTCACGGTTCTTCAGTGCTTTGCTCACTTGTCGGGGAACTCGGCCTGCATTCCTATTCCTTTGGAAAAAATGTCACGATGACAAAAGAGCCAATGCAGTATACCGCCTATCTCACCATATACCAGAATCTGCTTCGGGGTCTCCACTCTTCAATTCTTCTTGAGTGGGATGAATCAAATCAATTCTTTCTTTCCCCTATTGCTGCTCTCTCAAGTCTTCAAGAAGCGGAGAAGGATCTCAAGTACGGAATAATCTCGGAAGATACGCTCATACTCACAGCTTCAGAGATTGGAAGTGATCGGGTCAGGGTGGGTTCAATGTCTCTCAAGGAATCGCTTGATCATGAATTTGGAAGGCCTCCTCATGTCATCGTGATCCCAGGAAGGCTTCATTTCACTGAAAGAGAGGCGCTGTCTGCGCTCACTGGAAAAGATCCCGATTTCTTTCGTGACAACTCTCAGGGCATAGAACGGATTGCTCATAGGATGCTATCGAAATATTCTCAAAAAACACTTGCTGCTCTTGGGAGGGCAAGGGCGGCAGCCTCCTCAAAGAACACAAATCTTGAGCCTGTGTTTGAAAATGTGGAGGCCTACACCCAAGATGCATTGCGATTCCTAAACGAAGGTAAGGAGGAGCTCGCCGTCCTTAGCATAGGATACGCTGAGGGGCTGCTTGATTCGCTACGCTTCAGCGCACATCTTGAATTCGATTGGTGAGAATCTTGATTCGAAAATCTTGTGTTAGGCAGCTATTTGCTTGAAAACAAATAATTCAAGCGTCGAACTTTCCTTTCTTTCTTTGTGGATACTTGTTTCTTAAGCAGGATCACAATGTACTCCAGTGTGAAATGGAGGGAGGGGGGGTTCAACCATGAAATGGATGAGTGTCCAAAGCCATTGCTTTCACTTCTACTTATGACATTCCACTTTTTCAGAAGCTGTTATGAGGTCCCGAAAATAGAATTCGTTCTAGAATACGCGAACAACAGCTGCATAATTTGTGGTCTATTTTGAAATGCAAAAGATGCCAAGTGCCCTATATCAGGAGCTTCACTGCCAAGAGCGCACCCAGTCCAAGTAGTATGGGAATCGGAAGCCCGGGAGCGACTTCGCTTCTTCTGAATACAGTGAACGAGAGCACCATGCCAACGTCGACCGCCACGGCCACGATCGCAAAAGCAAGCAGGCTGCTCAATACTAACGCGATTCCTGGCACCATCGTGTAGAATGCAATGTCAGCCATTCCAATTTCAATGTCGCGCAGCCTGATTGAAAGGACGCCGAACTCTGGCCACCCTCGGAGCAATCCCTTCCCTGGAGGCTTTGTTAGATCCACACTCGTTACGCTGTCTTTCTTTTCATCTTCTCCTTTAGTTACCTGTTTCACTAGCTTTCCCATTCTTCCATAATACACAGCGTAAATGTCGAACACTGCGTAGACTAGTGGTATGATCCAATTGAGGGGAGCCTGAAGCAGAACAGGGAATGCGCTCCCGAGCTCAAGAGCTACGAAAAGTGCAATCAGGCTTACGAGCACGCTCGCTCCCTTGAACGCTGCGTAAAGCGTAATTCCAAGCGCGACGAACCCGGCGATGATTGGAACATACGAAAAGAGACCCGTCAAGAAGGAAAAGTAAAGAGCTGTCACGACAGAGACTAGGAACACGCTCACTATGAGTGAGAACCACTGCATCTTCTTCTTCCTGTAGAGTATAGCGAGTAGGGAGATTACTACCACATTGGCTCCGACAAAGACAAGAGCCAAGATGAAAGATGCACTCAACCCGTTTCCCACAGGGTTGACGAATTGCGGCGTAGAGATCGGTACTACCACAGGCTGTGTCAAATTTGTTGGAACGGCGATCGTCCCTGTGACATTCTGCGGATTGGCTGTTGCTATCCCTGTTGCCACGCGCAAGAGCGTGAGCATCGAGACCATCTGGAAGGCGAGCGTCAGAATGATGAGTTGAATTTCGCTCTTCAATAGGAAACGCGTCAATTTGTCCTCTGCCTGCAATGCTTCTATCAGTTGGTCGTGTTAAGAGTTCCTAGCTTGGGAAGGCGTTTATTTTGAAAGATCGATGGGCCCTGCGAGTTTCCAGAGCTAACCTGCCACAACTATTACTGTGCCTTTCATGAAATTGTGGAAGGTGCAATAGTAACTAAAAGTTCCAGGGGTGTTGAAAGTGTAAATGAAAGTCTGACCAGGACTGAGCGCTCCCGAATTGAACAAATTGGACGTGGATGTGACTGTGTGAGCAGTATTGTCATTGTTAGTCCATTGAATTGTGTTGTTCACCCCTATTTCCACCTTGACAGTCACTGGCACATAATACGCTGGAAGGCTACCACCCGAAGCTCCAGAAGGTATGGAAACAAATGTTTCTGGTTTTTGAGTTGGACCAGAGGCCTGTGGCATCAATAAAATTCCTGTGAACGCGACGCCCACTAGTAACACGAGAACTACGCCAATGAATATCTTCGCTGCCGTGCCAGGAGCTGGCATTCCATCCTTGAAGAGACCTGCAGGCAGAATCAGGAATCCGATTAACATCATAAGACCTGAGACGTTTTGCATCTCCTGAAAGGACGCCTGGGTATGCGGAAGCACACCAAAGAAATACCACGAGAGTTGCCCTCCAACGCCAATCAATATGAAAACTAGACTAATGTAGAACAGGTCTTTGTCCAAACTTCATGCCTCCTTTATATTCGCAGATCGGAAACTCTCCGCACCAATTCTTGCAGGTTCGAGGGATTTAGGTTCTACTCCCATTTTGCCTTCCCCCTGAACTGGTAGAGTTCCTAAAGTCAATGTTTCTCTCGTAATTGGTGTGAGTGTCGGAATAGTGACCAATGGCGGTTCTATTGTGGTCGCTTCTGATTTGATAGTTGGACCAGCTAGTGTCTTTAGAATATTCACGATAAATGGAACCTGCGCCGCAGCGGCAACTATGGCAAAGAAGAGTGCGAGAGTAAGGAACAATTGGTAGTCCAGCGTGACTGTGAATGGGAGACCGGTCTGAATTGGTTGGAACTCTCTCCTGGGCACGCCGAGGTATCCCATCGCAGCAAAAGTGAACGCGAGGCCGAACCCTCCTATGCAAGTTCCCCAGAAATGTATCTCAGATAGTGTCTTGCTATACCACTGCTTGTGCGCGATTTCAGGAAGAATCCAGTAAAGGACCCCAAACGCTGCAAGCACGATTCCATCTAGACCGTTGAAGTGAAAGTGAGATACAATCGCGTAAGTGTTGTGCAGATAAAGATCCTCAGCGATGCTCCCCTGTTCCACTCCCATAACACCCCCAATTATCCATCCGAGGATACTCGCCAAAAGGAAGCGCGCAGTCAGGTTCCATTCGTACCTCGACCTCCAAATGAGAGCAAACAAGGTGAACACCGAAATCCCAGACGCGATGCCTATCGCCATCGACATGTTCTGCGACATTATTTGCAAGGCGAAGGGCTGCGAAGTATCCATGAAGAGATGGTGCGAGTAGACTCCAACACCCGTGATTAGCAGAATCGGCCAAGGAGCCCTGACCCACCTTTGGCTTGAGAAGTTTTTCTTTGCGAAAATTGGAATGAGAGTGTAATACATTCCGATAAGGGGAAAGAAGGCGAAGTAGACTATTGGGTGGTAGTTTATCCATAGAAAATTCTTTGCTACGAGGTTGTTCAGAAAGCCTGGGTTGTTTAGGGAAGTCCAAGCACCATCGGCTAGGAGGGTGAGGAATGGCGGCGCTGACACCATCATGTCGATGGTCGTGACAAGAGCTGCAATCACCGCGGCTGGGTACGCCACAATCCTTGTCCTAACAGCTTTCGGCATGTAGGCATCGAAACCGATCGATGCAGCGAACTTTGCTGAAAGCGAATGCAGTTTTCCCGGAGCAAGAGTGTAATCATCCTTGTACTTGCTCGAGAACGCTGTACCAAACACATTGTAAGCAAAGACCATAAGCGAAGCGTTTGTTATTATCATGCCGCTGAAGAAGGTCAGCGCCTGGGTCATGCCCCAAGGAGGGTTTACAGGCCCCGGGTAGAAAGGAAGTGGGAAGAGAAAATACCATCCCGGACCGAATCCAAATAGAATTGAGATCCACACAAGATAGAATCCGATGCCGAAGAGGAAGAAGATCACCGGAAGCAGTTTTTCGTTGTAGATCTTTCTGTGCATGTATTTTGGGAAAACGTACATGCAAAGTCCGTAGGAGAATGGGAATTGCCATCCCACGAACATTCCTAGCCCGTGTGCCGTAAGGAGCTGCCCGAACACCTCTGGCGTTCCGAGCGATCCAATGGTCTGGGAGGCACCAGCTTGATCGGTTCTCATGAATAGTGCTAGAGTTCCCGCGATGATGAAATTGAGGAATGACATGTAGAGTAACCTTCTCACCCATTTGCTGGTGTATGGAGTGAGAGGATTTTCGATCTCGGGCGTAGTCTTTGTCTCTATGAGGCTCATGTTCTACCTTCTAACCATATTATGTCGAAGTCACATTGAACGAGGTGTACATTGCGTAGTGACCGTAACCACAGAACTCAAGGCAGCGAATGTAGTAGATTCCAGGAGTGCTGAAAGTGTAGGTGATATTGTTGATAAATCCCGGCATTACCTGCACTTGGAAGATTATTGCACCAGATGGATCATACACACCGAATCCGTGTGTCGTGTCTGAGCTGTTAGTTTGGAACTCAACTGTGGATCCTGCCGGAATTTGATATTGCGAGGCACAGTTTGTGCCCCAGTAGGAAGAATTCGTAAGGCACCAAGCGAATTGATGGGCCTGAACATGAACAATCATGTTGGGTTTGACATTCGAGTGCGCATAAGGATAGGGAATGAATGGTATGGTTGAAATGCTAAACGTGATGAAGATCACGATGATAATTAAAGTCCAGTGTCTCTCGTATTTTGCGAGTCCGTGTGAATCGGTATCTTCAGGATGTCTGGTCGACCAGATAACTGCGCCAACTCCAATGACCGTGATTGCAACAGCCATTGCAAGAAGTATCGCCAGAAAAGTGATGTTCATCCCGACTTGTCCGGCGAGCGTGATTCCCAGCGGGCTCAATTCGTCGGAGTTCGACAAACACTCACACTTTAAGGATTATGATTCAACTCTCTTTCTCTCGAAATCTGAGTGGAATGGAAAATTATCTCTTATTCAAGATAGATTTAGTCCGAAATTCATTTCAAAAAATTCAGTCCAATTTAATGCGCGAAACGAGATCGAGCGAGTGTATCCAACTGAAATCGTATCCTCATCACCCCCAAGCTCCAGAGTATTTTCACACCGGAAACCCCAGCAAGTGATTTTCTCCCCTCACAGGCCGCGATAGTTATTTATGCGCTGAAAGAGGTTGAATGTTCGGCCCCGCGGTAGCTCAGCCTGGTAGAGCTTCCGACCTGTGGCTCGCGCTTCGCAGGAAGCGAGTTGAGTCAGGGGGAGATGCTGTAGTGATCTGGCTCCACTAAAATGGCGCTGATCCCGTTCGGCTTACTAGGCTTACAGAAACCGGAGTGTCGTCGGTTCAATTGGCGATGTTTCGCTTGAAAGTCCGACCCGCGGGACCGCTTTCTTATTGCAAAATCTGTGGAGTTTCGCTTTTGTATTGCTCCGTGTAGAATTCGACTCGTCTGTCTGAAAACACTCCATTCATCGAGGTCACCTCCTTGTTTCTTGCAAGCTCCAGATCAAGCTTTACTGACTTGGCAATCGATTCGTTTGATTTCGCTGAAGCAAGCTTCTGCATTGTTGGCGAGACTATCTGACTCCTCCCGGTGAACTTGAACTTGTCTTTAGGTCCTCGATTTTCGATTCCCACTCTGTTTGCAGTGATTACGAACACGTGGTTTTCAAATGCCCTCGTCAACATTCCTTGCTGCGCCTTTCCTGGAAGAACTAGATTCGATGGGTGGCAGATAATGTCCGCACCCTTTATCGCGACCTCTCTTGCCGCTTCTGGGAAAAACCAATCAAAGCAAATTAGTGGCCCTATTCTGCAACCCGAGTTCTCAAGATCAAAGACCCGAAAACCTGTGTCTCCAGGGGAAAACCAGAGTTTCTCCCTGTAGAACAAGTGAGTCTTGCGATAAGAGCCAATGATCTTGCCCCGCTCAATCACGATTGAGGAATTGTAGACCTTGCCGTTGTCATTTTCTGCCAAGCCCGCGACCAGTGCACAGTTGCGCTTCTCCGTGAACGCAGACAGAGCTTCGACGGATTTGCCTGAGCGATAAGATTCTGAGAGGTTCTGCGCCTCTTCAGTTGAAGTAAACGCATATCCGGTGTTGCAAAGCTCAGGGAGTACGTAAAGATCTGCCTTCACTTTTGAAGCAACTCTTATCGCCTGCTCAATGTTCTCCTCATTATGACCGAATTTTGGGCGCGTTTGAACAAAGGCCCCTATCAAGGATTTTCCACCTGGCATACAGCGTATCGAAACTCAGGTTCTTGAGGCCACCTAAATAACATGTCGTAAGCGGTATGACTCGACAATGCTAATGTGTGTGTACCCTTAAGCGAAAAGCCAGAGGCAGTTTCGAACTATCTCAGTTGGATGTTTTCAATCTTAACAGGCTCTATCTGATCAGCCAGTTCGAATCCGAATACTTTAGAGTAAAAGTAGAGTTCTGACTCATTTGCGCGTTTGATGTTCTTTGCCTGACGGAACCCGTGCTGTTCTCCCTCGAATGTGAGATACGCAGTGGGGATGCCCTTTTTCCTCACTGCATCAAACATCAGCTCCGCCTGATTTGGCGGAACTACTTTGTCCTCTAGTCCCTGAAAGAAAATCACCGGAGCAGAAATATCTTTAGCATAATTGATCGGCGAGCGTTCTCGGTAGAGCTCCTTTTTCTCCGGGTAGGGGCCTATCAAACTTACGAAATATCTTGATTCGAACTTGTGTGTGTCACGCGCTAAGAGCTCGATGTCACTCACTCCAAAATAGCTGGCACCAGCCTTGAACGTCTTTCGGAATGCTAGTGCACAGAGCGTCGTGTACCCACCGGCACTCCCACCCCTTATGATTAGCCTCTTTTCGTCGACTCTGCCACTGCTGGCAAGGAACAGCGCGCCGTTGGCGCAATCATCAACATCAACAACACCCCATTGTCCGTTAAGGCGCATTCTGTATTCCCTCCCGTATCCGGTGCTGCCTCCATAGTTCACATCCAGTACTGCAAAGCCTCTTGATGTCCAGTACTGAATCTCGGGGTTGAGAGTGGTTCTTGTTGCGCTTGTCGGTCCTCCATGGCTTATCACCATCAGTGGCGGCTGCTCATTCTTTGGGGATTCATACTCTTCATTCTTCGGCGCATAGAAGATCCCATGCGAGGTCAATCCGTTAGTGGTGGGAAAGTCGACCGCTTCAGGCAGGGAAACACATCCACTTGGAATTGACTGAGTTCCTGTTGTAGGATAGAGGAGTGCGAAATTCTTGGTGTCTAGGTCAAAGCGAACAACGGAGGATTGCAGGCTTGGAGACCCTGCAACCAACAGTGTAAACTTGTGATTTGCTTTCAGATATTGGAACTCGGAGTAGGGAGTTTTGATTTCCCGCAAAGTGCCCATCTTCGTATCAAGGGTTGCAAGATGCCACGTTCCATCTTGCGTGTATGTACAAACGATCTGTTCTTCCGAAGCAAATGCATAGGAAGACATCCCAAAAACCCATTGCGGACGCGTAAACTCTGCATTCATTTCATGTAGATTGTCGATCTTCCCGTCCAGAAAGCGGTAAAGGTTCCACCATCCTGACCGATCAGACACAAAGTGGATTATTCCATTTGGAGACCACGTCGGCTCAGAAATTGATTCGTCGAACCCACCAGCAATCTTCTGCTTTTGCCCTATTGTTCCATCTTTCAGGACATCTCCGACCCAGAGTTCTGTTCCGAAAAATGGCATACTTGGATGGTTCCACGTCAACCAAGCGAGCTTTTTTTCATCCGGGCTCAACTTTGGAGAGGAGTAAAAATCATTCCCTGAGACGAGAATCTGCTCCTCTGATTTTCCCTCCAAATCAACACTTGCGATCGTGTTTTTCGCTTCTCGTCCTTTGACTGTATGGTCTTCGCGAACGCAAATGATCCTTTTGCGCGATTTGTCAACCAAGAGGTCTGCATAAAATACTTCAGATTGGTGTGTGATTTGACGCGGTTGGTCGATCTCTGTATCAGAGATGTCTTGTCGGTATAGCCTCTGATCGGTGAAATTTGAAAAGTAAGCCGCATTCCCGAAAACTGTGTATGACCCGCCGCCGTATTCGTGCACGCGAGTGCGTGCGTTGAAACGCGTTGGGATCACATCTATTGCACGTCTATCTCTTCCCAGACGCATGATTACATAGTGGCCCTGCTCTTTGGCCCTTCGCTCAAGCCAGAACACTTCGCCGTTTTCATCGAGGGAGGTCTCAAAGATGTAATTCGATGAAGATGCGATAAGTTCTGCGGAGATAGGAGATTTCCACGTTCCATAAGGCGCAGTTTTCTTGGCTTGCACTACTTATCGTCGCCTTTTTCTTGAACTATCTCTAATCCAGTCATTGGTAAAGATTTCGAAAATCAATCATCCCAGTTGGAAGTTGTGATGCTCAGCATTAGAGCATTGCAATTGCATGAAAATTGTCATATTTCTAGGGCCATTCTCACACTTGAGAATCGTCCCTATTGTTAAAGGGAGCTTCGCTCATATCTATTATGAGTGAGGGAAAATGTGCGAATATTGTCATATGGAATATTGCTGCCTGCATGGAAGGCATCACTATCCAAGACACATCTATGAGCGACCCATGATCTACTACGAAGAACCTAGAGGAGAGACACGTCGCGAATACTTGGAAGACGAGAAAAGGGCGCTTGAAAGAAGGTTAAAGGAAATCGAAGCAGGACTCCAAGAGACAAGCAAGTAACATCTTTTTGGGGAAAGCTCGGGCTGTCGAAGATCTAGTGTTGCTGCCCGCTGACAAGCACGTGTCTAGCGTGATCGGTCAGTAAGTTTCGCTACATTCATTGGGTGCGAAGCTAACCCTAGTCGAGCATATGGTTTCAAGGCGAGCAGCACCTTGATCTCTGCCTTTCTGAGGTGCTCTTCATAAGTTGAACGTGGAACTCCCTGCTTTGAAGCAATCTCGCTCATCGTAATCCTCTTTGGAAGAGAGTAATATCCCATCTCAAGAGCAGCAACCAGCGCGGAGAGCTGTCTTTGTGTCAGTGCTCTAAAGAAATCATCAAAAGAAATTGTCATCGCAGATCTTGCAGAATGTCTTGGATTGATGCTCTTTCCCTCTACATTCACATCTCTTGAAACCTTCGAGAGATTCCTTAGTGCATTGTCTAAATCCCGCTTCTTGAAGGCGAGAAATCTGATGTGTTCGAGGCCCTCAGAATATGTGAGAGGCATGATAGGTATGCAATCAGAAGATTCAATCATTGCGATTGACGAATTCGCGACTGAGCATCTGCATGCCACTATTGCTTCAAGGGATCTATCTGAATAGCGCCGAATGCGCACCTGCTTTGCAGAAAGCTTTCTTGCAAGCCTTCGAATCTCATTCTCAACTGCGTCAATAACCTCTGCATTTGAACATTCGATTTCGAGTATGTCAAAAAGAAGATTGCACCAGCGTTCGATCCTCTCCTTGGGGAAATCCCTTGAAAGGCTACTAAAGGGAAGGTCGTGATCGAGCTTGAGCTGGAGTTCGTACAACATCTATCACTGCCGGCCGCTGCTGGCAGAAGTCTTATCCCAACTACCATCTATTTGAATTGAGCTAAGCAGGAAGGTTCTAAATAGAAAATGCCAACATATCTAGTGGAGCACGAGTGGGAAAGGAACAGGTCAGACGAGGTCAAGTCAATAGTATCTGGAATCATAGACAACGACAGAAAAGGAAAGCTGCCCTCTGGATTCAGTCTTCTTGGTGTGATGCTCTCAAAGGATGAGCCAAGAGCATTCTGTGTCTGGGAAGCGGAAAGCAAGACAGGACTGGAGGGACTCCTCAAATCCGTCAACCCGGCAACAAGAAACACCGTCAAAGCACTTGACGTGATCTATGGCGTGAGCAAGGTAAAAGTCCCTGCTTAACGCCTTCCTACATTTTTTCAAAGGGCAATTCTGCATGAGTATAACTGAAACGACAAATAGCTTCGCTACTTAATTGCACAAGAGGGACTCGAACATTGTCTAATACTCAAACCGCTGACTCTTCAATTCCTGAGAAAGGCAACAAGGTTACGGTCGAACTTGTGGAAGGTTACCGTTTCAAAGTCACATTTCCAGATGCAGATAAGACTACAATTATGATGGACGAACCTCCGCCTCTTGGAGGAGCAAACGGACCAAACGCTGCGAGAGTTCTTGCAGCTTCGGTCGCGAACTGCTTGAGTGCAAGCCTACTTTTCTGTCTAAGAAAATCCAGAGTGGATGTGAAGAGTATCAAGACTGAAGCTGAACCGATTCTTTCTCGTAACAAGGAAGGATACTGGCGAGTAACCAAGATAGACATTGTGCTACACCCAGAGCTCGTTGAAGGTGCTGACACAGTCAAAGCCAAAAGATGCCTTGAGATCTTTGAGAACTACTGCGTAGTTACAGGGGCAGTTAGAAATGGGCTTTCAGTTAATGTGAAGGTTGATGGGATAGCTCAATGATTCGACCCGATTATTCTTTGAGGTAAAGATCATGCCAATGATTCAAGATAAGGATAAAATCCAAATCAAGAAAATATTCGCTGACAAGATGAAACACCCAGTCACCCTTGTCAACTTTACACAGGAATTCGAGTGCGATTACTGCCGCGAAACTCGCGAGCTCGCTGAGGATATTTCCACACTCTCAGACAAGATTAAGCTAGAAACATATGACCTTGTCAAGGATCCAGAAAAAGCAAAGCAGTTCAGAGTCGATAAAATACCTGCAACCATCATCGTGGGAGATAGAGACTATCATGTCAGATACTTTGGAATACCTGCAGGGTATGAGTTCAGCAGTCTAATCGACGACATTATTGACGCGTCACAGCGAAAAACACGACTCTCTGAAGAAACAAAGGTAAGACTCAAAGCTATCAGCAAACCAGTGCATATCCAGGTCTTTGTGACGCCGACGTGTCCTTACTGCCCTAGAGCAGTGAGACTTGCCCACCAGTTCGCGATGGAGAACCCGCTGATTCAGGCGGACATGGTGGAAGCTACAGAATTCCCTCAGCTTTCAAACAGGTATAATGTGATGGCAGTCCCTAAGATTGTCATCAACGAAAACGTCTCTTTCGAAGGGGCCTTGCCAGAGCCACAGTACTTGGAACAGATTGGTCTTGCATTGGAAGAAAAAAATCAAACATAGTCAGCGCATACTTTTTGTGCGCCCCTGCAAAATAGACAAGTGAAATTGAACGCGGATCAAGATGATAGGGTGAGAGTGGTTACGCCCGCTCCACTTGTTTATCTCGCCTCTCTGATCGCTGGCCTCGTTGCCGACTTGTACTATCCAATCCGACTCAATTTTCCAATTACGGTCACTGTTGGAATCGGTCTGGCGGTCATCTTTGGCGCTGCAATTATTGCATCTTTGTCGCTCAGCACCATGCGAAAAGTCGGCGCATCTCCAGATCCATCTAAACCGCCGAAGAAGCTCGTTGTCGACGGCCCATTCAGATTCTCCAGGAATCCAATCTATGTTTCCATGACATTAGGGTATGTTGGCATCGCTGTTGCTTTGAATGCACTGTTGCCGCTCTTTTTCCTGATAGTGGCGCTACCTATTGTTGACCGGTTTGTCATATCTCGCGAAGAAAAGTACCTCGAAAGGAGATTTGATGAAGAATACATGAGGTATAAATCAAGAGTAAGACGATGGTTCTAGAGGATAGAAGCGCGAACACAGCGCAATGTCTCTTGCAACATCCACTATGCTAGCTTAAAAATGGACATCTCAGTCCAAAGAGGACAGAGTGAATCATCAGTCATTCATAGAGTCTTTCCGAGCACCGAGATTCCGCTGGTTATGGGGCTCCACTCTTGCCAACAACTCCGCCCGATACTCAGTGATATTCATAGCAAGCTGGATGAGTTATGATTTCACGTCGTCCGTTCTCGGTGCCAGTTTGGTAGCTTTCCTCGGTTTTGCTCCGCCATTGTTCTTTGGGCCTCTCGTCGGAACCGTCGCGGACAAGATTGAACGAGTCCAATTGATTAGGATGAGCTCAGGACTAGGAGCAATCACTAGCCTTTTTGTAGTCTTTGCAGGCGAGCTCGGAAAACTGAATCTGTTTCTCTCACTTTTCCTTGCACTTGTTGCAGGTGTGTGCTTTACACTCGAACAGCCAGCAAGAATCTCAATGGTCCCAAGCATGGTGAAGCAGGAGAATTTGCTAAGCGCATACTCTGCAGTTCAGACTTCAGCCCAAGGAGCGCAACTCATCGGCCCTGCCATAGCCACTGTGGCGCTTGTCCTATATGGAGCAAGTGGTTCGCTCGTGGTCTGCGCTCTATTGTACTCGCTTGCCTTCATCCAAGCCTTGAGAATTTCAAGCCCCCAAAAATCAGTTGCTTACGGGCGCGATTTAGCTACCAGCGAGCCTCCTGTGACTTTTCGCCAAGGCCTTTCTTACATAAGAAGGAATGTTGTGATCGGTTCGCTTATAATATTCGTCGGCTTTCATTGCTCCCTCACGATGGCGTATATGGGGCTCTTGCCGAGCTTTGTGACGATGAACTTGAATGGCAATAGTTCCACATTCGGTCTTTTGATGACACTAGTAGGAGCAGGCGCTGTCCTAGGTTCGTTGTTGCTTTCGTTTTATTCGAGGGGAATGAAGAAGACATGGCTTATGTTGCTGACCGCTATCTTAAGTGGCGCGACACTGATGCTATTGGCAATTGCATCTTCAGATCTGGTGGCCGATTTCGCTGCTGTGGGGATAGGTGCTTCCCAGGCCGCATTCATGATATTGATCCAATCTCGCACGCAGAGTGCGTCGCAGGAAATGTTCCGTGGCAGAGTTGCCGGCATAACATTTTTCTTCACTGCCGGAGTAATGGGACTATCCAGCCTATCGCAAGGATACCTCGCTGGTTTCATGTCACCAGAGATTATCCTAGCGGGAACAGGACTGTCTTTCGTCATGCTGACTTTTGGGTTAATGGTACACTTTCCGGGCCTCAGGGATCACTTCGGAAGTAATGCCGAACATCTGGCTTCAGATAAAGTGTCATCCGGTATAGATTCTGTGAATTAGAAATTTTTCGAAACAAACCGACAAATCATGTCAAGATTCGAGCGAACTAAGTCTTCTTATCCTAGACGCAGTTTCTATTTCTTGCCATGCCTCTGGTTTGAACAGCGCGCGTGATATTCGCGCCGTCTTGCACTCAAACACCCGTTCAGCATACCGTTTCGAGCCGAAGAGAAGTTGTCAATAAACGTAGGCGCCCAAGCCGGGAGACATGGTAGTGAGTGAGAGTTCTAGGCAGAAATAAGAATTATGCTAAGGACCTGTAACGAAAAGGAAATTGAAACGAGAATGGACAGACTGGTGTTCGTATAAAGTTAATGAGGTTCTTCTGCTAGATTTCGGTGGATGAAGAAATCACTCCAAACGCTTGAAAAAAACCCTCCCAGCTAGTTTCTCTTTCTTCAGAAGTTTTTTCTGAGAGAGCCTTTGGAGCCTGTTTCTTATTTCATATTCCTCAACCTTGCCTATTCGGTTTACAAGCTCCTTGACGCTTTGCTTTTCAAACTTTTTCAAGATCTTCAAAATTGCTACGTCTGTAGTATGATTCAGTAATTCCTGAAAAATCGGAATCTTCATCTTGGTTGAATCTTCGATAAACCCAATTGTATCAAAAACGCTAAAGCAATAGTGTTGTTTCGTCACATCTTCCTGCTCGTAGAGTCTACGAATAACTTTCTTCCAATCAAACCTTTGAGATCTCCTCAAGATTTGAACCATGTCTACGTCATCAGCTTCTCTGTCAGTTATTGACTTTAGCAGGAAGACATCCTCGTCACTTGCAAGCAAGACTGTGAGATTTCCGAACTTCATATCTTTTGAATCTTTTATCATCGAATCTAAAAGGACGAATTTGTTGCATATGATTTTAGAAAACACGTCGATCCTGGGATAATTTGGGTGCTCGAGTATTGCACTTGGATTGAGTCTTGCGTCGGAATCGGCGATTTCGCTCGCCCCAAGCCTGTGAAAGCCCATTTTGGCAAGTGAACGAACCAGCGTCTCAAAAGCATCTTTTTTGTCGACTCCTGTCACAATGTCAATGTCCTTTGTTGCCTGTTTCATCCCTTTGATCCTCATGTTTTCTCCACCTATCAAGTAAACTCTCACTTCCTTCTGTAAGATGTGTCCCAGATCGTGGAAGAAATCAGAAGGAAGTTTGCTTGGCAGAAGGTCATCTGGATTGGCACCGTACATTCTGCAACGATCAGCAAACTCTTTCCAAGACAGAAAGAGATCTTGATCTTCGGTCAGTTCATTTCTGATATAGGCTTCGAGGTCAATCCAGAGTTTTGAAACATGGAACTCTTCGGATTTATTTCTGACTCGGGCGACATTAATCCGATTCCTGCTGATGACGTAGAAAACGGCACAGTGGGTTCGTTCCAACTTGTTTGTAGAAACAACCAAAGCGTGAACGAGCGCATTTTCCCTCCGAATAGTTTGTGCTGGGACGATATAATAATTGAACTCGGAGCGAAGGTCCATTCCAAATGAACTGAAAGCCGAAAAAGCAGTCTTGGCTCCTTCCGGCAATGGCATCCCTAATTGAACTCTTTTGATTATATTGCTCGAGTCTCTATACACAATTTCTTCGTTCTTATTTTGAATTAGCTTTGAAAGCTCCTCTTCGCGCAATATGCTTGCTAAGACTCTTACATCAGGATAGTCTTCGTTGATAGAGAATTCATTACCACTCTGCAAAGTTGCGCCTGTTTCCTTCATACGATTTAGATTTCTTCTGATCGTGATCGAAGATAGCCCTGTCAGATTTGAAATCTCAGAGATTTTCTTTGGTTCCAAAAGTGTTGGAAGAATTCTCTCTCCTGAATCAAGTAGAAGTTTGTAGACCTGCATGTCGTTTGATAGGCGAGCCAAGAGAGAAGATTTCGGAGTAGACGAGAGAGATGCAATTCCATTGTGTACACTTGCGAGACCCTTTTCACTGAGAACTTTCAATGTGCGTTCGACAGATCTACGCGTGATCTTGAGTCCGTTTGCTAAATTCCCAACCTTTGTAGAGTGGTCACTAGCTGCTTTAAGAAGGCGGAGAACTCGAATTTCGGTCTGATTCATTGGGAATCATAAAATGTCGCGACTATAAATAGTTACGACAGTAAATGATAATTGGTTAAATAGACTCATGAGAATCTCTCTCGTTTCGATGGAAAGAGTCGGACGATTCTTAATGCTTGACTGGCAATCTACAAAATTCGGTAACTACGGTGACTGTCACGTCTGGGCGCTATTCAGTTTCCGCTCCGATGTGCATTCCTCCGCGAGGACAGAACTTGCACCTACAGATTGTCAAAACGAGTAAACGCGAACACAGTTGACGATATTGTCGGCTGACTGGTCGCTTTGGAATTCTGCAGACTCTTTCATTGATTTGTGCTCAATGTGCGGCGCTTGGAGTCTAACTTACGAACAGGAATATAACCCGAAGTATAGGCGCCCAGGCCGGGCAAAAAAAACTCGGATTCAAATCCTACTCTCTTTAGAGCGTCTGAGTGGCTGCCGACTATCTAACTCGACCTTGGGTGTGGTAGCGTTCCGAATAGATAGCGTACATTGGCTCGCGCTCGATAAGTTGGACCGCAAGAGACCAAGCTAGTTAAGCGAACGTCTCTTTATTTCTCTGACAATATCAAGCTCTGCATCATCACTGATTATTTCCTTCTCTCCACCCATCAGAGCACTAGCGACGTGTATCGAATCTCGAGGCTTTAACTGATATCTCTCAATCAATTCCTGAGCTTTATGCATTACTGAAAAGTTTACAGGTAAAATTGCAAGATTATCGAGTCTGAGCAATGCTTCGCCGGAGCGAACCCCCGCGTCCCTTCCTTCTAGTTTCCATACAACCCAAATCAATTCATCCCAGGTGAGAAAGGATGTCGCCCCTTCGATCTCGCCTTCCTCAATACTCCTTAGAAACGCAATTGCCTTCTTGGCTTTACCATACCTTGCAGGGTCATGGGTTACTGCGTAAACAAAGACATTGGAATCGAGATAAACCATAACTGTATCTAGACCTCTGATGTCTCTGAAAGTATTAACTTCTTAACATCGATGTCTTTTGAAATCTTACTCTTGCTTGGAACGATTGCAATCAGCTCCGAAACACTAGATCTTCCTTTTGCTGGCTTGACCTTTGCCTCCTTATCGCCTATCTCAAAGAAGACCTCATCTCCGGGAGCGATGCCCAGAATATCTCTTACTTCCTTTGGAATTACTGCCTGTCCCTTTGGGCCTACTTTGCTCTTTAGGCGCATGTACATTTGTGTATAACTGCAAAGTCTTAAATCTTACTGTTAGGTTATACCTCCACCTATAGCACGATATTAACAGGAAACGAAGTGTGGGCTCTGCTACTCCAAGATGGATACTAAATCATGTACTAGGAACGCCCTAGCATGCCGTAAAATACTCGGTTTCACATCCTAACCCTCTTTAGAGCGTCCATGCGCTCGCCGAGCGTCTAACTTTAGGTTCGGCGCTCTGACATTGTGAAGGATTAGCTCACCAAATCTGGTTCGATTGCTTCAGATTTATTGACGTTACCCCTTGGAAGAATTTCATTCCTGAAAGAAAAGTCGAGGCCGTCACACTGAGCGGTTGCACTGAGATCGAAGCGCCGGACATGACACTCATGATGATGTTTTTCCTACCACCAACCTGTCCAAAGATTCAGTTTGTTTCGTTCAGCATCAATCTCGGTACGGAGGGTTCTTCTTGCTTTGTGGTTTCAGCAATTTTTCTGTCAATTGCAGAATCGATCCACTGCGTATACTCTTTCATCTCCTTCAGAACCAAAAGCTTCGCATTCAACATTCCCTCGATCTTTCTTGCTCTGATTAGGCTGTCTTCTGTCTCAGACAGCGTCCGGGCAGCCAAGCAAAGCATCGCATTCGCATGAATTGAGCTATCTTCTACTAGAAAGCAAGAGTTCTCGAACTCTTCCATCGTCCTTTGCTTTACAGATTCCTTCTTAGATGGTAATGGGTATATCAGGAGGGAATAGGTTATCGTATCGGGAATCGCGGCAGGATTTACCATCGGCACAATAATTACAGCGTTGTTTTGAACCATCCTTTCAAAGCGGTTCCGAACAGTCTTTACGGTGAACCCTAATTCTTTTGCCACCTTGGGCAGGGGTTTGAAGGCATCATATCTGAGAGCCTTGATTATCCGCCAGTCCGAATTCGTCATGTTATCACCTCCAAGTTGGGGCATGACCCGGTCGTAGAACTTTTCGGGTGAAGCGCAGCGCGTCAACTCGCAAAATAAGTCCAGCCTGCGTCTTTCGTCCCGACTGTCCTGATACGTAAAATCTATGCAAATGTTTGATCCGATGAAATTGTGGATCTCAACTACCCCGTCAACGAGTGAGCACTTTTCTATTATCTCGTACTTTTCTACGACATCATCCAGCTCAAACAAATAAGCCGATCCATTGATTCCTAGGAGTTGGTAGTTCGGGTAGATTTGAAAGTACTTTATGAAACCATTCTTTTTCATCTTGGATATTCGGGCTTTGACCGTATTTCCATCAGCCCCTACTTTCCGAGCAATCACCCAGGGGTTCAATCTCGAAAGGTCTCCGGCAGATCTCCCAAAAGGACGGAAGCCAACTGATTTGAATATCTTGAAATCGAGCTGATCCAATCCCTTTCTATCTTCCCAACGCCGTAGTGCGACGGCGGTTTTTGGAAGAAATAAGCTTTCCCGGAGCTAAAACCCTCGTCGGCCTATCCTAGACTATAAGTCTCACAGATATTGAGTGCATAATTTGGTGTAAAGTAAGCTGAACAACAACGGCAAACTGATCTTTAACTGTACGCATGGAAAGGAGGATCCCGAGCGAGCATCTCTTCCGTTCGTTGCGGCAAATGTCGCGGCGACTGCAGGTCAAGAGGCAATTGTTGTGTGTACGGTCGAGGCCGTTTGGCTGGGAACGAAGAACGGCACACAGGGGATCGAATCAAAAGGACTGCCGCCTTTATCGAAGGTCTACTCTGATCTGATCGGAAATGGAGGAAGGGTGTGGCTTTGTGGGGCCTGTACTAAACCACGCGGCATTACTGAAGAACAATTGGCCGAAGGCGCAACCATAGTCGGAGCAGCCAAGATAGTCGAAGAAATTGCCGCCGGGGCAAGAGCCACCAGCTTTAGCTAGACAAAGGTGTCCGAAATAAATGGCCACATCTCACAAATACGATGCCGGAGATCTTGGTTGTGGAAACGGACTGCCGCAAGAATTTCGTCGTCAAATCAATTCCATAGCAACAGGAGATGTCTTGGAAGTGACAACACGGGATCCTGCAGCGAGGGAAGATTTGCCATCGCTTGCACGTCTTCTAGGTCACGAGGTAATTTCGGTCAAGACCGGCGACAATGGGAACACGATAGTGACGGTAAAGCGTCGTGCTTCGGAGAGTAGGTGAGCATCCCATGATTATTCTCTGGAAAGCGGATTATGATGGAACGGACATACAATCCGACCTGAATAAGCTTCACAAATTACAGATGCAGATTCTAGAAAAGGTTGGAGGAAAGATGGAGGGTCCATACTTTCCGCAGGATGCCTCGGTTCTCTACATATTCCACATAGTGGAATACGAGTGGCTCAATAAAGCTGGACGAATTTACCTTTCCGAAGTTGCCAAACAAAACCTTGCCTTTGTTCCAAAGAGCTACGAAGTCGCGGTGACGCCACAAGAGTTTTTCGAAAATTAGCAGGTCCGGGTTGAGAAGGATGGGACAAGTCGAGGCTTCTGAAATCGTTAGAGCAGATAAGAAAGAGCTCTTCTTCTACGGTGACTGGTGCTACAATGTGCCCGAGTGGTTTCCGCCTGTAAAGAAGACGTGGATAGAGAGTTTGCCCAAACTTCCGAGCTGTGATGCTTTGGGGAAAATCACCTGCTATGAAGGTACGATCATGGATAGGGAAATGGAATGGAAGGCTAAATGCGTCGAGTGGACGGAATGCGAATCTTGGGACATGAGGGCAATCACCGGATTTCCAGCGAGAGTGAACATGCATCTAGCGTTTCGATTTGAATCGAATGGGTCCGACGAGACACGTGTTACCGCCATCATGGGATTCCGAGCTCCATATCCGCTCATCGGACCAATCATCGACCGGTTTTTCCTTCGAAAAGAAGCAAAACGGATGGTCAAACTTGCCCTCGAAGGATTGAATGCGGTGGCTGACCAGCACAGGATTCCTCCGATTGACTTGCAATTCGAAAAGAGGAAAATTGATTTTCCGGGCTACGTCGTTTCCCAAATCGTAACGTAGCGAGGCTTTTAGTACAAACTCACTGTAGATTGACTGAAGAGATAAGGAGTCGGATTATGACCCTATGCAAGAGACACTAAACGGACTCGAAGTTGATCAAGTAAAGCGGGATGCTTCGGAGGCAAGAGAAAACCCAGAAAAGTGTTCCGTGACTAGAAAGCTATCTGCAGAATGGGTAAGGGGAACGCGAGCAAGAGTCTACTCCGGAGAAAAAGAGATCTTCATCGGTGGGGAAGGTGACTTTGGAGCCATGACTGTAGCACTTGCAAGTTTGCTCGCGTGCGAGATTGATGTGCTTGCAACCGCTGCGACAGACCGCGGAATTGAGATTGAGAAGCTATCTATTGAAGGCTCTGGTGATTTCAATTACGCAAAGTATGTGGCTGGGGGCAAAGGACCCGATCCAGGATTTCAGAAGGTTGAATACACTTTGAGGATAAAGAGCAGAAATGCGACGCGGGACCAACTTGGGAATTTGGCAAAGCTTTGCGAAACTTCATCCCCTGTGGGAGACACGTTTACGCGTTCAGTCCCGATAACCTTGAAACTCGTGGTAGAGTGAGAACGATTAGATTTCTAGTTATTTCCAAGCTCCCCGATGGCAGCGTAGTGGTACGGAGGGATCTTCGAAATTTTTGGTTTCACGTATCCTGCTTATGTTAAGTAATCGAGCATCTGTTGTTTTGTCCGTCGCATTTTCATAGGAGGACCCCTTCTCTCTATGCCATCGGTAGAAACATTTGATGCACTGCTTTTCGGTGTGCTTTGTTTCGTAAGCAGTATCTTCGTCTTCGATCTTCGAGACGACGTCGATGAGGTCTTCCTTCATAGCGTCCTTGAAGAGCTTGCCACCAAGGAATCTCGACAGTTTTCGGAGGCAGTAGATGTAGCGTGTCTGGCGAGGGATGCTGAGCCCCTGGGCAGCTCTATATTTGATGTAGGAACGAATGAGCTCCTTGTTTGTAGGAATAATCGTAGAATCTTCATCCAGCGCTGCAAGAGCGGACTTTAATCTCTCTTCATGATGATGGACTTCATAGGCGCAGATGCGCTGGTGCTTTAATGCAAGCTGCTGCTGTCGATGGTCTTGGCGCAATCTGAATATTTGTACAGCACTGTCAGGGACTTGAACCTATAGTGAGGCGCCCAGGCCGGGCATAAAAATGCTCGGGTTCAAATCCTCACCTCTAGACCAAAACGAAGCGGGGATTAGATTTCGGTCTGACTAAGAAACTTTGTATTCTTTCAAATGAATTACTCTTTCCTTCCCTGCAACTTTTGCAAGCATCTTTTCATCTGCAGTATAGACCTCCTTGTCGAAAGTCTTGCCTAGCGCAAGATAGCTAGAGTCGTAAACTGTGAGCCCGTACTTCCATGCATCTCGAACAGACAAATCAACAAGCTCTTCCAATATGGGATGAAGAGCGATTTTGAACTTCGAGAGAGAAAGTGCTGCCTTTTGGATCTCTTGCTCTCCTAGCTGTTGATTATAACGAAGAGCGTTCAGTACCTCAAAGGGCATCAGATGCGTCGACCAAATATCAATGGTGCCTCTGGTATAGTCTTCCTTGATCTTCAAAGCATTCTTTGTATAATCTTCCTCGACAAACCACTTCACGATCACAGAAGCGTCGGCTACGATTACTTTTTGCGGGCGTCTCTCCATTTCCGTATCTCCACCGTGGAGTCCCACCCAGGAGGCGAGGGTTTCCGTATTGAATCTGCAATTCTAGATGCTTCTTGCACTTCTTTCAGATCCAGATGCCGTTCTTTCATTTCTTCCTCGTCCAGCCTGTTTCTAATGGCGTCGCGTATAGTCTCGCTCCAATTGACCTTCGAAAGGCGTTGCATCCTTTCTTTGATCTTCTTATCGACCTTTACACTAACAACTTCCATAGTGGATCTGGTAATATAAGTACGGTAATATAACAATTACCGCCAAACATATGCCTTATTTCCTTTTACAATTGAAGGCAAGAGATAGTCGCTTTTACAGGAGAGCCATCTAAATTTAGTATGCTATCTCTTGACCGGAGGAATTAAGCGCCCAGGCCGGGATTTGAACCCGGGTCGCGAGAGTGACATTCAAGGCAGCAGTGAATTTCCTGCGTGCTGTCTCACATACTAACCGATTTGTACGATTGTAGTGTATCTCTATACTACCTGGGCAATAGAAATGTGCTTCGCGATTCGCGTAACAGGTCCGAATGGCATCATTTAATCATTTACCTTTTGCAGGAAGGTTTCGCGCATTTTCCTTATCGGGGAAATCAAAAAGATTCTATTCCGATTGCTTAATATTCGGCATTCAGTGGCTTTTGTGGAAAGAGACTTTGGGCCTGTAGCTCAGCCAGGTAGAGCACTGGTGTTTTTCGCAGCGTATCCTTGCTTTTGCGAAGACGGTGAGACTTTTAATCCAGTGGTCTGGGGTCCGAATCCCCACAGGCCCGCTCTCACATTTTATCTTAAAACTGGATTCCCTATCATATTCATGACGTGGAGGCCCTCCTCAAGATAGATCCTTTGCAGGAATTCTAGAATTCTATCCGAAATGACATTACGTGACAGAAATTCGAGAAGAGGTTAGCACTTTTCTCTGATACGATTGAATAGAAGGAAGAAACCCTAGAGGGAAAGGTAGGGCGTTCGCATGAAATGCAAAGTAGGATCATGAATGGGCCACTTATCAGATAAATCAGTGCGTGAGTTACCGCAAAGATCGAGCAGAAAAGAATGAAATCTGAGTTAACGCTTTCAGATTGCTACGAGCCCCGTTGTGAGGAAAATAACATTATCCTCAACTGGAAGAAGATCTCAGGCAGGATTCGCAAGGGTAGGAAATACGCGACTGAAAGAGCGCCTATTGTCTAGGAGATTAAAAAGATCCTCAGTTATCCAGACTGGAGAATCCGCGCCGCCATTCTGACCATGTTTTCGTTGAGCGGGCGAGTCAGATAGTTAGGCTACTTGAACTAAAGTCACATATTGCCGATATTGATATGCAATGATCACGGTGAAGGTCAAAATCTATGCAGGAAAAATGATGAATACGACTCTTTCATAACATGAGAGGCGTTTCGCTGCGTCGAAGTGTATATTGCGCTCCGATCTGAAAAGGGAATGAGATTAGAAGTTTTGGCTTTTTTGCTCTCAAACTAAGTCGCTTTACTAATTTCTCTGAGTAAGAACAGCAGTTTAATATAGAAACGCTGAAGGCAAAGTTCCCGCGCGCTTTGGCCCAGCTTCCATCATCGCCGGATCTCAACTTTATGCTTCTGCGTCTTGGGATATGCAGCTACAACAACCTCGAATCTAATGCGGCGCAGAAGAGGCACATCGTCTCAAACGACAATTGTCTTTGCGTGGATAACTTTCCTCTCTCCGACGAATACGGCGAACCGGAGTACAAAGAGGCGCTCGAAAGCCGGGAGGGCTCCGAGATCTTTGGGTTTCTCTGCGAATCTGGAATGATGCCGCGCCCCCTTTGGGAGAACTACAGGATAAAGATGCCAAGCCAGCTCTGGGAGATAGTCAGTCCTGCTGTTCGGGTCGTGGAGCCTCTAAATGGAATTAAACTTGAAGAAATGGAACCGGTGAAACACAAGAATCAGGTCTCGGAAGCCTTCAACTTTCTAAAAGATAAGCTTGGACCAGTATGCGGCGCGAAGGTTCTTCATGTGCTTGTCCCGAATCTTTTCGTCCCCTGGGACACGGACATCAGAGAGCACTATGAGTTGAATGTGTACGATCAGGACTATTCCAAATTCCTCGAAATTTCAAAGAAGGAGATAATAGACGTACTCACCGAGACGCAGATGACTCCAAAGGCCCTTCGAGGAGCCTTCTACCAGAGAGGTTGGAAGCCACTCACAAAGCTGATCGACGAGTTCCATATTGCGAAGGTTAGAAAGCTCCCGCCTCATTTTAATTGATCCACAAAGGACTCAGGACGTTTGCGTTCTCCCGAAGCTTCTCGAGGAAAAAAGTTCCTTTCTTCATCTAAGCAAGATTGCGGACAATACCGTGAGGATTCAACGGCAATCGTGAAGAAAGTGGATTGTCTCACAAGTGATGCAAAGACGAGCTCTGAAATGGTTATCATCTTTGATGATCGTGTCTATGGTATATCAGATGAGATCGCAGTACACATTCTCACAAGATGGGAGAAGGTGTGGTAAGTACAAGAGCAGCAATTGCATATGCTGGCGTGGTGCTCATTATTGTCGGCGCGATTCTTGGCGGGTATGGAGTGCTGAATGGGAATTACTCCACCTCCAGAGTTCCCGAGCTTTTCCAAGGTGTAATTGTATGAAAACCTGTAAACGTTTGGACGCCTAGTCCAATCTTCTGGATAGGGATTGCCTCAGCCGCAGCGAATCTTGTCACCTATGCAGTCGCAGAATTTGTAATGGAAGAGTCACGTGAAGTACCGAGAAGAATCACAGAGCCAATTCCAGTGTAAGTTCGTTGTCTTGATTGTCAAGAGCCTAAACCTGAGCCTATTCATCCAGCAGGCTGCCTCTGTACTTGCGATTTTGAGTTCCACAATACTTCAGGACATTGTTGGTCTTTTCATGGTCTTTGAACCGACCGATGATACTCTTGCTCTCATTTACATCGAAGAGAGATCGGGCATATTGTCAAAGACTCTGTCCTAAGAAGTAAAATCTCTCAGTTAAACCTCATTTGTGTTAGGCACGTACTAGATCAAAGTGATTGATGGATTCTAGAACAGATCTATGAAACAAGCTGTTCCTTATGCCGAATAGGAAACCAACTCATAAGTAGAGGATAAGCAATGGCTTTAGAGAGCTAGATACAGGAATTCCAAAGAAAACCACTGAACATGCAATTCCTCAATTGAAACATTTGAACTCATACATGATGTCCATATAGAACAGGTTTCAATACAATTCTTGTTTTGCTCCCTAGCTTTTTATTTTCTCCCCCCTAGCGCGATTTTCACCGGCGCGCGCGTGAATGTCCTTAAGCTAAAAGGATCCACAAAGAAAGCAAGGAATATTGAAATCACGCAAAGATAGAGAATTAACAAGCAGTTACATTTTACGTTTTCAAGATGCTCAATTTCTCTTTCTTAAATCACTGCCAATTCTTGAGTAGCGTAGAGTGAACTTAAATTCAGGATAAACGTTCTTTCACAATAGATGGAAAATGACGTATTGCAGCAAATGTGGTCGGCAGCTCGGCGAGACGACGAATTTCTGCCCTTCCTGCGGCACGCGTGTAGAATCTAAAGTCACTTCGAGGGAAACTCATCAGAGCTTCAAAGTAACAGACGCTCCGCGAGTTGTCGTCGGCAACCGCATTCCAGGGTCTATTGAGATCAATGCCGGAAACTCTGATGAAGTTGTGGTTGATTTTGATCTGAAGGATGCAGATTATCTCGAATGGGATGCTTTCCAAGACGGTAATCTGATCAACGTGAGATGCAGGGCAAAGCCCGGAACAATTTGGCCGACAATAGGCGCAAGGGCAAACATCAGCTTAAAGGTTCCAAAGCAATCAAATCTAGACACAGAATGCAATGCTGGAGGGATTACACTCAACGGCGTTCAAGGTAGACTCGCAGCCGACACCTTTGCGGGCAGCATCCGACTCGTAGATTGCGATGGTTCTATACAAGTGGGCACAAAGACAGGTTCTATCGATCTAGATCGTGTGAATGGGAATGTCAATGTGCGGAATATTGCAGGTTCAATCAATTTCCTAGGCACGCTATCAAACGGTGAAAGTTCCTTCAAAGCGAAAGTGGGAAACATCGAGCTCAAACTTTCAGGAGAGTCCAGCCTTTCAATAGACGCCTCGGCGCGTGTAGGAAGAGTGAATTTGGATTCAGACCTCAAAGCTCAGAAGCTCCAGTCAGAGCAGTATACCGTCGGACACAGGGTGCGTTGCGAGCTCGGCGGAGGGGCAAACAGGTTGTTTGCAGAAACATATACAGGAACAATTTCAATACGCAAAGCGCCATAAAAGCAATAGTCAAAAGTCCAAGGGAACCTGCGAGCATTCTCAAGCAAATTCCCCGGTTTCCCGGCGCACGCATTAAGCTGGAATGCGGAGCCATTTCTCGTCTTACTATGTGTGTTTTCTCGTTGCAAACTCGGCGTATAGCGCCGCTCCAATGCCTAGGATTAGACCAATTATTTCACCCCAGAACGAGTGGCCCATCAATCACAATTAGCCAAGCGACCATCGTGTCTGATGGCAGCGTAACACAGTTAGGCGTAAGGACCGTCGGCGCCTTTCATTTTCAGCCTAGCTATGGCATTCAGCGCCGGATCCGAGAACTGATTCAGTTCGGCGAGCCAGTGAGCCAGATCCCCGGCCGTCACTAGACCAACAAGCTTCCCCACCTTGTCAACAACAACGATCTTCCTGATTTCATAAGTACTCATTTTCTCCGCCGCTTCTCTTATTGACGCGTTACTTGCAACGGTGATGAGAGGGGTTGACATTATATGCTGAATCATCACCTTCTCAGAATCGACGCCTTCCGCCGTGATTTTGTGAACGATGTCTCTTTCTGTCACTATTCCCACGGCGAGGTTTCCCCGGACAACGACCAGGCAACCGCATCCACTCTTAGCCATGAGAGAAGCAGCCTGTCGGACAGTGGTCCACATTTCGACCACAGACACCTCTGAGGTCATTATCTCCAACACTGGCCGTTCCAGAGGCTGCTCCTGTTTTTGGGTGCTCATTGCTATGATTTCAATCGTAAACAGGAGCAGTTAAACTGTGGAGACGATTCTCAAGTGTGATGATCGTGTCGTCGCGCTAAATAGGGCCGCTGTGCATAGTGATAGTGTGAAAGATGTATGCCGATAGAGGAAGCAGTACTTCTGGGCGTCTTTCTAGTAATACTAGCAGTATTCCTGTATCTAGCTTACCTTACAAGAAGCAAGTCGACTACACCTAGACGCTAAGCTGGCCTGTTCCAAAGAAAATACAAGACAGGCAATGCTCATTGCCCCCGTAGCACGGATAATAGTTCAGAGAACTTTCACATGCTAGGCATTACAGGGAGAAGCAAGAATGATCTCTTCGTTCCTCCAGTGTAGATTGTCGTCTCACCGCCAAATACATCTGTCGGTCGATCTTCATGATCAGTATGAAGGAATGGGCCTGAGCCTCTGAGCGATATTCCAAGAAATACACCAGCCTCGCCTCGTGCAAAATCATGGCCTTGAACAGTTAAAGCGATTCGATAGCCAGGTGGAAGCACTACACAGGTTGGCCAGATTTCAACGTCGAGTTCGTATGCCAAACCAGGCTCAAGAGGTTGAAGCTCATCGTGTGGATGATAGGGACGGTAAGGCTTTGAGAGGCGCAAGTCTATCTTTCGGTGCGAGGCCCTCAGCCAGCCCTGCGCAAGGGGCGTGTGTGGATCCAGAGTGCCCTGAAAATCAACTTCCTTTCCATTCGGAGAAAAAGCTCGGAATGTCAAGAATAGGTCTGCGTCAGTTGTAGAAGAAGATACATACAGTTTTGCTGCAAGGGGACCTGTGAACTCTGTCTGCTTTTCAAGCGGGAGCGATGTGAATGTGACGCCGTCTCCAAGAGCCTCGAACTTGATTTTCTCTTCCTCATCTCGACTGCTCCACGAAATGCTCTTGTCGGAAGCATTGAGATAGGCTTCTGTCCATTGTGTGCGTGCAAGAGGCCATTCATTCTCAGCGCGTTCTACAAACCCGTTCAAGTTGCGAACATGTAAGAGCACTCTCGGTTCGCGATCCCACCCGTTGTCAACGCCTTTGAGAAAGTGGTCGAAAAATCGTTTTTGCATCCTCAACGCATAGGGAAGATAGAAATTCTCTTCGTGCCGTCCCCCATGAACCTCGAGCCATTTCTGCTCCGATGCGGACTGTGTGAAGGCCTCAAAATTGCCCCGCTCGTGCAATCCGAACCCGCCCCAATTGGATGCAGAAAGAAATGGAGTGATGATCTTGGAGAAATTCCCCGAGCGCATTCTATGATACTCGTCGTCAAGCTTGTGCGCCTTGAGGTCCTGGAAATAGTCTACGCGATTGGCCTTGAGCTCAGCATCGCTCAGAGTCTCAGGGCCTGTCGCAGGTTCTTTCATCCAAGGATCCATAGGCCCATTTTTTCCGAGCCCATGCTGCACTGTGAGCACCTGCTTTTGAAACCATGAAGACATGAAGGCATTGGCTAGAATCCCGCCATGATGGGTCATGTCGCGATAGTGATTGGCAGCCCCCTCCCATGCAATCATTGCCGAAAGATGCGGCGGCTGAAGAGAGGCAACCTGCCACTGGTTGATTGCGTAATAAGAAATTCCACAGAGTCCGACCTTGCCGTTGCTCCAAGGTTGCGTTCCTGCCCATTCTATTGCGTTGTAAAAGTCCCGAGTTTCTCTCGGAGACCATACATCAAGCACGCCTGGCGAACGTCCCGCCCCACGCGAATCCACTCTTACGCATGCGTAGCCAAATGGAACCCAGATCTCAGGATCCACCGTCTCCCAAGTAAGGTAGTTTCCTTTCGAGCCCTCGAGTATCTCTGGATGTCGCTCAATCAACCATTTCCACTGGGGCGCGTATCCCTCTTGATATCTGAGCCCCTTCGCGTACGGGCCGTGCGTCATGATAACTGGGAACCTGCCCTGTCCTTCGGGAAGAAATACGTCAGCTCGAAGCAACAGGCCGTCGTCCATTTTGACTGGGAGATCACGCTCGATTTTCATTGTCGACACACACTCAATAGTTAGACATTTTTCAAATTATGCAAAGAATTGATTCAATGAAAAGATTATCCCAATCCACACACTGAGAACTTGAATGGATATGAATGCAAGCATTTTGCTCCATTCTTACCGACTACGACAGCTGCGCCGACCTGCAATCCAGCCTTGAAATCTTTTGTGACAGGTTGTGGTTGTATCACGCAGACCATGTTTTCCCGAAAAACAAATGGTTCCTTTGGATGGGCACTCGTCCTGCTCCCTAGTTCTGGATTCTTTGCCCCTTCCCCATGAACCAAGCTGTCGTACACCGTGAACCCGTTTTCCTCTATGATAGAGGTCGCTTCCAAGACCTCTTCTGAAGTTGCTCCGTCTTTGAGCGCCTTTGATACATTTTCAAAGCAAGTTAGAGCGGTCTCAAAGAGTTTCTTATAGAGTGGTGTTGGCTCCGCAGCGACGGCGAACGGTCTGTGAATTTGAGCGTTATATCCATGATAGCCAACCGTGATCTCGGTTATGACGACATCCCCCTGCCTCAACACCTTGAACGTGGGCACCTGCCAAGGAACAAAAACATCAGGGTTTGCCATGCTCGTTGAGGCAAGGAAGGCAATCCAAAGCTGTCCGCCCTCTTTCAGAAACGCCTCATGGACTATGGCATTTAGATCGTGAAGAGTCAATCCAGGCCGAATCTTTTTCTCTAATGCCTCCATTGTAAGATCGGTCAAGTGCGCGCTCTTTCCAAACCACTCCAGCTCTTCATTGCTCCTTATCCACCGTATCCAGTTGTAATCTCGCGATACATCGACGAATGTTGCATTAGGGAGACTCTCCTTGATTGCGGTGAATTGGACGTATGGTATTGAAGCAAAACCAGCGACGCCTAGCCGAGACCTATCAAGGTGCTTCTTTGTGAGATTGTCCGCTACGCACTTTGCAGGATCGTTGTAATGCCACTGCACATCGCTCACGATTGACATTTCATGGGTTGCCGGAATGTGGTTGTAGAAGTGAAGTATGAGTGTTGGCTCGAAATCAAGTGGATAGATCAAGTAAGATGGAGAGATTCCTACATAGTTGCTAAGATAAGTTACGTTTCCAGAATTTGAGTTTGGAGCGTAAATGAGAAGACCTTCGAGGTTCTTCTCGCGCATCATTCTCTTGACCAGTTCTGCTCTTCTTTGATACTCTCTATCTGAAAATCTCGGGTAAAGATTTTGAGGCATTAGAACTTCTTGTCCAAGAGAACTTTACTTAAGCCTTGTAGAACTAATCCTAAGCGCAATTTTCAGATGTAAAATATCGCCGAAACGGAAAGATATTATGCGCCAACTATTTCCAATCTAAATCAAGAGAATTATTGCCTCAATATTCGATTCCCTATGGTTTCAGTCAACATTTTGATGTTCCAGCGAAGGATGCTTACAAATGGTGCACGAGCTACGAAACAGAAGATCTCGTGACGATGGGAGAGAACGGAAAGCGAAAGATACGTTGGCTCTCCGAAGATACTGTGATACTGACTGACGCGTTTCATGGAAAGAACGGACGAAGCATCACAAAACGTAAACTTGTCAGACTGTACCACGACGGACTTTTCTGGACGAATACCCACATCTCTGGCCCGAATAAGTATTCACAGTTTCTCTACCAGGTTGTGCCCGAAGGGAGGAAAACATCGAGATTGGATTTCACAGGGCTGCAAATCGAGTATGGTGACAAGCCCGCGCAAAGGAAGATCACATCGCTTGCAAAGATACTAGTTGTAGAGGATGGCGGTGCATGGAAGCTTTTGGCAAGAGCGATGGAGAAAGACCTCCTCGGGACAAGACGATCTTAATCCGAATATAATGCAAAGGGCGAAACACAAGAGAGCATCAGATGCCATTGGCGCAGATAATCGGGTATGCATTTGTAGCATACCCCAATACTAACAGGCAAAATATCAATGCGAAAAACAAATAGCGTGTTGAGGGACCGTGACCTTTTGCTCCGAACGTGCTGTTTGGATTCTCAACGGGTTGTTTTTCCTTATTCGGAAGCCTGCTTCAGAATATATAATTCGGTTGAGAATCACCTATCCGTACCAGAGTTTACATATCGTTGATTGTCACATCTCAAGTATCTAAGTTAGGGAAATTCACAGAAATAATTCCGCTTTGACGCTCGAGACAATTAGGCATCCATTTCAATCCAAAGCGTCCAGAATTGCAACCAATAGCAATCAGATCTGAATCTCCAATCCTCAGAGCATATAGGTGAATAGATCTTGTTAGGACACGCATAGACTTGCAGCTTTCGGATTCCGTTGAAATTCATGGTAATCGAGAGCCCTCTTCGGACATGAGGCGCACTGATGAAAAACTAAAACCTCTCTTAAAGCCTCAGGTGAGAGCCATTCTCATAAAGGGAGAACCCGGAACGGGCAAGACCACTCTAGCACTTGAGCTTCTGAGATTGCACGGAAAGGGAATCTACGTCTCGACTCGCGTTTCTCAGGAACAATCAAGCGAACATCTTCCCGAGCTGAACGCGCTGTTCAAGAAAGGCGACGTAATAGAGATCAGCGAAGACAATCCGTCGAAGGAATTTTCTCCTTACGCTTTCGAGGATTTGAGACTCTCAGACGCCAAGAGCGTAGTTGGCACCGTTGTGAGCGCCATCGACAAAATAGCTGACCCACTAATTGTACTGGACAGCTGGGATGCAATCGCAAACAAGACTGATCGAATTGAAAGACTGAAAGTTGAGCAATCTCTTTCGCTGATAGCTGTTGGCCGCAACGCAAGACTTGTTTTCATTAGCGAAGAACCCTCAATGACTACTACTGACTATCTTGTTGACGCCGTGGTCACTCTCAAGAACGATTTCCATGAAGGGAAGAGAATAAGGAAGCTTGAATGGAACAAACTAAGGGGGTCTACGATTCCACATTGGACTAGTCTTTATACTCTTCATGCGGGAAGGTTCTCGATCTTTGGCACTGTGCGCAGTGTCTGGCCTACGATTCCCGATCCGAAACCCTTCAAACCTATTCCAAACAGAGAGCTGTACTATTCGACGGGAATCCCTGACGTTGATGTCTGTCTAGGTGGCGGGCTGAGGAAGGGGAGTTTCCTGTTAATTGAATATGGGAAATACGTCGGGTCAAGTTCCATGAATCCAATCACAACCTCGATACGTTGCAACTTCCTTGCAAATGGAGGATGCAATGTAACGATACCATCTCCTGGTTTGAGCGCTGCAAAAATCAAAGAAACAGTAGTAAGACACATTCCCGAGTCATCGCTTGCCCCGAGTATGCGGCTCGGATTTTTCGATGCTTACGACGCAGATCCATGCTTCCTTGCACTAGATGCAAGCTCCCCAACAAGATCATTTGAGATACTCATGCGAGAAGCGCAGAAAATCAAAGGTGAAAAGAATAGGCCCTGTTTCTTCTCTTTTGGGGCCGAAACGCTCGAGTATGTTTTCTCCCATGAAGACGCATTCCGCTTCGGACAGGATCTTGTTCAGAAGGTGAGATATTTAGGAGATGCGCTGATGGCCATAGTGAGATATGGTTCTCCCTACACAGCGGAACTCTCCAACCTTTCTGACATACATGTGAAGCTAGATGCAATTGATGATACTCTCGTAATGCATTCGTTGAAACCGTGGTCGCAGTTGTTCAATGTACACTATTCGTACGCGACTGGATTACCTAGCGTTCGCCTAACTCCGTTTGTTTGAAGTTAAAATTCCTTATCAACAGGGTTGAGCGATGCCTACCGACACATTCTCAGAGGTCATGGGAGAAGCTGATAGGAAAGTCATGACATGCATAGATGAGGCGTTGAATTGCTATGGAGAGAGTGTGAAGCAGGTAGTCTATTGGAATTTTGAAAAGATGTTCAATGTGACACGAGAGAAGATCCCAACCCAGCCAGAAAAATTCTCTGACTCCCTTGCGAAAATGTTTGGAGGTGGAGTTTGCATTGTTGAAAAGGCGATCGTGGATCACGTTGCTTCTCTCTCTGGCCTTTCCGATATTGTCAAGTGCGACCTGGCAACTGCCTTGAAGAAAGGAAGAAAACATTTCCAGACTGCGGGTCAGATCTGACCCATGGTTCTTGAGCTTTGGACTAGATCGAATTGTGTCTAAGACCTCAGGACATTACGCCTGTGCATAGACACAAAAGTGGAGATTGACTAACGTCTTCTTCTTCTTGATGATGCTTCTTGGTTCCTTATTTGCGCACAGACTGGGCAGCTCATTCGTTGATTTTCATCCATCTGCAGTCTTACCTTATGCCGGGAGCATACCTGCTGTTGCTGCCCTTCGTCACTTTTGATCATAGTCTACATGATTTCAGGTGCTATAAGAACTAGACTTCGACATGGCGCATTCTCACCTCAACCCTGTCAAATGGTGCGATCATCGTTTTGGAGAAGGCAAGAGTTCTGGAAAATAAACCGAGACTTGGGTTCAAACTCATTCAACCAAGAAACCACACCGACTACTTTGTAGATTGAAGCTGAAGGCGCTTATGGCTTCCTAGAGGAATTCTGAATTGTCGTGTTTGACCTGATTTGACAACTTTGTTAGCAATCATTAGCTAAAGCATTCTTTGGATTCTAAACAAGGTGTAGGAGTATGGGGTTCGTAGCCGAGGCTCTTTGGCTCATAAAGATCAAGCGTTATCACGATGCCGCGAAACTTCTCGAAAAGCACCTGACCGACCAGGATCTGAAACAAAGTTCGAAATCAAGTCTGATGTCATGGATAGGCGAATGCTATCTCAAGGCAGAAGACCGCAAGAACGCTGGGCGATGGTATGAACTTGCCAGCAGGGCTGCCTCTGAGTCTCGGGATTTACCCGAGGCCGAAAGACAGAACCGAGTCTTGAAGGAACTCGAGGAGGCCATGGAATGCTACAAGGCGGAAGATGATATCGCGGGAATTGGAAGGCTCGCTTCCTTGAGAGATTCCTTAATGCGAAGGCCTAGCAGTTCTGTTCAAACAGATGGCTGAATCCCGCTTCCCATCAGCGCGTTAAAGGTTAAAGAATAGCCAAACGAGATCCTTTGCATGCCAGCGCGCGAGGAAAACAAGGTAAACTGGGTTGAATTCAGGTCACTCAAAGATCTATTCACCTTTGTGGTTACGAAATCTATCCCAGGACAGCAATTTGTATCCCTTTTGAAGTACAAAGATCACGTGTATACTTACACTCCCCTTGATGAGGGAGTGATGATATTCTTTACAAAGGAAACGCCAAAATCCTTGATCTATGCATGGGATTCTGACAAGGATGAGTTCGTGGCTTTGCCCAAAGCTGACAGGACGAGAATAAACATCATCGTGCAAGATGTGGCTCAGGATACTCTCGTAAGCTCAGTATTCTACAAATGAGGGAACTCGTCCCCACAAATCAATTCTTTTTAGCTGTCACACTGTAATGTTCCTGTTTTGGGGGTCAGTTCGACAACAGTATAGTCTTTGAGCAGTGAAAGCAGCTCCAGTCTTTCGAATTTGTGATGCAGGATTACCTTCTCATCGCCTTCCAATGGAAGATAGCTTCCCGTTTCGACTTTCTTTGATTTCAATCCTTCCTGCGTCAGTCTCAAGGCCTTCTCCTGCGCGGGAACCTGGAGATTCACAAAGCCCCTTTCTCTTGTGATCCTTGCAATTTCTTTGAAGATTCTCTCTGTGTTGTCCGTTAGTGTGTGATGGACGACCTTGATTGAGAGCGCTGCGTCGGAGAAACCGGTGCCGTACGGGTATTGAAAACTCAACATATCCCACACTTTCAACTCGGCAGCTTTCTGCCGATCCTCTAGAAACTTTTACGCCCGCGCGATCGCAGCGCTTGAGCAATCAAACCCGCTGACTCTATACCCTTTCTTGGAAAAATGTGCACTGTGCCTTCCTTTCCCCGATACCAGTAGAGCCACGTGTATTTACTCAATGGCAATCTCCACACATTCATAGCTTTTGACCAACTGTTCAAAGCACCTCATCTAAGAAATCAAGAAGAAGCTCGTGGAACTCATCGGGCTTGTCAAGATATGCGGCATGACCCGCGCCCTTCAATATAAGCAACTTCGAAAGGGCAAGTTCCTTCTTTAACTCTCTTCCATATTCCTCCAACGGAAACACATCATCCTTGTCTCCCCAAATTAGAAGCACTGGCGTTTCGACTTTTGATAGCTCTGACTGTTCAAATGAACTGATTGATGGGCTTACCAAGACAAGTGCTAAGACTGCTTCAGGATGGGCTATTGCGTAAGCAAGAGCAAATGCACCTCCCATCGAGGGCCCAATCAGAACCATTGGATGAGATTTGTCTCCCGTGCCAAACTGCGCAAAGACTTCTTCAAGAATGGGAACGTACTCAGTGATACTTGCTTTTTCAACTTTATCTGATTTTGAGCTATGCCCTGCGGGAAGATCAACTGCATAAACTGCGAATTCCTTCTTCGTCAGGACGTCAAGAGTTCCGAGCGAAATCCAATTGTCCAGTGAAAACGCCATTCCGTGAAAGAAAACAATACTAGGTTCGCCTGCCTCTACCTTCAGATCCTCCACATTGGACCAGTACCTTATCGACAGGCCTTTCTCCTTCAAGAAGGAGAGCAAAACCCATCTCGAGCTATCCGTTGGTTCGCATGTACGGTCTTCTTCCGTTCATGTTTTGTTCTCCATCCTTCGCATTTCTGACCTTGTTATCATAGAGATAGTCCTCGTCCAAGCGTTTTCCGCCTCCTTTTCTGAGTATCCCAACGCCCTCAACATATCCAATCCGTTATAAAGCGCGATCGCCCCAAGAGCAATTTCCCTAAGCTCTTTTCCAGTCCTGGGCCTCGTCCTGATCTCTGATTGTATCGCATCAGCTATCATCCGCTGCATCTTTTTATTTATTGTAAGCCGCTGCTTCCTCAACTCGCGGTTGCGAGAGGCTTCGGCGAGTATCTCGACAGTCATTTTCTCGCTTCCTCTTGGATCATTGACCTTTGACTCTTTGTAGAAAGATCTCGCCGTAGCTGCGATGTCGCCTCTTGTCCACTCGTGATGCTTCATCAGTCTTCTGAAGCGTTGAAGCATTTGTGTTGAAATGGCTTCGAATATGTTCTGCTTTGATTTGAAATAGATGTAAATGGTGCCTCTAGATATTCCAAGGGATCTTGCAACATCATCTAGATTTGCCCTGTCGTACCCTCTCTTTCCGAACTCGATAAAGGCGGCCCTTAGGATCCTTCTTCGCAGATCTTCTTTGTAGCTCCTGCTCACCTTTGGCAAGACTTCGTCACCACATACACATTCAGGTTCTTGTTACGCTTCGCTTTGAGCGAGTACGAAATATCCAACAGAGCCTTTTCTCATAGCTTGTGGCTTGTAGCCGTGTGAGCTCAGCATCTGTTCGAGTTCAGGTGGGTCAAAGAACCTCACTTTGGATTTCATGACTCGCTTTTCAAGCCTTGGGCCTAATCCCGAAGTCGTATTTTGATACTCGTGTATTAGAAGCATTCCTCCCGGTTTCAGAATCCTGCGGAACTCTTCCAGAGAATCCTCCTGATCAGGAAAGTGGTGGAAGGCGAAAATAGTGTAGACCTTGCTGAAGTACTTTTCTGGAAACGGAATGCTCTGCGCGAAAGAAGAAAAAGCCTTGACTTGCGGGTGCTTTGCCTTGATGAACTCAAGGCGAGCCTCGTTTGGCTCAAGAGCATACACCTCGTCGCAAACATCTGCTACTCTGTTCGCGATCCACCCACTTCCAGCTCCAACGTCCAGGACCACGTCATTCTTTGCTGGTGAAAGAAGCTCAAGAAAGACTTGCATGTCCTTCCTGTACCTCCAAGCTCTGAGTTTTTCGAGGATAGACAGGCGTAGAAAGAGTGGCAAGTGTCAGCGATTACCCCAAAAGAGTCTGCGACGTAAGACAATCTAGGACTTGAGTCCTTCCCATCTCTTGAATAGATGATGCTCTATGCCAAGAAGATCAAGCACTTTACCCACGAGATGATTCACTATATCGTCAATGTTCTTCGGCCTGTGATAGAAGGCAGGCATCGCTGGCAATACCACCGCGCCGGCCTGGGCCACCCTCACCATGTTCTCAAGATGAATCAATGTCATCGGAGTCTCTCTTGGAACAAGAATCAGAGTCCTCCTTTCCTTTAGAGCAACCTCTGCCGATCTAGTTATCAAATTGTCAGCCGTGCCAGAAGCAATCGCTCCAAGAGTGTGCATGCTGCATGGTACTATGGCCATAGCATCAAAGAGGAAAGACCCAGAAGAGGAGGGGGCTGCGAGGTCGTTGAATCTGAATCTCCTTGACACAAGCTTCGAGAGATATCCGGGTTCGTAGTCAGTCTCCGCTTTAATCGTGATGTTTGCTGCAGGGGTTGTTACAAGATACGTGTCAACTGCACTCTTTTTCAAGATCTCCAAGAGCCTGATTCCGTAGATTACCCCACTTGCGCCGGTGATGCCTACTATGATCCTTTTTCTTGATTTGGAACTCAAGTCACTTGACTCCATGCTGGCTTATTCAAAATCACTATTTTCTAGTTGAGAGAAATGTGCTCTGAGTGTTTGTATTAAATTGTTTCACGCTTAAAGGGTTCATTGGCCCTCTTTGGGAGAGCAATAGCGAGCAGCAGAGCAACTAATGCGGAGAGCGCTCCGATTTCCATTATTCCTGTGTAAGTGTTGAACGCGTCAAAGAACAATCCCGCTGCTATCGGACCGATTAGTCCACCGAAGCCAAATGCGGTTTCCATCACTCCCCAGATTCTTTGTATCCATTTCATTCCAAACATATCTCCTGAAAGGGCGATTAGATCCGAGAGAAATCCGCCGTATCCGAAGCCGATCCCGAAAGATGCGGAAAGAAACAATCCAACATTTGATGCCACAAATGGGAGTACCCCAAGTGAAACAAGCTCAGACAGGAAGGAGATAATCAGTGCTGCCCGCCTACTGATTGAATCAGACAAAGAAGCAAGTACAAGTCTTGAAATCAGCGAACCTGCACCGAAGGTTCCGAGTGCGGTAGCCGCGATGAAGCTTGATATTCCTTGGCCGCTCGCTAGAGGATTTGCCTCAGCCAGGAACATTGTGGCTCCCACTGTCCCAAGGAAGAACATCGAGTAGATCATCCAGAAGCCACCACTTCTAAGAGCTGATTTCAAAGTAAAGTCGCTAAGCCTGCCTCGCTGCTCCTCAGTCAAATCATGCCACCCATAGGGTTTTTGCGAAAGCTCTTCCGGAGCCTGCATGAAGAAAGAAGCCACAAGAAGCAACACCAGGAACCCGATTCCAAGAACGAGGAACGCGTTCCTCCAGTATGCTCCATTTCCTATCAGATATTCTGTGACGATAGGGACTACTAGCGTCCCGAGTCCAGAACCTGAAGCCATTATCCCAACAGCCAATCCCCTCTTTTTCACAAACCACTTCACTACGAGACCCGTCGCGGCAATTACCACGAGTGCAGTACCCGAAGAAGTGAATATTCCAAAGAAGAGCATCAGCTCATAGAATCCGTTCGCTTGGCTTGAGAGGATGGTTCCGAAACCAACAAGAAGCGCGCCTATGTAGCTCATCCTTCTGTACCCAATTGTTGCCCCAAAATACCCTCCAAAAAGCGAGCCAAGACTGAAGATAAGAAGCGATACTGCTGGGATGGCGGAATCCGTCGCATAGTTCCAACCGAATTCGTTTGCAAGCGGAATGAAAAAATCGCTGTAAGAATAAGTAATTCCGAACGTCAGAGTCATGCAAAGGCAGCAGATGGCGACGACCCAACCTCGAAAGATTCTCTCTTGTCTGACACCACTAGTTTGGTCGCTGCGCAACTCCGTTCACTCTTCTGAATTCGATATCAAAGCAGGTTTCCTTTTGGCGGTCACACTAAAGGCGGACGTCGTTTGAGATATGGAAGAGCTGTTAAATCTTCGCCAGTGCTCTACTTCACAAGGGCGCCGGCAGGCACGTCACGGTGAACTGAAGGTAGGAACCTGACAAGCCCTTCCATTATTTCCGCCATCTCCGAGTTGATAATCAGGAATCCAATATCCATGCCCTCATCCCTCATGTCGTCTGGTTTGAGCTCTGTGATGAAAAGAAAAGCCGAATCCACAATGACGACCTGAACTGAGACAAGAGCGGGTAGAAACTCGACTGTGCAATTTTCAATCTCCCTAAGACTTTGCACAGTCGTTGAGAAGACTGGCTCATCAAGTATCGAGCTGAAAATCTCGACGGAAAGCCCGAGTTTAGATCTCTCGTAGAGAAGGTCTGCCATCTTTGAGAGGCGGATGAGACCCTTTGCAGTTGTCAACACCACGACTTTTTTCTTCGCTGATTCGAAGAGTTCTCGCAACTTCCGTGTTATTGCGGCTCGAGGGTAGTATCTTAGAACCTTTGAACGAAGAGCTTCCGCCCTCTTGACATAACCCATCGACTGGTGAATGACTTCGAGTTCGGTGAGCGCCTCAAGGCCCTGTTTGATCCGCTTCTGCTCCTTCTCGAGGAGAGGAATCAGCACATCCTTTGGCGATCTCGCAAGGAATATCTTTGAGTTGTCCTCACTCTGCTCTAAGAGACCACGTTCAACAAGCTTCCTGACGGCGCCGTAAACCTTTGTCCGCGGCACTCCCGCGACAATCCCTATCTGATTTATGGTGGATGGACCAGTTTGAAGCGACGCAAGAAAGCACTTGCTCTCGTACTGGGAAAGACCCAAAGAAGATAAGGCGTTCAGATGGTTCTCGTTTGATGGTCCTTCGGCCGATTGCAAGTCTAATTTGTTCGTGTTCGGACTAGGCAATAAGTCTTCATACCTGTATCCATATTTCCAGAAGAGAGCTCAATTTCGAGCGAGAAGAACCCATTTCTGCCAAGAAAGGTTTTTTTTAACCTCTTGCAAGAAGAATTTGCGGATAAGGCGATAAAAAGAGAATGTTCGAACACAATGGAGTGAAGATCACTTGGTTGGGACACGACGGTTTCAAGATAGAAGATGGAGATCAGACTCTTGTGATAGACCCTTTCCAGCTTGGACATGAGGTGCGAGCAGACTACGTTTTGTTGTCGCATGAACATTTTGATCATTGCAATGCTGAAGATCTCAAGAAGGTGCTCAAGCCGACCAGCACAGTCGTCGCAATCTCATCATGCAAGGACGAACTCTCGAAAGTAAAGCCCAAAGAGGTGAAGATAGTAAAGCCGGGAGACAGGATCAAAGTGGGAGATTTTGAGGTCCACGCGGTGCCTGCGTATAACGTGAACAAGTTCAGAGAGCCTGGAAAGCCGTTCCATCCGAAAGCTGATGGAAAAGTGGGCTACATCGTCAAGACAAAGAAGGGCGTAACAATTTATCACACGGGTGACAGCGATCTGATCTCCGAGATGGAGAACCTGAAACCTGACATCGCCCTTCTTCCCGTGTCAGGAACCTACGTCATGACAGCAGATGAAGCAGTGCAGGCGGCGCAGAAAATCAAGCCGAAGATTGCAATCCCGATGCACTATGGTGCAATCGTCGGATCGGTGGCAGACGCAGAAAAATTCAAACAGAATGCTTCTTGTGAAGTGCGCATTCTCCAAAGAGAGTAGATTAGCGCAAGCTACGCCCGCCTAATCTCCTGACTGACACTGCTTGACTGTCCAAGTCCTTCTCTCCTAACGGAGCAATGCAATCATGTCTACGTTCTGACGAGATCTTGACAGAGTCGTTGAAGCCAATCTTAGTGAGTATCCTCTCTTTCAGGGCGTAGTTTAATTCATATCCTACGGAATCACGCCCAAGAGAAGCGGAGGCCCTTGCGGTGGTGCCGGAGCCAAGGAATGGATCCAGAACTGTTTCGCCGACAAACGAAAAGAGCTGGATTAGTCTCGATGCAAGCTCTTCAGGGAAAGCGGCAATGCCTTTCTCTAAAATGTTGTTGGTTGGAAGCACGTTTGTTATCTGCCACACGGTCAGATTCCATTCGTTTTGATTGAAAGCGCGACTGTCTATCTTGGATTCTTCAAGCGTCGCATTATCAATGTCCTTGATTCGTTTGTAGTCAAATCGGCCTTTTTGGAAGATCAGTATGCTCTCCTGGATGTTATCAGGATAATAATACATGGGATAGGGATGCTGGACCAGAACGCCCGATCTCCGGCTGATTCTTGAGTATCCTTTGGGCTTTACCCACATGATCTTGTCCCTGTATCTGAAGCCGGTCTGTCGCATAATGGTCGTGCAATCGGCAACTATGGGAAGTTTCTCGCCATCGACCAACATGTCATCAATGACTATGCAAGCGATTCTTCCCTCTTCGGTGACTCTGTACAACTCGTCACACACGCGGGAGAGCATTTTTAGGTATTCATCATAATCCCTGTACATATCAGGATAGTCAAATGGGGCGTTATAGTAGGGGGGCGAAGTCACTGTGAGGTCAATTGATTCGGTTGCGACCTCGTGCATATCCTGGCAATTGCCGAATATGACCTTGTGGGTCGTGAGTTCGCTTTTGGCCAATCCTAGAAACGGTACGTTCGAGCCCCAGGGCGAACAATACGGACCATGTCAAATTTCCTAGGCCTTTTACTTGACCAATCGTGGCCAGCGACGAACAGCATAATAGGGTTCCCAAATTAGAATCCAAAGTACTTCTCAAATTTCGGTAGTTCTCAAATTGAAATACATTCTATCTTACAATACGAAATTCGGAGCCGTCTCGGTGGAGAGCAAGAATCCCCAGGATCTCATTGATGCCTATGTGCATTTGAAGGTCGTGGCGGAGCGACTTGAATCAAAGCCGAGAATAGTCGCGAAGAGTACAACTCTAAGAACTAAAAAGGCAAAGGGTAGAGGCGGAAGGGGAGAGACAGCGAGGGTCATTAGAGAAATAGAGACGAGTCTCATGGGAACTGACTTTTTCGCAAATCCCCGCACTACTGGGGAGACTAATGAGAGACTTCGTAAGGTATCCCGCCAGTCTTTCACCAGCCGCAAGGTAAGCCAAGCTCTTGGGATACTCTGGCAGAAGCACCTCTTGAAAAGAGTAGGAAAGAGGAACTACTACTCCTATTCAAAATAGGCAGCTTCCCCCAATCTTTGATGCTACTTTTGATTGCTAGAAGTGCTTGACCCGCTTTGCGTTTTGCCTGCCGCCTGTTGCTGCGATAGCTCCTGAATGTCTTTGACACCCATTATGCCGTATGGTGGCATAACCGTTGAAGCACCTGCCGTAGGAACGTTTGTCGGGATCAACATCAGCGTTCCTCTTCCTTGAAGGCCGAGTTCGTAGAGAATGTTCATCCATCTTAGCTCCATGGCCCTGGGATTCGCAGAGTAGAGGTTTGCGGCATCCACCATCTTCTGCGCAGCCTGGAACTCTGCTTCTGCAAGGGTTACTCTCGCCCTTCTTTCTCTTTCAGCCTGCGCCTGCCTTGACATCGCTTCTTGAAGGGAAGGAGGAATCGCAATGTCCCTGATCTCCACTGCAGTCACTTTTACTCCCCAGTTCTCAGTTTTTTGATCTATGATAGTCCTTGCAGATGCTCCAATTTTCTCACGTTCGTAAAGAAGATCATCGAACGAAACTCCTCCTATAGTCTCTCTGAGAGTCGTCTGTGCAGCAAGCTGAGTCGCGGTATTATAACTCTCAGCGTTGAGCACTGCCTTTTGAACGTCGATTGGCTGGAAGTACATCACGGCATCCACATTGACAGGAACGTTGTCCCTAGTAAGGGTCTGCTCTGTCCTAAAGGAAACGACCTGAAGTCTCGTTGAAATTATGTATGGAACCTTGCTGATGAATGGCGGAACATAAATTATTCCTGGTCCCCTGAGCCCCCTAAACCTTCCGAGAGTCAACAAGGGAGCCCTCTCCCATTCTTTCAGGATCTTTATTCCAGAAAGAAAAATCGCGAGTATCACAATCACGACGAAACTTATTATGGCAGCAGTTGCAATATCCAACTTACTTACCTTCTTTCTCATTGTCTTGATTCTTGCTTTTCCTTTATAGCTTGCGGTTCGACTAATAAAGACAGACCGGAAACGCTTCTGACAATCACTGTACTTCCTTTTTGCACTTTGCCTAAATCCGGATTGAGCAATTTCGCCTTCCAGATAACTCCATCAACGCTCACTTCGCCGTCTGGACTGAGTTCGGTGTATACTTGAGCCTCCTTTCCGACAAGAGCCTCTGAACCTGTGACCGGCTTCTTTCTCAATGTCTTTCCAACCCATCTAGCATAGACAGCAAGCAAGGCTCCAACCACGACAAAAACGACCAATTCGATGATTTGGATGTCGCCAAATGGAGAGGGGGAGTACGGCACGTCGTATGCAAGCAGTACAGTGGCAAATACGCCTACTAGGACTCCAGCGAACATCATTAAGCCGTGTCCAGTCTTGAGTTCTAGCACGATCAGCACAGCTGCTACCGCGAACAAAATCAATGGCACAGCAATCGTTGAGCTTGTTCCCTGAATTGCCTCTGCTCCTATTAGTGCCAGTGCAATCAACACTATGCCAGAAATGCTGAGAATAATTGTTGGGTGAAGAAAATCAAGAACTATCGCTATTATCCCCACCAACAGCAGAATTCCATCAACGGTGGAATTCGAAAGAAAGCTCACTGTCTGCTCTGAGAGGTTCTCGCTTATTGTGACTATGCTGGCACCCGAGAGACCAAGAATGGAAAGCGTCTGCGGAAGGCTCACTGATAGCCCGTTAGCTACATCCAGTCGTATTGCTTCATCATAATAGTAAGCAGTGTTGTTAGACACCATTATGCCCGCAGCAGTAACATTTCGCCCGTTCGCCTGTGCTAAACTCTCCATCAAACTTAAGGCATAGTTTTGCACATGTTGTTGCTCTAATTGCGTTCCTCCTATTATGTAAGGCGTCGAAGGACCTATCTGAGAGCCCGGCGCCATGTAGATTGCTTTCGTGGCCATTGCAACATAACTTCCGGCAGAAGCAGCAGAGGAGTCATTGCCGACAAAAGTATATACAGGAACACTCGAGTCGTTGACTGCGTTTATCATTGTCACCATATCGCTCAAGAGCCCGCCAGGAGTGTTCATGTCAATGATCACTGCTACGGCGTGATCAGCTTGAGCCTGAGAAATGCCTCTTGATACCATGCTTGCTGATCCTTGGTCGATCTGCTCGTAAAGCTGGATCACAACAACTTCATTGTTAGTCGAGCCTTGCACTACTGAGACTATTATCCCATTCTGATTTGTGTTAGCGAAATAGATAGGAAGAATGATCAATAGGATCGAGAAAGCAATACCAATCAGGCGAACATACCTTGTCTGAGACATATAGGTTCCACGACACTTCATTCTGAAATCATGACCCAGTCCTCTGAGCGCTCCGGCACTCGCACTGGGACACTAGCAACCGGTTGATCTCTATATCTTGTACGGAAGTATATAGGAAGTACGAAGAGACAGCCTACCGCCCTCCAGTATATCATAGTGGAGGACTTGCAGGAGAAAAAGTATAGGGAAAGAAGCTAGACTTTACTTCTTTCCTTTGGATTTCTTCGGCTTGGAGGCTTTTTTCTTTCCCGCGGGCTTTTTCGCGGCTTTTGGTGCACTTAGCTTTGAAAGGACCTTTGAAAATGTGGCATCTTGCTTTTCCCTGACTCGCGCAGTCTCCTTTGCAACATGGCTCTTGAGAGCCGCGATGTCGCTTCTGAGTGCTGCGATCTGCTTTTCGAGTCGCTTTGCCGACGCTTCCTGACTCTTCCTGAAGGTGCCAAGATCCCTTGAGACCCGCTCGACACCTTCCCTTACTATCCTAAGAGCCGCCCTTCTGCCACCGGCCTTCTTTGGAGCTACCTTTACTTCGGCCATTGGAGCTTCGGTTATCGTTGCTTCTTCCCGTTCCTCCATTCCGCTGGTCGAAGTCTCCTCGCCCATCGTTGACTGTTCTTCTTCCGTGCCAGACTCGCTTTCTGAAACCATGAGAAGCTTCACCTATGAGGTCATATGTTGTTGCTAGATAAGCGTTGTTTGTTCACAATTAAGCAAGACTGACGCGAAAGGCAGAGGCGATGTACGTGTATCTTCAGGAGTTTGGGCGTGACCCCTCTTCAGAGATCTGCTCAGTTTTTGCCTTGATCCTGTATGAATTGAGGGCTTCGTGATACTCGGCTAGGGCAGATTCCCTATCAGCATAGTCAGAGAGGTACTCTTGAAATGATTTACTTTCTCCCTCATTTGATACGAATTGGTGCCTTCCATCCCTATCCTTTACGAATACCTTCTTCTTTGCGAAGCCTCTCTTTCCCTCGAAGAACTCCATTGCCTCCTGGGTGGGATAGTAGTAACCCGACATGGATTTTGTTCTTTTGACAAGACCCATGTAGTACAGGTTCGTCGCAACTATCTGATGCATTTGGCACCACTTTGTGTAATGCTGAGGCTTCCCCTCCTGCATCCACAGTCTGATCAACTCGAGCAGCGATTTTGCTTCTCTCGCCGAGATCTGGTATACCGTTTCGGCTGACTTCATCCTCTCTCCCGATTTGCTCTTTGTATCGTACAACTCGCTAGTGAGAGAAAAGAGGAGCTGGGCCGAATCGAATGGTCCCAGGAACTCGTCAAAAAAGAAATTCAGCTTTCCTTCGTTGTCAACTCCATTACTCTTGGCGTGACAGATCATGCAATCCCCAGTCTGAAAGTCCCACGCTGAATATTTTTCCTCCGAAATTAGCATCTCGGCACTCATTGATCTGTCTCGAATACCAATTCTCCTGTACTGCCAGCCGTTTCTTGACCTAAGGCTCTGGGAAATTGAGGTAATTTTCGCGCACACATTGCCTGTACTTGCGCTCTGAAGGAGTTCCGAGAGATAGGATAATGTTCTTTCCTCCTGATCACCCTTTCTTTCTGAAGGAAGATCGTCATTTGTCTTTGTTTGATTTTCACGTTGCAAATTAGATCTCGAAATCGCTTCAGGCGATAAAGCCATTGCCTTCTTGGGCTATGTCTCGTTCTTCTTCCTCTGTCTGCTCATTCTTGCGCGATTTGCTCGCGAAACCCCATCCAAAGCCAAACGGAATAAATAGGAAGAGGAACAGCGTGTTGTAAACAATGGAAAGAATGATTCCAATAGCTAGGGCACATAAGGTCACAACGAGTAAAAGAGTCGTTCTCTTCATTGCGGTTGACACTGAATAACTAGAATTCGTTGATCTCAAGCTCACCTGCGAACTATTTAAGAAATATCCATCGACAAACAGATCTATAGGCTAGATTTAGAAGCAGACAAATTAATTTCATGGCTATTTTGCGCAGACAATGGTTGGAAAAGTCTCGACATGCCTTTGGCCAAGTTGAAAATCAGAGATTGCGGGAAACGGGACGTTGCTTCGGTGCAGGAAATCGAAAATGCCTCATTTGAAGACCCATATCCGCCATCCCTATTCCGATCTTTTCTTTCAAACTTCCCACAAGGGTTTCGCATCGCCATGTTGGGTGAACTTCTTGTCGGCTACAGTATCTTGGTGCAAAGAGGAAGGAAAGCGCTGATTGCCTCGCTCGCGGTCAAACCAGAATACAGAAGCCAAGGTGTGGGAAGTGAATTGCTTCAGGATGCGATTAACTTGTGCAAAATGCAATTGAAAGCTAATAGTATTGAGTTGCAGGTTCGAGAAAACAACAGCGACGCAATATCTCTTTACTTGAAGTTCGGGTTTGCAAGAAAAGGAAAGATAAGAAATTACTATGGAAGGGGAAAAGACGGTTTATTGATGAGTCTCGAATTTGCTCAAACGTAGGCGAGGTCCAAGTAAGTGAGATAGACAAGAGTTCCACAACTTGCCTCTAGCGTGCAACTAACCCACCTGACAGATTTCGTTATTTAGCTTGAAATGAGTGTTCCCTCCAGAATCGAATCTAGTGAATGCATACAATGTTAGTGAAGGAGAGAATCGCAATCGTAATAGGAATAATAGTTGTGATTCTCTTAGCCGGCTCCATATTCTACTACTTTTCGGTTGCGCCCTCTTCACAGAGCTCACCCTTTGTGATCGAGTTCCCGACGAATCCTACCGCATATCCAAATGCAATTGCAGTGGACAACAATGGTAGAGTCTGGTTCTCTATGTGGAATGAGACTGCACTCGGAGTCCTTTACCCTTCAAACGGTACAATCAAGACGTTTCCTCTTCCCGAACAAAGCAAGGGCCTCCAGACTTGGGGAATCGCGGTGGACAACAGCAAAGGGCTAGTCTGGTTCACTGATGCAGATTCGAATGCAGTGTGGAGCTTCAATATCTCAACAAGCAAATTCTTAGAATATTCTATTCCTACAAGTGATTCATTTCCATATCAGCTAGCAATAGATCATTACGGCAATGTTTGGTTCAGTGAAAGCTTTGCCGGGATGCTTGGTGAAATCACTAGCCTAGGGGTTTTGAAGGAGTATCCAATACCTCAAAATGGTTCCAATGTTGACCCCACTGGATTAACCGTCGATAACAATGACACGGTGTGGTTTACAGAACCCAATTCTAACATGATTGGGTCCTTCAGAAGCGGCGCGTTCACAATACTCAACATGACCGGATTAATTTACAGCCCTGTCGGAATCGCAGTTGATAATCAAGGAAATATTTGGGTTACTCAGCACACGATTCCTGGCCTAATTGCAGAATTCAACCCATTCACCCATTCCATCAAGTCGATCTCCACTTCGTACTCTCCGCTTTTCGGCACTTCGCTTCCTTATTTCATCTATACTGACTCTCAGGGAAACCTGTGGTTCAACGAGCATTATGGAAACGCGATCGCAAGATTTAACCCCTCCACCGGATCGCTCACAGAGTTTCACGTCCCGCTCAAACGCCCAATGCCCCAGACAGGGAACATCAGTGGCATACTCACAATGACACTATCCTCGAACGGAACGCCTTGGTTCACCGAACTCTTTGCAGGAAATATTGGAATGATCAATGCCAGTAGGCCGGTGAGCCAGAAAATAACGGTGGGGAATTCCCAGATTAGTGTCTCAAGCGAGTCAAGTACTATGCTTTCGATTCAGGGCAGCGCTCACAGTTCACTCGCTGCGTATGTAGGAAACTTCACTTCAGGCCTTACCTTCATTTTCAGTCCAAATAATGGCAGTGGGAATTTCTCTTCCACTCTTACGATTCAAAACAACGGGGCAAAGGCCGGAGTCTATTTTGTCACTGTAAGTGATGCTACAGGTCCCGTAACAGTGTCGCAAGTTATCAAGGTTACCGTGACATGACATGCGAAAATGACGAAAGAAAATGAAGTCTTCTCAATTGCCTTTGAAAATTGGTTTGCGCTTCTCAAGAAAGGCACTGGCTCCTTCTTTTTGATCGCTTGAAGAAAAGCACAATGCAAAAAGTGTGCTTTCATAGTCCAGCCCATCTTTGAGTCCCTCGGAGCTCCGGTTCAGCGCTTCCTTTGCAAGCCTCATTATAAGAGGGCTCTTTAGAGCGATCTTCGAAACAAACAATTCCACTGTGCTCATAAGCTCATGTTGTGACACAACATGATTTACGAGCCCGATCTCTAACGCGGTCTTTGCGTCAATCAGGTCGCCAGTGTAAATCATCTCCTTTGCTCTCTTCAATCCAATGAGCCTTGGCAGCCTTTGAGTTCCCCCAACCCCCGGAATGATTCCTATGTTTATTTCTCCCTGACCGAATTTCGCATTCTCGGAAGCTATGATGACATCACATGACATTGCAAGCTCTAATCCCCCTCCTATCGCGTATCCGTTGACTGCCGCAATCACAGGTTTTGGATAGTTTTCTATCTTCTCGGCAGCACCTTTTGAAGTCTTGAGGTACTCTGTTGCAAGGAGGGGCGTCATCGTCTGAAACATGCTGATGTCAGCACCCGCGCTGAACGCTTTTTCTCTTGCACCAGTCACAACAATTGCCCTGACCTGATCTTCTCTTTCCACTGATGAAAGCGCTGCGATGATCTCCTTTCTTACCTCGAGATTTAGAGCGTTCATCACCTCGGGCCTGTTTATCGTTATCTTGGCATAGTTTTCCTTTTTCTCAAATAGTATAAACCTGTATTCAGGAAATGTCAATGTTGCTTCACAAAGTCTAGCTCGTGGCTTCTGCAGTTGGCGTCAGGAATCTTCGACCTACTCCCCTATAGGCAAAGCCTGCAGCCATCACTTCCTTGGGGGTCGCGACATTCCTCGCGTCGACGAAAGCGGCTGGACTTGAGACAAGATGCGAGAGCCCATTGAGGTCAAGTTTCTTGAACTCGCTGTGCGCTGTTCCTATCACGATGCAATCTGCTCCCTTGACAGCTTGGGCGAGGCTCCTCTTCACTGCAATGCCGAAGACTTGCTCCCCAGCGAACATCGGGTCGTAGATATCGACCGCGGAGCCCAGGTCTTTCAGGTTCTTGCACACCCTCTCAAGCGGAGAGAGCTGTACATCCTTTATGTCTGGCTTGTAAGCAACTCCGAGGACTGCGACTTTGGAACCTCTTACAGTTTTCCCAACCTCGTTCAAGGCTTCTGATACTAACTCAATCACGTGGTCCGGCATCCTGTCGTTGATCTCGCGCGCCATGCGAATTAGGTATGGAATGTTGCCAGATTTAATCCCCTCTACGATCAGATAATATGAGTTGCTTGGGAGGCAGGGCCCGCCAACTCCTGCCCCAGGATAGTGTGGCATGAAATTGTACTTTGTTGCGCAGCCGTTTATAACTTCGATTGCATCAATGCCCAGCTTTTCAAACAATAAAGCAAACTCGTTTGCTAGGGCAATGTTCACGTCTCGAAACAGGTTCTCTGTCAACTTTATTGCGTTCGCGGTTTTTGGGTTGCTTGCTCTAAACACCTTCACTCCCAGGGCGTTTTCGTAGAGTGAAGCAACTATTTCCTCGCAATGCTCATTCACTGCGCCTATTACTCGTGGCACGGTCTTCATGTTGGGAATGATGTTGCCTGGGTCAGACCTCTCCGGGCAGCTCGCAAGACCAAAGTCAATCCCTGCTCTGAGGTGAGATTCCCTCTCTAGGACTGGTTTGATCACTTCCTCAACAGTTCCGGGGCCAACGGTGCTTTCCATGATCACGATCTGCCCTGATTTGAGTGACTTTCCTATGGTTTCACTAGCTCCTATTACTGCAGAATAGTCGGGGGTCTTGTTGTGGTCAACAGGCGTTGGGACGCATATCACGACCATATCGGTCTCGGATACTGCCTTCGAGACATCGGCGGTCGCCTTTAGGTACCCTCTCTTCACGGTTCGCTCCACAATCTTGTCGAGGCCTGGCTCGTCGACGAACCTGCATTTGCCCTCGTTAATGCTCACGACGACTGCTGGGTTAATATCGGCGCCAACTACCCTGAGTCCGGCGTTTGCAAACATCGCTGCCGTGGGGAGACCAATCCTTCCAAGCCCTACGACTGTAATGCTTGCCTTCCCATTCTTGAAGCGCCTTACCGCCTCGGAGGCAGTAAGATGGAATATTCCTTCAGATCTTACCTTGTTCTTGGGTTTCATTCACAATCAATCCTTTCTGTGCTACTTTTGATTTTACCTTGTATCTTCTGTATTTGACATAACCAGCAAGCAAAGCAAAAATTATTGCTCCTGCTGCAAGAGGGATTCTATAAGGATCCAAACCCGAATACGAAAAGGAGAATGGCGCAAACACTGCAAATTCACCCGTGTCTCCTGCCATGTGCCCCAAAAACGCCGCGACTGCAATTAGCTCAACTTCGGGCTGCTTTCTCGCCGTGAAGGCAAGGATTAACATGAGAATTACGAGAAACATGATGGAGTGTGCTGGTCTAATTGGCTCGCTGTACCCAAGCATTGCAGGAAGGTGATCGATGTCGAGGAGCGCGACGAATGCAACAAAGACAGTGATCAGGCTAAGGTCGATTTTCCTGAATGTGAGAGATGAGACTAGGCCCAATGCCAATCCAATTAGAACCAGTTCGAGGATCTTCGGGGGAATAGTGCTCGCAGGCCTCAAGGTGCCGATGCTTACACTCGCTGGGCTGATTGCGATGAACATTGCAGTTAGTATGAGGTCTAGTGCAATGTAAGTAAAAATCGGAGGTATTGTCTCCGAAAGCCAGTTCTCCCTGCTGAATATCATCTAGCTCTCGTATCTTCCTATGCTTGCGTACTTTACTCCTTCGGTTCTCATTCTCTCGGGGTCAAATATCCTTCTCCCGTCAACGACTGCAGGAGTCTTCATGAGACTCTTGAATTCGCCTGGTCTTATCTCTTTGAATTCATCCCACTCCGTTGCGATTATGCAGCACTCTGAATCCTTGATGCAGGACCTTGCATCTTTTGCTAACTTGATTCCCTGCTTGAGATAGGCTCTTGCATTTTCCATCGCAGCAGGATCGTACGCGGTGACACTTGCTTCTGTGTCCATGAGTGCGTTGACAAGTCTTATTGCAACTGACTCTCTCGTGTCATCTGTGCCCGCCTTGTAAGCAAGGCCTAGCACCGAAACACTCTTTCCCTTGAGGTCGCCCACAAGTCTCTGCGCCATTTCAACCGCAGTGAGCGGCTGGACTTGGTTTACCTGTTGCGCAGCTTCAAAGAGAATTGGGTTCACGTGGAGCTGTTTTGAGTGCGCGATGAGTGCTCTCAGATCCTTTGGTAGGCAGCTTCCGCCATATCCGAGGCCTGCCTTTAGGTATCTCTTGTCTAACTTTGTGATCGTGCTCAAGCCTGAGATGACTTCCTCTGAATCTGCTTTTGGAATCTTGTTGCAGAGGTTTGCAAGAGTGTTGAGGAAACTGAGCTGTGTTGCTCTAAATGTATTCACAGAGTACTTGATCAGTTCTGCGTTTGAAAGAGTAGTTGAGATAACTTGAGGCATTTTCCGATAGAAGCTCCTATAAAGTGAGATGAGAGTGTTCTTTGATTTCCTGTCTTCAGAACCTATCACGATTGCGTCAGGATGCATCGTATCATAAATTGCGGAGCTTTCTCTAAGGAACTCGGGGTTGACACAGAGGCCAAAATCTTCAAAAGCTTTCTTACCTGATTTTTCTTCGAGAGCCCGCCTTACAACACTTTGAGTTGTTCCTGGGACGACAGTGCTTTTCTCTGTCACCAGATGGTAGCTCTTTTTCTTTTGAAGTTCGCTCCCGATTTCTTCTGAAGCCACTTTCACATATTTGAGATCGATACTGCCGTCGTCCCTACTCGGCGTTCCCACCGTGATGAATGTGATCGAACTATTTTTGATTGCATCTTTATACTCCTGAGATACTATGAGGCGTTTCTTCTTGAGAGTCCCTGCGAGCATTTTGTCTAGTCCTTTTTCCTCAAATGGCAGCTTGCCGCTCTGGATTGCATTGATCTTCTCAGGTACTACTTCTACTCCGTAAACAGTGAAACCACTGTCCGCAAGACATATCGCGGTTGAAAGGCCTACATACCCGAGTCCTATAATAGAGACTCTTTGCATTGCTTCTACTTCTGATCAGGAACGGGTTTATGAGCTATGCGTATCGAGATATACTAGACTCGATGTTCTAGTTCTCTTTGCGCATTAGAGCATGTTGGCTGGGCCGTAGGACTCGGCTTTCGATATTCCAATTCTGCCCTGCCTGGTTAGGAGAACGCCACTGGTTAACCCGAATTGGAGCACTCTAACGAGCCGCGAAATGTCAAGTGCGTAGACCTGGGGAAATTCCGGAGTTCGCCCAGCGTAAGGCATGAATGCGAATGACGAGCTGGCGCATGGTCTATTTCAAGGGTAGCGGTTTCCGACATATAGTTTTGAGTATTGGCTCTCTAAGCCACGAACAGCTTGTTTTCAGACGCCGTAGCTTCATGAACATTGCTGGAACTGTATTTCGTTTATCAGGCAAGAGGACTCTTCGGAGGAGGAACTCCGCCCATGCGATTCCCAATCGGCGCCGATGGAAGATATTTGAAAGCAAGCATCCAAAAGGCGACAACCCATAAGATAAACAACGTGTACCCAAGGTAGACGTGCATGGCCGTTCCGGCACCCACTCCGATGTACTCGAAAGTTAGAAACACTGCGAATAATCTCACAATGTTAATTAGAAATGCCCCCAGAAATCCAATTACCAAAATAGGTAGTAGCCTAGACCACCTTGTCTTGATATCAAGGATTGCCATGCTTGAGAGCATTCCGAATGCGAGCACGCCCTGGAGTCCAGTGCATGGGCCCTCTACTGAGAGAAGTAACGGGGTTGACCCAGTTTGAAGTGCCACGTTAAAACCTGAAACTGAAGCATTTACGCCGAGTACTTGCATCATCGAGGCCATAAGGTTTGCCATCCAAATCTGAAGGTTAATAGTGCTCGGGATGTTGTACTCAATTTGATATCCTACCAGCAATACTACGATGTACATCGCCGGTACCCAAAAGAATTTCATCGATTTTATTCCGTAGAATGCAATTGTAGTCGCAGCAAATACTGCGAGCATGTCGATCAATCCTAGGAATGAATGCGCGTAGATGTTCTCGGCATAGTCTGCTAAGATGATTGTGCCTCCGAGGATCATTTCCCACCAGCGGCTCTTGTTCTGGACGGCTTTGATGCTCCCCCATTTGATTGAAATCCACGCGATCAATACCAAACCTACTGTGAAGAGGAAAGGCCAGTCAACACCCATCATAGGTATCGCAATAGGAATGAGGAAAACAAGTGCCATAGCGAGGAGATATGCACGCGGCTTCGTTAATTCAAACTTGAATCGCAAAGCCTAGCTTCATTCCTTCCATTTCCTCATATCGCCCCAAGCAGTTAATAATCCTTCAGCCGATCATCGAATCCGTAATTGATTAGTGCTTCATCCTTGTGAATTTCAAATCTATTCCGAAGATGGAACAGTGTATGGTACTTCGAAGCGCTCAAATTCGTTTCTCAGCGCTCGCGAAAAGCCTCAATGAGAGAATTTGTTGAATCTTCCCAAGTAAAACTTGAAAGAACTCGCTCCCGAGCGCGACTCCCAAGCCTGAGACGGAGGCCCCCGTCTTTCAGAACTCTTTCCATTCTTTCCTTTAGAGCATGAACATCTCCTTCTTCCACCAGAAACCCTGTCTCGTTATCCAGCACTGCTTCTGGAATCCCCCCAGATCTCGTGCCAATCGAGGGTTTGCCAAACAATCCAGCTTCGAGAAAGACCGTACCGAAACCCTCCACATCAGTCATTGTTCTCCTTGAAGGCATTATGAACACGTCTGCCTCTCGGTATCTCTCGTATAGCGACTCGCCTCGAAGGTTTCCATAGAACTTTACGTGTTCTGAGAGATCCATCTCGTTAGTCAGTTTCTGCAATCGCAGGAGCTCCGGCCCGTCCCCCACGATCTCAAGCATAGTTTCTGGAAGCTCTACCATCAATAGTTTGAATGCTGCGAGTAGGTCGTCCACGCCTTTTCGCCTAACGAGCCTTCCTACGAAGAGTATTCTTTTTCCCCCGAACTCATTAGTCTCTTGCTTCGTGGCATTGGACAGTGCAGGGTCTATTCCCGGGTACAGAATCCGTAATTTCCCACCAAAAGCTCTCGGAAGAAGCGACCTAGTGAACTGAGAATTTACCATTATCCTATTTGCAAGAAATTGTGAAAAAAATAGGGCGCCTTTGTCGAACGGTTTCCTCCTGCTCTCCAGTATATCCTTACCATATAGGAATATTCCAGTCTTTAGACCTATAATTCGTCCGCAGAATAGCAGAAGAATACCAAAAAGAGTGAGTGCTCCGCTCAGGAGAAAGACGGTTTCGATTCTATTCGAAGCAATTTCTCTTACAGCGAGTCTGAATGTCTTTGGAACAAGTCTTGTCTGAGAAGGGTATCTCCACAATCTCGCTCCGTGATACTTCTCAGAAATGAATGTGTTGGTTTGACCAAAAGATATGAGTTCAAGTGAATTACCCTTCTTCATGAGTTCCTCGGTGTACGCCCTTGCTCTGCCCTCGACGCCACCAACGTTCTCTGGAGGATCAAAGGTGACTATGAGGAATCGCACGTTATGAGACCCGCATCAAAGCTCTCAATAATGATAGCGTTACGTTTTTGTTTCTCCTTTGTAAGGAATGATCAATACGATAAGCAGACATTTAACCTACGCTAGAAACACTATTCTTTGGCCTATTTTGGCGAAGTAATCACCCAAAAGACTGATTTTGGAAAAAAAGGCATCGTCAATAGTTGAGTGTATGAATTCTGAATCCATCCGCATGATTTCTGCCTTCTGAAGTTATATATCCAAGTCCGATATTCCTCATGGCTAGAAGCGGTCTAGCGAAGGAACAAACGTGCTCTTTGGGCTGAGTTATTCTCTAGAAGATCTGCACCAGGTTAGGTAGTACTGTGCAGTATGTTCATTGGGTATATATATAATCCGTACTCAGAATATGAATTCGAAATCCATTGGGATGCATTCTGAGTTCATATTCCGATCCCGTGCAATCTTTGCCTTTGGTCACGATTGATGCTAATCGAATAGGAGCGTGGAACTTCTAATGAAGGCAGTGATTCTCGCGGGTGGAGCTGGAACAAGGCTTCGACCTCTCACATACATGCTACCCAAATGCTTGCTCCCAATCGGTGGCAAGCCTCTCCTTGAAAGGACGATCCAATATCTGAAGGGTGTTGGGATCAGGGACGTAGTTGTTTGTGTTGCTTATTTGAAAAAGCAAGTCATGACACAGATGGGCGATGGCTCTTCTCTCGGTGTTAGGATTGAATACGCTGAATCTGAAGTCCCGATGGGAACCGCAGGACAGCTCAAAACCGCTGAGCAATTCATCGACTCCACTTTTCTTGCTATGAACGGAGATATTGTCACCTCTCTCAATCTTCAAAACTTGATTGACACTCACAATGCTGGTCACAAAATCGGCACAATTTCTCTGAAGAAATTCGAGGTCAAGGTTCCGTATGGATATATCAAGGTGAACACCGAAGGAACGATTGAGAATTTCGAGGAAAAGCCAACACTATCATTTATGGCAAACGCAGGGGTCTACGCGTTTGAAAGGAGAATCTTCAACGATATTCCTGAGCAAAAATTCTCGAGCCTTGAAACTGATGTCTTTCCGAAGCTCATCACGAATGGCGAATCGCTCAACTCATATTTCGATGACGGTGCCTATTGGGCAGATGTCGGTTCGATGGTTGACTTTGAGCGTGTCAATGATGATTATCTCGCAAGTGAGAAGCCCGCGGTCCTTCGTTGAAACACCCGGTGAATTATCATTTGATGCGCTCGTTGCTAATCATGGGTTTCAGCCTAGGAATATTTCTCTTCTCTGCGGCTGCGATGTATACCGTGTGGAGGGCATTTGAGGATCTCGATGCGCTAGCTAGGGATGTAGTCTCGCTTTTCTCCTTCATTTTCGCGTTCTCCGGGGGCACTTTCCTTTTCTGGAAGGCGATTGAACGAATGACAGTGACGGAGGTATCTAGATGAGCATCTTTTCGATACCTGTTGCTGCAGTTGTCACACTGGTGCTTGCTTATGCCTTGACGAGAGTCATCTCGCAGAATTTCAGCAGGTTTGGCATGGCTGGCGCGGATGTTCATAAGCTTGACAAGCCTCTGAGAGCAGAGATGGGCGGGCTTGCTGTGCTTGTTGCCGTCCCTATTGGGGCCGGCGTGATGCTGTTTTTTGATCCGAGTACTACCTGGCTTTTTGTCGCAGGACTTGTAACGATAGCCCTTGTTGGCGTAGTCGGAGTGCTTGATGACGTGTTTGGAATCAGGCAGAGATACAAGCCATTTATGGTAGCCGCAGCAAGTGCTCCCCTTGCATATTCTCTATTAGGGCGCTCAAGCATTACATTCCCTGAGGTTGGAACGCTGCATTTTGGTATCTGGCTTCCCATTTTTATCATCCCGCTTGCAATCGCGACTTCGGCGAACTTTACAAATATGCTTGCAGGCTTCAACGGACTTGAAGCTGGGTACGCGGTAATTGCAATTGGAACGCTCTCGGGGCTGGCAGCAGTTCTCAGGAATTGGGATGCTGCCCTGCTGGGACTGTTGTTTCTTGTGGGATACATGGGATTTTTGAAACTGAACTGGTTCCCTGCAAAAGTCTTCCCGGGAGACACTGGCACTTTGATGTCGGGCGCTGCGATTGCTTCGCTCGGTTTCATCTCTGGACTGGAATTCGCCGCCATCGTACTTAGTATGCCCGCCGCGATTGATTTCACTCTCAAGATGCTCTCAAGAAACCCATTTTCTGCAAGAGCAACTTATGGAGATTCGAAGGTAACTCCAAGTGGAATCCTTCAGCCGCCAAGCTATGCTGCTCTCTCACATGCGTTCATGAGAATCTCTCCGACAACCGAGCGCCAGCTCGTTGTCTCGATCCTAGCGCTTGAGGCAATCTTCGCGTTGTTCGCGATTGTGGTTACATTGTGGATATAACAGGTGAATGAAGAAAGTGCAAACTGTCGAACCAAAGAAGATCAAGAAAATCTGGATAGCGATGAGCACGCCATTCCAGGCGAACTTTTTCGCGCCTCTGATCAAGGAGCTCGAAAACGAATTCGAGTTCGTGATCACAGCAAGGCAACATGACGGAATATTTGCAATTCTCAACGCAAAGAGAATCAGCTATATCGCCGTCGGAAAGCATGGCGGAAGGGAGCTTGGCAGCAAGCTTGAAGCATACGCGCAGACAATTCAGGAAATGCTTCCAATTGTGCAGAGAGAGAAGCCAGATCTTCTCCTCACAGAAAGGTGGCCAGAGGCGGTTAGAGTTGCCTTTGGACTCAATATTCCGGCCTGGGCAATATTCTACGACGAACGCGAGATGCACGTGAACCAGATGGTCTTTCCTCTCGCATCCAAAGTTTTTGCTCCAAGGTTCTACACACTCGAAGAACTATACAAACATGGGGTCGCCGACCCTGAGAAAGTTGTCTGGTTCAACGGATTTCACACCTGCTACCTGAAAGATGAGAAGATAGAAGCTGGAAATCCATTCGACAAGATGGGAATCAAAGCGCCGATTGTCTTCGTGAGACCCGAGCCAGAGTTTGCGTCATTTTTCCCGAACCACAAGCCGATACTCGAAAAGTCAGTTGAGATCATGGCAAGCAACGGCAGGGCCAATGTAGTTGTCCTTCCAAGATCTGAAGTCCAGAAGACGCGTTACGCGCAGATGCGCGACGTGACAGTTCTCCAGAGCTCGATGTTTGATTCGCCTGTTGCTCATGCCGATGTTACCGTCGGCGCTGCGGAGACAATGCTTATGGAAGCGTTCGTGCTAGGAAAACCAAGCGTCAGCGCAATTTATTGGCAGGAGTCAAGGCCTGTTACAGAGCTCCACAGATATATCGCACACTCTACCGATCCAGCGCAAATTGCTTCGTATACAGAGGAACTGCTTAATGATCCTGCGAGAAAGAACTTTACCGACAAGGCATCGCTCCTTGTGAAAAGTATGGACAATCCTGTGCGGCTCATGATTGACGAAATCAGACGGATGAACGAAGACGAGAAGGAGAGAGTCAACCTTGGAAGAAGGTCCAGGTTGGAAATTCTTCTTGACATCATCCAGGCGGCTTCGTTGAGGCCCCTGCGTCCGACCCAAATCATGCGGAACGCGAACATCTCGTACAACGAACTCAAGAAGATCGTAAACAACCTGGAAGCTGCTGGGCTGTTGAGCTGTGAAGAGACCTTCAATGGAAAAATGTACCAGACCACAGAAGAAGGTCTGAAGATCCTGGAAGACTACCGCGGTTTGAGACAGAGACTGTTCGCTGAGCCGCTGTAAAGAGGAAATCCAAATGGATCCGAAGAGGACTGCGAAATCTTTGGCTCTTGATTTCGCAAAGGTTTCAGGACAAGGCTCGATTACGAGAGCGCTCCTGAGGGCAATGAAAATCGGGTTTGAACAACCCTCTTCGGATGTGCGTTATCCAGGAGGCAGGAAGGCCGCTTGTTGCATTTCAGTGGATTACGATCACTTCGGAAATATCAGTAATGATCCTCTCAGGTTCCAACCTGGTGCTGACCCCAACAAATTTTCTCTCAATAGAACTGGGACCAGATTGCTTTTGGATCTATCTTCCAAGTATTCAATCCCAATGACCTGGGCCATCTGTGGCAAGACTGCAGAGGAAGACATGGCTTCTTACTGGAAGATAGGCGAGGCGAATGCGGGACACGAGATAGGCATTCATACTTATTCGCACATTGATGTTTCTTCCTGCACTGAATCCGAGCTGGAACACGAAGTCAAGAAGTGTATTGAAGTTGTTGGTCTAGAACAAGATCCAAAGACTTTTGTTTTTCCCTGGAACAGAGTGGGTCATTTTGAAAAACTAAAACAGATGGGATTCAAGGCCTATCGGGGCAAGGAACGAATTATTCGTGCTCCTGTGATGGAGAGAGGTCTTTGGAATATTCCGCCCGTCTACTACATTGATACAAGATCTTTGGGGGCTTATGACGTTGTTAGAAAATTCGTCGACTTCTGCGTAGAGGCTCGTTGTGTCTTCCACCTCTGGACTCATCCATGGAGCATAGTATACTCAGAGAACAAAGACTTGCTGGTGGAGAATGTTTTGGATCCGCTTTTTGCTTATCTCAATGCAAAGAGAAATGCTGGATTGCTTTCTATTTCGACTCTTGGGGAGATCTCTTCTGTAATGCAGAATAGCGAATCAATTCATAGTGCTGATGTTGCTGTTGCTCCCGTCGGAGCCTAAAGATTATGGAGAATGAGTGTAACATGTTACCCTTCGAAAGAGTCCTTGTCACAGGAGGCGCTGGTTTCATTGGAAGCCACATTGTAGATCGCCTTGTTAAGGAGGGATGCAAGGTGGTGGTCCTCGACGATTTCTCTTCAGGGACCATGAAGAATTTGGAAGAGAGCTTTAATTCTCAGTCTATTACAGTCGTAAGGGGCAAGATAAACGAGAGAGAGTTCGTCAGGAAAGTTCTCCAAGATATCGAAGTGGTCTTCCACCAAGCTGCGGTGACACCAACCCTAGAAAACTCTGTGACCTCGAGTCAACTTAACCACGTCAACGTGTTCGGGACTATAAATCTTCTAGAGTGCGCCCTAGGAGCTGGTGTCCAGAGATTTGTATTTGCTTCAACTGCTGAAGTGTATGGGAATACAAACAGTCTTCCTATGACTGAAACACACGAGCTCCTGCCTGTCTCTCCCAACGGATGGAGCAAGCTCCTCGCTGAAAGAGCCTGTCTCGAGGTTACTCCAAACTCTGGGATGAAAACAACTGTGCTTCGATACTTCAATGTCTTCGGCAAAAGGTCTCCCATCAATCCGCCCGTGGGTGTGATCAACGAGTTTGCTCTCAGGCTTCTCTCAATGGAGAGCCCGTCCATTTATGGACATGGAGCTCATTCTCGCGACTATGTCCATGTCGAAGACGTCGTCGACGCGAACATACTTGCGGCCTCTTCTGGCAATTCTGCGGGAAAAGCCTACAACGTAGGCAGCGGCGAGCACATTCCAATCGAGAGACTTGCTGAATTGGAGAGCCGGATTCTCCTGGGCGACAATGTGATAGTTCCTCTTGATTACAAAGTTGCAAGACAAATTGACGTTCCAAATGTCTACGGGGACATCAGTGCTATCACTAGGGATACCGGGTTCATTCCGAAATACTCGATAGAAAAAGGTCTTGAAGCGTATCTAACGTGGCTACGCAGCTCTATAGCAGTCGAAATCGAAAGACCGATTCCGCAAAGAAGGTCTGCCGCAACCCCGATTAATTAGTAATTCACCCATGATTTTTAGATTGCGACTCAATTAGAATCGGAATGTACTAGGGGACTAAAAGCAAGAAGTCAGGATAAGGCGGTTATTTCACATAATGAATCTCTCCGGAAGCAAAGTCTTGGTAACAGGTGGAGCGGGCTTTATCGGCTCGCATTTGTCGGAGAAGCTGCTCGGAATAGGATGCGAAGTAACAGCAATCGACTGTTTTGATGACTTTTATCCCGGGAAGGAGAAAAACGCGGAGAACCTTTCAAAGGACAGGAGATTCCGGCTAGTAAGGGCCGACATACTTGATTTTCAGATACTTTCCTCCGCGATGAAAGATTCAGAGGTCGTTTTCCACATGGCAGGTCAAGCTGGTGTGAGATATTGCAATGATCATCCCCTGAAGGCAAACTCGATCAACGTGAATGGAACACTAAACGTGCTAATGGCAGCCAGAGATAACAATGTGAAGAAGGTCGTGTATGCATCATCTTCATCGATTTACGGCGACCCCATCAGATTGCCTATAGATGAAGAGCATCCGACGCATCCGAATTCCCCTTATGGAGTCTCAAAACTCGCTGCGGAACAATACTGTCTTGCATATAACAAAGTCTACGGCCTGGCTACGACTTGCCTAAGGTATTTCTCTGTATACGGACCAAGGGGAAGGCCAGACCAAGTGATATACGCGTTTGCAGAGAAACTCGCCAGCGGAAAAGCACCCATGATATTTGGGGATGGCACATACAGCCGGGATTTCACTTTTGTTTCTGATATTGTCGATGGCACGATGCTCGCTGCGGAAAGAGAGTCATCAACTGGCCAGTCGTTTAACATCGGTTTCGGCAGGAGAATTTCGATGAACGACCTCCTGAAGAAGATTCTCATTGCTATGGAGTTGGAAGGAAAAGTTAGCCCGATCTACACCAGAAACTCAAAGGGAGATTTCCCACATACAGAAGCAGACAACAGAAAGGCTAGGGAACTTTTGGGATGGATCCCCAAGGTTGAGCTTGACGATGGACTGAAACTATTCTTGGGTTGGTTTCTTAGTCAAAGATCGGAGATAGGTCCAGAAAGCATTCTCGCACGCTCGGATTGATAGGTCTTGAAAATTGCTCAGGTCAATGTGTATTTCAAGCCATTCATGGTTGGGGGGGCGGAATGGTATGTGTACAATATTTCAAAACGACTTGTGAAAATGGGTCACGAAGTCCACGTTTTCACCGTTAACAGGTACAATGGGGAAACTGCTCCTGCTGAAGAAGAAATTGAGGGAATCAAAGTTCACCGGATTCCTCTCAAGATGGATTGGTCTTATCGACTCAAGGTCTGGAACAGTTCCTTTGGCGAAATGCTGAGAGGAGACAAATTTGACATTATTCATACCTATGATTATCCCCAATGGCATACTAGAGCAGCGCTCAAAATTGCTCATGAGACTCGAACCAGAAGCGTTCTCACAGTTTTTGATGTACATTCGATGATCCCGAGATCTTGGTACAAGCAAATTCCAATGCGTCTTTTTGAAAGATTCTTTGCAAAAGGAATATTGAATTCTGCCGACAGAGTACTTGTTAGAGCACCTAGCCTTGTTTCTAGACTCTCAGAGATCGGAGTGGATGGGAAAAAGATGAAAGTCACTCCATCAGGGATAAACGATGAGGCTTTGGGTGGAGGCTTTGATGGAAGCAAGTTTAGACAGAAATATCAGATATCTCACTCACCTCTCATACTTTGCCTTTCAAGGCTAAACCGTCTCAAAGGGCCGCAGCACCTAGTTGCTGCAATGCCGGCCATATTGCAAAAGTTTCCAAATGCAGGAGTTGCATTCGTTGGTCCTGACCAGTCAGGATATACAGAATATCTTCGAGAATTATCCAAGAGGGTGGGAGTAGAGAATCAGGTTCATTTCACCGGTCCAATTTACGAGTTCAATGAAAAGATGAATGCATACGAGTCCTGTGACGTTTTTGTGCTTCCCAGCAGTTATGAGGGGACTAGCCAAGCTATCTTTGAGGCCATGGCTCGCGGAAAGCCGATTGTTTCAACACAAACAGGAGGGATTCCATTTCAAATTGAAAACGGGAAGGATGGGATACTAGTTCCATATGATGAAGCTCGAATCGATGATCTGCTTTCCGATGCAATCATCAGAGTGCTTGAGGAGAAGACTCTAGCAAAAGAGTTGGGATCAAATGCACGCAAGAAAGTTGAGACATTTAGATATTCAATTCTCTGTGACGACCTAGTCAGGATTTACAATGAGGTTGCCACAATGGACCCAGTTCAGTGATCATTCAGAGATCATCAGAAATTTGGTTGATCTTAGAGGCTGACTGCAATACGTTTGCCTAGTTTGCCACAAAGATGCCCGTTAAAGCATTGAACTTAGGATCTTTCTTTCTGTCGAATTCATTCTTGACAATTTTCCTTTGTATCAGCACGCCTTTGAAACCGGGCGATGCAAACACAGCTCGAACGAATGATTGGTTTGAATTGAACTTTTCTTTCTTTCTTTGTGGATACTTGTTCCTTAAGCAGGATCACTATGTACTCCAGTGTGAAAAGGAGGGAGGGGGGGTTCAACCATGAAGTGAATGAGTGTCCAAAGCCATTGCTTTCACTTCAACTTATGACATTCCACTTTTTCAGCTTTTGAAAAGAGGCCTTGTCTATGTCTAGGCTTATAGAAAGCACAAAAATCCATTGCTTTCTATGAGTTCTGTTTGAATCCTTATTGTTTTGATCTCTTGTCAATGATTTCAACATAATTTTACGCTATTGGCCATTTTATTATCCACTAGTTCGCTCAGCCTGAATCTCCCCCGACGTTCTTCTCAACTCTCAAACCAGGTGCTTTCAAGCACTATCGAAATCTCACTATGTAGACTACCTGACTAGCTGGCCAAGGCTTCGAATTTGCTTTCAGCTCTCTTTCACGCACGAAACCGACAAAGCTATCGCAACATTATTTTAAGAAAGTAGCCCGGTGTAAATAATTAGAGAAAGTGAGAACAAATGGACGCCTTTGATCGAATCACTACGAAACTAGATGTAAAGGAGTATGACCCGAGCAAGAAAGTTTCCCCGGACGTAAAGCTCAAGGTACTCGAGGCAGGACGTTCCACAGGAACTGGAATGAACACCCAGCACTGGCGTTTTATCCTTGTGCAAGAAAGAGAGGATCTAAAACGGCTTGCACAGGATAGCACGACGGGAAAATGGGTAGAATCGTGCAATTTTGCCGTAATCGTGCTAACTGACCCAAAACTAGGATATCATCTGATTGACGCTGGAAGAGTTATACAGAACATGCAGGTTACCGCGTGGAATTACAGCGTTGCCTCGAGGATCTTCACTGGTCTGAACGCCGATAGCTTCAGAAAGGATTTCGGAATACCACTAGAACTTAATCCCACGATCGTCGTGGGTTTTGGCTACCCGCTCAAGAAGATAACAGGCAAGAGAAAAAACCGCAAGCCGCTGGAAGAGCTCGCCTTCCTCGGAAAGTATGGGAATAGACTGGACAGATCCAAGATACACTAGATTGGAATATATGCGCTCAGATCAAGGTGGCAGGAGATATGGCAACGATTCTAGTGAAAAACGAACAGTCCTCCCGCAAAACTCCAGACGGCCGCGACAGAGTGTTCCTTGTTGGGAAGGATGTCACGGGATCAAAACATCTTGCAGCAGACGTTGTAACATACTCACCGGGCGCGAGAAACAAGTACCACTACCACAAGAGCGAGAGCTTCATCTACATTATCGACGGGGAGTGCGACATCACTATCAACGGCGCAGTCCATCATCTCAAGAAGGAAACAATGGTCTACCTTCCTCCAGAAGACAAGCACTGGCTCCAGAACAACGCCAGCAAGAACATGGTAATGCTCGAGGCTTTTGCTCCGGATGCCGACATTACTCCGTACTATGCTGAAGAGTCCTAAATTTCAGACACTTTTTTTGACTTGAACCTTGAAAATAGTACTTTCAAACATCGAGCTCTCTGAAAGTGCGACCAAGAGGCTAAAAGACAGTCTGCAAAAACACGGGTACGAAATTCGCACTGAACAGGAACTCTCTCAAGGAGAAAAGGAGCACGTCGAGATTCTACTGCACCAAAGGGGCGAGCGCTGGCTCACCAAGGAAAAGATAGGCGAGCTCCCTCACCTTAAGCTTGTCCAAACTTTCTCTGCAGGAGTTGACCACATCAATTTCGAAGTATTACCCGATGGAATAACTGTTTGCGGGAACGTGGGGGCATTCGCCGATCCTATTGCAGAACACGTTTTCGGGTTCATACTTATTCTCGGAAAGAGGCTCTTTCATCAGAACGAGAGTCTCAAGCACGGGTACTACGACCACAGAATGGATGCAATGTTCCTTAGGGGAAAGAAGATTGGGATACTCGGCGCGGGAGGAATTGGACAGGCCGTCGCAAAGCTTGCCAAGAGTTTTCGAATGACAACACTTGGAATCAACACAACTGGCATTGCTACTGAATATTTCGACGAAATGACTACAATGAAACACATTGATGATGTACTTTCTCGCTCGGACATTGTCCTCGTTTCTCTTCCACTCAGCGCAAAAACAAAGGGGCTGATAGACAAAGAAAAGCTTAGGAAGATGAAGCAAGATTGCATCCTGATCAACGTTGCAAGGGCCGAGATTATTGTCGAAGAAGATCTGTACAACCACCTAAAGAATCATCCAGAATTCCGCGCCGGCTTTGATGTCTGGTGGGCACGCCCCAAACCTGATCACTCCCTCTCGCTGCACTTTCCCTTCTTTGAGCTTTCAAATTTCATAGGCACTCCTCATGTGGCAGGAGATGTCGAAGAGTCTCACGAGATGGCTTCAAACGCTTTGGTCGACAATGTGATCAGATATCTTCAAAACGAGCCGCTCAAAGGCGTGGCTAGAAGAGAAGATTACCTGGGCTTTCATGACTAACCAGCGAAAAGCAGATTTGCTTTAAGGATCCTAGCTATCTCGAGATGCGACTTGTCTCAAAGTGAGAAAGCTGAAGCCTTTCGAGCACTACACCATGGGAAGCATTTACTCATACTTCCAAACGCATGGGATGTTCCGAGTGCCAGGATCTTTGAGAACGCCGGATTCCCAGCTGTAGCTACCTCAAGCGCGGGAATGATGGTCTCCTTAGGCTATCGAGACGGAGAGGAAATCGGGCTACAAGAATTTCTCTCTGCTGTAAGAAAGATTGCAAGAGTTCTTACGGTTCCAATGAGCGCTGACCTCGTGGCCGGTTTCGGCACCACTCCTGAGGAAGTTGCGACGTCAGTCAAAGGAGTAATAGAAGCGGGCGCGATCGGCATAAACATTGAGGATTTCACACACGCGACAGGGAAGCTTCACAAAGTGGAAGTGCAGGTGGAGAAGATCAGAGCGATTAGAAGGAAAGCAGAGTCAATGAAGTTCCCTCTTGTAATTAACGCGAGGACTGACGCGCTCAGGTACGGAGAAGGGAGTGAAGAAGCAAGATTCTCAGAAGGAATAGCTCGCGCAAACAAGTACAGGGACGCCGGTGCTGACTGCGTGTATCCAATGGGCCTCGTTGACGCCGGATCGATTTCTAGGTTTGTCAAACAAGTAGATCATTTTCCCGTGAATGTGATGATCAGGAAGGGGCTCCCACCGATAGAGCAACTTCAGAAACTGGGCGTCGCACGTGTGAGCTTCGGACCAGGTGCGTCGTATGCTGCGATGGGCCTCCTAAAGCGCATATCGCGCGAGATTATGGAAAAGGGTACTTATGAAAGCATTCTTGGTGGCGCAATAACTTTTGACGAGCTCAACAGCCTCGCAATTCCAAAATCTTGAAACAATTCACTGTCAGGCCTGAATTCGACGCTGAGAGGCTAATGGAGATTTTGCGAATGCTTAGAAACAGTTTTGACTAGAACCATAATTGTGGTCAGGTACGAAGATCCGCCAATTTTTCGGATTATCGCTTAGTTTGAGCTTTTGCTTCCCAGCCAGATGGCCAGCAAAGCAAGTACCGCTCCTGCAGAATATTGAGCAATGTAGAACAGCGATGTGCTCTGGACGTAGGCTTCAAACGCAAACATTGCAAACACGATGGATGCAATGCCTGTTTTAATGAAAAGCCTTTGGTGCTTCGCATACCTGTCCTTTGAGAAATTATATCCCGAATAAGAAACGATAGCCCCAAAGAGTCCCACAAGTCCTGCGAGAAAGAGAGCTGTCCACGAACCGAGTATTGACGCGTGAGCTGAAGAAAGAGAATTCTGAATCATCGGGTCGAAAGTGTATGCGCTTGCAATCAGATCAAGGCCCGCGATTAAGATAAGTGTATAAGATAGCTTGTGGAAAGTCATCATCTTTCTGTCCAGCAAGACCAAATTGTTGATCGGACTTTCCTTCGCTGATTGCATTATAGGAATCTCAAGTGCTATTGGGACTATTCTCCGTTGTGGATGCCGTATTCGCACTCCCGTTTCAGCTCTGGAATCCATCAGTAAAAGACCAATAGATCCCGCGTATCGAAAATAGATACTGACAGTCGTTTATCACAAGACTTTGTTCTATCTCTTTTCGCAAGCATGAAAGATTTTGAACAACTCATTCAAAAATGCATCATTAAGACTACCGGGCCCTAATGTGAAGACTCGTGGAAACAATCATGGCAGTCAAGAGCGAACCCGATAGGTATCCACGTATTAACCCGTTCGACAGCGTTATCGCGAAAAGAGTTCAGTTACGACTTCAAGAAGCGGCAGAGCGAATCGTCAGAGGAAGGATTTACGCATGTCATGTTTGCGAATTCGTAGAGCACGCCGTGGGATTTGACGATCTTGAGCCCAGGGAGAAACGCATGTACCTATACCACCTAAAGTCCGCCCACGGCCTAGAGCCCTAGGGATTGTGTGAAGTCAAGACCCCCACAATCTGTCATCATGCTCGATTTTGCGTTCTCTGACCACGCACCAGGGCCTTCGCCCATTGTTGCCTTGGACCCCTCCTTTCCGGATTCAGGCAAGGAATGATAATTTGCAAAGTAGACACTCTCCTAAAGTCGAGAGATTCTTTCCCGTGACCCTTCCATCCCATTTCTCCTTCGGAAAGGTAATTGAGATTGCCAGTGGCTTTCTCAAACTGTTTCAAGAAGCCCATCCCTAATTAGTTAGGGACTAGGGTAATATGCATCGTCTATCTGGATTCTCTAACAGAGCATAGACTCTTCCGTGATTTTGTAGAAATGAAGAAGCAACAGAAAAGCGAAACAATACTTGGACTTTTTGATGCGATAAAATCGCGCGGACTAGACAATGTGAGTGACCTCGCCGAAACTGCGGGCATCCCTCTAGAGTCAACAAGATACATGGTCTGGCACGAGTTCCCGAAACACTCAATCTCGTATGAGGTGGAGATCGACTATGAGGCTCTGGGCCTGAGAAGATGGATGCTGGAATTCAATTCTCAATCTGACTCCTCTGGCAACAAACTTCAGAATGGGATCCTTGGCGGCGGCGCTGGAGTGATATATTCTGCAAGAGTAGTTCCAGGGAATTCGCATGTTGCAATCCTTGCACTCCCGCTTGGGGATCACTACAAACTGTGGATGGAGATGGAGCATCTTGCCAAGACAGGAGTCATTCAGAATTATTCCCTTAGGGAAATTCGATCTATGCGAAAATTGTCGTTCAATCCTTCATTCTATAATTTCAGGGAGAGCCGATGGGACTTTTCGTGGAAAGATGTTGAAAGCTACCAACATGAAATTAAAGGAAAATATTCTGATGTGGCCCCCGAGTTGAAAACTGGAAGAGATGGTGTCTCTTTCGACTACAAAGATCTTCTTATTCTCAGAGAATTTCAAAAGAGAATACCCAAATCGATTTCCAAACTCGCAAAGCCGCTTGAGCTTGACCAATACAATATCCGCTACCACTATAACCAGCACGCAAGGCATGCGATTCTAGGCTATCGTTTGAAAGTTGTTCCAGAGAGACCAAAGGAGCGAAGCTCCTTCATCTTCATGTTCAGGCGAGTAGACGATGCGAGCGGCGCCCTTGGGATGGCAAGATCTGTCGCACTTTCTCTGCCATTCACTGAATCGGAGTGGGAGACGGAGAAGGAATATTGCTGGTCGGCCTCGTGTCCAGGCGAGTATGCAAATGAATTGCTTCACTTTACGAGCGACAAGTTTGCTAAAATCAGGGGAAACTTGGCGTTTCTCACGCTAGACTCCACGAGTGAATTCCAAGGTACGATACCTTGTCAGTTCTACGATGAGAAAGCCCAGAGGTGGGGTTACTTGCCAAAGATCTCTTCTGCCAAACCGAGCGCAAGCTTCCAAGAGCTGAAAAATATGTGCAGATATGAAGTTGAACGGGGATGTCTCGTGAATGAAGCAAATCCCCAGAATTGCACCATCTCGTCCTGCCCTTTCGCAGTGCATTGATTTTGGGAATGAAACGATTCTCTTGAATCGCGATATTTTCAGTTGATTCCAGATGCCTAATGAACATTCCAATGCTTCCGAGGTTGCTCCTGCCTTATTCGGCAGCAGTTCGCTTGCAAAAGCAATTCAATTTCTGAAGCTGCTTGCTTCCGACGACAAGAGTGTCTCGGAGTTTCTCGAAAGGAGCTTCCGTGGAGTCACTCCTGACGTAATCGAACGCTGGGTGAAAGACAAGGTCGAACTCTTGCCACCGACTGCAAGGAAACTCTATTTTGAGAACCCTGTGGTGGCGCCTTGGAGCAGGCGAGTCATAAGACGTCACTGGAACATAGTGGAGGACTATCTTGGGCGGCCGGAGACCACGATCTGGAAACTGGTTTCAAAGCCAGGCAACGCCGAAGTCTTGTCAAGAGACGAAGTGTTAGCGTACGTCAAGAAGCAACTCTGTGATACATATCTCTATTTCAAAACGTTTGCATGGCATTCAGATGAAATTGCAGTTTGAAATGGGACTGGAGCCGTCTAGTATAACAAGGGAATCCACTCGAGTGTTTTTTACACAGAATCCGTATTCACCGACGCCTTTGGCAGTTATCGTCTTGGAAGTGGTCTAGATGTTGAAAAAGAAGTTCAGTCAAACCCCTGATCCGTGAAAAGGGATGAAATCCCTCACGCCTAATTATTTTCCCAAACAGTCTAATCAGAGGCCGACCAAACGTATCTCCTGCAACCAGGATCTAGGTGAACGCTCATGAGTTGCCGCAATGCGCATCATCGGTCAGAGGTCCTATGTATAACTATACTTAGGAGCTATATCATATTTCAGCTTGATTCACGATTACTATATGATTACGAGCCACGTTAAGAGACGGATCACAATCATCTCTTGACCGAGCCATGGGGCCATCCAGCACGGTCTTTAGCAAAATTGCCCTCGATTCGATTCTCTCAATTTGAGATTACTAGACAGTGTTCCAGAAACGATGTCTTGGAGTGCTTTCTTTCATGCTGACGATCAAGACTGGCACAAATACTAAAGTGAGCTCTTGTTTCTGCTGAATTTCTTATTTGGAGTAACAAGTTTGTCGTTTCTCAATGACTCCTGTTCCTCTTTCTCTCAAAGCAGACGGTTTCCCAGACCAGCATAAATGATTAATATCGTATTAAGAGTGCAACTCTCTCTACATCTGAAGTTGCCTCGGTAGCTCAGCCTGGTTAGAGCGAAGATCTGGTTTCCCTTTCGAGAACTTTTCGGGGATCTGGTTGCTCAATTGCCTTGTAAGCAATAGGTCGTGGGATCAAATCCCACCCGAGGCTCCCTCACGTCACTGGTAATAATCGCCTCAGATTCTATGGGCAATAGGTCGTTGTACAACATTTGTTGTATTATCCTATGTGAAAGTTCCTTAGCTAGCGGTTCCGAGAAAGTGGAAAACTATCCATCTTCGTCGTATAAAAGGCACTGAACAAAAAACGTAACCAAACAATATTTTTTTCTGCCAGATAATATGTCTGAAGGTTACCATTTGGTAGAGTTTTTGCATGGAATCCGAGGAGAAGCGTACTCTTGGCATCTAGAGGATGTCGGGTTCCGCTGGATGTGTGATATTATCCACATTCAACTGAGCAGGCATTTCAGTACTGCCAAAACGGCGTGAAGATTCTACTAGATGGAGGGGCCTCTTATGGCTCAGTTTCGGCAGAACCTGGCATTCCAATCGATAAATTTCGAAACTAATCTGAAGATCCAATCTATTGCCCTGTGTAGAAATGAAAGCTGGAACGAAGTGAAATAGAGTTGCTTGATGCTCAGGAACTTTCTCCTAGAGACGAACTCGACCAGATGGTTGACAAGAGAATCAGTGTCATAACTAGACTCGCGCATGATCACAACGAATTCATTAAGGGATTGTTTACAAAGGTGGGAAAAAATCTTCATTACGATATTTCTGCGCTCGGGATTGCATCGGCTTATTCGAATTACTCCATGGTTAAACGCACGCTAAATCTTGAAGCCTTTGCGTTCCACATGAGAGATATCTGGCAAATATCAAACAGAGACCTTGTAAGTTGGATTAGTGATCTGGAAACCAGGTCTGACGAAGGCAGATTCTTTTTTTCTGTCTCTACGGTCCTTGTTAGGGGCTGGATGCAATAAGCGGTTTGTCAAACCATGCGAAATGTCTTGATTTCTTTATATTCCGAGACCTATTGATGCAGGTGTCCTTATGCTTGCTGATGAAGAGATCCTGCAAAGGAAGGATCTTGATAGACTGATTGACGAGAGAATCAGAGCCGCCACGAGATTAGCGTACGACCACAATGAGTTCATCCACAGGCTCTTTGAAAGTGCGGCAATCAATCCTCACACTGACATCTCTGGGAAAGCAGACCTACTCAAGGCCTACAAGAAAGGGGTTAGGACATTTGGCAATGACATCAGCAAGTGTTACGCCGACTATTGCAATCAAATGCCAATTCTTGAGATTTGGACCTCGGGTTCATCCAACGAACCGAAGAAGGTCCTTCTCTCGCCTGACTCGGTCGAAAGATTCCGAAATAGCCAGAGAAGAATCTGGGGATCAGTCGGAGTTACTGATGGGCAAAGAATACTTGGATTTTCAGCCCCGCCACCTTATGGGACAAGCTTCTCTATTCGCGAAGGCCTAAGAGAGCTGAATGTCAGAACGTTGATCCATTCTCTCCCGACCATCCCTCCAAACATATCTCGGGCCGAGAAAAAGAGGATCGCTGACAGTTATATCAGAATGATCTATGAATTCAATCCAGATCATGTTAGAGGGGGCGTTTGGCCAGTATTCAAATTCGCCCAGTTCCTTCAAGAATATGGATTTGATTCGAAGAAATTAGCAGTGAAGACCGTCGCATTTGGTGGTGAGCCAACCACCATTGAGAAAAGAAAGATGATTGGGGAACTTTGGAACGCAGAACCTTTTGATCATTACTCTTCAACTGAAGCAGCAGTAATGGGTTACGAGTGCAAGGCTCATCTCGGCCTACACTTGAATGAAACCAGTGTTTTCCTCGTGGCAACATCAGATGGCGAGCAAGTAAGCGATGATGAAGAGGGAACAGATCTCGTGACTGACTTGTATGCGATAAACAAAATGCCAGCGACTTTCTTCATAAATTACTCCCATGGAGACCACATCAAACCTCTTTCAGGAGCGTGCAGCTGCGGAAGAACATTCAGGTTGATGAGTCATCCATTAAGAGACACAGAAAAGAAGTTGCTATCGGGCTTTGGACTTGATACGAAGTACACTCAATCATTTCGGAATCGAGTCATCAGAAAGATTAGGAAGGTGTTGTCTGTATGATTCACCTTTCGCTTGATTGATTGTAAGTTCGGAGCTCGACAGTGCTGCCGCCAAAGAACCTAGAGATACAACAAAAATGACTGACATCACTCCAATAATATGTCATAGTGCTCGAAAATCCGCTATCTATTCAACGACCCAACGGACAGTGGACGCTGACCGCCCAATTTCGTATCACTAGCATGTGTTTTGATCCCTTCTTTTCCCAAGCGCTTCATTTGATTATGTCAAAGAATGCTCAATGGAGAGATTGAGACCTTGTGGAACTTCAAGATGACTCGATGAAGAAAAGATTTGCTAGCCGGCACATCGCATTAATAATCAGAGTTTGCATTCCAACAATTAGTGCTTTTTGCACCTTGAATTATCGAAGGCTAGGCAGTGCAGGTATCAAACTTAGTGCGCGATCACTGGGAGCCTGGATCACTTACGGTGGCCAGGTCGGAGAAGACGTTGCAGGAAAATGCATGTCAACCGCATACGATGCCGGAGTGATTTTTTCGACAATGCCTAGGCATACGCAAACGGAAATGCCAAGATTGTCATGGGGAACGCGATCAAGAAACTTGACTGGCGTCGCGAGAGCATAGTTATTTCGAGTAAGGTCTTCTGGGGGGGTTAGGGCCCTATTTACGGCGGTTTGTCAAGAAAACACATCTTCGAGGCCTGCAGGAATTCCCTTAAACGACTGCAGGTCAACTATCTTGATCTCTTCTTCTGCCACCGCCCTTATCCGAGCACTCCGATTGAAGAGACTGTTCGTGCAATGGATGATTTGATCCACTAGGGAAAGATACTGTACTGGGGCACGTCCGAGTGGAATGCTGCAGACATTATGCGCGCGCATTCAATAGCACGGGAGTGCGAGTTGACTCCCCCTGAGATGGAACAACCGCAGTACAACATGTTTCACCGCGAGCACTTCGAGAAGGAATACCTGCCGCTGTATCGCGAAATTGGAATGGGTACAACGACGTGGAGCCCGCTCGCCTCTGGCCTCCTCAGCGGGAAATACAACAAGGGCATCCCTCCCGGCTCCCGAGCCGCCTTGCATGGGTACGAGTGGCTGCGCGAGCATGTTGTGACGCCTGAGAACATCGAAAAAGTCACACTGCTTGAACCAATCGCCAAAGAGATGGGATGCACCATGGCGCAACTGGCGCTTGCTTGGTGCTTGAAGGATCCGAACGTGAGCACTGTGATCACAGGGGCAAGCCGCCCCGAACAGGTGAATGAGAACATGAAAGCCATTGAAGTTGAGCCAAAAATGGATTCGCAGATAATGGAGCAGATAGAAGGAGTATTGAAAAATAACATCCAATTGGATGAGGACCAGCAACTGTTGAGGAAAAAGTAATAGAGCAGACACAAAAAAAGAAGCCTGCTCTAACACTGTTTGCTGCAGATTCTACTTTGTTGTTTGCGCTACTGTCAGTGAAGCGAACGCTTCAGTTGCTTGCTCGACCGATATAATTGGCTCTGCGCCCGTCACTCTAAGCCAAGGTACGGTTAGACTCCATTGCGTTATTCTGCGGTATAATTCGAGCTCTCCGCATTCAATAGTGGCATATCCCCTTCCTCCTGTCGCGAAGACACGCCAGTCAACCATCTCACCGCTTTTTAGTTGAGACTGGACTCTCTTCATTGTCTCTAGCGTTTTTTCGCGCAATTCACTCGCACTCATTGCCCTTAGTACCGCATTGTCTACTTCCCAACTCACAAAATACGTTGTCAACTTTCTTCTAATTCACCTCCTGTTCTTTTCACTCTTCACCCTCGGGTTTATTTCCAACCGTAAGATGAGGCGTGCCTTTTGCCACGACTAGGAGTCGCTCATAAGCTTTGGAAATTGAACATAGGGCACATCGACAGTTGACTACAGGCGAACTGTCAATTACGCTCGTATGCAAAGATTCTGACCCTCATCGCCGGTCTGATGCCATTTGCAGGCCTCTCGAAGGTCAAGTTCCGGATTTTTAACAGATTGGCACCCAACTGGTCTTTTGTTAAACGGTAATTAGGGGGTTAGGGCGAATACTTCCAACGTACAGAATTGGTTTGTAATCCTTGAATCGCCAATAGCCATCGGTTGTAAAATCCCTCAGAGCTTTCGCAGAAAGTACCTTGGCGATGAAAAGGTCATGGTCTCCAGCTGCTATTCGTTTTTGAATCCCGCATAGCGCAAAAGCACATGCGCTCCTGACAACTGGAATACCACGCAGAAGAAAGTATGGTATGTCATACTCTTCTAGCTTATCTCGGTTATGACTTGGTTCAGAAGGCTTTGCGAGATCCAAGATGATCTTTCTCGAGCTTTCCGGTTCGAAATTCATCCAATTCATTGAAAAAAGCGAGCTGGAACGCAGTATGCAATTTGTCCTGAGTCCCTTTCTCACTGCAAGTGAAACCATTGGAGGAGAATCCGAGAGAGAAGAGCAGCTGTTCGCAGGCATGGCTACGACGTCTTTTCCGTGTTTTGAACATATTATCACAGGCACCTGCGGATTGAAGAGGCGATAGACGATTGAAGGTTGCACTGCTTCAAGCTTTGAACCTGCATGTTTCTTGCTATCTTTCATTTCCTTTCGCTGACCGGACATGAGCATTTACCCATTTTCCATGGAAAAGCACTGCTACTTACGTCGAGTCCTTTCACAGTATTGACTAGAAACTAGGCCAATTCGTGGGGCACAAACCTAGCTCGCACAAGCTCCTGCAGGTAGCCGATTTCCATTGGCTCTGCTCTGATTATATCCGATGAAGTGATTATGCCGACGAGCTCTCCTTTCTCGATAATGGGAAGTTTTGACACTTTCTTTTCGGTCATGAGGCGTGATGCCTCCTCCAATGTCGCATATTTCCCAATGGTCACTACTTTAGCTGACATTACCTTCTCGACCGCCGTTTCCCTAGGATCGAGCCTTTGCAGCAACGCTCTTTCCAAAACGTCTCCCTTCGTCACGATCCCTGCAATCTTTCTTGCTTTCGTTACCACGACGCATCCAACCTTGAACTGTATTATCTTTGAAACGGCTTCAAACACGGTTGCTGAAGCCTCTACGCTTATGACATCCTTTGACATTACATCCGAAACTCGCATTACTGCTCCCAAGACTATTCCCTAGTGCAAAGCTTGGTCGCTTTGCTCATAAATATTGAAGACGATTATCAGGTGTGAGAACAAGCATGAAGTTAGCTGGATCATCGGCAATGGGACGGGGCTCTTGTGTTGTAGCCCGAGGTTAGAGGCAATCGTCAATGCCTGATTGCACGATCATGTCACATCTTTTGCTTGAAACGCCAAGATCCTCAAATGATGTGCTCTAACGGATTACACGGATCGTCCAAAAATCCGCCGAAAGCCTTCGATCAAGAACGTACTCATAGGGAATCGTGAAGTAGCCCCTCGATCCCCACTTTTCTCCCCACGAATTTCTCACAATTAACCGCTTCCTCGAATCGTCATACCCTGCAGCAATAACAGCGTGTTTTCCAACGAGTTTCTCTGACTTGCTTGGCATTTCCAAGCGGCCGCTCTTCTTCACTCTAGCACCTTCGAAACTGGAGTAGACTTTGATGCCGAAGACGAAAGGATATCCTGAAGCAAGACATGATTTCAGCTGGAGCAGCTCGTGCTTCAGCCTCTGGTATTCCAACGCCTTGTACTTCATAGCACTATGGTAGCAGTGTGTCGGAGGCTCGACCTTGAGATTTCTCTCCAGATACGGCCAGAGATCCTCTGGGCAACCTCCAAGTTTTGCGACCGACTTTATTCCATCTCTGATCTGTGCTCCAGAATCATTGTCCACTTGATCCTCCATCTTCCTTTCGTTGTAGTAGATGAATAGTCTGGATGGGACAAACGGTTTCTTTATCTTCTGCTTTATCTCGTCAAATTCTATTGCTGCTGCAATAGCATTTGCCGTGCAGCTGTTTAGATTCCCTTGATTGTATACTCTCGGAAAGTGTGGACGAAGGTCAACACTCCTTGGAAGGTTTTCTGCGACATCAATTGGAGGGACATATGGGAAGTCTCTCTTGTCTGGAAGATCTTTAACCCACCCGTACATCGGGATACTTTCTTCTCTTCTCAAATGACAGGATCTCGCATCTAGCTCAGGCGCATTCTTTTCAACAATTGAGAAAATCTGGGATCAGAATGAAGATTATAGAACGCAGGCTCAATTTTGAGGTCGACAATCTTGCTCGAGCGCGCTGAGTATGCTCTCTCAAGCCAATCAAACGCCTCGTCTCTATGCCCTAGACCAGATAGGACTTGTGCGATCGAATCAGGTGACACGTACTGGTTCGGCATGTTCTTGATTTCGTCAAGAATCTTAACAGATTCTTCCTGCTTGCCGCATATCGCATAGGCATAAGCGAGAGTCGCTTTGAGGCCAGGATTGTTTCCGGATAATTCTATTGCTTTCTTGATTTCGATCTCTGCATTTCCTATTTTTCCTTGTTCCGCATACACGGCGCCCAAGATCTCATGCGCCGGAGGAAAAGATCTGTCCATCTCTACAATCTTCGAAAGTTGCTGGATCGCTCCATCATAGTCCCCCGATGCGTAAAGAATGAAGCCGGCATGGGTATTGGTTATGAAAGAAAGTGGATCAAGTTCCTGTGCTTTGCGAATCTCAGCTAATGCTTGTTCCATGCGCCCCATAGAACCAAGATACTCTGCGTACCAGTGATGAGCTGAAGAGTAGTTCGGATTGAGCTCCAGGGCTCTCTTGAACTCCTTCTCCGTTTCCTCCCAGGCCCACTCATAGTGATACAAGGTATGTGCAAGGGAAGCGTGTGCCTCGGCGAGCTTTTCGTCAAGTGCAATTGCTCTTGCCGCATATTCCTTCGCAGGCTTGTGTGCTTCACTTGGGGAAACGGTACCATATATTCCAAGAAGACAGTAGCTATCCGCAAGACCTGTGAATGGGAGTGCAAAGCCTGGATCATCTCTTGTTGCATCTTGGAATAGGGATATTGCTTTTTTCAGGTCCCCTTCGGTTCTCTTGTTCAAATGATATCGTCCCCTGAGGAATAAGTTGTAGGCGTGAACACTTGCGGTGCTCTTTCTCTCTATTCGCTCCGTTTCGATTCCCTGAAGTCTGATTTTTAGCGACTCGGCTACGCTCTTGGCAATCTGGCATTGAATTGCAATCACGTCTTCAAGTAGTCTGTCATAGCTATGAGACCAGACGTGTTCCTCGCTCTGGGTGTCGACTAGTTGAACGCTAATGCGAACTCGATTATCCACTCTACGCACGCTGCCATCGAGCAGGCTTCTCACCCGCAGTTCGCGACCAATTTCCCGAACACTCTTCTTCGCGCCTTTGTAGCGCATCACCGAAGACCTAGCAATGACTCTAAGTCCGCTGATGCCAGAAAGCCTTCCAATAATTTCCTCAGTGAGGCCATCAACAAAGTATTCATCTGCAGGATCGGCGCTAATGTTCGCAAGAGGAAGTACCGCCACCCGGTTTTTCTCTGTTGATGGGCCTCCTTCACCTGCCTGAGCATGTATAATCGTATCTGTCCCATTAGGAGGGGTCACGACGGAGTAAAGCTCCAACGCATTTGCAACCCCTTTTAGCTCATAGTTTCCAAGACTTACGAGTTGAGCATCGCGCCAGTTTGTCACTTGATCTGCCACCTGTCGCGAGACCCAGATAGACCCGGGAGCGGCTTGCGATACTATTCGCGATGCAATATTGACGGCATCGCCATAAACATCACCCTCGCTGTGTACGACATCCCCGACATGGATTCCAATCCGAATCTGTATTCGCATAGAGTTTGGGGCATCGATACTATGTTTTGAAATGGCATTTTGGATTCTGATAGCAGAGGAGAAAGCTTGCAGGACACTTGGAAACTCTATTAAGAAAGCATCGCCGATAGTCTTAATTTCAATCCCGTCATGGGAAAGAATTATCGGCCGAATTATCTTCCTGTGTTCCTTTAGAAGCTCCAAAGCTAGCGCTTCATTTTTCTGCGTCAGCTCAGTGTATCCGACAATGTCAGTGAACATTATTGCAGCAAGACGACGTTCACGTCTACCCGACGACTCTCCAGCAATGTTTTCTTCTTCAAGTAAGGGCAAACCAGAATCGTTCTGCCAGTATCATTCCGCTAGCAAGCGTGTTAGGAATTTAAGCATAGTGAAATCAGTGGTTGATTCCAAGTCCTTCGTCGACTAGAAAGTATCAACGTGACAGAAACAATCTCATCAAAATAAATGAAAAAGATTGTGATTCGAACCAACATTCTTCAGAGATTTCATCTTCCGGTTTAGTTTGACCACTCCAGCGGAGATGACAGATCAACTTCGGCCATAAGGAAAAGTGCAAGCTGGGGGTAGCAAACCTACTCCCTGTGAGAAAGAATCTTTAGATTCTGAACAATCAAAGAAGAGTAGATCGCTTAACTGGTTTGAATTATTTGCACCAATTCTTTTTTGTGGCCTTTCGATTAGGTTTCCGTGAGAATTTCGCAATCCTTATGGCTTGCATGAAACGTTTAGCGAGCTCATCTGTGGCATTCGCAGGAACAGTGTCCCTGGTCGTCACGACAGTCTTTGTGGTGCCCCCATTTGCAATCCAATGTCTTGTAGTGTTCAAGCTCTTTCTTTCTCTTTTCCAAGTCGTGGCAGTAGCATCTGCAGTTCTCCAAAAGCGCACAGTCTTGGTGCTTGCCGAGAACGCAGCTTGTCGATTTGTATGAAGTGACCAATTCCCTAGGAACGCAAGATGACTCAGCAACCATTAAATTATGGTTTCTGTCTCGTCTTAATCTCTGCAAAGACAGCTACGTGCCTAGCTTCCAGCTATCTTTCTCGAACTTGATCTTCCATTCTTCCTTCTCTGAATGTCCAGATATCTTCTGAGTCACGTGAACAGTGAACCCAGAAGCGCGTTCGCTGTGAGGGCCGTCCCATATCTTTGCTCCGCAATAAGGGCATTTCCTCCAGACACCTTTCTCGTTGCTCTCAACGATGTATTCTTCGAATTCCATATCTAGTTCACTCTGAATGCCAAAGCGATTCCTTTCTTCATCCCAATGGGGAGTTATCTCAGCATAATCACTGACTTATAGGTCGGACGATTTTTAGCTCTGTACCTACGATCGGTATCAGTGCGTAAGCGGTTGGTAGCACCCTTCAATAATTTGGGCCACTTCCAACGAATGAGGGGATAAATTCCATCAAGATTGAAAGCTCAGATGACACAAAGATTGTGGAGTTTGCGCAGATCTTACTGCGAGTGCAAAGCTTTCCAAACAGGATCTTGCCTTCATTAATAGCCTCGGGTTTTCTTGATCAGATGACGAAGTGATGCAGGTTAAGAAGTCTTCGTAAGATTCTTAGATCCGATTGGGAGCATCGATCTAGCAATCTTGGAGCCATTCCGATTAGCGCAAACAAGTCATTTCGCCTTTCATGGAATAAAATGGGCAAGTCTTGTAGGTCCTTCTTGAAGTATGCCCCACTGCCCTCTTCTTGCTATGAGCATCAATACACCATTTGTCAAGATTAGCGATGCTCCGTCGAACATTTTTATCTGCGGTTGAAAGTAGGAGTGTGTCCCAATAATTGCCATATTGTCCAAGCTGCGGAAGGGAAGTCAGAGACGATGCTTTGTTTTGTCCACATTGCGGGAGAAATCTAGGGCAAACACTTCCTCAAATCGGAGCGCAGTCTGTCCAGGGCGGGTATGATCCTGACATCTCTACAGCAAGAACACTCACGCTTGTCGCGATGATTCTCCAAATGGTGTTCTTCATCATCGGCATTACATTTGTCTCCTTCTTCTTTGCCTTCATATTTGGCGCTACTGGAACGGCCTTCCCCTTGCTTGGAATCTTTGCTTTCGCATTTGGGATTGCATTCCTCATTTCACTTATCTGGATAGGCCTTGACTACTTTTTGGTATACAAGAACCTTAATTCGCCCACCACGATTCCAACCGCTAAAACTCCAGCGCTGGTCTTGGGGATACTGCAATTACTTGTTGGAGGAATGATACCAGGAATTCTCCTCATAGTCGCATACATGAAGCTTGGAGATTCGATGCGAAGAAGAGGACAGATGTACTAATGGATCACAAATTCGAATCGTAAGTCTTTTTGCCCAAATAGGTTGTATTGTCCATTGAGTGGAGTCCATAATCCGTTCCTCCCAACCTCATGCAAACGCACGATTGCACTCGAAAAGGAGTTTACCAAATTTAACAAGCTCTACTTCAAGGGGAAACTGCTCCACTACGGTGTGTATCTTTGCCGTAAGTGTCAGAACTTTGGTCACGGCTATGCTGGCTATTGTTCAAGCAAGGACAGGAAGATCTTCATTAGACAAGGAATCTCTAATAGGGCAACTCTGCAGACACTAACTCATGAAATGGCGCATGCAAAATTATCTCATATAGCTCAGGACATGCATGGAAAAGCCTTCATCAATGAGCTTCGCAGATTGCGAAGGCTCGGCGCACCGCTTAGTCGTGCTGAACTGGATCTCCTGCCTGACAAACAGACGATTGAACTGAACAGAAGAAATCTTCGCTGCGCGATCTTTGACGCTCTTGTGATAGAGAAATTGCCAGCAAGAGCGGTTCCAAGTTATCTCGAGAGAGAATTCATGAAGCCTCTTGTGGAAATAGAAAGAGTCACCAAGATAGCCAATTTGATTGATCAAATCAGCATCGAATAGCCCGTTATTGCCGTTGTGAAAGCGCCATACAACGATCAGGTTAGGCGTTCCATTCTTTGCATCGAAGGAGAGTAGACATACAATCTACCTTCGTTGAATTCAGACTCCCATTCTTTAAACCTGTGAACGAAAGAAACGACCTTCCCATTGTGTTTGATCTCATTGAGTAGCTTTACCTCAAGACGCTTCATGATCTTTGTATCGTTCGAAAGAAAAACGTAGACGACGTCAGCATTTGATATATCAGCAAAGAGAAGATTCTCTCTTCGAATTTCGATCCTCTCCGGCAGGCCTTTCATTCGAATTCTAAGTCTGCTCCACCAGACTTTGAGAGGATCTATCTCGAATCCGATGCATCTTGCTCCGAATTTCTCTGCAAGCCTGATTAGCACTGTTCCCGTGCCGCTCCCGAGATCTAAGACTAGGCTTCCTTCATGGAGATCAAGAAGAGCGGCTGCGCGATCTATTTCCTTCGTAGGGGTGGGCTGAAAGCCAGCGCCCCAGATGAATCCACAGAGGAAGATATAGGCTATGGTGCCCGCGAGCACGAAGAGGGAGACGGAGACTAGGAGGGAATAGAAAACCATCCTCTTTCAACCCTAAACCATAGTCTTCCATGATGTGAATCTTGCGGACGACCTCGATTCAGCATTCTTTTTCAGGTGATTGCCATCCGAATCACTCCTAATGTTGCCGAATTCCAAAATTCGGTCCGTTTCTTTGTTGAGTTTGGCATGATTCCTTAGATGTGCCCTCTTTGGTCTCAATTTGTTCTCCCCGCCCAGACTGACATGGCAAGAAATCATGGCGAACTCTCCGCATAGGTTTCACGGGCGGGGGCAGTTCGCCTACCGTTGTGATTTTGAGGAAAATTTATTTCCGCTCTTGTGGATTCGTCAAATTCATGACGAAAGTAACAATCAAATCAAGCGAGAACGGTCCGAATCTAGTAGTAATTGACGGCAACATATTCGCTGCACTGTGCAGATGCGGTGGGTCTGGGAAGAAGCCCTATTGCGACGGAACACATAGGAAAATAGGGTTCACCGCAAAGGCGGAAGAGATCAATGTCCTCGAAAACTAGAATAGAGGAATAGTCCATACGTGCTTTGGTACTCTACGAAGCGAGCCACTTTTTTCCAAGATTGATCGTGGCTAAATCAATGCTCGCTGGAGGAGCGGGTAGGCTTAAGATAGCGATGCGAGAAGATCATCAGTGTATTCCAAGCTAGAAGAAAGAAGGCACGTGTGCTCGAGCAGGTGGTTCACGCAGACAAAAGACCCGCATGGGCAGTAGAAACTCGCAATTTCTCTCGAATTCTTGTCCTCTCTGGAGCATGCGTAGCAATAGACAGTCCTTCCGACCACTTTCAGGCTCTGTCTGACCTTCTTTGCCGGTTCTAGATCGGCAAGGATTTCCGAGAGATTTTCCATTTCAGACTATTGAGAGATTGTATGAGATATATTCTAATTGAATTTGGAACATGAATTTTGCCTACCTATCCAAGGACCTTTGCCACAATCATCACACGCCAACAAGGTTGCACGTTCTCACACGGAGGTCAACAGATCATGACGGTGAATCCTGATTGTCATCCTTCGATTGTATGCTCCATACTTATTGATTAATATAGAAAAATTTCTTCTTGTTTGTGCAACCAGCCGCTTTTTTCACCGACGAGGCTTTTCCAAGCTCTGTTTGGCCTTGCTCGTTTTGCATTCTTTTTTGATAAGAGATGGAAAGAAACCCTCTGTTCGTCTTGATGATAATGCATACGACATGCGAAACTTTTTTCATAGTTCCTGGAAAGAGCATGTCAGCAAAGGCAAGGACGACAAGAAAATGAATCCAGTCGACATGATAATTGAACGCGACGTCGGGATAACAATGGACGACCGAGTAATTCTGAGAGCAGATGTATTCCGCCCAAAGGACGACAAAAAAGTCCCAGTCATAATGAACCTAGGACCATACAACAAGGGCCTCAAGTACCAAGAAGGATATGCTCCAGAGTGGAAGAAGCTGGTTGATGCCCATCCAGAGGTCATGAATGGCTCGACATGCAGTTATCTCACATGGGAAACAGTGGACCCTGAACGCTGGGTGCCTAATGGTTACGCAGTAGTGAGAGTGGATTCTAGAGGCGCTGGAAGATCCCCCGGATTCATGGATCTCTATTCGCCGAGAGAGGTCAAGGACTATTATGTCGCGATAGAATGGGCAGGAACCCAGCCTTGGAGCAGCGGCAAGGTGGGTCTATGTGGGATTTCCTACTATGCCATAAACCAGTGGCTCGTAGCTTCTTTACAACCTCCCCACCTTGCGGCGATACTCCCATGGGAGGGAGCTTCGGACCACTACAGGGACATGACCTATCATGGAGGCATACTCTGCAATGGATTCGTCGAGCAGTGGTATTCAAGGAGACTGCTTCCAAGGCAGCATGGAAAGGGAAGAAACAGTGCGATGGATCCATGGCTAGGAGAGCCAGCTGCGGGACCAGAGACGATGACTGACGAGCAGCTTAGAGCAAGTAGGACAGATTACATTGAAGATACAAAGAAACACAAGTTGGATGACGAGTGGCACAAGTCAAGATCACCTGATTTCTCAAAAATCACTGTGCCACTAATGTCCTCTGGGAATTGGGGCGGTCTCGGACTGCACAACCGCGGCAACTTTGAAGGCTACGTTAGATCTGCTTCAAAGCAGAAATGGCTTTCAGTACACGTTGGAAAGCACGAGGAGTACTTTTACCTGCCCTATGGAGTGGACATCCAGAGACGCTTTTTCGATCATTTCCTCAAAGGGATTGACAACGGCTGGGACAAAGAAGCTAGAGTCCTCCTAATGATTCGCCGCGTGGACAGGTTCGAGGAAAGGAAGGAAAATGAGTGGCCTCTCTCAAGGACTCAGTGGACAAAAGCGTATCTCAACTCAAATAGGAACATTTCCTGGGAGGTGCCGTCCACCGCAGGCAGTCTTTGTTTCAGAGCAGATGGTGAAGACATCACGTTTCTGTCCGCCGCCGTGAATAGAGAAACTGAGATCACCGGACCGCTCGCTGCAAAAGTGTACGCGAGCACGTCGACGACCGATATTGACCTCTTTCTCACTCTTCGAGCATTCAGCCCGGAAGGGAAAGAGGTGACATTCCAAGGGGCAAACGAAGCTAGAGCGCCTTTGTCGCAAGGGTGGCTCAGAGCGTCTCAGAGAAAGCAGGATCCAAGACTTTCCAAACCCTGGAGGCCCTACTACACGCATGATGAAGTGATGAAAGTAGAATCCGGCAGTGTCTATGAACTGGACATCGAACTGTGGCCGACATGCATCATCCTCCCAGCCGGGTATACAATCGCCCTTACACTTGGAGGAAAGGACTTTGCACGCCCTGATTCAAAGGAGCAACACAAGGGATCAGGACCATTTATCCACAACGACCAAGACGACAGGGGAAGCGAGGTGTTCAGGGGAACGACAGAGATACACACGGGAGCCTCAAGAGCTTCGTATCTGCTCCTTCCAGTGATTCCACCAAAATAGATGCCAAGGCTACTCTTGTTGGTTTTAGGTCATCTGCAGCAATAGGTCGCATTTTGATCATGCATCCGCACTGAAAGTACCATTCCATGAAGCTCTGGGCGGTAGTGACTCTTCTTACGAAACAGACTATTGAAAGTTTACTCTCCTGAAGTGAGAAAAGAGCGCGAAAAGTCCTTACTCGTCCTTCCTATTTTTCCCGCCCTACTTCGACAAGTGTATGATTTTTGACACCGTACATCCTATCAGCCACCGATTTTACCTCATCCACATCATGAGAGGCAATCAAGAAAGCCATCTTTGGATCCCTGCTTTTCTGACGAACTAGTTTCAAAAAGTCATCCGTTGCTTCCGGGTCAAGGCTACTCGTCGGCTCATCCGCGATGAGTATCTTTGGCTCTCTCACAAGGCCTCTCCCTATGACAACTCTTCTTCTTTCGCCCGCGCTAATGTCTGAAATCCACCTCTCAGCAAGATTCTGTATTCCAAGCAAACACAAGACATTGTCAACCCTTTCCACCATATCCGTATCTTTGCCTGAACCGCTCGGACTCAGTTCCAACGCTAACTCGATGTTCTCCCGAACGTTCAATGCCTCCAAAAGATAGTCATCCTGCGGAACATACGAAATGAGTGAACTGCGGAGCTTTGCGATATCAATCTCCTTTTCTTTCGAATTTGGAAACACATTCCTTCCGTCTATCATCACAGTTCCAGAGTCCGGAGCTATCAGGGCGGAGGCCATCTGGAGTATCGTGCTCTTCCCAGACCCGCTCGGTCCAAACAATCCGACCACCTCGCCATAGTTAACTGAAAACGAAACAGATTCAAGAAGAGGCAGGTTCGTCCTGTACCTCTTTGAGACACCTTGGAACTGGATAGCAACCTCAGAAGGTCTTTCCTTGGAGACGTGCTGATCCATTCTAGATCTCTTCCCCGTAGACTGCGACATCCATTGATAGTGATACGCTTACCCAAGACAAAAGAGAGAGAAGAACAAGAACCGGCGCGACGTAAATCATAGGATAGGAAACTAGACCAAACCCGGCAAAGGTCACATGCGAATCCATTTGTAGGAATATGAATGCAATAAAGGAAAGAGCTATCCCAGCCGCGGCTCCACCGAGGTTTAGAACAAGTATTGGAGCCCTGATTTTCCAGAAAAACGAACTCTTCTTGGGAAACATGTAAACTATTGCTCTAATCTCATTCCTGAGAGAAGCCAAGAGTTGTGAGTTTAATACAAAGAGTGTCACAACCAAAAGCGCCACCATCACAGAAAAAAGAGCTATCGTCGACGCTATCGCCGTCCCAAAAAAATAATTGAAAGAAGCGCTTCCCGAGGGAAAGCCAAGTCCGAGAACTCCAGAATTCGTGACTGGGGCGTTTTGGAGCTGCGAGGGAACATATGGAACGTCGAATATAACTGAAGCGTTTGTCTTCTCGATGCTGACGTTCTGCTCCAAGAAAAGACTCTGAGTCGTGAGTATAGCGACTGTGTACGTGTGCCCCGATTCTATAGGGATGTTGAGAATGGAATCACTACTGGAAGAGCTGTACAAAATTCTGGAAGATTGGATGTCCTCGATAGTAATTGAGTAGCCAACAGGCTGTGGAGAGAGTCCGAGTGTGTTGACATGCACGGTTAGCAGTGCGTTCGGGCTCGGGGCGCTTGAGTCAAATGTCGTGTTTCCAAACACGAGTATCTCATGAGAGGAACCGTTCAAAACCAATCTGTATGTTCCAAGATTCACCTTGTAGACCCAAGCTTGAGCTACTTGGTCGAAGTACTGCGAGGGCACTGTGTGGTTTGAGGAATCTAGGAGCTCTGGCGGAGTGACCGAGGAAGTGTTCACTTTCACGTCCAAAAACGCGCTTCCGACTGCTCTTGTGGAATTGATATCTATAGTAGAGCCATTGCCGTTGGGGACAAATTGATTCAGGTCTGTCCTGACCCCGTTTTGCTCTAAAATAGCATCGTACAGACCGAATGGAAGAGAAGCATTAAAAGTGTAACTTGAACTTGGGTTACTCGCAGATATCTGGAAGGAGGAGTGAACAAATCCCGCAGAATCAACAATCATGAGGGTGCCAGGTACTCCCTGGTATGCTATTTTCAGATCATATTCAGAACCAACAGTTTTCAAATCAAAAGAGCTTGAACCTGGAATTACGACCGCGTTTGCAATCCCGCCAGGGAGCCCTGCGACCTCCTCTCCATTGCCAATCATCACTATGACTTCATAATCCTCTTCGGTTCCGGTGGCGAAGAAACCAGCGATTGTTAAGTTGATAGGCTGGGAGGCAAATGAACTAGTTATCGAAAGTCTAGCACCAACATGTGCATTGAGTCGTGCCTGGGCTTCTGAACCCACGATTGCAAGATTTGAAGATTCGTTGCTCCCCGTAGGAAAATCGAGCCCCTGCGATGAAATTTCATGGGAAGGAAGGCCCCGCACTACTAGCGGAACGCCGTTTGCATCAGCGAGAGTTATCGTCTCTGCGTATGCTTGGCTTCCCTGTTGCATTTTGTTTATCGCATCTGCAATTGTGATCGGAACTCGACTGTTGTAAATCGTCCTGGCACTTTTCTGCGTGATTATGATTCCACTTCCTTGAATCGAGGCGGAGGGGACGCCTTCCCCTTTGAGCGCATAATTGACGCTCAATGCCTGGGAAACGCCGACGACTATCACTAGTGAGGAGGCCAAGAGTATTGCCAACAATCCAAGAAAGTACGCAAGGATGATCTTCCTCGGGAAGCTGTTGAAAGCGTAAAGCCGTCTCCGCGACGTTCTAGGATCACCTTGGATTTGAAGCCCTAGCAAAACCAAAGAGCACCGAAAAGTATCCTAGGGCAAAGAGAGCGAGAATGTAGATCAATGTACTCGGATCAACCGAAATTGCAGAGTCGGGCATCCCGAAGAGAAGCGATACTACGTAGAGTGAGGCGGATGAGAGTACTATCGCGACTGAGAACGCAAGACCCACGGCTGAAGTGCACAGGAGAAAAATCGCGAAATACATCACTGATCTGATCATTCCGCGCCCGACACCAATCAGAGAAAAGAGGCTCTGGGCTATTCTTGTCCTTCTTCCTATTGCCATGCCCGAGAGACTGCATGTTATCGCAAAGCCAGTGAACAATAGTGCCTCCACGTACAGGTAGCTTCCTCCGACCTCTGAGTAAAGTGAAAGCAAGAGCTTCTGCAGCACCTCGTTTCCCTCGAGCCCGAGGTAGCTCGCCGAAATCAGGAGCACTGAATTTAGAACAACTGGTATCGCAAGTATCGCGGCCCCGTACGCTGTCAGCAAAATGATGGTTGGAATGAGCCTGAACTCTCCGCGGATAAGGAGTTTCAAGACGACTGAATATAGTGTCGAGCCGCGGGGACCTGACTCCTGCTTTGTGAGGTACAAGTTCCCCTAGTCTCGCGTTTTACGAGCTTACCGCCGCAACCGTCATGGCTTCCGCTTTTTCACCAGGTGGCCTAGCGGTGCCATCAACCCACGCCATCTTCCTTTGTAGTGTAGTTGTGTAGAGCACCTTCCAGTCAAGGCCCACACTGTCAGCCCAGCTCTTGAACACTCTGGGATCGATATAGTTGCGTAGAGAAGTGTTGAGGTTATAATCGCGAGTTCGCTCAGCAAGCTCAAGCTGTCTTTTTGCCTTTTCGATTCTCTGCTTTAGGCTCGCTTTTTGTTTCTCGGTCTTGGGAACAGTCTCCTCAAGCTTCTTAACGCGCTCTCTTTTTTTCTCAAGGCTCTGCTCATACGTCTTAGGGGGAGTCCTCTTGTGGTTGCATTTGATCGCCGCCTCAAGGTTTGCGAGCCTTGCCTCGAATATCTTATCGTACTCTGGGGCATTAACGGAAAACGCAGAGTGGTTTTTCAGAAATTCCTTCACAGCTGTTGTAGCATGAAAAGTCCTGAACACCTTCGCGGTGAGCCCAGGCGACGCCTTGCTAAAAAATTCGTTGACGTGTCTTGAAGTTATCCCGTCGAAGATTAGGTCTTCAGGTTTTTTCCCGTTGCAGAATTGTTTGAGGTTCTCGAGCGCGATGACCTCTTCCGGAGCAAACTCAAGCGTTTTCTGCCAGCGGACGTAATCCTTTCCGTAGAAATCGAAATCAATTGATGCGCCGTTGAATTTGAGGTGTTCTACTCTCAGAGTCGATGCGCCAACTGTGTCCGCTTCGTCCTCATCTTTTTCGTCGCCCACCCTCATAGCGAGCTTGTCTATTAGAAAGCAGGCTGTTGCCATTTTCCTCACCTTTGGGTCTTTGGACGACATTGATTTCAGGATGTATGCCTTCACTTTCGTAATGTCCTTCTCAAGTTTCTTTGCCTTTTCGTACTTGCTCTTGTCACGCGCCTGTCTGATGCTCGAAGAATCGTGGAGCCATACGTACTTCACTTTCTCAGAAAGCTTGTCTACCCATGAGGCGATCCACATGTTTCGCGGCTCGTGAATTACCTTCCATTTTCCAAGTGGGATCGGAGCATCTCTTCCCAAGTTGAGTGTAACGTCCTCCTCAGTTATCCTCGGCTTCCAACGACCTCTATGCGGATGTTGTCCCCTTCCCATGAAGAGCCCAGGAGGCTCGACAACCCAGTTCGCGATTTCCGTTTTCACTCCATCGACTATGGCGTAACCGAACTTTTCTTTGAGCTCTAACCTCCTCTTCTTCCTCTCAGCCGCGAGGGCCTTCTTCTGCGCCTTTGTGAGCTCTACCTTCTCTGGAAGTGTTGGAAATACAATGTCAGAGATCTTTGCGCCCCGGAGCCTTTCCGGAAAGAGTTTCAAAAAGTCGGAGAGGAAATTTGATTGAAATACCAGATCCTCAACGTATGGAGTGCCAATTTTCTTAGCCCAGGAGACAGCCATTTCCTCTTGCTCCGTGGTCATCTTGATAGTTTCCCCCAGGATCACAATTGTGTTTGTCCTTTGGTCTGGCTTGTAGCGCTCTGGGAAACTGACGCCATTGTGCGAGAGTGCCGTCCATTGCTTTTTCTTGACCCCTTGCTTCTCTTTTTCTGCCATTTCAGGAATCTCACTTCTGGGTAAATCTAATTGTAAAAGCACGTATGCCTGCTAAAGTCTTTTGCATCGTGCCTGTCACGGCTGGCCAGTTCGTGTTCTTAAATTTGGCTGTTTTTGTCAAAGTCCGCAACTAAACTTATGCCATTGGAACAAACTCTTCTGGCGATTTGAAGAACCTCAGGATGGCGTGGCTCTTGCTGTCACGAAACACCTTCCCGTACCTTGTCCGCAGATTGGCTATGTATTGATCATATTCGCCCGTGTCCTTGAAAGCAAGCACCTGCATAATGTCCCACTCTCCAGTCACCGAAGCGTCCATGAGCACGTGATGGCTTGCTCTGAACTCTTCGAGGGCACTTGAAAGCATCGATTCATCAAAGGATCCGAGTTTCAAAAACAGAATGAAGAATATGCTGTATCCGAGCTGCGCATAGTCGAGCTTCGCGCGAAAACCGGTGAGAACCTTTGATTTCTTGAGCCGGGAAATCCTCGAGGCAACTGTCTGCCTGGTGACACCAGCCTTGTCCGCAAGTTTCTTTGTGGATTGAGAAGAATCTCTTGCAAGCTCTGCGAGGAGCTTCCTATCGACTAGGTCTATACCTGCGGTCATCACTTAACACAATGTTAAATCCTTTCGCCATCCATAGATAAAAGTGTTAATCAATATGAGTCCAATTTTTACTTTCGACAAACCTTAAATCTGAAACTGCATGCTTTTCCATATCGTTTCAGTGTTACATTTTGAGCAAAATCAAAGATCCAAAGCTAGCTCCGGCTGGAAGAAAGAAGATTGAATGGGCAGAATCAAGAATGCCAGTTTTGATGAAGCTTAGGGCGCTGTACTCGAAGAAAAAGCCACTTTCTGCTTTCAAGATCGCTGGTTGCCTCCACGTCACAAAAGAGACCGCAGTCCTTGTCGAGACCTTCAAGGCAGCTGGAGCTCAAGTTTCGTGGTCGGGATGCAATCCCCTTTCCACACAAGATGATGTTGCTGCCGCGCTAGATGCAAACGACGTAGAAGTATTCGCGTGGAGAGGACTCTCTCCAAAGGAGTACTATTGGTCTATCGATCAAACGCTCAAGATCAACCCACAGCTGACACTTGACGATGGCGCAGACCTGATCTTCACGGTCCACAAGAAACATACTGAATACATCAAGGGCCTCGAAGGGGGAACAGAGGAGACCACAACTGGGATTCACAGGATCAGGGCTATGGCAAAAGATGGGAAGCTAAAGTATCCAATAATCGCCGTGAATGACGCCGAGACGAAATCAGATTTTGACAATGTTTATGGTACGGGACAGAGCGCAATCGATGGAGTGATACGCGCGACCAATGTGCTTTTCTCAGGAAAGAATGTGATTATCTCAGGCTTTGGCCACTGTGGAAAGGGCCTTTCCTCGAGGGCCAGGGGACTAGGCTCAAACGTCATAGTCACTGAAGTTGATCCAATACAGGCCTTGCGAGCCAGGATGGAAGGCTTTTCTGTCATGCCGATGGAAGAGGCCGCAAAGGTTGGAGACATTTTCATCACGGCGACAGGATGCAAGAATGTGATCACAAAGGAACACTTTGCGAAGATGAAAGAAGGTGCTATCCTTGCAAACGCCGGGCATTTTAACGTCGAGGTTGCAATAGATGAACTTGAGAAAATCGCAAAGAAAAAACGCGAGATGAGAGCGGATAACGTTGAGTACACACTCCCCGACGGAAAAAAGATCTACGCACTCGCGGAAGGACGATTAGTGAACCTTTCGGCGGCCGAGGGTCATCCGAGCGAGGTGATGGACATGAGTTTTGCAAATCAGTTCCTATCCATTCTCAAGCTTGCAAAAGATGGGAAGAGCCTCGCGCCCGACGTATATGAAATTCCTCGCTCGCAGGATGAGGAAGTTGCAAGGCTCAAGCTAGACAGCATGGGAATAGAAATCGATTCTCTCACTGTTGAGCAAAAGCAGTACCTGACAGGTTGGGAAGAAGGTACCTAAATCTCAGGAAGTTGAAGAGCCCGAAAGAATCTGGGCTCAAGATGACTTTGCGCTTGAAGTTGTCGTCGAGCCGTCAGTGCCAGTCACGTGGATCGTGTATGACTGTCCTGCTGATAGAGGCTGGTTCGCCTGTCCTGAGCCGGCTCCCGAAGCCACAATCTGTCCTTGGGGCGAGAGTGTCAAGGTAAGCACAGTGTTGATTGGAACCGTGATTGTTCCAGCTGTCAGTGCCACTCCTACAATTGTAGGGGTTGCGCTGAGGGCTGCAGATGCAAATGCAGTGTTAGAGGTTGCAATCGATGATGACAGGATGATTCCTGTAGGCAATGTCAAGGTCGCAACCGAAGTTCCAGAGCAAGCTGATGAGGTGGCCGACGCTCCGAACGCAGAAACTGTCGCCGTGCCTGTGCTGCTACAGGTCAACGTCACGGTCAGGGTGTTGGATCCTGTCGCGGTCAATGCTACATTTGTCACTGAAATAGTTCCTGAAGCAAGTGTTAGCGATACTGCAGGTGCAAGCTGAACGTTCACGTTAGAGCCAGTTATGTAGAATCCCGTGTTGAAAGACTCAGATGCAGGGCCCTGGTCTCTTACATATGCAGTCGCGGGGAAGGCACTTGCTTTTGACGATGCTGTGAACTGGTCTATGCTGAGTGTGTTCGTCGCTCCCCCCGTGTTGCCTGTAGAATTCCCGACGAAGCCAATGACGTATGCGTATACAACAACACCTGCTGCGATTGCGATCAAGATAAGAAGCAGTGTGGCAATTATCGGGCTGATTGCCTTTTTCTTAGAGCACTGTATTTTGTTCATCCGCAGCCAACTCTCTTTATGCAATTGCCTTTACACTCGTAGTCGAAGTTCCCCCGTCAGGGTTCACGATCTTGGCCGTAACCGAATCTCCAGATGAAGGCGCAGTTGTACCAGCAGGCCATGATGATCCCCCACTTGTGCAAGTGTATGTCGAGCCAGGAGCGACTGCCGATGAAATGGGACAAGTCGTCGAGCCAGATGTTCCGGCGGTGATATCAGTGAAGTAAACTTGGGCTGTTCCTGCTGCTATGGTTGTGGTGCCGACGTTTCTGACTACAATTGAATAGGCCTGCGTTCCAGAGCATTTGCCCGAAGCACTTGCGCAAAAGTTATCAATTGAGATAACGCTCTGCGAACCTCCGGTGTTCCCCGTGGAATTCCCGACGAAGCCAATGACGTATGCGTATACAACAACACCTGCTGCGATTGCGATCAAGATAAGAAGCAGTGTGGCTATGATGGGAGATATTGCTGATTTCCTCTCCCTCTCCAGTCTTCCGAAAAGTCCCTTGTTGTTCATGAAAGCCAAGGTAATGCCATCTGGTCTGGATATATAGCTGCTGTAAAGGCAGATCTAGATTGGGCCTACTTTTTTCAAACACAGAATCAGGAAACGGTATCTCATTGGAGAAACAAGAATCATAACTCTCCCCCGTTTTTTGTGATTGCAAATCTTCTCCAATACTTTTGGGAATCGTGAACTCCAAAAGATATTAGAAGCCTGTCTCGAATCTTCGTGCCGAATATACATTGGCTGAATATGGACGCGGAGCAAAGGCAGGACTCGTCGCGGGAATTGTGTGGGGAATCATCGCGGCAGTCATCCTCGCAATTCTATTCACCATTTTCAAAAGTGACATACTCAAGTCGATCATGACTATCCCAAACGTACCAATGACTCCCGATCAGCTGTACATCATTACACTTGAATTCGGAATTGCGGGCATAGTAATCGCAGGCATAGTTCTTGGCACAATACTCGGCGCGGCCTTTGCGGCGATTTACAGATTCTACCTTAAGAATTATAGCTTGAAACTGCGCGGTATTGTCTTCGGGCTGATACTGTGGCTAATCGGCATGGCAATCAATCAAAACGGCGGCATGGGATCGGGCATCGAATATTTTGTGATATTCGTGACAGGTTATTTTGTAGCCTCACTTGTGTATGGATATCTTCTTGGATATTTCTTTGGGAGATTCGCGCCCAAGGGCCCGAGAGTATACGAGGAGCTTGAATGGCCATCTGTCCCACCTTCTCCTCCGACCCCGGCAACAAAACCTGATGGTACAATCCAAGCGATAGATTTCGCTTCATTCGAGAGGAGATCAAGTTTAACTGAAGTCTAAATGAACCAATTGAATTGAACTTTCTTTTTTTTCTTTGTGGATACTTGCTTCTTAAGCAGGATCACAATGTATTGCAGTGTGAAAAGGGGGGAGGGGGGTTCATTAAGGAAATTGATGAAAGTCCAAAGTCTTTGCTTTTACTTCTACTTATGACATTCCCTTGTAGCAGACCCTGCTCTGTTGAATAACTGAATAGATGTACATTTTCATTGCTAGTTTTTGATCCCTTTATCGCCTCATCCGCGTGAAGGCGTTGTACATTGACGCCTTCAGGAGGAGTTCGTTCACCATGTTTTCCCACTTCACTGATTTGATTGATTCTCCGAAAGTTCTTTTGAGTGAGGAGAAAACTGATTCTGACATCCACCGCATTCCGTAACCGTGCTTCCTCTTCCACCTCTTGTAATCAGATAGCTGCTCAATGACTGAATCGTCTCTTACAGGACATTCTCCAGTCACGATCGAATTGCTCCTGACCTTGATTACAGGTTCTATTTTCATATCATGGAGCGTCTGGAAGTTGTCCTTGGAATCGTATCCGCCGTCGCCAATCAATTTCTTGATCTTTGTCCTGGAAGAAGCTTCTTCCACGAGTGGTTTCATCATCCTTGCATCGCCGGTGTCTTCCTGGGTCACCTTCATCGACACGATCTGCTTTGATTTCGTGTCGACGGCTACGTGTACCTTGGCGAATCCTCTCCTCTCTTTCAACCACTTCTCCTTTATCCACTCACCACGATTTGTGACCTTGATACCGGTAGAATCAACTGCCATAGTGATTTTCTCATTCAGATCTACTCTCGGATCTAGGTCGATCAGTATCTTTGTCACCCTCCACCATATCGTCGTGAAGTCTGGAATGTTTTCTTTTAGCTCCTTTACGTGACGTGAGAACAGTCTTACGAATCCTTCTAGTTGCCTGTACGGGAGGAGATACGCGTGGATGGCTGCGAGCATATTCAGAAATGAGTTTGGATAGGCGAAGCGGGCTCCTTCCTTTCCCTTGTTCATTCTTGCGAGTTCGCTTCGCCATCCAGCTAAAAAATCGGTATCGAAGAGTAGCTCTCCTCTACGAACAAGCTCCTCGTTGTACTCTTTCCAGCTTTTGTATCCCTTCGGGATCTTTGATGGCATCCTAAACTAGGATCGTGCGAGAAAAGTGGTTGGCCATTAACATTTCGGCCGTACGGAAATCGGTCAAATGTTCAGTTATTCGACAGAGCAGCAGACCCTGAAAAAGTGTTAGTCAAAGAAACGAGTTCTAGGAACCATCAAAATTACAGCTGAAAGATGAGTTCTATTCAAGTTTGCACATGCTCTTGATTTGAGCCTTTCAAACGCTCCAAACTGAGAAATAAGAGTTCACAATTTGCCCCTCATAGAAATCAGGCCTCGATTGATGGATCAGGAGACGCTCAAGAAGAAAAGCCTGGAATTGATCCACAAGACCAAGGTATTTCTCTTGCTCGAGAAGGCTCATGAGAATAGCCTCACTGCGCTGCTTCTCATAAGCAAGGCAAAGCTCGCTCAGGATGGAAAAATAGGTAACCTTCCAAAAGGAATCCTCCCATTGATAAAAGGCGCGCGAAACCTTGGCGAGGCCGAGAGCTTGATTGAAAATAAAATGGCAAAGCTGAAGATCCGTATGAATGTGCTTTCATCCGAGATCTTAGAGCTGAGCGACCTCCTAGAGCCGTATTCATCTCAAGAAAACCCGACAGAGCAGGAAAACAGATAAGGCCCAAAGATTTTTCTCATCACCGCGCGGGCTATGCATGTTGCAAGAATCTTGCCCGTCTTTAGTTACAAAGGCAGTGCTCCGAGGTTCTCTTCGAGTTGCTTTATTGCGGATTCAGCTACGCTCTGCGGGGACATCACTTTGGGCGAAGAGTGTTCGGTCTGGTTTGGAGCGGTTCTCCGGGCGGAGCTTGCCCCAGTCGACGTGGGGAACGGAAGCAACGTGCAGGATAATTGCGTAATTCATACTGACCTAAATTTCCCCTCACGAATTGGAAACAACGTCACACTAGGCCATTCTGCCCTGATCCACGGCGCAACTGTAGGCTCAAATTGCCTCATCGGGATGAGGTCAACTTTGCTCAATGGTTCAAAGATAGGCGATAACTGCATGGTGGCTGCAGGCTCGCTCGTAACCCAAAACACCGAGGTTCCAGAAGGGAGCTTGGTCATGGGCTCTCCGGCGGTGGTTAAGAGGAAGCTCACGGCCGAGGAGATAAGGAATTTGGGTATCAACGCCAAACACTACAGAGAGTTTAGGGCTGAGTACCTGAAGGCAAGACTCAAAGTGTAATATGTTTTGATCAAGCATGACGAGTACAGCGACTCTAACAGCATCAGTCCGGCCCACGAGGAAAACCAAGACTCGATTCTCGCAGACGAAGAAGCGAGGATCTTCGCCGTTGCTGACGGCGTCGGAGGCTATGAAGGAGGGAAGACTGCGAGCTCTCTTGCGATTGAAATTCTGAGGAAAGAGGCAGGAGAAATTTCAAATGAAGACCAGATCAGATCGTGCTTTGAGGAGATACACAAAGCGATGCTCGCAAAAGCAAGAGAGCTAGACTCTCCGTTTATGGGAACGACGCTCGCGGCTGCAAAAATACTCGAGGAAAAGGTGCTTCTGGCAAACGTCGGGGACAGTCCAATCTTCCTTATCCAAGGTGGAAAAGCAATCGCGTTCTACTACGACGACTCGCAGAGATCAACAGACCCTAGCAATATGTGGGCGCTCACGCGGTATGCGGGATTTGGCCCTGATAGCTTGCATGAACACTCAAGGACCATGACCCCCCAAAAGGGGGATATTCTGCTTCTTTGTTCAGATGGTATCTCTGACAATATCTTCGGATCTCATAGGAATCTTGATCACTTGGCCGATCTTGTAACTAGGAATCATAGCGCCAAGAAGCTTGTGGAAGAGGCTATGAGGTTAAATTATAAACGCGACGACATGAGTGCAATATTGCTATTCTTCTAGGATCCTTGATACTTTTGTCAGCGCGGCGCATAAAGACCACATACGGAGCATTGGCTCTTCTTGTTGCTGTGGTTGTCTCACTTGGTCTTATCTGGATCTCCTCATTTCTATCGACCCTGCCCCAACTCATCACCTTCATGGTCGGAATGATTCTTCTGTGGTACGTCGCGCATCCTCTGGCACACCTTATCGTTGCTAGCGCCAATGGAATCAGTGTTCGATATTTCTACCTCGGGAGGACGGAATTGAGCAAGGCATTTGAAGTCGCGAAACCAGTCTCAAAATATGTCTTGACAATCGGGACGAAACTCGACACTGAGAAATTTCACGCGCATCCAAGGAGTACTCGAGCGCTTGTGATGGGCTCGGGAGTGATAACCAGCACCACAGTTTCCGCTCTTGTATTGATCTACGCCTTCGTTGGAGGGCTTGGGGTATACACTGTCATACTAGGAGGATTATTCTTCATCATAACACTTGCAACCGAGATTCTCTACAGCACAAAGTCTGGAGATCTGAAGAAAATGAAAGATCAGATGCAAAGGACTAGAGCATAGTCACTTTGTAGCTTACAATCTTCTTTGAATCGGAAGTGAACTCAAACACTCCTTTGAACCTGATGCCTGATACAAGTAGTGGCAGCCAGTGCCTATCATCTTCCCACATCTGCTCATATGGCAAATCCTCCTTTCGAAACCATCTCAGCTCGCCCTCTTCGCTTCTTGCTTTGAGGTCACCAGAGAAAGTCGAGGTGTGAAACACCTGCGCAGTCCAGTCGGGTGCCTTTTTTCCTTGTCCAAAATAGAACTCGAGAAATCCTGCGTCGGAGAGTTCCCTCACCGCAAGCCCGGTCTCTTCAAGAACTTCTCTCTTAGCGGCCTGCTCTGAGGTCTCTGAGTGTTCGATTTTCCCGCCTGGAGCGTTCCAGAAACCTTCCCCGAACTTACCCTTCGATTTGAGAAGGAGAAGGTATTCGTTTCCTCTGCTTATATAGCAAATCACCGCGCGCACTGTGCTCGGAGGGTTGAGCCAGTCCTTGGAAATAGGCTCTGATTCCACACAAGAGGAGCAATTGCAAAAAGGTGATAAGAGTTGCTGAGTCTGAAACCATACCTTTGCAATTATTACAATAGCAATAGCTTGAATGGTAATTGCTTGCTTTGGGTCAACTGCCTGTAACCCCTTGGTTGACTCCCATTGCTCTAACGGGATTAAATCGCATATTATCAAGACAAGCGCGCGCAAATGTCGCTGAGGCTCAAAAGGAAGATCCACCGCGGAGCGAGGCAGAAGACTAGAAAGAGAACTCTCGAATTCTCGTTTCAAAACATTGGTGGATACGACGCCGCAAAGCAGGAGATACGCGACGCTATCGTGATGCCGATGCGGCACCCCTCATTGTATCGGAAACTCAATGTTCGGGCCCCGAAGGGGATACTTCTCTGGGGGCCTCCCGGAACCGGCAAGACCCTCTTTGCAAGGACAATTGCCAAAGAATGCACCGCAGAGTTTTTCCACATAAGATCATCTGATGTGATGAGTGAGTGGTTCGGGGTTTCGGAAAGAAGGGTGAAGCAACTATTCGCAAAGGCCTCGAGATCAAAACCTTCGATAATTTTTTTTGACGAACTTGAGAGTCTAGCCCCGAACAGGCAGGCGATGGCGATAGAGGACGGGCGCTCCTCGCTTCTGTCGAGCCTGCTCTCAGAAATAGATGGGTTTGAGCCGCTAAACGACGTAACAATTCTAGGCGCGACGAACATACCTAACAGGCTTGATCCTGCTCTACTTCGCCCAGGTCGCTTTGACAAGCTGATCTACGTGCCTCCACCTGGAAAATCTGAGAGAAAGGAAATTCTGAAGATCCTGATGGAGGGGAAGCCGTGCGCGCATATTGAAGTAGAACAGCTTGTGTCAAGAACGAATCTCTACACGGGAGCTGACCTTGAACTTCTCGTCAACACAGCAACGACGAGCTGGCTTAAGAGGTTGATTAATGATAGAAAAGAGCCATTTTCGCAAGAGTACTTTGACTATGCTCTAAAAATAATAAGGCCCAGTCTTAGAAGCGAAGATCTTCGCTACTACGAGTACCTCAGGAATTATTTCGAGCGCTCTTCTAACCCGAAACTTCGCGGAGAGATCTCTCCCTCTTACTATGGTTAGATTCAAGCGAGAAAGTAAAGCCTACTTTGAATTCCTTCGCCCGAAAGCGTTGTCAATTGCTTCGTCGAGCTCCGAGAAGCTGTTCGGAATCCCAGAATACACCTTCACTCCGTTGACGAAGAACGCAACGTTCTCCTTGAGGCTAGAGTCATTGCGCCCTCTTGAGAAAAAATCCATGACCTTGTTGGGAGAGTGCTCGAAGATTCTCACAACAACTCCACGACCGTAGGCGCGCTCGAAATCGATAACCATTGAAACGATTCTGCCGTAGACTTCAAGATCATCTTTTGGAACTTTTGCTAGCTCGAGATTGACACCGCTTGGAGAATTGTCATCTTGAGAAATAGAACGGCCTCTCCGCGATCCCACTATCGCCTGCGCATTCTGCCTGCACAGATCGAAGACGTGAGGTTCCAGACCAGATATATCCAGTCTGAATGGTGCCGATGCTCGGTGTGCCATCTCTCAAGCCTTGGTAAGGAAATATGTTAGAAAAAAACTTTGCCCAGAATCCAAAATTCGCAAAGAAGACTATTGCCTTGACTTTTTGACATCGCCGCGATTCAGTTTCAAAACTTTGCCTTTCTTCACTAGCCTTACAATCAAGCGGCCGTAGGGAACAAACTGCTCGATCACGCCATGGTCCTGCTCATCACTCACATAGACCGTGTCGCCGAGGCTCAAATGGACTCTCATTATTCCCATGTCTCAAAACATTCTCCAGACTATCCCCTAGCCGAATATAATTCGGTGGCGGAGACACAAAGCAATCTTAATAGGTAACCTAACTAACATATAGGTTTTCTTATGATTTCGAATGATCTTGCTATAGCGATTTCCGTAGTATCGCTTTCCTGAAATGGAGAATATTTACTTGAAATTAATCGGAAGTTTTGTTATTTGAAAATCTACATCCTCCGTCACGGTCAGGCCCAGCCCAAGCACCCAGCGATCAAAGAACAAGAAAGGGAGCTCACCAAGGAGGGTATTGAAAACACTAGAAATATGCTTCTAATGGCAAAAGTTCTTGGTACAGAGGTAGAGAGAATCGTCTCTAGCCCGTACAGGAGAGCGGTGCAGACTGCTGCGATTGCAAAAGAGGTATTCCGACCGAAAGAACTCGAGGTTATCGAAAACGATGTACTTAAGCCAGACTCGACGCCATACGAGGTGTCCACATATCTAGCGAAACTTTCTTCGGAGAGAATCCTTCTCGTATCGCACCAGCCACTCTTAGGCGAGCTTTTCAGGAGTTACGTCGGGGGAGAGCTGGATCTCACATTTCCTCCTTCATCCATGGCAAGGATTGATGTGAATGAGTCAGGCAAACTCGAAGGAACCCTTGTCTGGTTACTCTCATCCGACATCCTTAATGGGAAAGCAAAATAAGCCAACGAGATTGGTTCGTGGGTCAAGGAGATCTTTTCTTGGATCAGCTAATTCCACTCGTAAGAAAATATCTCATCACCGAAGGTGTTCCTTGTGGAAGGCACTGCAAGGATCCTGTGAGATTTGTTCCTCTCCATGAGGGAGAGAAAGGCCTCGTCGGCGCATACGTGTGCCCCGAGGATTTCGTCTCTCGCGTGGTCTACTTTTCAGACAACCCGAATCCCCAATGGTTCGAGGAATATCTCTCAAGGCAAGCTGGCAGTGAGAGGATCAGGGGGAGGGACATACGCTTTGGCACAAGGCATGGCTGGGAACTAGGTAAAGACGCAGAGGAGAACGTGCGCAACGTGGCGCCTGAGGGAATAAAGCAGTACTACTGGACGTTTTATCCAAAGACAGATCAAGACAAAAAGTTTGGAACTTTTCTCTGCTTCAAGGAAAAAGGGGGCTGCGGGAAGATATTCACGAAATCAATGGAAGAGAAAAACAGACTTTGCCAAGAGTGCTCAAAGTAGCTAGACAGTCATGGCCTTGAGCTCTTTGTAGAACTTGCTGTTGAAAAGATCTTCCCAATGTTTTCGCGTAACATCAGTGTTTTCAGAAAATCCTGTGAAGACGTGCCTCACCGACCCGTCGGCAAACTCTGCGAAAAGCTGAGGAATGAGATAGTCTTCAGCATTGTCACCGTACTTTTCGACTAGTTGATCCGCTATCCTGACAGCATCCGACTTGTCAATGTCAAGTACGCGGTATGGAACACCTAGGCCCTCTGCAAGCCTCTTCGTATTTTCAAGCGACAGCGGAACGCAGTGCGGGCACCAAGTCGCAAGCACTATTGAAACTCTTGATAGTTTTGCCATCTTGATTTTCGCCTTTTCAAGCGAATGGAAAAGAGAGATTTAACCTTTGAATCGCGAAACATACAATTTACATCCTCGCACTCGCCAAATTACGAATTGCGGATACATCAGACGAGACTTATTAATTGCTCAGAAGTGAAAATTCACCGAGGAACTTGGCAGAACAGAACGGCGGAAGAGCTGTCGCGCAATTGTTGCGCGAATACAAGGTGGAATACGTCTTTGGGCAGCCCGGCGGACAGACACTCCCGATATATGATGGACTCTACGACCTTGCGCCGAACACGAAGCACATAATGGCTCATGATGAAAAGTGCGCTGCCTTCATGGCAGATGCCTATGCCAGGTTGAGCTTCAAGCCAGGTGTTTGTGACGCAACAGTGGGCCCTGGAACCACCAATCTTCTTTCAGGAGTAGCCGAGGCCTACGGCAACTCTATTCCATTGATTGTGATTACAAGCGACGTGCTAACAAAGCAGGCGGGCAAGGGAATCTCGCAAGAGTGTGACCAGCTGGCTGTCCTGAGGCCTTTCACAAAGGCAAGCTTCAAGATTGACAGAACTGACAGGATTCCAGAATATGTTAGGCGCGGATTCAACATTGCCGTCAACGGTCGGCCTGGACCAGTTCACCTAGATTTTCCTCAAGATGTCTTGCAAGGCGCATTTGATTTTTTAGGAGATCTTTACGCTGAAGAGGATTGCACTTCGTATCCCGGAAGAAGGCCTGCCCCTGAGAATTCGAGGATAGTCGATGCTGTGAGACTGCTTCTTTTCTCAGAAAGACCTGTGATCCTATGTGGCGGGGGCGCAATGCTTTCTCAGGCCTGGCAGGAAGTCATTGAACTTGCTGAGCTTTTAGGCACACCTGTCGCCACCACAATAACAGGAAAGGGGGCGATACCTGAGAACCATCCTCTATCTGTTGGCCCTATAGGCCGTCAGGGATACAGAGAATGCGCCGATGTCGCCGTAGAAGAATCTGACGTTCTCCTAACAATAGGATGTAAATTCGCACAGATTGCAACTGACAATTGGACTCTCATAAACCCGAAAACCAAGATAATTCACATCGACATTGATCCGTCAGAGATTGGAAGAGTGTACCGCACAATCGTTTCTATAGTTTCTGACGCAAAGCTTGCACTCAAAGCATTGATTGACGCGCTTCGGTCCAAGGTTTCAAAGGGAGCAACTTCTGAGTGGCTCAAGAGGGTCTCAAAGGCAAAGAAGGAATGGCTGGATGCAGCGACTCCTTTGGTGAACTCGGAGGCCGTTCCGATACGACCTGAGCGCCTTGTAAAGGAGATCAGGAGTGCCGTTCCTGATGACGCGATATTTGTATCAGATACTAGCTTCACGGGCGCCTTCACAGCGAGCTATTATGACGTGCTGAAATCTGGAAGGACATTCTACGAGCAGCGAGGGATGGCTGGAATTGGCGGAGGCCTGCCTGCGGCTATCGGAGCAAAGTGCGCTGTTGGAGATAAACTCGTGATTGGCCTCGGAGGAGATGGTTCTTTTGCTTATCACGTCTCCGAACTTGAAACAGCCAGGCGCCACGCGCTACCACTTGTCTACCTTGTGTCAAACAATGGAAGTCTGGGTTGGATCAGGTACCTTCAGGAAAAGAATTATTCAAAGAGGCTAATATCCACGATGTTCATGGACATGAACTTTGGCAAGATTGCAGAGGCGTACAACTGTTTCGGAAGGGTTGTTGAAAGACCCTCGGAGATAGGTTCAGCTATCAACGAAGGAATCAAATCTGGAATCCCAGCAGTGATAGATGTCAAGACTGAACCCAGTGCTGTTCCGCCGATCTCTCGCAAGACGACTTATGCCGCATAAAGGAAGAGCGTAGGCATGACAACGCTATCTGAGTTTGTCTACTTTCCTGAGGATGAGAACTGGTCAACCTGGATAACGCGCGTCATCGCAATGACAAATTTTGGCGGAGCTGATTTCGGCGAAATTCACCGGATAGTGAAAGGCCTCAAGGCCGGAGACTATGAGGGCTGGCACAACAGGTGGAGAAACATGGCTGAATACGTCGAGGGGCTTGCAAGGAAAGCAGAGAAGGATAATCACAATGTGACTGCAAGGAAGTCGTACCTTCGGGCGTTCACCTACTATCGCATGTCCCAGCACTGGGTAAAACAACATTCAATTTCACTTCAAATGTATGACAAGATGCTAGATTGTTATTCGAGATGGGCTGTTCTTTCAATTCCAAAAGTTGAGCGCCTCGAGATTCCCTTTGAAGGCACCACATTATCCGGATGGCTGCTTCCGCCGAAGACAAAGCGCGCTGAAAAAAGCCCGATACTTTTCTACTGTTCTCCTGAAGCTGGAGCTTGCGAGGGAACAATTTTCACCGGACCTCTTGAAGCAAGTGAGAGAGGCATTGCGAGTGTTATAGTGGACTGCCCAGGACAGGGAGGAACTCTCAGGTACAAGAAGGTTCTCGGAAGGCCAGATTATGAGAAACCTTTTGGAGCAATTGTAGATTATCTTGAAACAAGATCCGACGTTGACGCAAAGCGCCTCGGTGTCTTTGGCTCTGACATGGGAGGCTACTTTGCTGTAAGGGCGGCCGCATTTGATAGCAGGGTGAAAGCTCTTGGAAACATCACTGCGTGTTACGACGTGTACGAGGACCTCTATTCCCCTGACAAGGAAACTCACAGAGAAGGATTGCATGCATATCTTGGCACGACTGATCCTGGCGAAGTAAAGAGAAAACTAGCATTGTACACTCTGAAAGGCATCGCTGAGAAAATATCTTGCCCACTTTTTGTCATGCATGCCGAGGAAACCGTGGTCTATCCAGTAGAGCCAGCATACAGGCTTTACCGCGAGGCAAGGGGACCAAAGGAGCTACACATTGTCAATTCTGGACACACCATCATGGACAGGAGAATGGAAGCTATTTCTCTTGCGATGGACTGGATAGCAGACAGGTTGTTTTCTGTCTAAGTGTTTGTTGTCAGGATATTCACGATCTGGAGCGGTACGGATAATCCTCGAAGTTTTTGTGGATCCTTATGCCATAATGAATTTACCGCGCGCGCCGGTGAAACACGAGCGAGGGGGGAGAAAATAAAAAGCTAGGGAGCAAAACAAGAATTGTATTGAAACCTGTTCTATATGGACATCATGTATGAGTTCAAATGTTTCAATTGAGGAATTGCATGTTCAGTGGTTTTCTTTGGAATTCCTGTATCTAGCTCTCCAAAGCCATTCCATCTCCTCTACTTATGAGTTGGTTTCCTACTCGGCATAAGGAACAGCTTGTTTCATAGATCGGTTCTAGAATCCATCAATCGCCGCCTAATTTTATGTGTCTAACACAAATTGAATTTCGGTGCTAAATAGATCTACTTTCTCATTCCACATTTCGAAAACATCCGAAACAGGATCATACAGGGCAGCCTCTCCAGGTATCAGGTGTCCCTGATAAACTCTATCCTGAGAATTTCGTATGGTCCGCATCTGAATCCTTCGTTGCTCATGTAATTTCAACCATAGCTGTACTCGTAAAACTCGAGATGCGTGCTTCTGGAAGTTCCAAAGGTCACTGTCTCCTTGTCGGAGGATAGAGATCGCAAAAACGGCACAGATTGTGAAGCACAATGAAAAAGAAAGAGGCCACCGAGTGCCGAAAGTCCAAAGAAGATCAAGGAATTGGAAAGTGACAACGGCGACAGTCTGAGTTACGTTCCTAGAAGTCAAAATTCGAGATAATTATATATAATTATAGATTCTATTAGTTTGAGAAGAGTTTTTGCCCGGAAGAATCTATGACATCAGTCTTGAAACTCAAACTGAGAACTCGAGACGACCTACTGGAGATTCAATTAATTGATAGACACTGTTTACGTTTTCCTGGGACTCTTCATGAGCTTGTTGATGGGACTAACTGGCATGGGAGGCGGGGCGCTCACAACTCCGCTGCTGATATTCCTTGGAATCCCTCCTGCCACCGCTGTGGGAAGCGATCTCGCATTCACCTCCATCACAAGGGGAATCGGCTCAGTTCTACATGGAAGAAAAGCGAATATTGATCTACGTCTCACAAAGCTCATACTTTCTGGAAGCATTCCGGCGACAATTGCTTCATTCCTCTTGCTTCCCTATCTGAAGGCCTATCTTGGTCTGAGTGGCTTCAACTCTTTTCTGACAGAGTTCCTGGCTGTAATTCTTGTTGCCGTCTCAATCATTGGATTGTCAAAGGGCCTTTCTCAACGGAAACTAAGATCAAAGAAAATTGAGCCCAATGCAATTACTGCTGGAGAATATGACACACGATACGACGATCTATCAAGAAACAATAAACTCCTCATAGTCGTTGTCGGAGCGATTGTTGGTTTTGCGGTTCAATTCACTTCGGTGGGAAGCGGAACGATTCTAATCTTTTTCTTGATGTTTCTCTTCCAGAGCAAGAAAATAATCGGGACAGATATCTTTCATGCATTCATTCTGACCACTCTTGGCGCGTTCCTGCATTTCAGCCTGGGAGACATCAATCCTGATCTGGTCCTGAGTCTTGCAATAGGAGGAGTGCCTGGGATATTCCTTGGCGTGCGAATGCACTCTTTGATTTCTCTTGCAAACCTTCGTTACTTACTGAATATTGTGATAATGGGTGCCGGAGTGACACTAATCCTACACGCATTTGTCTGAATGAGCTCCTGAGCATCTATGAGTTGCCAAGGCAACTGATACCCCAAGAAATTTCTGGTTGTATCAACGACTCTAGCGATGTAAGGGTAGCCCAAGTCTCCTGTGGAAGTCACATCTGGAAGAGATGTGTATCTGAAAGTGGCACAAGCATGCATATTTTGCTTCAGATTAGCCTATATACATCATCCTCTCCCCCAGGATAGCATATGTCACCCCCCAGGAGAAATGACGTAACTAGGAGAATCTCACGAATCCATGGACATGTGCACGGAATATTGGAAATGCTTGAGCAAGGGAGATCATATTCTGAAATCGTTCAGCAGATCTCCGCTGTGAAGGCTGGCCTCGATAGTGCTGTGCAGGTAATTGTCGAAGACCTGGTAGAGGATTGCATTGCAATGGGAGGGAAAAACAAATCGGCTGGCGAGGTTGCCCTCGAACTCAAAGAAGTCCTAGCTAGAACTCGATGAAACCTATACGGTATAGACGTGGAATCACAACCCAATGAATAACAGCCAGCAAACTGTACAGAGCAATGAGGCTACTCATAGAGAGGAACAAAATGAGGAGAGCAAGTCGAGGAAGCTTTTGCGACTTGCGCTTGTGGGCATAGCAGCCTTATTGAGCTGGATTGGAATCTGGCGAGCACTGGCTCCTATCGATTTCATTGCCATAATCACGACTCTGGTTGGTGGTTATCCAGTCTTCAAGGAAACCTTCGAGGCATTGAGACGCGGGCACGTGAACATGGAGGTATCGATGGCTGTTGCAATCTTTGCTTCCCTTGCACTTGGTCAATTCACAGTTGCAGTTGTAATTACATTCTTCGTCCTCCTGTCAGAATATATTGAGAACTACGCAGTCGACAAGGGAAGACAGACTATCATCCTACTCGAAAAGTCGGCCCCCAAAAAGGCGCTTGTTAGGCGAAATGGTGTTGAAGCCGAAATTGAGACGCAAACTCTCGAGCCCAATGACATTGTCATTGTGAGAGATGGCGAGAGAATACCCGTAGACGGAACTATTGTTGTTGGATCTGCCTTTGTTAATCAATCCGCGATAACTGGCGAATCAGCAAGAGTTGAGAAGAATCCTGGCGACAGGGTTTACGCAGGGAGCATAGACGATTCAGGCGTTGTTGAGGTGCGAACTGACAAGATTGGTAGCGAAACTGTATTTGGGAAGATCATAAAACTTGTCGAGGACGCAGAGCACAGGAAAGCTCCAATACAGAGAATTTCAGACCGGCTTGCTGCCTGGCTAGTGGAGTTTGCAATTGGGCTTTCCGTCCTGACATTTTTGATCACAAGAAACATCACTTCAACGCTTTCTGTCATTGTGGTAGCTGGTGCCTGTGGAGTTGCTGCGGGAACTCCTCTTGCCATAGTTGCGATAATGGGCAAGGCTGCAAAGAAGGGAGCAATCGTCAAGGGAGGAGCTTACATCGAGGAAATGAGTAGAATTGACACAGTTGTAATCGACAAGACTGGAACTCTGACTTTCGGAGAGCCTGTAGTTACTGACACCATTGGTTTTGATGGCTATGATCAACAAAGAGTGCTGGAATGTGCAGCTTTGGCAGAGAGACACTCCAATCACCCTCTGGCACGCGCGATAACAAGCAAAGCGGTGGAGTTGGGAATCGTGTTACCACACAGCTCTGGTTCAGGAGCAGAATGGTCAAATTATATTCCCGGCAAGGGCATGGTATCAGAAAACGACGGCGAAGAGATTATTGTGGGGAACAGCGTTCTCATGATGGAAAAGAATGTAAAGTTTCCAGACGGCGCCGAAAACCGATTGGTTTCGAACAAGTCAACGGTACTTGTGGCCCGCGCCGGCAAAGTTTGTGGGATGATTGCAATATCCGACCAAGTAAGAGCAGAAAGCAAGAATGCGATAGCTGAGCTGAAAGAGATGGGTATCCACACCGTAATGCTCACAGGTGATAACGCGGATGTTGCAAAAGCGGTTGCACAGGAAGTTGGGATAGAAGAGGTCAATGCAGAATTGCTCCCTGAAAACAAAGTTGATTTTGTGGAGAGCTTGGTCGCCGAAGGCCACAAAGTCGCAATGGTTGGCGACGGCATCAACGACGCGCCTGCACTGGCGAGAGCAAACATTGGAATCGGAATGGGCGCAGGAACTGATGTTGCAATCGAAGAGGCGGACATTGTTTTGATGACAAACGACCTTCAAAAGATTGCAGATGTTACAAGGTTAAGTAAGAAAGCCTACCGTACCATAATGATAAACTTCTATGGAACAATCACAGTAGATGGCATTGGCGTAACACTTGCATTCCTTGGGTTCTTGAGTCCTCTCGTTGCGGCTGGAATACACGTTGTCTCAGAGCTAATTTTCATCTTGAATTCTGCGCGGTTGATCAGATAATGCCAACTCGCATTATTCATCTTGTAAACTGAAAGTGGGAAAGCGAATAAACAAATTGACGCGAAAGCGCTTTCTGCGATTCGTGATATTGCTAGAATAGATCAAATCACATAAGGGTTTGTGAAGTGCGATTCGTCAGACTGCTCTCTCAAGTTTCAGTGACGCGATTCAAAGTGTTTTTGGTTTCGATAACCCATCTGCCTGGGATCTTCTAAGCAAGAAGAACGCCGCAAGTCCTAAAGCAATAATTGGTAGGCCCGCCGTCAGACCAATGTTGAGAAGGTTATAGCCATAATTGACTCTGTAGGCTAGGGACGTTACAACGAAACCTTCCGAATCTGACACGTTCACCTGAAGCTTGTTTTGCCCCATACGCGAAAGTGAATAATTATAGTTCGAAGCACTTCCCTGAGACACCACAACTCCATTCAGGTACCAAGTGTAGGTGTACGGAGGCGTCCCTCCAGAAACAGTCAGGGAACTCTTTGCTTCGTTATTGGAGAGGAAGAAACTGGTAGATTCTGGACTCACTGTCCAGCTCGAAATAAATGGGTCTTGATTTACTCTGACATTCATAGTAGTGCTATTTATCGCATAATTGGCGGAATCAATGAGCTTGCCGTATACTGTGTAGTTTCCAATTGCAGTCGCATTGAATGAGAAGTTTGAGGAGGTAAGGCTTGTGTTTTGCTCTTCAACCTGCTGACCATCAACGTACCACAGGAACGTGTATGGCGAAGTTCCACCCAAGACTGATGCTGAGAGTGTGTCGTGTTGATTCAGATCAACACTTTGCTGTGCCGATGAAATACTCAGCGAAGGATCACTATTCACTGTGAATCCGACGCTCTGAGAGCTTGCAGGGTAGCCATTGGAATCAATTACATCAACATAGTAGTCGTGTGCTCCGAGTGCCAACGAACCAAAGTTGAGTATGGTATCGTAGATGCCATTCGTAGAATTGTAAGTCGCGAATAGATTATTGTCAAGAAACACGAGATAGGTGTACGGTAGGGTTCCGCCTGAAGCATTAGCTGCGAACGATGTATTCACCTGATTTCCAATATCGGCCGAAATTGATGAGGCCGAAAGATTCATCGAAACGGGATCCGTGCCCGTATCCAACACGTAGGCATCCGCATGTTCTGTAGCTCCATTGCTTTCGAATTGGTGGAGTTGGTGAAAGTTATCAAATGCGATCAGAGAACTGCTTTGAGCGCTAAAGACAGTTTGGTTAGTTGCAACATTATATTCATCGATCCAAAGCCAGGCCGCGGATAGTGCAAATGCTTGGTTAGAATAGGTGACAAACTGTTCACTGCCATAGTACGGGTTGGCATGATACTGCTCGGTCATCAAGCCTGTGAAAAAGCCATGCATATTCAACGTGGAATTTGGATTGCCTACAAAATTGCTCGCACCTTCAGCGCTGTATGTTTCGAGAGCATACGAATTCGTATTGTAGTCGAGCGCATACATCACAGCTTTCCCTGCGAAAGAGCCCGTCCCGAAATACAGATTGAAAAGAACGCAATCTCCTTGGTTGACTGGGCCGCTGAAAGTGGCAGCCCCTCCACCTCCATTGCTTGGGAATATTGAGACGCCAGTTGTGTTGAACACCTCGTAGGCTAGTACGAAACCGCTTGCGGTGCCACCCCAGTCATAAGCAAGACCCACTTGATACCAGTAGCCGGCCCCTGACAAGCCGTTGAGAAGATATGCAGGGCCGTATCCGTCGCTATCTACTTGCGCCACAGCCGTTACATTGTACTCCAAACTCGTAAAACTCTGGGTAAATGTCTCTCCGACTTGCTCGTCATATTTTGGAGTCGTACCAGCAAATTGAGCAGTCTGCTTTGGCTGCAGCATAGCTGCCATATGCATATGATATGTCAGATCTGATGTCATCGGAATAGAGTGGTTTGGAACCGACGCTACACTTGGATTAATCATTGCTGGAAATACGAGCAAGATGAAAACTAGAGCGAGAATGTTTCCACATTCTAGTTTCCCTCTCTTCAATGACAACGACTACTTTTCCCTTGTGACATTAGTAAAATCCTGAAGGAAAAAGATTTTCGCAGACAAGAAGCATCTATTCAGTGTCGATTCGCCTCTCTGCCACAAGGCAGTAGTCAGGAAAACGCAACTGGAGCTCTATCTGATACGCGTGGTTAATTATTTCATTGTGTAAAGCACTCTTATTGTTCCCTTGTATCCCAAACCTGCATAGCATGTTCGGAAATATTTCCACTATGAAAAGCACCGATTCTGGATATGATTCATAACGCTCTAAATTTGATATGAATCTGAAATTCATATTCTGAATCCTCCACATTCTTAATGGAAAAGCGAGATTTGAACACTGTTCAACTCATTGAACGGTGAGCGGAGCTCGATGAAATGTCTGTTCAAAAATGCTTGTTCTAATATGGAGATTCCTATTCGCTCTTTTCCAAGGAAAGTGAAAACTCGCAAAATGAGTTCAAAAAACAAAGTCGTGCTTTCAGCGGCAATTGCGGCAATAGTCGCAGTTGCACTGATTGGCGCGGCCATATTCATACCAGGAGCAGGCATCTTTCGAACAACATCTCAAACCGGGACTTTGGGAGTTCAGCTAACTGATCCTCCAATTGTCCCTGCAGGAGTCACAGATGTCTACATCAATTACTCCGAGATGGCAGTGCACGTAGCTGGCGCCGGAAACTATTCTGGCTGGTACCAGATTGCACCTGCAGGAGAAATTGATCTGATGTCTGTCCTCAGCACGAGCATAACTCTCGGAAGCTCGCAGGTCAAGACGGGAACATACAACGCTCTCGGCTTCAACATCACATCTGCGACTGTCACAGTCAGCGGGCAAAACCAATCGGCGTTCATCTCAAGCAGGCACCTCATCGTTCCACTCGTCGGTGGAGTGCAAGTCGGCAGCGGTGCGAGCGAAGGAATTCTGGTTGATTTGAGTCCCACAGTTCTCGCTGTGATGAATGGGACACAGACTGCGTACGTCCTGATCCCATCTGCACAGAGCTTGCACATCCCAAGAACCGTGTGGACGCAAGCTGAGCATAGAGGAGACGAGGTTAAGAACATCCAGCAACAAACGTGGTTCGAAAACGGGGTCCGCGGACAGATCTCACTGAGCAAAGTATCGTTATCTGCGAACTTGGTCAATGTCACTGTGACAAACACTGGACAGAACAGCACGGTAGTCTCATCGCTATCCGTCTACTATCCACTCACAGTGTTATGCCAGCAGTACTCAGGTTCATGTGCATCGAGTCCATACGGAGATGCTCTACCAAGAGCAATCCCTGTTGCACTCTTCGGAGTCCTGTCCAACGGCACAATGCTGCAGTACAACTACACAGCAGCGGCAGTAGCTCACTATGACAGCGGTAGTGCGTCTGCAGGAGCTGAAGTAGGAATAGGCGTAGAACTAGAGCAACAAGGCGTGCACCTAGGCTACGTACTAGCACCCGGCCAATCGGTCACCTTTACCTTCAAGGGAAAGGTTGCCACAATATCTCCGAGCATCCTCAACTACTTCCCCGTAAACATCGCTGCTCCACAGAGTCTCTTGAACGCCATCTCGAACATCAACTCTGCACAGCAGTACTACGTTGTAGCTAGAGGTCCATTCGGAACATTCAGCTACTATCAAGTAACCGCAAGTTAGCTTTGAGTAGCACACGCAAAGAAAAGGGAAAGTGACGAAGAGTCCTTCCCCGGTTCTACTTTTTTCTTTATTTTTTCCTGGTTTTTTTGTATTGAATGTCTTCAGTCAGATATTACTCATTGCATTTCAAGGGAAATTGGTAAGGAAGCAGCATGCTAATTCCACGCATTAGATGAACCTGACGAACGGAAGACCTTTCAGATGTTTGTCGCCGGTCCAAAGTTCAACTTCGAAGCGCCTCGCGGTCGCATAAATCAACGCGTCTGAGAAAAGTAACTCATGCTCAAGGCTGTAATCTGCGGCCTCAAGTGAAAGCGTGGTGTCAATCGGTATGACATTTGTCTGGTTTAGGGTAGCGACATTCTCTAAGGCGATCTGCTCTCCCTTGAGCTTTTTGATCATTTTGTATACTTCATAAAGGACAACAACAGAGGTGACTATCTCCTCCGAGCGAACTACATCGATGACTCTGTTGTACTTCTGTGCCTTGGGACCGTTGGCAAATCCCTCGATCCAACCATAGCTATCGATCGCGATCATTCCCGGTCGTTCTCATCTCTGAGCTCTTCGGTGGTTAACCTTGGGATCGTACCTTTGCTCTCCTTTAGTGATCTCAATGGAATGTAATGCAATATCTTGTGTTTTGAAATTGCGACCATCTTGTCACCGGGCTTGATCCCTGCCTCTCGCCTCAATTTCTCGGGGATTACCACTTGATATTTCTTCGACACTTTCACTGTCTCCATCGTTATGACCGCTGTAATACCAAGCGGTTATCGATATGAGCCTAATGCCTGAATCAGGTGTCTCATTCCCAGATCGGGGTGCATTGGAACAGTTCCCGAGAAGGCATTTGTTCCTGCAATGAAATCAGGTCCAATGAAGAAGCGACTGCCCTCGACTAAGCAACATGTCTTTCGTTATTCCAAAGGGAGAAAGTACAGTCGCGCAGCAATCAGCAAGCAGCTCGACGTACCTACTAGAATCATATTCGACGTTTGCAGCCAATTCCTCGGGACTCGCTCTGTTCACTCCTGCTGTCTTGTACTTCGTGATTACATAGGAAACAGACTGACCTGCTTTCAATTGCAGACCGCGCTCCTCTAGTTTCAAAGCTGCGTTCACCGAAAGCTGCCTTCTGGAGTAATATTCAGAGAGATTCTTCGACAATCTTCTAGTGATGAGGAGCTCAAGTGGCGAAACATCGTGCTGTTCGAGTCTCTTTGCGCATTCATTGAAAATTCCAATTCCTTCGGTCCTGGCGCGCCTTCTCAGCTCTTCTTGATTATCGCACTTGGCTAGTTCTTTCAATATCTGCTCTTGGCATTTTTTGAAGTAAATCGGCGTATCATGTCTTCTGTATTCAATCCCGCGTACCTTGATCTCGTTGTTCTTCTCAAAGCAACCAAAGTATCGTGTGGGCACCTGGTTCTGAGAATCCACCTTTGAAGGCAGGAAGACGATCCACTTGTAGATCCCTTCGATCGCGAGTTTGAATTTGGTCGCATCCTCGATTTCTTTCCGTAATTCCTGATAGTCTTCGAGTTTCGCTCTTTCCTTGCAAACCCAGAGGGAATCTACAATTCCATGGATCGTACGGAATCCTCTGCTCTCCGCGGTGTGCATTGCGTCTATGAGAGTCTCTCTTGCGACACTGCAAACAGCGATGTGCGCATCTATCTTCATGAACTTGGCATGTCTGAAAGATAGATAGCCAAAGCTTGTAACTAATATCCATTTGAGAGCACCAGCTCTTTCGTTGTAAACTTGCTTCAGTCTTGCGTCGCTTGTCTCATCCCGGAGTCTCTTGTATTCGAATCTTTTTGAGAGCGGAAGCTCTAAGCTCTGGGGCACAATTCCAAGCTTCTTTTTGCAGATGTGCGCATCGAGGTCTTGGAGCCTATTATCAGAGTTAGAGCAGCATGAGCAGTTGACTGTCTCGGCGCTGATGTTACGTCCCTTGATTATGCTCGGGTAGAGCGAAGCAAAATCAAACTCGCAGACGCGTTCATGTACTCCGGGCAGAGGAACGAAGACAAGGCCCCCTCTATCTGTAACGAGCAGCTCATCCATGTTCTTGATATCCTCGGAAATGACTGGCTTGTACGGTATGAGTGTGTCCCTGAGATGAGCATAGTAGAACTGGAGGCCGCTCAGTGACTTGCCTATTGATGCTCTTGAAGAAGTGTGAAAGGGCATTCTGGAGATCCTTGTAATCTCGAATAGTCCCTCGAACCTGCACTGGTCGTACACAAACGTATTCTCTCCGTCGACGTGGATCCTCCCGTAGAAGCGCTGCGTCGTCGGTCTGTACATTATCCTACCATAACTGAAGTATGTCCTTCCTCCTGACTGCGTGTTGTGAGTGATTTTCTGAGAATCAGGATCTCTATCCAGGTTGAAAGAAACTAGGTATTTTTGGGCCTTTGAATAAAGATACGGGAATACGAAAGCATCACCGTTGCCTGTGATGATAAAGTCAGGGTCAAATTTCTGAGCCTCTTTCGCGGTTTCAGAGAGAATTGCTCCTTCGTCATTTCCCTTGATTTCAATCGGTTCCATTCCTGATTCTCCAGCATTGTAAACCGACGGAGTTAGAGTGATAGAATCTAGTTTAGAGTCCATGCGCGGGACTAGATCTCTAAGATTGATGCTCAGTCCCATGACTTTCAATCGCGGAATCTTGTAGTCAGTAGCTTCCACGCTATCCATTACTCGCCATTTCGTGATCTCCTCTCCACTCGTGTGAACACTGAGGTATGCGAGAGGGAACAGGTCCTTCTCGAGAAAATACTGCTGCTCGGGTGCGACGTCCACGTTGTACAGTCTGAATGTCGAAGGGTTTTGGAAGATAGATTCAAGGAGGTCTGCTACTTTCTTTCCCCTGTCAGCTCGACGCAGTTCGATTTCTAGGGCGTTGTTTTTCTTCCAGTTGAATATGCTCGTCCTCTTCTTGACAACTTTGACTGAAGATACAAGCCCTGAATCTTTCAATCTTGAAAATATGAATTCTGGACTATCACAGGCTGATCCGGCGGCGTAGAGTTTTGCACGCCACGTCGTATCCTTGAGCCTGATATTTTCTCCGTTCTCGGTCTTGATCCAAAACGTCATCCCGCCTTCTCCATTGAGTGAGGGATAGCAATCGAGCAGCCAGCCGGTGATCAAGGGTGCTCTGTCTGCTTTTCTTCTCGAATCCGTCTTGCTAGATTGGAAAGCGAGTTGATCATCTTCTGTTGACTGAGAAGGATGCTCATCATCACTGCCTCCGTGTCGTAACCGCGCTCTGCCAACTCAACTGCTTCGCCATAAGCTCTTGCAACATCGTTCATCATCTCTCTGAAAACCTCCCTGTCCTCATTCCTCAGGGCCTCCGCATAGGGCCTCCACGAGTCCACTTCTTGTTTGAGACGTTGACTGACTGCAAGAGGAGATCGTTCTCTTTCTGCGTCTTGATCAAGCGTCATTTCTTGCATCTTGTCTCCTTGCAGCTAGAGCTCGAGCTCAGCTCCGCGCTGCGAATGGTGTCTAATTAGGGCCGCTCTATCCCTTCCATTCCTTTTGTTGTAGTAGATTTCGATTGCAACGTCAGAATAATCAAGAAAATGTGAGCACTGTTGCTCCGAAGACGCCACGACGAACAATACGCCATTGTCTCTGTCCTTTGAAACATCCGCAAGCTTTCGGGCGATCAAATATTGAAGATTCGCAATCTCTCTCTTCGGGCTGTCCTCCTCCGAGAAGACGAAATCAAGCCCGCTGAGGCCCACGAACTTGAACGGGTTCTCACTCTTGGTGTTCTTTAAAAGCAGCGTGGGAAGCTGCTCCGTAACAAAATTCGTGAGCTGGTGGCATGTGAAAACTCTCATCATTTCTATTGACTGCAATAGTTTCCTTGTAGCCGCTGAATCCTTCTTCCTCAGATCTGCTTCTCTGCGTATCAAGTACGGATCTGCAGAGTTGCCTGCGTCGACAAAGAGTGCTCGCCCTCCGAATTGCCTGACCGAATTTAGCGCGAGAATGTTGAGAATCCCTGAGACTCTTTTTCCGTACAAATAGGTGAGTGTGTTTGATTTTAGTCCAGTTCCCAATAGCTCATCAAGCTTGTTATCAAACTTCAAGCCGTACAGTTCAATCGCTTTTTTCAGGCTGCGCTGAAGCAAAGCTTGCTGCTGTAGCGGTCGTGATGTCTTTTTCATCTTGGAAAAACATCTCTCGTTGAGAATTCATTGCCTGCTAGATTTGTGAACTCGTCAATCAGAATCTTTAGCTGTTTTTGCTGCTCTAGCAAAAGCGAGATCAGTATCCCGTGAAAGGGGACGAGCCTCACTGCTTGGCTGCAGGCCTGAGTATGCTTCTTGCATAGCTGCAAGAGATCATAAAGGGCTTCTTTTTCCCGCTTGTCCGAGAGGCCCCTTCCATACGTTTTCAGGACAGCGCCAATCTCTTCCTGGATCAACATGTTGGCTGTGGGGATTGTGCGACCCAAGGCAAGAGTTACAGTAAAATTACAGTAACTTATGCTTTTGGTTTGAATCTTTTGATCAGTTAATTGATCTGTCATGATTGGACGAACAAGTTACCTATTCCTACATACTCATACCCATACCTTGCCATTTGTTCTCTCAGGCAGCATGGGCCTCCATTGATCAGCTGGCCAGTCCTCTGAACTCAATCTGAAATAGTGGTATTCTGAGCATGGAGTACTGTTTCAATTCAACCTATCAAAATTGACTGATTGAATTCACGAGAAACTCAACTTTCGGCAACTAGTCGTAGATTCGCCTAAGTCTGATGTTCGAACACGTGGGGAACTTAACCCCGTCGAGGTCCTGAATCTGAACCGTGCGCAGCAGGAGCAGACACTGTCTAACCTCAAGATTCTCTTTGAGCATAACTCTCCCTGATAGTTTGGATTTTTCTTTCGAGCTTGAATTGGATCACAGCGAGGAGAAACAGGATCAGTAGGTACGTCTTTCATGCCGCAAACGGAATCCATGATGGTTTTGCATATGCACTCGCGCTGTCCCTGTGGGCTACGAGATAGAGTCCTGAGATAGTCATGATAAAGTATTGATGAATTTGGACGACTGTGACCAAAAGAAAGCCGACGACTAAAGAGGCTACTCTATAACTTCGAGCCATGGTTCGGTAGGTAAGATAAGTAATTAGTTACAAGTTCTGGCGTATCGGTTTCCGAGATAGCAGGCTTTTGTTGTGGGAGGGCAGGAAACTAACTTCTTAGCGTCATTTCTAGCAAACATTTTCATCGTATGAACTTATGATATCCCTCTCTGCATCACAATGTAATGACCCAAAGAAGCCGCATTGCATGACTGAGAAACTATCACTTGATCTATTCAGGAAATTCGCCGAAGATTGTGAGCTTCGCAATCAGTACCCGAAATTGACATTTCGTAAATACGTCGTTCGATGGTCCCTTCTCATGTCTATCTCCAAAAAAAGACAGGGACTCGGCACTCCAGCTCGGGCGAGTTCAGTGTCAGTGTCTTTTACGACAATCGCTCGAATACTGCGAACAGTGCCAGATGAAAATGCTTTCTACTTTTACAAGACGATTGATTACTATCTTGATGTGAGAGCCAGGAATCTTGACGAATTTCTCGAACAGCTAAAGAGCATCGATCCTGCCTCGATAGAGTTCCACATTTCCCGCCACGATTTCGGAAAGTGGTTTGTGACGACGCTCGGAGACGCCACTCTCGCAAGGTCAGTCTCGACTCTCAGTGATACGAACCTTCCATTCGAGCAGTTGAGGGAGAGATTGATCAGTCTTGTGCAAATGAGAGTAGCAAGATTGAGAAAGTTCCTGCAGTAAGAACCCTAACTTTCGGTACACTAGTGGAATTCGGTGGTCTCGTAATTGCCGCGATTCCAAACCGCATACCAACATGCGAGCAGCGCACCAAAGGTATCAGGCCTGGGATAGTTTCCTTTCCTGCAGCGCCTGCGCATTCGCCTCAAGTAGAACCTCAGTTCGCCGGGTACCCGACCCAAAATATCAGGCAGTCTATTTTCCAGAGTCTCAATTGGCACAACAAACTATGCAAATTCCAAAAAAGCTACCCTGCGCGTGCTTGAAAATTCAGATAGATGTGATCAAGGAAAAATTAGCCTGTATGGCCTGAGCATCCATTGTTGCAACATATGATATTTATTCTCAAACTAAAGGACTATATTCACAAGTATGATTTACAAGGACCACGATGGCTTTACACCTGAAGAGCTTCGCAGCCTCCGTCGCCTTAAAGACCCCTATGGCATCCAAAGATTTCTTTATGATTTGCCGTATCATCTGACGGACACGGCCTGGTCGCCGAGGCGCGTTTTGCGCGAGAAAACAGCTCACTGCCTCGAAGGAGCAATCTTTGCAGCCGCAGCCCTGCGAGCCAACGGTTATCCGCCACTAATAATTGATTTTGAAGCAAAGCGGGATACAGACCATGTTCTGGCCGTCTATCAATTCGATGGTTGTTGGGGCGCAATCGCAAAGTCGAATTTTACAGGCCTGCGATACCGCGAACCTGTTTATCGGTCGCTGCGCGAACTCGCCTTAAGCTACTTTGAGGATTATTTCAACTTGTTAGGCGAGAGAACACTGCGAAGATACTCCGCACAAGTGAATCTCAAGCGTTTCGACCACTTGGACTGGATGACAACAGAAAAGCCAGTCTGGTTCATAGCCGAATACCTGGCAAAGATTCACCATTTTCCTCTGATCTCGAGGTCTCAGATCCATCGCCTCCATCGAGTTGATGAGCGTTCACTTCGAGCCGGTCTTTTTGGGGCACTCTGAGAAAAGCCATTAGTCATTCAGAGAAGGGATCTCACGTACAACCCAAACGACATTCGTTGACCGCATCAGCCATCTTTAGCTTTTCCAGCTCAATTATGCATTCGACGAGCTCCCCAAACTGATCAAAGTCGATTAGTTCGTTAAACAAATATTCCTTCCATCAAACATAAGTCCACGAATCTGACTCCCAGAATTCTGGGAACAAACAAGAGGAGACACTTGTCAGCATTGTGAAATTTGTTACCCGAGCTTACTTTATTGCGAAGATGGCGGATTTGGAAGAATAAATGGAATAGAATATTGCGTACGCCAAGAACATTCTTTCTTGTGATAATCCCTCGATTGCAGTCACAGATGTATCTACTGCGCTGGGTTGAATGAGACCCGCGGATTGCAATGGAAATTCATGCAACTCCCAATTACTGTGGCCTGCTACGCTGAAGGCGGCCTGACTAAAAGATTCAAAAAATTGCAGCGCAGATTGATTACGGAGGATCGCGAAAATACCGTGAACAGAAGACGCCCAAAAACTATGCTTGCCGATAGACAAGGCTGATCAAAAGCAAAAGGGCAAAGAAAAAGGAAGCAGGAAGCGAAATGCATCAGACAGATCGTCTTCTCCGGTCGAATTAATAGGGGATCTAAGTTCTCAGTACGGTGCTGCTGAAGGTGCGCTGGAGAGAGTCGGCTCCCCAAAAAATGTCAAAGGATAGATGAAGAGCTTACTTCGGTTAGATCGGGGTTGAAATGCTAACTCAAAGTACTTGCTATGGAGGTAAGAATGTCAATGAAACCGGGGATCATCTGGAATCATTGAATTTAGCTGTCGACTCCCCACTGTTCTCCGAAGGCCGAGTTCACCCAGACGTACGCTCCTCCCTTGTCGGGCCATCAGGGATCCAAAGCAAAATAGAATTTCCTGAAGGCGATTATCTGCATCCTGATCTCAAGAACGTGCTTCTCGTCAGAGTAGACACCTCATCTTCCCGCAAAGTCAATTTCAAATAAATTCTTATGCTAGAATAAACTGGAAAGAACGGAGAAAGTATCGTGTCTAGAGCTAATGTGATCTGTGACAATTGTAGGGCGGCAAACCATAGAGAATGTAAAGCTCCGATATCCCTATCTGTGACCCAAGAAGGGAGAATAAAGAATACCAGTTTTGTATGCTGCGACAATGTGGTGAACTGGATTGAACAGACGGTCATCTGAGTGCAATAGGCAGACGTTGCTTTAGCGTCCGATAATGACTTTCGGTATTTTTTTCTCGATAGTGAAAGACAAGCAGTCGGAGCGAGTCACCGGCTTCGATCAGCGGAAACTTCATGCTCGACAAGCCTTCATTGATGGTCAGAATGCGCGGGAAGGCTGGTTTCATATGCGACTCGCTTATTCTGCAACTTTTAGAAAGGACACCAGTGGTATCCGCTTTGCCATGATTTCATAATTGCCATGGAAGCTTTCCCAGTCTCCAATGCGCTTCAATCTGTTCGAGGGTTCGCCTCTTGGTTTCCGACATCAGGAAAAACGCGATGAGCCCACGCGTACCAAATCCGCACCTTCCCAATGACCAATGTCTGGCCAATAGAAGGTCAATTCGATCAATTTTGCTTAGGGATGTGATTCGGTCGTTAGATCGGCGAAGCCATCATAACTTTCCAGATCGGTGTGTAACTATGACCTCAAAACCTGGGCTCTTGAAAATGCCTAGAGTTTCGGTAGTTTCTATAACAGCATGGATTTTGGTTTTGTCAGAGCGATGTTAGTTGGCCTCATTTCAATGCCCTTCTTGATTTGCTTTGAATTCGTGAGATACAATCATCGCCGATTATCTTGACTCTTCCCAGTTTCTTAGCCATTCTAACGAAATCCGAGAATACGTCTTGCTCGAAACAATCTTTTGTTGACAGAATAGGATAAGTCTTCACTATATCGAGACCTAGCTATTCAGTAAAGGCTCCCTCTAAGATATTTTTGGGCATTCTTGTATGCTCATCAAAGGTTTTTTCCCAATATTTAGGCATCTATTGAATAGCTTGTTTTTATTGCAATTCCAAGGTTATTTATCATGTGAGCTGAAAAGTGAGCGCCGATAAGAGAGAAATGACACTGGGAATAGACCTAGGGACCACGAATTCGGCCGCCGCTGTAATAATTGGAGGCAAACCAACTATGATTCCGAGCGCCGAGGGGCCAACCGTCGCTGGGAAAATGTTTCCCTCTGTAGTTGCCTTCACGCGGGAAGGCCAATTGCTTGTCGGTGAATCAGCAAGAAGACAAGCTATCACTAATCCGGAAGGGACAGTACGCGAAATCAAGCGCCAAATGGGGACAGACTACAAGATCAAAATATTCGGGAAGGAATACACACCGCAGCAGATCTCGGCTTTTATCCTACAGAAGATCTTGCGCGATGCTGAAACCTATCTCGCTGAGAAAATCACAAAGGCCGTAATAACGGTTCCTGCAAATTTCAACGACAATCAACGCCAGGCGACGATCGATGCTGGCGAGATCGCAGGACTAAAAGTAGCAAGAATTGTCAATGAGCCGACGGCCGCAGCTCTTGCTTATGGTCTGGAAAAGACTGGCACGCAGTTGAAAATCGTAGTCTTCAGCTTTGGAGGCGGCACGAATGACACCACAGTGATGGAGCTTGATAAAGGCGTATTCGAAGTGATGGCGACCAGTGGAGACACAAAGACCGGAGGAACGGACGTTGACCAAGTGCTCATGGATCACATCATCACCGAATTCAAGCGCGAAACAGGAATTGATCTTCGGGGGGACATCAAAGCCATGGTTCGGTTGAAGGATGCGGCCGAGCAAGCTAAGATAGAACTATCAAACCTGATAACCACTGAAATAAATCTCCCGTTCATCGCCAATGATGCAACTGGCCCGAAAAATCTTCACTTGACTCTTACTAGAGCAAAACTAGATCAACTGGCCAGACCAATAGTGGAGAGGATCAGAGAACCGATTCTGAAAACACTCTCTGACGCAAAACTGACGCCTACGCAAATCGACAAAGTCGTACTCATTGGTGGTCAAACAAAAATGCCGCTTGTTCAGCAATTTATCGAGGACATCATAGGGAAAAAGCCTGAGAGAGGTATAGACCCAATGGAGTGCGTGGCGATAGGCGCGGCTATTCAGGGAGGTGTACTCTCGGGCGAGATATCGAACATAGTGCTTCTCGATGTAACGCCTCTTTCGCTTGGGTTAGAAACTCTAGGCGGCGTATTCACAAAGATCATAGATCGGAACACGACAATCCCTGTCAAACAGAGACAGACGTTCTCAACCGCCACCGACTCACAACCGGCCGTTACGGTAAATGTCATTCAAGGGGAACGCGCCATGGCCAAGGGAAACATCAGCTTGGGCCAATTCGACCTGACGGGCATCCCTCCTGCACCTCGTGGCATTCCCCAGATAGAAGTAACGTTCGACATCAACGCGGATGGAGTCCTCAACGTTAATGCGAAGGATATTGGAACCGGCAAGCAAATGGGAATAAAGATAACGGCTTCGACCAAGCTTAGCCAGACTGAGAAGGATAGAATGATTAGAGAGGCCGAACAGTTCGGCGAGCAAGACAAACGCGCGAAAGAAGAGGCAGAGATGCGGAACACGGCTGACTCCCTAATCTACACATCGGAAAAAACTCTCAGCGAAATCGCAGAAAAGCTCCCGCTAGAGCAAAAGTCACAGATTCAGGAAGCTATCCAAGGACTGAAAGATGGAATTAAGGCAGGAGGCCTTGCCGAAATCAGTGCCAAGGTGGAGGAGCTGAAAAGACTGCTTCAACAGGCAGGAAAGACAGTCTATGAACAAGCAGCATCCCAAAGCGCACAACAACAAGCGAGTCAGGAAGCTCCCGCAGCCGAAGAAGAGCGGCAAGGAAAGACTGTAGAAGCAGACTACAGGGTAGCTTGACAAAGAAACACATTTCTTATAGATTCCGTCTCGATAATTCCAGCTGAAGCGTGAGTTTGTCGAGCAAATTAGACTATTATGATATCCTCGGGGTTAGCCGTGAGGCGAAGGAAGACGAAATCAAGCGTGCATTCCACAAGCTAGCCCTAAAATATCATCCTGATAGGAATAAACTGCCCGACGCTGAGGAGAAATTCAAGGAAGCATCGGAGGCTTATGCCGTTCTTTCCGACCCTGAAAAGAGACAACAGTATGATGCCCGAGGCTTTGACGGAATCAATAAACAGTACAAGCAGGAAGACATATTCAACCAAACAAAGTTCAGAGATGTCTTTACGGAGTTCGGCTTCAACCCTGATGATATCTTCAGTCGAATCTTCCGTGGAAATTTTGGGTTTCAGCAGGAGCAGCCCGTGTCCCCTCGAGGACGTGACCTAGAGGCCCAAATAGAGATCACATTAGAGCAGGCAGCGTTCGGCACAGAGCTAGAAGTTACTCTCCCCCGGGCAAAGAGATGCAGCAGCTGCGGCGGCTCGGGTGTTCAACTTGGCAGTCGATCGGAGGTCTGCCCTAAGTGCAATGGTAATGGGCTAGTGGAGACACGAGTGAAACTCAAAGTCAAAGTCCCGCGTGGAATCGACAACGGCGACCGTCTAGCGCTTCGAGGACAGGGTGACGATGGCCCTAATGGTGGTCCACCCGGAGACTTTTACGTGACGATTAGAATCAAGCCCCATCCATTCTTGAGCAGGCGAGGGAAGGACATCGTGTTCGAGGCGAACATTAATTTTGCGAAGGCTGCAATGGGAGGCGAGATAGAGGTTCCAACACTTACAAGTAGGCGACTGAAGGTTCGGGTACCGCCCGGGACACAGAGCGGCACGTTTCTCCGGATGAAGGGGGAAGGGATAAGCACGCCACAAAGTCAAGGAGATGAGCTCGTTCACATCAATGTCCGAGTTCCTGAGAAGCTAACTACCGCAGAGAAGGAGCTTGTGGAGAAGCTCTCAAAGGAATTCGAGAAGGATGAAGGTAACAAAGTGAGGTTAGTCTCTATCCTAGGTAAATCCTTCAAGCGTTTATTTTTGAAAATAGGAATCCGTCCCTCTGACTGTTCCAGGTCAAAAATGCAAATGCGAAGCCAATTATCCTGATTTATCACTATCCAAAAGGAAGATGTCGGCCTCTAAATGGAAAATGTTCTTTGAAAAGCCGCCCAGGCCGGAAAAATGATTGATTTGATTGGCAGAGAATGTTTGCGCTATCAATTCACAATGATTCATCAATGCAAGATGTGATCGCATTTAGTCCATGACGATAATCGCAAGGGATTCGTGTATCTGTTTGGTAAAGACAGCCTGACAGACCGAAATGCAAATTCGATAGTTTTCAACATTGACCTAATGAAGCAAGTTTCAATTAAGCCAGCGAAATATGACACTTACAAGACTGAGTACTCGACAACTCATTCTTCCCAAATCGTATCGTGTTGATGTATGTGGCATTTGAACCCAAAGGTTTAACCCTCTGAGCTAAAAGAGATCAATCAACTTTGCTTGCCGAAGATTTGACATCCGAAGTCTACAGGTTAGTGGCCGAGCACGGAACAGACGGAGTCTTGCAGAGTACTCTTTGGAAGGAACTTGCCCTCAGCAGCAGGGATGGTTCAAGACTCGCCATTCGACTGGAGAAGCACGGGATGATCCAAAGACAGAAGGTACTCGATGGTGCTAGATGGACCTACAAGCTGACGCAGCTTCGGATACCAGTGAATATCAAATCAATTCAGCAGCTTCCTTGCACAACCTGTCCTTACGAGCTGAGGTGTTCTCTTACAGGGCTTGTGAGCCCCCTTTGCTGTCCCTGGATTGCCGACTGGGTGACCAAGGAGTTCAGAGAATGCGTAAAAGTTACCATCAGCAGCTGAAATTTATCTCGGCGTGTGCGCACCTTCCAAGATTGGATCTGCCAACTCCCTGGAGGAGTGCTTTCAAGCTCTAGGAATATTCCAAACCGCGCAGATGGGACACACCACCATGAATAGCCTTTTACGAAAGTGAATCATTGCGTGTTTTGAGTGCATTGAGCTCGAAAGCATTCGTTCTGATAAATGCAGACCTGGGAGCTGAACAAGACATGGTCAATCAGATAAGGACCATTCCGAACGTAATCGAGGTCCACGTGGTATTCGGAGTGTACGATATTGTCGCAATCGTAGAGGCGGATACTTTGGAAAAAGTGAAGGAGACAGTCACGCATAGACTCAGAACGCTTGAGAAGATTCGCTCAACGCTGACGATGATAGTAGTGGACGAATCACGCTCGTAGTCTCGTCCGTGCCTGAGCCAATGAAGGCACAGTGGTGGGACAGTTGCAAGTATTTTAGAAGTTATGATGCCCTAGCTTATGTCCTCAATCGCAGGCTTTTAGGGTTTAGGTCCCTTTGGCCAATAGCCGTGACAATTGTTGGTGTGATTTTGATGAGTTGCCTTGGTGATGACAGAAGTGTCAGTACCGACTCGAATTTCTCCAGAATTCTGACTTTCTAAACCATCGACTTCAACTCGACATCTCTTTTTATGAGAAGAGTCAAAACATACTTCTTTGACGTTGAATCTTTGGCTTCTGTTTCAATTAATTCTGTTTCCAACATTCCTTTCGTTGTCGTAGATGTTCATTTGGAAGAAGAGCATAGTGTCTAGAATGTACTTTATTTTGTCCTTTGCCTTACGAAGGGCTCAGAAGGAATTCTGATCTTACATATCTGCGTAATAGCTCTTGCTCAAACCTAATAGGGTTGCACTCTGAAACTGGAGTTTTTCCCAATGATTTCTGACTGGCTCTAAACTACGCCCGAATCTTGTCCACACTTAGCCTGGCCGAAGGGATATTAACTTCCAAATTGTCTTGCAAAATACATGCAAGAAGCGGGGTCAAAGGAAGTAACCGAAGCCCAAATTGCCGTGCATTGGAAAGAAGAGGAATTTGTCAATCCACCAACCAAGTTTATTGCCCAAGCCAACATGGCGGACCCAAGTATTTTCGAGAGATTCAAAGAAGAAAACTTTCCTGAATGTTATAGAGAGTATGCAGACATGCTTTCTTGGGACAGCTATTGGCATACTACCCTGGACACAAGTAACCCTCCCTTCTGGAGGTGGTTTGTCGGGGGTAAGTTGAATGCGTCTTACAACTGTGTCGACCGCCACCTTGCAAAATACAGAAACAAGGCCGCAATCATTTGGGTGCCAGAACCGGAGAATGAAGCAGATGAAGTCATAACATATCAAGAGCTCTATGCAAGAGTAAACGAGTTTGCTCTAGTACTCAAAGAGTTTGCAGGTCTCAAGAAAGGGAGCAGGATAACTTTCCATCTCCCTATGATTCCATCCCTTCCCATCTCAATGCTCTCAGCCGCAAGGCTTGGGATCATCCACAACGAGGTTTTCGGAGGATTCAGTGCAAAAGCCTGCGCCGAGAGGATGGAGGATTCAAAGAGCTATGTTCTCGTGACGTGCGATGGTTATTATAGAAATGGGCAGTTGATCGATAAGAAGGCCGATGCAGACATAACAGTCGAAGAAGCAAAGAAGCTCGGAATCAATGTGGAAAAGGTACTCGTCTGGAGACGATATCCAGGCAGATATCTTTCAAAATCGGAAATGGTCGAAGGGCGCGATTACTTTATCGACTATCTTATGAAAAAGTTCCGTGGAAAACGAGTTCCCCCGTTATCAATGGATGCAGAAGATCCTCTTTTCTTGATGTATACAAGCGGTTCCACTGGACGCCCTAAAGGTTGCCAGCACAGGACTGGCGGATATTTGGCGTATGTGGCAGGGACGAGCAAGTACGTCCAGGATATTCACCCCGAAGACGTTTACTGGTGTTTCGCAGATATTGGTTGGATCACAGGCCATTCGTACATCGTTTATGGTCCTCTCGCAGTGGCAGCGACAACGGTGATGTATGAAGGAGTACCAATGTTTCCTGACGCGGGTCGACCTTGGAGAATTGCTGAACGATTGGGCGTCAACATATTCCATACGGCTCCGACAACCCTCCGCATGCTTAGAAAGTCTGGTCCGATGGAGCCTGGAAAATACGGTTATCACTTCAAGTGCATGACGACTGTCGGTGAACCAATCGAACCCGAAGTGTGGAAGTGGTATTACAATATCGTTGGGAAGGGAGAGGCCGCGATCACTGATACCTGGTGGCAGACAGAGAACGGTGGCTTCCTCTGCAGCACAGTGCCTGCGCTTCTCCCCATGAAACCAGGAAGCGCCGGGCCGGGAATGCCTGGAATATATCCAGTTATCTACGACGAGGAAGGAAAGGAGGTCAAGGCGGGACTAGGCAAGGCGGGCAACATCTGCATAAGGAACCCATGGCCAGGCATGATGCAGACAATCTGGGGAGATCATGAGAGATTTGTTAGGCAATACTACTCAAAATACTGTAAAGATGTAGCGAGCAAGGACTGGCACGCATGGCCCTATTTCGCGGGCGATGGAGCCGTCCAAGCTTCGGACGGGTATTACAGGATTCTTGGAAGAGTCGACGATGTCATCAAGGTTGCTGGGCACCGGCTAGGAACCAAGGAACTTGAGAATGCTGCACTAACCACAGAAGCAATTTCAGAAGCTGCAGCGATAGCTCTCGTTGATGAGCTCAGGGGACACGTCCCAGTCATCTATGCCTCTGTCAAGCCAAGTTACACTCCTAGCAGGGAAATAGAGCTAGAGGTAATAGCTAACATCGCAAAGGAACTCGGTCCCATAGCCAAGCCGAAGGCTGTCTACCTGGTCCCAGATCTTCCAAAAACAAGATCTGGCAAGATAATGCGTCGCGTGCTCGCATCCATCTCAAACTCAGAGGATTACGGAGACTTGACTACGCTCGCAAACCCCGATATCGTCGAAACCATACGCAAGATGGTTCAAGGCGACAAGGGACCGACGAAAAAATAGAGAGATATTTTTGGCTGAGCAGCATAATCAGAGTCACTTTGAAACGATGCTCAAAATTGCCAACCATCGAGGACTAGGCCTCAGCCGCAATTCCATTAATCGCGGCCGTTCATTCCCGAAAGTTCTCTAATCACAGCAGACCACGCCACACATACATTGACAGGGTTGTATCCTCCTCCGCCCATGGCGAGGATTCGCCCTTGGCAGATTTCATGGGCCAAACTATGGAGTTTCTTCGTCGCGTAAGCGTGCGCAGCCGCAGTGTACTTTAGATCGCTGATGGGGTCGCCTGCCAAGCCATCGGCCCCGCACTGGAAGAAAATCAGATCCGGCTTGGCCTTGAGGACGAATTCCTCGATCCTGTCGAAGGCCTCGAAAAATTCCTTGTCGCTCGAGCCAGGTGGGAGGGGAATGTTCAATTTGGTCCCGAGACCGAACCCTTTGCCCGTCTCTGTTTCGTCTCCAGTTCCTGGATAGAGGTTGCTGCCATCCTCGTGGATGTCGCCCACTATTACACGGGGGTCAGGCTCGAACTCATAGTAAATCCCGTCTCCATGGTGGGCGTCGATGTCGACGTATGCAACTGATCTTAATTTGACCTCATCAAGAGCCTTGGATATCGCTATCGCACTGTCATTGAAAACACAGAACCCTCTCGCCCCTTCGGCTGACGCGTGGTGTAGACCCCCTATCGGATTGAAGAAGTGGTCGAACCTGCCCTCCAGAATACAGCGGAGACCGTTCAAGGTGTTTCCGACCAGGAACAGGGACGCTTCGAATACTCCCTTGAATGCCGGGGTGTCGTTGTAGTTGAGATAGCCTTCACCCGTCTTCGACAGCTCTTTCACAAGTTCGACATACCCCTTGGTGTGAAAGACAAGCAGATCGGCATCGGTGCATGCAACAGGCTCAATTACTCTGATCCTCTCGTCTAGGTCGGAGGTATTCTTTTGATTTGCCGTCTGTTCCAAGGCTTGGGCGAAGAGCTTGACCCTCGATTTGTTCATTGGATTGCCCTCGGGGAACGAATACAATAGAGAATCTCGTCCGAATGAGATTCCAAACTTGCATTGCGTCATGAATGAGAAGCTGACATCTTCACTCATTTAATCTTAGGTGCCCCGCCTTTAACTAGAGACTAACTTGTTGACGAAGGCAGAAAAAAGGTTCAGCGTTTTTGGAAGGATTCGATCGTGATGGGGTCGATCGAAGTCGGGAACCTTATTCTGATCAGGTCTGACTCCACTTTGACGGAGGTGGGGAACCCCATGTCCTGAACCATCTTGATCATCCTTGTGTTGTCTTGGCTGATAATCGTCTCGAACACCGAAATTCCATCCTCATTGGCCGCTCGGGCGATCTTTTCGAGCAGCATCGTGCCAAGGCCCTTGCTCTGGTAGGCATCGAGGATTACCAGGCCAATTTCGGCCGTGTCTTTGCCCGACCTGTAGTAGGCTGCGTGGCCAATCAGGCTACCTTCCCGAATTGCAATTAGGACAAAGTTAGTCGTGCTAGGCAAGAGTTGTCGTAGTAACACTTGCCATTCTGCAGCCGAATCGAAGAATCGAAACGAGATACTCTCATTTGAGAGGCTCTTCAGGAACTCGTCAATCATTCTACTGTCTTCTGGTAGGGCCTGCCTAGCGTATGCCACCAAACCGTCTCTGAGAACAATGTCTGAGCTGAATCGTTTGCTCGCCGTTTCGGTCCCGACCACTCACACCCAGCTCCTTTGTCCATATTCCGCGTTGCCTGCTTTAAAACACTCAAGACGCTTCTCAGGATTGGTAATCAGGGTTCGACCCCTAGTTTCGGTTCGAATAGCGGCATCTTTCGCAATTTGATCCGCTTTCTTCTTGCCTCAGATATTCACAGCTCAAAAGCGGTCTGGAAGAAGGTTCTGAATCTTTGCAGGATCAAGCAGCTTGGATATTGTCGTGTTGTCGACCTTTGCCTAGTGTTGAATGCTGGTCTTCAAACCTTCTTTCTAACTTTTTCTTCCCCGATTTTACGAGGATTCAATAAGAAGAAATGATTAGGCCGATCCCAGAAACAAACTACCAGAGATTGCAAAGCGATATTTTATGAACAGGATCGGATAAAATGGAGTGTTGCCCATTGATGTAACGACATTAAGCTAATGAAACTGATTACCAAACCAATTAAACTGACAATTATTCTTAGAGCCTCAACTTTGCGTATCATTTTGGAGGACAACCTTCGCATAACGTTTTTGAATATAGGCTAAACCATTTTTTATTCCTCTTGGACGGCTTGAAAGAGATCCAGTGAGCAGCTCAGTTTAGACATCTGGTTAATCGAAAGCGGCACTTTGCATCACTTATGCATAAAGGATCAAAATAACAACGCCGCGAGTTAGATGATCGAAGAAAGCATCCAAACCTTGTCATGTGATCATCTAACAAAGATCTATGGCAATTCCAAGAGGAAGGCGCTTGATTCGGTGACCTTCTCAATTCCCTCATCGGGAATATTCGTGCTCATTGGAAGAAACGGCTCGGGGAAGACAACGCTTGCAAGAATACTTGCAGTAGAGCTCGAACCCACGTCAGGAAAAGCGACGATAAGCGGGATCGACGTTGTGAAGGAGCCACTCAAGCTCAGGGAGAAGATTGCGATAGTCCCGCAGGAAGCTCGGGCTGTTCCATGGATGACGCCCATGCAGACGATTTCGTCATATCTTCTCTGGAGAGGGTATGGCTACGGAGAGGCAAAACGCAAGGCATACGAAGCTCTTGAGAGGCTCGAACTGGGAGGATCTGCTAACGCGCTTACGAGAACTCTCTCCGGCGGAAATAGAAGGAAGGTACTCGTCGCGACAGTTTTAGCTTCTGAAGCTGAGATAATTTTCCTTGATGAGCCAACCACGGGATTAGATCCAATCTCCAGAAAGGAATTTTGGGATCTCTTAAAGAAAATAGCAAGAGAGCGCTTTACCTTTCTCACAACGCATTACCTGGAAGAAGCTGAAGCACTTGCTGATGAAATCGGCGTCCTCGATCATGGCAGACTCGTTCGCATGGGCTCCTTAGATCAGTTAAGGCAGAGCGTGAGCTATAACTACAGCATGAAGATCCCGCTCTATCCAAAGCCGCCGCTTCCGAAACTTGCGAAAGGTGAAATAATGGAGGGAAGGGAAGGCTACAGAATCCTCACAGTCGAGGACGAAGCATTTAGCATCGCAAGAGATCTTTCTAAAGGCGGCTACAGATTCACTGTAAATCCCGTTTCGCTTGATGACATATTCTTTTACCTTGTTAATCGGGAGGGAGAGAAAACCAATGGAAATGAAAGAGGAGCAAGAGAAACAACAACCAGAGAGGAGCGAGAGTAACCGCATCTTTCCTCAGAAGAGGAGTAGGCTCAGCCAGATTCTAGCTGCGATACTCGTCAATGCTTTATACGAAATGAGGAATTACCCCATAGTTCTAATTAACACTGTCCTATCTCCGCTCTCATTCCTTGCTTTGATCTTTTTTGTGAGTCGGGGGACTCTCATCAAGGAGGCGATAGAAGGTGGATTCATCATGAGCATGTTCGGCGCGGGAACATCGCTTCAGTCAGATCTGTCTCACCTGAAGAACGATTTCAAGCTACAAGACATGGTGGTTAGTTCTCCTACTTCCTGGCAGATTTACCTCATGGGGATGGCAATCTCCGAGCTTGTGTATTCCCTGCCTGCGCTCATTGTTCTTGGCATACTTGAAGCCTATTATGTGCAGATGAGCGCATTCGCACTTTTGGGTTTTATCGCAGTTTTGCTCATGATGTTCCTCACATCGATAGATATAGGATACACATTTGCAACATTTTCTAGCGACATTGTCCAGAGCTTTGCGTTTTCTAGACTCATCTCAACTCTATTCTCAACCATTCCTCCTGTCTACTATCCCATAACATACATCCCCAATCCCTACAGGTATCTCGCATATCTTTCGCCCACAACTTATTCGGCCCAACTCGCTCAGAATTTAGGCGGATCCATATCACTCCCATTTGAATCGATTGCAATTGATTGGATTATCTTGATTGCAGTAACAGCGACCCTCTTCCTGATTGCGAGCAGGAAGGCTAGGTGGAGAGAAATCTGATATCCATGGTTCTTACAAAATGCTCGATCACGCGAGCTCATCGCCTCTTAAGAAAAATGGCCTTGCAATCCCAACGATGAAAATCAAAGTGCAGATTACGACCAATCCAACTCTGCAACCTTTAGGAAGGCAGGGGAATTTACTTCATTTCCTAAAAGGTGCGCCGATGACCTTGTGTCAATTGTTGCGGTGATTTTTCTGGATGTTCATTTCATCTTGCGCGGTTTGTGCACGAACCCATCAAGAATCAGTCGAATGTCCTTTTTTTCCTTTCTCGACTGCTTTGAGAGCTCCGCTTTTCTTGCTGTGGACATCTTATTCCAATATCTCGCGATCTCATCTTCTACATCGAACACATAGAATTCACCCTGTTTGAATGGGGATTCGAAGCCCTTGTCTACTATCGGTGCCATTCCATCATCCGGTACTCTGATCGAAGCCATTTTCGATCCCAACAAATTGCCCCGAGGGATTAAAGTTGTCGGTTGATAACACTCTTTGAGCCAATCGATTTATTCTACGTTGTAGCTTTGCATCCGTGCGGAAATTCAGCCATGAACTCTGCGCGTTGGGTTCGAACGTCTATCGCATACATCATATCATGCTTCGCACAATACAAATAGAATGGCATTGTATCATTCACCTTTGACAGATCTGGACAATACAGCACGTGATCACCGCATAAGAATCCTCTCTTCTTAGTATATATCGCAGGCATAGTTCTTGTCAATGACATTCAACGGATACCCGTTTATTCCATAAGTTAATCGCCTATAGATGTCTATTGTTTGCCCCCTGTTCTTCCGTGCTTCTATCTCATCTCAAAAGTCGAGGCTCGCACTGAGATGAGAGCACACCTCACAATGGTCGTCCAGAGCCATCTTTCGGAACAAACCTATAGCGACAGCTGTCAACTTATCTCCTACAATAGAACCTGAATTGCAGCTGGGATGGTCTCCGCTCCTCCAAGGGTTTGAAGACATCGCCACAATACTTGGCGGTTCCTTCTCATTCGCTAAAAAGTGTCCAGTTGACCTTGCCTAGTAGAGGATACACTTTCATTAGGAATATGGAGCTTTGAGCCCTAATCTTGGGAAATTAGGTCGGGGTCTTGATCTGATCGAGAAAATTGATTTCATCCTTCAAAGCGAGTATCCGCTTCGAAAAGGGATTGGTTGTTACTGAGAATGTCATCGCGCAGATCATGATTGAATCTTCCGTGTAGTTTTTGCGTAGAAATGAATAGGCGTTTCCAGTCCCAGAATCAAGAACATTATGAAAAACGCCGAATTGTTAATCCTCCGAGCCATGTTGAAAATCAAGTTCAAACGTGGAGATTAGTAGCTAGTCCTCAATTGGGAACAATTCTCGCATTTAGAAGAGGCACTTGTTCATTGCGCCCGTTCTAATAATGTAAGAATGATTCATATGCAAAAAAAAAAAATGACTAACACTTTGTGACCTCTCTAGGTGAGTTACTCTTTAAAGGGAAAAACAAAGAACGTGCCTATTGCATCCACCGTGGCAATTAACATCCCATCAATCAGAAGGATCAACCCCGAAGCTAGAACGCTAGTATTGATTGGCGCGCTCACAAACTTCGGCTTCGCCTTCTATTTTGTTGCACTATCTGTCTATCTCTCAGTAGCTGGATTCACTCCAACTATAATTGGTCTAGTCCTTGCGATAGAGTCGGTCGTTGGTTTTGCTTTTGCAATACCTATGGCAATGCTTTCGGATATTCACGGAAGGAAGCCATTCTTCATAATTGGAGTTCTCATTGCGTCGATTTCAGGTGGGATCCTTTACTTTACTCTGAACCTTGCTTTAATCGTCTTAGCATCGGTACTTTCAGGATTTGCAAATTCTCTCTTGAATGCCCCCGCTCAAGCACTGCTTGCAGAGAAGGCCACAAATTATACCGAAAGAAATGACATCTTCACCCTATCATCATTCTACGGAGGTGTTGCCATGGCATTGGGCTCTCTTGTATCCGGGGTTCTTCCAGCAGCTTTTCAGACCTACTTTGCGTTTAACGCCGTAAATTCATTCCACCCGCTCTTTGCGCTCAGCGCGTTTCTCGGAATTATTGGCATCCTGGTGATTCAGGTCAAAGTGCATGAAATCAAAGTTTCAAAATCAGGCGAACTTCGCAGAGGCAATTTCATGAAAATTCCTCGCAATTCAATGCCTGTGGTGATGAAATTCTCCATCCTTGGGCTAATTGGGCTTGGCGCTGGTCTCATACTTCCACTTTTTCCACTGTGGTTTCATCTTCGCTTCAATCTAGACATTTCTGTAATCGGACCGCTTTTCAGCGCAATGTTGTTTGTTACGGCATTTGCCTCACTGTTTACCCCAGCATTGGCGCGGAGGAGAGGAAGCGTCCCGACAATTGTACTTACTCAGATATCTTCAGTTCCCCTTTTAGTTTTCATTCCCTTTGCGGGAAACTATGCCCTTGCTGGAATGGCCATGGTAGCAAGGAACATGTTGATGAATGTCTCTGGACCAATCCAGACATCTTACCAGATGGGTGTCATATCTCCTGATGAAAGAGCAACAGCATCCAGTATAATTCACACGTTCGACGCCGTTCCGAGAGCCTTTGCACCAGCAATTGGCGGGTATTTGTTTTCGCTAGGCTTTTTGAGTTTCCCCTTCTTCATTACAGCTGTGCTCTATACAACTTCGATCATGCTCTTCTATGTAATGTTCAGAAACCTAAAACCTCTTGATTTCCAATCAGAAACTATTCGGTAGTAGGCTCTATTTGTAAGACTTTGTCTGATTACAGCTCTATCTTCGTGGAAACTGCGGCAGGAGTCTGAATTCAGGAAATGCGTAAAGGTAGGCGCAAACCGAGTGATCTTTTTGAAATGGGAAGAGACAAGACAGCGCCTTCAAATATCCGAGCACTGGGCCATCGACTCCCCTAATCCCATTTTTTTCAATGAGCGTTTGAGTATAGGATCTATCAAGCAGAGGAGCAATCAACACACTAATCAAAGTCTAGTTCTTCGATTAGCCCGTGTCTTAGCATCCACTTGTGTAAGTTGAAGCCTAGCAAAAGCAGCTTTTTGTCAAGCGTTTGACCGAGCGTCGAGAATAGGAATACAAACAAGGAAGCTACGAGCATGTTAAACGGAAGCAGCCAAACTAAATCCTCTCGCAAGATGAGAATCACAGCGCTAAACAAAACCATGACACTGGATGAGAACAAGAAACGAAGGATGTATCGTGGACCTGAGCCTATGCTTGTTTCCCTGCTTTTTAGAGCCGTGCCGTTCAAGAGAAAATTACACGGCCATGATCATGTTTCTCAGGTACTTAAATCCCGGATACAATTCTCATTCTTGAGAATGATTGCGTGGTCATCTAAGTACAAAGCTTGAGAGACTTTCACGGATACATTCCTGACCTAAACTAATCGAAAAGGTCTGAAGCGTTGTTCACAAACCCTCCCTTCCTGAGAGCGCGTTATATGAAGAATAATCGAATCCAGCGAAAGTCGCCAGTATTCCTTGCTTTGTCTGGGCTAGAAGCAAACCAGGAACCCGAGCTGCTCCTCTTTCAGTGCGCAGTTGTCTGCTGCAATATTTGCTAAGATTTTTTCAAGCTCCCCAAAATCTTCTTGACTCGAGTCAAGGCAACCAATTCCGGCGATTCTGCAAGAGCAATTGGTAGAACGCGACGTCCTGCCATTCGTTGAATTTAAAACCGACTCGCTGGAGAAATCCAACAGGTTCGAATTCAATTTTCTTGTGCAGTTGACCGCTTGCATCGTTGCTGTCAGCAATGATCGACATAACGGAATGGTACCCAAGAGTTTCTGCGCGGATTAGGATTTCATTCATCAGACACGCCCCCGCGCTGAACCATTCCTCAAGACACCACACTCGCATCCAGTTATCGTGGCATAACTACAAGAGAGCAATCTTCCCATATCCCAAAAATTCAGAGCATCATGATGGAATGTATGCAGGAGATCAGAAGACAGAACAATTGGATTGGTATTTTAGACTCTTGGACTGGCACGATTCTCCAACGCAGATTAAGGTGAAATCGTCTGGCTTGAAGACCTGCCTCAACTCTCAATATTCCAACAGTATAAAGGGAAAAGAAATAATTACCAGAAATGCAGAAAGTAAGACGGGCTTGAATCTCATACATCCTGGTTGACGCCACTTTCTATTGATTCTTGTCCTTGCCGCAAACAATATGATTTTATCAACTGAATCTTCACTTTGCAGCATGGCGAGTGAAATGGGCACGAGTTCAGTGGCACATCGAACTCTCGGCCTGCTTTCTCTCTACCAGCTCCTCTCAAACAACAGATCAAGTCTCTTCACAGTGTATTTTGTCCTGTTTGTCGTAAAAAAAGACGGAGTGTCAATAGCCGAGGGTTTAACTGCCTTTTCCGCAGCTTATGTTTCAGCTAGTCTGATCAGCCCCCTCGCAGGTCGGCTATCCGATAAATTAGGTCGTCGCCGCCTATTTCTCTTGTTCGCTGAAGCAGCTTCTCTCCCGTTCTTTGTCCTGATACCAATTGTGAACGGCTTTATTTTGGTGAGCCTGTTTTTTCTTGTAGCCGAGACCCTTCTCTCCTTTGGATCGACAGCATTGCAAGCTTTTGTTGCCGACATTACTTCAGTACAAGAGCGAGGGAGAAGTTACGGGTTTCTGAGTGCCGCGGGTTCGGCCGGCTCTGTAGTTGGATTACTAGCGGCCGGGATCGTCTCATTTTATTTTGGCCTTGGTGCAATCTTCTACATGGTTGGTTTTCTCATGGCGGGAACAATTCTTCTTGTGCTCTTCGCGATCCCGGAGAAAAAGCTAGCAATGACTGGCGGGAGAAAGCCGCTCAAGGAGATGAAAGGTCTTGCCGTGTTTTCATTTTCCACTTCGATTCGGACTCTCGGAACAGGCGCGATCACGGCGTTTTTCGGAACCTATGCCTATATACTGGGTGCGAATTCATTCGAGATAAGCCTTGTGGCAATTGCAGGCTTGCTTACTACTGCCTTGCTTGGAACTCAATTAGGACGTAAAGTCGACAAACTCGGCGAAATCCCAAGCTACATCTATGGCACGACTATTGTAATCTTCTCCATCGTAGTATACTCCATAGCAAGTACTTGGTCCGAGCTCATCCCTGCGAGGATAATATACGCTACTGGTTTTGCATTGCTTAGCCCGGCTATGCTGAGCTGGGTCACGAAGATTGCTCCAGAAAACAGAAAGGCAGAGTATCTTGGTTTCTTTGCAATGATAAATTCGACCCTTTGGAGCTTTGGCGCCATTCCTGGCGGAATCGTCGAGGCTGCGTATGGCAGTATCGGGCTTTTCCTATTCTCCATCGGGGCGACTCTAGTATCGCTCGCTGCAGTTTACTTGATCTATTCTAGATCTTGGAGGCCTGGAGCGCTTCGAAAAGTTGACATTAGAGCTATCAAAGAGCGAGAAGATAGCTATAGCCTATCTACTTGATTTATTTTCGAAGGATTCCAGTGCACAGCAGGTCTCACACCATATTTTCACAATCACGTTGTTCGCGCGGTTGCTCTTCTAAGAGAACAATATCAGTAGTTGGCGTAAGCAGTCGCCTTACGAAGGTGTGAAAGTAATATCTTTGGTTACATTTACACCTTCGAGCGCGATTGTACCCGACGAAGGAGTGGCAGTGTATCCTTGAGATGGATTGACCGTGAAGAGATAGTTTGAGTAGTTTGTAAGATGGAAGACTATCTGATTAGTCGTAGAATCTACCGTCGTGATGTTCATTGAAACTGACCAGAGAGAGCCTAAAGGCAGGCCCGTTTCAACGAAGGTGATTGTATAGAGAACAAGATAAAAGTTGATCACGATATCTACAGGCCTTCCCCGAATACTAACCTGACCAGAAGCGGGGGAGATTGAGAAATCTGCCGCGACAGTCATGTTGTTGGAAATTGAAAGGCTGTTTTTCCCGTCGACACTATTGAGACTCCAGTTGTACGTGCCGTTCCGTTCTAGAAAAAGTATGGGATCAGCTGACTCTTGCATCTCCCCGTTGATCGAGATTCCAAAAGGAACGTAGTACACATCTCCTGTTGAGCTAAAATTCACTATGTATTCAAGCTGCCCTATTTGCACAGACGTGCTAGGTTGAGTCAGAAAAATGTTTCTTGAAGTTATGATCAAGCCCTGAGGAAAGATCAGGCTCGCGTTTCCCGAGGTGCTCGGGTTAAAAGTCACGAAGTAGTAATTCCCCGCATTGACATTCGCATGCAATGCGTTAGTAAAAGAGCCACTTTCGCTTGTGTAAATTGCAGAGATATTGTTTCCGCTCTTGAGGAAACCCGCAAACTGTTCTTTCGTCATTAGATAAGAAACTGTGGGCGTTCCGAATGAGAAATAGGCTTGTATTTTCGAAGAATTCTGAGGTACGTGAAGTTCGAGTGCAACGTATTGACCGGGCGACAGAGTGTAATTTGCGCCCACCGAGATCAGATTTGCGACTGACACAGGGCTTGAAGAAACTGCCGATTTGGTAAGAGGTGTATAAGACACTGTGCTTGGGTTGCTTCCAAAGTTGAAGAACGTGAGGTCATACTGACCCGCAGGAAGAACCACATCAACAGTTCCAGAATTGAGATTTCCACTTGCGAACTCAAAATTTGAAAGACTAGAGCTTTGGGAGTAGGACTGGAACTGGGCAACGGTAACAACGAAAGCCTCGACTGGCTCAGTTGCACTAAATGAATCGCTCACATTTGAAGCCTGATTAAGCGTGAAAGGCAGAGCTACAGATGTTCCAGATTCTACGACCACTGAGCCAGGCAGAGACTGCATTGTGAGATACTGGGAAAGCAATAGCGGAGTTGCCAAAAGTAACGCGAGAACAGCCGCAAAGAGAAAAGCGCGTCGAAGCAAGTCATCACGATCCGGACAAGATTGACGCAGGGGACGATATCTTCCTGTTCTTGAGATACCCAGCGTTGAGGAAAGAAGATATCAGCTCGCTTATCGTGAGTGCGAATAATGAAATTACTGCGAGCCAAAACAGGAAATCAATCACTAAGAAAAACGGATTGACACTCACGCAACCCATGAAAGCGTTCATGCTATTGCACGTGCCTACATTCTCTGCTGCGAAGGCGAAGTATGGATTCAGCGGAACCCATCCTGTAATCTGCAGAGGATACATTCCGTTTGAATGCAAGCCAACCTGAGGAAGGAGAAGAGCAGCTGCGATGGTCGATCCTGCAAGATTCCTTGATATCTTGTTAGGCATAGAATCTTCTTTCTTCCAGATTGGCATGGCATAGATCCCAAGCCCAACAATGGGTAGCCAATAAATGTAGTCTATGAAAATGCCGAAGGGACTGAGCGAGAAAATGCCGCTACCGCTGGTGCAGACAGTCCCATTGGTATAGCCCGACGGTGAGGTCGCGTTTGGGATTTGCGCATTTTGACAATTTTCGTTTGCGTAGGAATTGCTCACCGGCCAAGGTAAGCCTGAGCCCTGAGTTGCAAAGTACGATGCAAAAAACAGAATCGCAGACAGTGAAACAATCACCGTGGCGAAAACTAGACCTTTCTTTCTCTCCAATCCTGCAGACTTCACAAGAACGAAAAACACAGCGAATAGAAACACGAATGCAGGTGCAAGGAAACCTGAGAATCCCATAGGATCATCGAAAACGATTAGGATTGCAATGTAGATTGCAACCCCAATAATCGTAAGCTTAAGCGGCCTTGTCGAAGGTTTCGCTTTTTTCACTTCTATATCTCCCCCCTTAAGTGATCTGCCGCTTTCTTATCTAATCCAAATTCGCCTAGCGAGGAAGAGAGGTGCGAAAGCAATTGCCACCCAGAAAAGATAATCTAGCAAAATCATAGATATGTCGTAGGAGAAGCCACACCCATTGTAAGGATTCGCGGCCCAGCAAATTGAGATTGGTTTACTATAAATCAAAGGAAAGCCCGAGGACGAGCCCGCAGGTGTCCGGGTACCAAGAGCTACAACACCTAGCAGAACAAGTCCTGCAATGAGCGCGATTATCAAATCGCGAACCAAATAGCTGGCCTTTCGCTTTGGATTCACACTTGAAGTGTTAGGAACGTTCTGATATTAGAATTATCCGAACATCTATTCTGGATGATTCACATTCTTTACTTTTTGCTGTCCTTGTCGGATAACTCATAAGCTAGCGGCATTATTTCGATTTCTGTAATCCAAACGTTCCCTACCATGCGTCAACCCTTTAAGTCTGATTAGAAGTAATTGATCTGGGCTTGAACCAAGAACATAGGCGTCTTGCAGCCATAGTCTTCACCGACATGGTAGGCTACACAACGCTGGCCCAAAGCAACGAGTCGCTAGCACTTCAACTTCTTGAAAGACACAACGCACTGCTGAGGTCAGAGCTAGGGCAGCATAGGGGCCACGAGGTGAAGACGATCGGAGATGCTTTTTTGCTTGAGTTTGACTCCGCGCTTGAAGCTGTCCTATGCGCAACGAAGATTCAGAAAGCCTTCAGGGAGCAAAATATCTCTGCCAAGCAGGGAGAGAAAATGCTTCTTCGAATAGGAATACACGTGGGGGACGTGATTCACCGAGGCGGCGACGTCTTTGGTGACGCAGTGAACATTGCCTCAAGGATAGTCAATTTCGCAGATGAGGGAGGGATTTGCATGTCCGAGCAGGTCTATGCACAGGTCAGGAACAAGCTAGAGTTTCCGCTGATCGAGATCCCAGAGCAGCCACTGAAGCATGTTGAGCAACCAATGAACCTCTTTCAAGTCGTCCTTCCATGGGAAGAAAACATACCAGGTAAGCTAGTCAGTAAAGGAATGCGCATTGCGGTCCTTCCTTTTGCAAACATCAGCCCTGACCCCAGTGACAGCTACTTCGCCGATGGGCTTACCGAGGAGCTGATCTCGGCTCTTTCCGAGGTCCAGGGACTCAGGGTCATAGCGAGGACTTCCATCAACAGGTACAGAGAAAGCAAAAAGAGTATCCAGCAGATTGGGAATGAACTCCAGGTTGCCTACGCCTTGGAGGGAAGTGTGAGGAAGGCCGGCAACAAGATCAGGGTATTTGCGCAGCTCATCGAAGTTATGAGTCAGGAGCATGTATGGTCAAACCGATACGACAGGGATCTGGAAGATGTCTTCTTGATTCAAAGCAACATCGCAAAGCAGGTGGTTGATTCGCTGAAGCTCACGTTGCTCAAAGTCGAAAGATTACGCATCGAAAAGAAGGATACAGAGAACCTAGCCGCATACGTTGCATATCTCAAAGGCAGGACTCTTCTACATGATAGAACTGAAAAGGCGATCAAAGCGGCGAAGGAGCAGTTCGGGCTAGCCATTCGCGAGGATCCGACATATGCAAGAGCATACGCGGGCCTCGCCGACATTAACATGCTTTTGGGCGACTATCTCTTTGCGCCAGTTCCATCGTCGCTAGAAGAAGCAAAACAGCACATCGAGAAAGCACTTGAGCTAGACCCAGACCTACCAGAGGCTAGGGTATCACTCGCGTATTTTCTCCAGTTCGACTACAAATTCGTCGAGGCTGAGATTGAGTTCAAGCGAGCGATTGCGCTAAATCCAAGCTATGCGACTGCACACCACTGGTACTCAGCATGCCTACAAAACTTGGGACATCCAGAGCAGGCATTCAAGGAAGTGCTTCTGGCAGAGGAACTTGATCCACTGTCCTCATCGATAACTCTCTCCGTGATCTACAGATGCATCGATGCTGGAAGGTACGATGAGACTCTGAAACGGGTCAAGAAGCTGCAGGAGATTGATGCAACTAGCCCGATGATCGATGAAGCGCTGATGGCATACCACTTTGCTAGGCAGGAGTGGGAGAATGCCTCGGCCTATTTGGGAAAGATGATTGATGCTGACCGCCTTGATCCGTACCTTGATGCAGATCTCGCATACATCCATGCTGCGAAGGGAAGACGGGATGAAGCACTGAAACTGGTGGAGAAGTTGAAATCTGTTCCGGATAGCGCGCGCACCAAGGGAACCCTGATCGGATTTGCCTACGTAGGTCTTGACGATCTTGACGAGTGCTTTCGTTGGCTAGAATACGCGTTTGAAAATCGCGAGCTCTTCTTCGGATGGTTCAGAAACTATCAGCTTCTCAAGAAGGTAAGAGAAGACAAGAGGTTCTCAAGTCTCTTGGAGAGAGCGGGGCTCCCCACTTCCACCTCTGGCTAATTCGAGGTGAAACTAATCCTTCTTCTGCGTTGCTAGTGCTACCGCGACAAGCATCGTAGCGCCGCCTGCAATTGTGTAAACTGTCAAGGCTTCTCTCAGGAGCAGTACTCCGCCGATCACACTGACTATTGGTATGAGATACAGCTGGATCGAAAGCCTAGAAACAGTTCCCCTGCTCACAAGAGTGTAGAACATGAAGTACCCAAACACTGTGCTCAGGATGGCAAGATAAACTACGGAAAGCCAACCAACTAATGAAAGCGAACCAACCTGGGTAACAAAGCCTGAAGAAAGCAGAGGCAATATCATCACAGTCCCAATCAGCCCGGCCCACGTAGCAATTGGAAGCGGACCGTACTTTCCAACAAGAGGCTTGGCTAGAACGGTGAAAAAAGCATATGAAATGGCCGTGATGATGACCTCGATTGGCCCGAGGATCGAACCCGCATTAAGATCGGGGATTGAAAGTATTAATGCCCCGACAACTGCCAACAAAAGTGCAAAGACCACCCTCATCCCGATCTTCTCCTTCAGTGTATAGGCTGAGAGGAGAACGATGAAAACAGGCCCTAGAGAAACAAGAAGTCCTGCCAATCCCGAGGACACTGTTGTTTCCCCGTAGTTGAGCGAGAGGTGGTAGGCTGCCACGTTTGCAAACGAAATGACAAGGAGTCTAGGCAGATCCTGCCTTTGAAACCTGATCTTGGGTTTTAGAGCAATTGGCGAGAGTGCCAAGAACCCCGCGCTTGCGATTAACCACCGAAGCAAAGTCAAGTTGACTGGAGAGAGCTCAAAATCGGCTCGACGGATCGCAACAAATGCAAGGCCCCAAATTACACTGAGGACAAGAAGGATGGAATAATTGCGTGCCTGCTGTCTGCTGGCTCGAGCCTTTCCCTCTTCCGAGCTCGATTTAGGTTTTGCCGTTTGCGCTACTCTCCGATATTTTTGCTAGAAGGGATACGCCCTCTCCTTCAAGCAATCGCTTCTTTCTCTCCACACCATACCTATACCCGCCAAGCTCTCCGTTTTTCCTGACAACCCTATGGCATGGAATCACAAGTGCAGTGGGATTTGAGGCACACGCGTTTGCGACTGCTCTTGAACCATCTGGACAACCAACTCTCCTTGCGATTTCGCTGTACGACCTGACCGAGCCGTAGGGGATCTTCTGAAGCTCTTTGAGAACCTTTAGTTGAAACGCTGTCACCCGAATATTAATCGGAAGGTTAGACTGCCCCAGATCTTTTCCTTGATCCAGATATTCGAGGATCGTATTTACCCAGCGGGCAAGATCCGTATTATTATCCTCTATGAGATGCGCCTTTGGATACTCCTCGCGAAGGTAAGCTAAAAGCTTGTCGTCCGAGTCGGCTAAGCTCACAGCGCAGATTCCCTGCGCAGTTCCGCCAACGAGCAGTCTTCCGAGATAGCAGTCGGAAAAAACATAACTTATCGTCAATCCTTTGCCTCCACTCTTGTAACTGGAAGGATTCATCCCTAGTTTCAATTGCGGATGGGAGTAAAGCCAGCTCGAAGTGTTGTATCCAGCTTTATAGGTTGATTTTGTAACCGCTTCCCCGTTTCTAAGAGATAATTTGAGGCGACGCAGTCTCGCCGATTCCTGATACTCTCTTGGAGTGACTCCCACTACTCTCTTGAAGACCTTCTGCAAATGAAAAGGGCTCATCCCTGTCGTCTCTCTCAGATGTTTCAGAGTGATCTTCGTCTCGAGGTTTTCGTCGATGTATCTGCAGATTTTTTCGATGAGCCGAATCTGTGAGGGAGATGAACTCGCATCGTCTGGCCTGCACCGAAGGCACGCTCTAAACCCAGCTCTCATTGCAATTCCGGTATTCGAAAAGAAGACTACCTGCTTTCGCTCTGGCCTGCGTGATGAGCATGTCGGACGGCAATAGATTTTCGTAGAGTTGACTCCGTAGACAAACGCGGAATAATAGCTCGGATCTCTTGTCTCAATGGCATGCCAGAATTCCTCCTCGGGACCCTTGAGGCCTGTGGGGACCGAATTTGCTCCATTCTCCGAGAGAGTAGTCGTATCAGTAAGAGCATGATGCAATTTCAAGTCACTCTGGTTGCAAAGTCTTCAGTAATAATGCGTTGTCTCTGAATCTTGCGCTCAATCTTAGACTTTCGTGGATCCCAATTGATTCGCCCTCGGGGCAAGTATCAGAGTCACAAATCGACATACCTAGTTCAAGTTAACCCAGCATTAGAGAGATTCTTTCTTTCTAAGGGAGAGCATTGTATGTAGGAGCGTTAAATTGGAAAAGGCTTTTCATGAAGTCGGCTGTTTTTCTAAAGCCTAGCTTTTCTTCAGAGCGGCGACTAGGTCAGTGAGTACTTTCTTTGCGTCCCCGAATACCATCATTGTGTTTGGAAGGTAGAATAATTCGTTCTCCACTCCGGAAAAGCCTGGCGCCATTGATCGCTTTATGAAAACCACAGTCCTTGCCTTGTCAACATCAAGTATTGGCATACCGAAAAGAGGCGAATCGGGCCTAGTCCTGGCTGCCGGGTTTGTCACGTCGTTGGCTCCAACAACTATGGCAAGATCGGTCTCAGGGAAAAGCGAATTCACTTTCTCCATCTCCCAGAGCTGTTCGTATGGGACTTGCGCTTCGGCGAGCAACACATTCATGTGCCCAGGCATTCGTCCCGCAACAGGATGTATCGCGTACTTCACATCCAGCCCGCGCGACTGGGCAATATCTGCAACTTCCTTAACCACATGCTGCGCTTGTGAAACTGCCATTCCATATCCGGGGACTATGATCAATGACTTTGAATTGTTTAGGACGGTCGCAACATCATCAACGGTGAAACTCTGAACTGTGCGCCCCTCCACCACCTGTTCTGTACTCTTTGAAGCAGAACCGACCGCCCCGAACAGCACGTTCACGAAAGAGCGGTTCATCGCCTGGCTCATGATAAGAGCGAGTACGAAACCCGAAGAGCCATCGAGGGAACCTGCGACAATCAGAAGCTTGTTGTCAAGCACAAACCCGAGGGCGGCCGCAGAGATTCCTGCATAAGAGTTCAAAATCGCGATCACCGTTGGCATATCTGCCCCGCCAATTCCCATGACAAGGAGGAATCCAAAAGCCAGGGCAAACAACGCCATGATAGGAAGGACGAATTCCTGAGTGGGATTGAGGATGAGATAGACTGCGAGTGCAACCGCCGTGCCAAGAGTGCAAACACTAACAACAATTCTCCCCCGATAGACCAGCGGCTTGCCGGAGATCAATCCTTGAAGTTTTGCAAAAGCAATACAACTTCCTGTGAATGTCAGAAAGCCAAGGATCATCTCCGCGGAGAGAACCGATAGGGAGAACGTGTCCACGTTTGGAGTATACTGGTAGAATTCGGCTGCCCCAACCAGTGCAACCGCAAGGGAGCCGAACGCGTGAGACATTGCGGTTCTCTGTGGAACCGCTGTCATCGGAAGCTTCAGAGCAATCGGCATTCCTATGATCGCGCCTATCACGGCTGCGCCAACCAAAAGATCAGTTCTCTGGATCGAGTAAGCGAGCAGTGTCGCAGTGATTGCGACAATCACGCCTCCTGTCGCGGCCCAGTTACCGCGCCGCGATGTCTTGACCTCACTCATCCATCTGAGCGCGAGGATGAAAAGGATGACACCGACTACGTAGAGGTACTGAACTAGAAGGCCGATCATTTCGTTTCCTTCCGACGCCTAAACATTCTTAGTATTCTTTCTGTGATTAGAAAGCCTGAGACAATGTTCGTTGAGGCAAGAGCTATCGCGATGGTTGCAAGAATCATGATGAAATCACTGCTCGTCTCAGACATGACGATCAGCCCCGCAACTATTGAGATCGAAGAGATTGCATTTGTAAGAGCCATGAGCGGAGTGTGCAGTAGACGCGAAACATGCCTGATCAACTCAGTCCCGAGAAATGTGGCCATAAGAAAGATGAGCAAATTCACTACGAGGTCGTTTTGATTTACTGCTAGCATTACTGGGTCACTCCCAAAGCCTTCTTTGTAGGCTCGTGTAGAACCTCACCGTTTCTGGTCACAAGGGGTCCGCGGATTAGGTCGTCCTTTGTGTCAATGTTCAAAGTTCCATCTTTGATCATCGCGAGGAGAAACGAAGTCACATTCCTAGAATACAGCGCGCTTGCCTGCGGGGCCATCGTCGAAGGCAAATTCAACGGGCCGAGGATCGTCACGCCATACTTTACCACGGACTTGTTGGGCTCAGTGAGGGCACAGTTGCCTCCTTGCTCAGCTGCAAGATCCACTATGACAGATCCAGGCCGCATCCCGTTCACAGCATCCTCTGAAATTAGAATTGGGGCACGTTGACCGGGAACTAGAGCCGTGGTAATGACCACGTCGGAGGCCCACGCGTGTTCCGCCAAAAGCTGCTGCTGCTTTTTGTAAAAATCCTCCGACTGGGCCTTTGCATACCCTCCAGCTGTTTGAGCATCTTTTGCCTCAACTGGAAGTTCGACGAACTTTGCGCCGAGACTCGCGACCTGCTCTTTTGCAACCGGTCTAACGTCATAGGCCTCTACTACTGCACCTAGCCGTCTTGCCACAGCTATTGCTTGGAGTCCTGCAACTCCAGCGCCTACGACGAAGACCTTCGCGGGCGGAATCGTTCCTGCGGCTGTCATGAGCATCGGAAAGAACTTTGGAAGGGAATCAGCTGCAAGAAGAACAGCCTTGTAGCCAGAGGTCGTCGCCTGCGAGGAGAGTGCATCCATCGATTGAGCCCTGCTGATTCGCGGCATGAGCTCCATCGCGAATGCGGTGACCTTGCGAGAAGCCAGTTTCTTCACTGCTTCGAGGTTTGAAAGCGGATAGAGAAAGGAAACAAGAATAGATCCTTCTTTGAAAAATGCGGCTTCAGCAGAATTCGGCGGCTGAACCTTGAGAATAATATCAGCCAGCTCATAGAGTGCTGAGGCATTTGGTGAAATCAATACTCCCTTCTCAGAATAAGCAGAATCTGGAAATCCTGCGGCCTCACCCGCACATTGCTCCAGCGCAACGGAAAGTCCCTTGAGCTTTGAAACAGCGTCAGGAACTAAAGAGACGCGCTTTTCTCCGATCACTGTTTCTTTCGGAACGCCGACGATTATTGGCCCAGAAGCCACCGACAAGACATAGGGGGGAAGGAAAGTATGGGTTTAATGTTTGCCCTTGGGTTATGTGTCCGAAATCAGCGCCGTCATATTAGGTTGCTTGGGAGAATTGTTTCGACAAAAATCGCACGCCAGGGTAACAATTCATCCTGCTTTCGCAGAAATCACTCTAGGGGATGCTGTTGGTCCACAATATGAGCCATACAGCTAGTTAGCTTTGATTACTCAGTTTATGACACTGTTGCCAACGTAAAGATTGTTGTTGGAGATCAGTGTTGCGTACTCCGCAAGACGACTAGGCGGAGGACCACCAGTTACAGCCCCAGTGCTTGGATCGAATGTTCCTCCATGACAGGGGCACTGTATTGATGAGCCATTGTATCCGACAGTGCATGGTTGATGAGTGCAAGTGGAACTGAAAGCCTTCCACTGCCCATTAACGTTGACCAAAATTGAGGAACCGAATGTTGGATGGGTGAAATATGCGGCATTTTTGCCGCTGAGCTGGCTCAATGCAGCCACAAGCACGTATCCTGCGGGCACATTGGAAGAAGAGTTCGACTGCGTTCCAGTGACAGTCCCTTGTGTCGTGGCCTGATTAGTGCCCTGAGTTGTGCCCCCGAGTGAAGGAATAGTGGGGGCTGAACCTCCAGAATTTCCCAAGAGTTTCTCTCCCAGGACAACTCCACCAGCTAGTACGACTCCCCCCATGGCAGTAACTATTACCATCCGCCTAAGAAACTCTCTCCTATTCAATGCCAACTACTCCAGAATTCGCTCCATAGATTGCTCTAAATCTTGGACACATGGTACCCAATGTTTGCGAGAAGAACCCCCACAGCGGCAAATATCATAATTTCCGAAAAGAAGGCTGGAAAATTTAGCGAAGAAGAGGCGGCGTGAATCAGCGCAAGTGAAATCAACACGATGGACAGGCTGCCGTGGAAGAGAAGAGAATCTTTCACTCTTTCAAGAAAAGCGCTACCAGTTAACCAGACAACCAGAGACACACCTATAGTTGCATATCCCAGAATTATACCAGTGTTCAAGGGGTAACTTATGTAATAGCTTGCGTGCAACAGCATGAATAGACCAGCAAGGAACGAGATCGATATGTGGACGACTCTTATTGCATGAAGATTCTTGGTTATCTTCAGAATCTTGCTTCTTGCGACCATCAAGAACGCGGAGATGCCAGTAAATATTACGGCAGCAAAGCCGAAAATATCTCCAATAGTCGCCGGGAGCATTCCGCAGTCAGCTTGGTCTAGATACTTTTTCCTACTTAACTGTCGGGACTGCTTCCGCCATCATCCCCACCGGATCCACTACTTGATGGCGGTGAATTTGTGAGGAGCGAGCTACCAGATGAAGTTGAATTCCCAGCAGGGCTGGTTGTGCTGCCTGATGGGTTTGCCCCAACGGTTTGCGGATTGGTTGAACTTAGAACAGGGTGTTGAAGACTATTCGCATTGCTATTGAACGGATTATACACTGTGACGAGGAAGACGCCGAGTCCAGCAAGGACAAGCAACGTCAGGACTGAGTAGACCGAGAGTTTTTGCATTTGTTGATTCGCTCCATATTGACACTGTTAGTGCCTTTCCTGGCTTTCAGATCATTTGCCTTGCATTTAATCCTGATGGAAAAGATCTCATTTAATCTTTGTAGTACACATGCGAAAAACTGAAGCATTTCTAGGGATGTACTAGTTCTGAGATCTGGATTCAGCATTCAGATCAAGTGAATTAGAGCGTTCAAGCACTTTTATTGGAGAGCTGCAAGAATCTCTCAAGATTACATGTTTGACACCCTCTTCAGAATCCAAGCCCATGCTTCTAGCACTATGAAGGCTTTTACACTTGTACCATAACTAAATTAAGAGTAGACCGGTTCCGCGCTTCTTGAGCCGGAGAGAAGGAGAACTTTGAGTGAATATTTTGCTTTTCGAGATTTGATTGTTAAGAGCAATGTGTGCTTTCGCTACGCAGAGAGGGCAATCGGCATGAAGCGATCAGCAACGTACCACTCATGCAGCATTGGCACATGCGGGAAATTGGGAAATAGTTATCACAGCCATCGCAGGTCGAGTAGCAAGCCGGAGGAGAGACTGCGAGCGCCGAGACTGGACCTACCAAGGAGCAGATATTCGAGTTCATCAAGAAGCACCCCGGAACTCACCTCAGGCAGATCCAACGGGAGCTCGCAATCTCAATGGGAGTGATCCAATACCACCTCTACTCTCTTGAAAAGGAGAAAAAGATACTTTCACGAAGAAAGGGCCTGTACAAAAGATTCTACCCAAACCTTGTCTTCGGTGACTATCAGCAGGAAATTCTGGATGTACTTTCGCAAGAAACGGAAAGGGATCTTCTGCTTTTCTTGATCCAGAATCCCAGCGCTACGCAAAAGGAGCTCTCCGAGTACGCCAGAATTTCGGCGGGCACAACCAACTGGCATATGAAACGCCTGATAGAGGCGGGCATTGTCCGGATGAAGCGCGAAGGACAATTTGTCAAGTATGATGTAAATGGCGAAAAGGAAGAGGTTCTGAGACTTGTCCAGAGCTATCACCCCAGCATATGGGAGAGCTGGGCGGACAGGTTCGCAGACGCGCTGACCGAAGTCGTACCCCCCACCAGTGATGAAAAGAATGAAGCCAAGAAGAAAATCAAAAAGGAGAAATGAAACGTGGAAATATTTTCGATTCTGAATAATCTTGTTCCTGTCCTGCAGACAGGACCTTTCAGTCAAGAAGGTTCTGCTGAATATGCTCTGGAGATTGCAACAGGTACCTTCTCATTTGTTCTATTTGCAATCACGCTCTACGCTTGGTTGAGGAGAGGAAGGCAACCTACACTGATAATTGTCTCAATCGCGTTTCTCGCCTTCTTTGCAAAACAGCTTATTGAGATCCTTCCGTTGAATCAGCTTCATGGAGAGCTATTTTCCGCAGTCATGGATTTTCTTACTCTCGCCCTATTCTTCATGGCGCTCGTGGTTAGACCTCGCAGAAAAGGCGAGAAAGAAAGAGGTGGAAATGAAGGATTTGGAGCGATGGGACAATCTACATGATCTAGACCTTCAAGAGCCTGAGATGCATGGACCTGAACCAACCACTTTGACAGGATAAATGTTTCCATTCGCATCGATCGAGACCTGTATTGAAGGCAAAGGCCCAGAAGCAGGCCCTCTGAGCACAGTTCCGCTTTGATTAAACACTGACCCATGGCAGGGGCAATATATGTCAGTGGATGAGGAGTCATACTGAACTTGGCAGCAGATATGAGTGCAGAGCATGCTAAGTGCGACCAGCGTACCATCAGCTTTCTTCAGCAGCATGTTTGGGTACCCGGTTGGATAGTCAAAATAAACAGGCGCCCCTACCTGCAAATCGTTTGTATTGGCGATAGCGCCTGAAGGAAGAGTCGAGGTCTGCGTCGAGCTCCCACTTGGAGGGGATGATGAAGGTCTTGTGGAAAGCGCTGTCCACACGCCAAGAACTCCTGTGAGTGCGACTAGTGCTCCAATTGTTCCTGCTATTTGCATAAAATCCCTTCTTGAATTTCTGAATCCCATTTCAAAGTAGGTGACTTTCTTTTTCTTTGCAGTCATTCTGACATATGTCCTAGCAAGGAGTCCTATTGCAACTATCACGCCTTGCACTACAAGAATGCTATCAAAAGCCCAAAGACTGAATAAATATCCTGCGAAATACAGCATTGTCATCCCATACTGTGGAGCTGTGAGAACGTCCCCCAGCTGCAACACTATAGTCAAAATCGCCCAACCAGATGCGATGATCACGGCTTTCCTGACCATTCGCAAGTTTGCCACGCCAAGTATGATATCTATGGTGCATATTGCTATCAACCCGTAAGCATGCGAGACAGCGAGTATCCAGAGCGACTTGTCACTCTCGAGCAGGTATATACCAAAAGCAGCAGAAGCGATTAGGGCGATTCCTGCATACTGTTGAAAGTGGCGAAGTGTTTTGACAGCCTGCGATTTCGAAATTACCGGCTTGGGCTGCTCCTGTCCTTTCCTCATCTAAGCAATCTCCTCATCAGTGTTTCAGATTCGAAGCCCGCTGGTGTTGCTATCAGAGGTTCTTCTTCGTACGTAATAGATTATGTAAACTGTTGAAACAGCAACTACAAGGTATGGAACGGCCTGTGTCAGAGCGTTGAAGAAGGCAGTTGAGCTTGACTGCCATAAAGGTCCAGCAGAGTATCCAACATACATGAGTATGATAGACCAGCCGAACGAGCCGACAAGAGTCATTATAGAGAATCTTGCAAGATTCATCCTCAAAGATCCCGCAGGTAATGAGATCGAAGACCTGATTCCCGGAACAAAACGCGAGACCAAAATAGCGAGCGAACCCCTTCCATTGAGCCAGGCCTCAGACTTGCTAATCATTTTTTGGCCCACTCCAATTTTCCGCGCAAGGCCGTAAACCAATGGACGGCCGAGAAAAAGAGCCAGGTAGTATGCCGCGATGCTACCTGCAAGACCAGCAAGAGTGCTCACTCCGAGTGCAGCGATGAAAGTCATCTTCCCCTCGAAAACAAAATATCCCGCCATGGGAAGGAATACCTCACTTGGAATCGGAAGTGATAGATTTTCTAAAAACATGAGAATGAAAAGACCGCTGTATCCTGCAGTTGACATAGTCGCCAAGAGCCCGTTGAAAACTGATGAAACACCAGCCGATGTGATCAGCGTGTCAAACGGCAACTCTGGATAGTCCAATATTGTGATAATGCTGAGCGCTGAGGCGATTGTTGCGATTGAAAGCAATAGATCGTTGCCTGGGATCCTCCGTGTCCAGCCACTGCTCATACCAGAGCTTGAGGTGTTACATCATTTATCTGTTATAGTACAATCGTCGAACCCTCACCCGAGTCCTCATTCTTGTTTGTTAATCAATAAAGGGGCAGTTCCCATGAGTTGAAATAAGCAGATGCATTGAGAACAGGGAGCTGATGATATTATTAAAGCAGTAGTCGCAATCGTAAATCGAGTGCTTTGCGTGAATCCGGAGAAACTATGGAGCCTCTTTTGTATAATGTCATGACAGGGAAGAACCCAAGCGTAAGGGACAAGATACTAGATCTCACTCCGACCATGGCCAAGATTTTTCCGGAGCTCAAGGGAGTCACCCTCAAGATCGCAAATAGCAGATCTTCATGGCACGTCGCCTCATACGAATGGCGCAGTGGTAGGATCGAAATGCAATTTCGATATTTCGAAAAAGATCAGAGCAACACACTCCCTTTCGTCCTTGCTCACGAGACGATGCACGCAGTGCAATGGATGCGAAGATCTGTGCCGCATGGCGAAAGATCCTGCGACGTCTTTACGCTTGCTAGGCTACCGATAGAGCTCTTTCCTAAAAAGAAGGCATTTTATGTGAAGATACCACAGAGATTGCTTTCTGATCCTTCTATGATCCGAGATCTAGCAAATCAAGCAATCTCAAGGAGGCGGAATGGATTGAGACGTTACATAACATGGTTCGAAAATGAATTAAATTCGTGAAAATGTGAGATCAGCCTCGCGTCAGGTTAATAGATTGAGGCAAGGAAAAAGAGCCGGTTGGCGCAAAGGGTATGGGCTTTGAGTGCTCAGCATGGCGAGTCAATTGTCTCCTGATCTGCTTCAGGAAGCTCATACCACTTTGCCCTCTCGCCTACTTGTGCCCGTAGCCTCCACTTCATTGATTTTGGAGCATCTTCCATCATTTTCCGCAGCTTCGCAATCCGAGATCTTGCAAGTTCCTTAAGGGTTGGATCAATAGGGGTTGAATTTAACGCCACGACTGTTTTTTCAATGTTGATTGTGAATGTCTTGTACGCTCCCCAATCCTTTGCGACAAGTGTTGAAAGGTATGCGCCAATGATGACTGAATCATTCATCCCAACATCATGATCTACAAAGAGAGTCACCACATCCTTAAGGTCCTTCTCGCTTGTTTTGAAGACTTGAATCTTTGTGGCCAGGAGATCTGCAAGAGGCAGAGCGTCCCCTGCCATCTCCATTCTCCTCCTGAAATTGAATTTATGACTCATTTCAAAGATGTCCAGAAATATGTCCACTCGCCGCTTGTGCTCAAGATCGTTGAACACTAATCTTCTAGATCCATGCAGCGCATTGAAACGCACTCTGGGGGAATAGCCGAGATCAACGAACATCATTCCTATCTCCCTCGATTTGTTCGCGTGCCCCATAAAGTCAATGTCAAGGTATTTTCTGTTTGGGTTCACGACAGGTGCAGAAGGACAACTAAAGAAAATGCCAACTCCGCCGAGAAGTTTCAATGTTATCTTCCTCCTCCTTGCGGCCGCTAGAATCCTCTTTGCTTCTTCGGTCACATCAGCAAGAGGCATCAGATGAGATTTCACGTGTTCATTTGCTTAAACCTTTTGAGCATTTTGAAAGTGAAGATCATCTGTTCATCTTTACGGGAAGTGTCAGAAATTTAAAGCATATTAATTCAAAGCATATTATCGATCATACACATTGAACAATATCACTCAGGACAGCCCTGATGATCTGAAAGATTTGTGGAAAGATCTTTCAACAGAGCTAGGAACGGATGGTTTTCAAAAACACCTCGACATTCTGAAACATTCTCTCCAGAGCTCGGAGAGCTTTGCTAACAAGATGAAAATTCAGTTCAGTGGGGTGGCGCCTGACAAAGTTGATCCGAACTTAAGACTTGCGGCAAGGAAGGATCTTGTTTCATCACTCCAAGTTCACTCCCTGACTCTCAATTCGGTTCAGAGCGTGTTCTCAAGCCTGTCGTCAGCGGAAAAGGGACTAGTCCAGAAAGTGCTTGACTGGATCTTGCAAAACATCGTTCAGGTACTCAGTAGCTATTCTGAGCATCTGAACGTTGACAGCTGGAGTGTAGAAGCTACTGGAGGACTCCCATTGGGAGTGAGCTTCTCCGTGACAATTACATTCAAGTGATTGATCTTGGCTTCCGCACCAAGCTTTTCTCAGATACAGCGAATCATAGTTGTGTTGCAGGAGAACCACACATTTGACAATTATTTTGGCGCATACCCCAGCTCTGAGGGGACACTCGGGAAAAACATCTGCATCCCCGAGACACCGGGAACCTCAAAGTGCGTCTCACCTTTCCATGATTCCAATTTGACTCCTCTAGATTTGAACCACAATTGGAATTCTGCTCACGCAGACTACGATAGTGGTCAAATGGACGGATTTGTCTATTCTGAAGGAAATAATGAGACGATGGGCTACTACGACCGAGAAGATATTCCCCATTACTGGAGTGCGGCCGACAACTACGTACTGTGCGATCACTACTTCACATCCGTGATGAGTGAGAGTGCGCCAAATCACCTGTATCTTGTCGCTGGGACTGCTGGAAGCTTGATAGACGATCGAGTCCCAAGGACGCTTAAGTTTCCGCCCATCTTCAAGCAGCTTGACGAGCAGAGAATCTCTTGGAAGGTGTACGGATTCACCAAGTGGTATGAGAGCTTTGAATACGTTCAGCAGAATCCCTTAGCTAATCAGAATTTCGCTTCGGCGAGCTCTTTTGCTTCAGACCTCGCTTCTGGAAATCTCTCAGAGGTCTCATGGATTATAGGCGCTCCTGGAGGAAGCGAGCACCCTCCGCAAAACATCCAGAACGGCGAGGATTCTGTCGCAAACGAAATTGTGAATGCTGTGGGAGAAAGCAACTATTGGAATTCAATTGCGCTCTTCGTGACCTGGGACGATTATGGAGGCTTTTACGACCACTTTGCTCCTCCACAAGTAGATCAATTTGGCTACGGTTTCCGTGTTCCATGCCTTGTGATTTCGCCTTACTCGAAGGCAGGTTTCGTCGATCCTAGGGTGAATGATCACACTTCAATTCTGAAATTCATCGAAATGCGCTTTGGGCTCAGCTCTCTCAGCACGAGGGACGCCACCGCAAACGATCTCTCGGAAGCATTCGACTTCTCGAAGCCGCCACGAATCTTTGTCAAGATCTAATTTTTCTTTCTCAACATGCTTCGTCCTATTAGGTGAAACATTTCTCTCCTCTAAAGACAGTGGCGCTAGAATTATTAGAGGCGCAATACTAATCTGATGAATTTCATTGAAGCTTTCAAGTTGGCGCCGCACTTGCAATCATCATGATTTTGGTCATGACAAGGGCGGCTATCACGTACCAACACTTTGACACGGGAAATCTCTCAAACAGCGATTCCTCCACTTTAAGCAACGTTGCTTTTAGCAGAACACTATTCACCAGTGAGACATCAGTCTATTCAATTGGAAGTTCTGCCCTATGGACGACCTATCACATGGACAATTCGAGGAGCGGATTCGTATTTGTAGCATCGGGAAACGTGATCAGTGCTTTCAGTATATGATCCGCGAGCTTTCCTGCAAATGCTGGCCAAATACATCGGAAGCTGTGTAGAAAAGATACCTACAGCATCATATCAAATTTGAACTCTCAATGTAAATCAGAATAATGGAGCCTGCAGTCTAGCGATCTGCGTTGAAATTTTGTCAACGTATTCCTCGAGTCTTCGAAGTATCGTCCTCGAAGTCACAGCCCCGATGATTTTCTCATCTTGGGTCACTAGAACTCTTCTTATCCCGCGCTCAGCCATTAGCTTCGCTACAGAATCGATTCCATCACTTGATTTTACAGTCACGAGGCTTGGGCTCATGATCTCTCCCAGCTTGACCGATGAGGGGTCTCTGCCTTCAGAGACAATTTTAGCAAGGAAATCCCATTCTGTAACCATCCCCTCTGGTTCTCCCTTAGAGGAAATTACCACGATGAAACCATGATGTTTTTCCTTCATTTGCCTTGCCGCGTCTAGTGCGTTGGCTTCTCGGCCAAGTGATATGAAGTCGGGCTCTACGATATCCTTTGCAACCAAAACCATTTGGTAGTTTTCGCCTCACCTTGCTTTTGTCGATCCTCTCAGGAACGAAGCGATGGCGGCTACCGCACTGAGCACTGTCATAAAAAGGAATATCCTGTGCATCGCATCTATGAAGAGACCAAGATTAACTTCCCCTGACTTTACTGGCAACCCTGCAAAGATAGCCTGGAGCGTGCTGAGCGGCATACTTGTGGCCATGATTGCAAACGCTATCCCAAGACTGAGCAGCATCCCGGTATTCACAAGAGTTGAAAGCATCCCCGACGCAATTCCTCGGCGCATTACAGGCACGGAATTCATTATCGATGCTATATTGGGTGATACGAAAAGCCCACCTCCAATACCCGTGAGTATCATAGGGATTACAAATGTGGAATAAGGCGTTCCGAGAGGCATCAAGGAGAACCCAAGGAAGGCTATTGCCGATATCACCATTCCCCCTGTTGCGAAGCTTCTCGACCCATAATTGTCAGAAAGGTATCCACTGATAGGGCCGAATACGACAAAGGCTACTGAGAACGGAATCAGCATCAATCCAGCAGTTAGAGCATCAAGCAGTAAGACACCTTGAAAATAAAACACTAGCACGAATGAAACTGCACCTCTTGAGATCGATGCGAGGAGGTTGCTCAAGATCCCAGCGCTGAACGCGCGAACCCTGAATAGTTTAAGGTCCATCATTGGAAATCTGATTTTCATTTCGGCGTACACAAATGCCCCGATGAGGATCAATCCGAAGATCATTAATCCTATTTGAGGTAGAGCCCATCCGCTGACAGAACCGAAGACAAGTCCGAGCAGGAAAATCGTGAGTCCAATTCCAAAAAGGGCCATTCCGATAACATCTGGCCTTTCCCCTCTTGTCTGAACGCTGAGCTCCTTCAGTTTCACATACGCCCACACAGTCGCGAAGGTCCCCACGGGGAGGTTGATCCAGAATATTGACTGCCATCCGAGCGTTGAGGTCAGTACACCACCTGCAACGAGACCTATGACCGATCCTGCCACGCCTCCTACCTGGTTAATCCCAAGAGCTCGGCCACGCTCTGTCGGGGGAAACGCATCAGTGATTATCGCAGTCCCATTTGCGAATATCAAAGCGCCCCCGAGCCCTTGGATTAGTCGAAAGATGATTAGAGAGAAACCGTTGATCGAAATGCTGCAGAGTCCAGATCCTACAGTGAAAATGGCAAAGCCGATGTTATACATTTTGATTCGACCGTAGATGTCGGCAAGCCTCCCTATCGCAAGGAGTATTGTTGCTATTACGAGTGTGTAACCCATGATTATCCAGATTGCATCCGCTGTGGGCGTATCTGGAAGTTTCCTGATGATGGTCGGAAGCGAGATCAGCACTATGTTTGAATCAAGAAGTGCCATAAAGCTCGCAATTGAGGTGTTTGTCAACACGACGTACTTGTACTGCAAATGCTAATTGAACGAGCCTCCCCTACGTTCTATCAATAAAGATTTGTAGAATCGTGGAAAGATACTTAGTTTTGGGGCTTACTGGTTTGCAAATCCGCAGGGGACTTGGCTTTCTTCACTAAACTACTATGGTAGGCTATTCTCAGGACAACGAAGGCGATTGGAAAAGCGTAAAATCCAAGAAACTGCAGTAAGCCGTCTGCGGTTACGAGCCAGCTTCGCCCAAACTCACTGAGAATCCCGACATGAGCCGGAGTGCTCGCAGAAAGTATTGGAGCGATCACTCCGAGTACCGTCGAGATGTTGATTGCAATCATTCTTCCCTTGGAAACGAAATATGCCAAGGTGTAGAGCAGGATCACTGCGACAAGTGTGAGATTGATCAGAAGCATTGAAACCTGGTTGTAGGCGTAGAGAAGTATGTCTCCAATGGAGAGCGAGAGAGCTGAACCTAGAAGCAACATGCTTAACAGTTTCAAAAGAACTGATCTGCGCAATTATGACCACTGAATTGGATTTGGCACAAAATAGCGTTTCAAAAGTCTAGCTGTTCTTCGTTCCCAAAGACTGGAGTTGGCGGAATTTTTCAAATTCAGGCGTTAATCCACGATAAGCTTTTAATGCGGAAACGGGATTTCTGCAGTCTATGAGCTTGCTCTTGCGTGGTCTATCAAAGGAATTTATGAAGGAAATTGGGGCGAGATCTAGGGAGATGTATGAGCTATTGACTCCGGCCGTCGACATTTACGAGGACGGAAGTGATCTCGTTGTGGTGCTTGACATGCCAGGTTTCGAGAAGGATAGAATTAGAACACGCCTTCAGGAAGGCTACCTGACAGTCAGTGCAAAGCGTGATCCTATCGATGCTGATGGCGTGGTTTACTGGCAACAGAGACCTTTGAACGTGAGCAAGCGGATACCTCTTCCAGTCAAAGTTCACACCGACGAGGATGCAGAGACTGTCACTGCGAAATATGACAATGGAGTTCTGACAGTCAGGCTTCCGATAAAGGGTGTTGGAAGAATCAAAATCCAGTGATTTCTCTATTCACGCGAACCAACTACAGCGAGCACGAGAAGTAGAAGAGAACCTGCAAGCGCTAATTTACCTGGGGTCGTACTCAGAAAGAACAGCGAGGCTACAACAGCACTAGCTCCGAGACCTGCAAGCATCCCAGAACCAAACAGTCTCATTCGGCGAGATTCATTTCCAAGAAGCGCGCCCGTTCTTCGACTCTCCAGCATTGTCTTGAGAAGCGGCGCTACATCAATTGAAGCATCGACTGCTTGGCCAAGCTTCTTTAGAGCATCTTTAAGATCTTCCTTGTAGGCCTCCTTGAGTAACCCTTCATCTTCCAACAGTCCACCGAGTATTTTCACAAAGCGAAAATTCTGATCCAGTTTAAGGCATATTCCCTCCAGAATCGATAGCATTCTCATGTATAGTACGAGGTTCTTAGGAAGCTTGAACGGAAATTGGTAGATCGTCCTGTTCGCTATTTCCATTAGAGCCTTTACCTCGGTTTCCTCGACTTTCCTTCCCTGCATGTCTGCGAAAGCTAGCTCTATTCCACTTCGTATGACATATCTGTTTGCAAGCGGCTGGAGAACGCCTAATTCAAGCATAACATCAACAAGTCGCGAAGCATCATAGTCAGCGATGGCAGTATAGAACCGGATTAGAAGAGTACGGGTTTGGTCATCTAGAGAACCAGTCATCCCAAAATCGTAAAGAGCAATCCTTCCATCCTGCGCAATCGAAATATTTCCAGGATGTGGATCTGCGTGAAACATGTCTTGGCTCAGCAACATTTTAAAAAAGAGCTTTGCAACTCGACGAGCTAGTTTTTTCCTGTCAACACCGGCCTTGTCAAGAGCTTCGATATCGCTTATCTTAATGCCTGGCAAATACTCGAGGACGAGAATCCGATCAGTAGAGATCTCGGGAAAAATGTCCGGAATAACGACATCGCGGTCTGATTTTAGATTCCTCTTTATCGTCAAAAGGTGCGATGCCTCTATCTTGTAATCCAATTCCTCTTGCACAGTTTCCGCGAACTGGTCTACGACTGACTCAGCAGTGAATCGAAGTGATGAGTCAATGAACCTTCCAACAAGAGGAACAAGTCGTTGGAGCACTTTTGTGTCAAGGGCGACCATTTCGCGTATCCCAGGCCGGTTTACCTTGACTACAACGTCCCTTCCCCTATACTTCGCCCTATAGACCTGCCCCAGGCTTGCACCAGTCACTGCGTTTTGATCGAATCTATCGAAGATCCGCTCGATTTGACCCAGGTCCTTGGCTAGAATTTCTTGAACTTCTCCAAAGGGAGCAGGCGGAACTTCGTCTTGGAGCTTTGCAAATTCCTCTATGTACGGCTGGGGTAGTAGATCTGGTCTAACCGAAAGAAGCTGCCCCAGTTTGATGTAAGCAGGTCCAAGCTCTATGAATGATTGCACGGCCTTTTTCGCATGGCGAGCGTACTTCTCAGGGTTGCGAATCTTTCCATCTGCCTTGCGTATCTCCCTCCTGTCACTTCTATAGCGAAGCCCAATCGGAAGCAGTTTCCAGATGACATGAAGTAATCTCTTTGTCTCTGGTTTTAGCATAGCTGTCGTCGGAACCCCAAAAATCTTCTCAACCGAAGAGCAGATGTTTCAAGCCTCTGAAAAAGCTGTCCAGCGAAACGAACATGAGCAGGAAGCCGAATAGAGTGGCGGAAATTCCTCTAGTCTTTGACTTGCCCGATCCCGAAGTTGAGCCTTGGATCTTCGAAAGGATCAATGCTGATCCTAAAGCGACAATCGTTTCAGGTGAATCAACCGCCAAGTGCAAGAATGGCTTTGTTCTTGGATCAAATCTATCCTGATGCACGGCAAACCATTCATTGTATTCCCTGAGGTGAACGCCTGATTTGTGTCGATATTGCCTAAAGGCTCCTCTCGGAGAGCCAAGGCATGTTTCTTCGTACCCCTCAGGAAGAATAGGCATGATTGATTTTGAAACATAAATTTCATCATCAGAACACATAATCTGACTCAGCACTTGAGTTTCGATTTATGCGTTGTGAGTCAACTCCTGGACAAGTTGTACCAAACAGTCTATCATTTGGATGTAGGCAATGATTGTTTCCAATTTGGCTAGCTATGCGTACAACAATTCGAACAGACATTATTGGAAGCACGCGCCGCTTACAAAAACGCAGTATCTAATACCCTTGGAGGGTTTACCTCGAATCATGAGCGCGATAGCCTCAACAATCGTAGCACATAAATTCCTCGTCGCAATCGCCATAGCTTCACTGACAATCACGGGCGGAGCAATCGCAGTCGGAACCTCGGCCAACACAGTCGGGACGATGAGTTTCACGGTCAACTCATCTGTCGGCGTAGTATCAATTGCCAACATGGACTTTGGCAATCTTACCGCAGGGCAGTCCAAGACATTCACTTCAACAGCCAAAGTCAACATAACTTCAAATGGAAACTATACTCTATACTTGGAGAACACGCAGATACTTGACAATGCATTCAGCAGCTTTGACGCAAATGTCACTGGACTCAGTGCGAGCACAATCATGCTTTCGCTAGATAACCCTTGGGCCAGATTTAATGCAACGTCGGGTGTATATGATGTGACAATCTCTTTGAGGTTGACTGTAAATAGCGAGATCGGCCACATATTGACAGTCAACAACTCACCATTCCTCGGAATCAGCACCTATCCACCTTCGCACATCGAACCAATGCCGCCAATTGCTCCTCAACACCAAGAGGACAATGGACAAGACATCGACGGGGACTAGACACAGCTGTAGAGAATGACTGCAGCTTCTCCCTTTCTTTTTGTTATTCTCAATTTGCGTGAAATTTACGCTTTGGCAGACATTTTCTCTTGATGAACATTCACAAATTGGCCTAGAGATCAGAAAATCATTCAGCAGATTCATGAAATGTTTATCTTGACTCAAGTGAGGAGCATTTTACAATGACGTCATCGAATCAGAAAATAGCTGGAACGCTCCTTTTTGCAGGATCTGTTGGATTCATTCTTGCGATGAATATTGCGGAGTGGTTATACCCAGCAAATCCAGGTTACAGTGTCTCTCAGAACTATATAAGCGACCTGGGTGCCACGTGTCGCTCTACGTGTAACATATACCAACCGACTTCCACGATTTTCAACACGTCGATAGTTATTCTGGGGATTCTGATTATCTCCGGATCCTACTTTCTGTACAGAAGCTACAAGAAGAAGGTCTTCTCACTATTATTGATACTGTCTGGCATAGGTGCAATGGGTGTTGGGATATTCCCAGAAACAACAGGCAATCTTCATTCGATAGTATCGTTGATAGTTTTCTTATTTGGGGGATTGGCTGCCATCGCGGCGCTCCAGATTGTCAGGCGTCCCTTCAACTACTTCTCGATATTCCTGGGACTCTTGACGCTCTTCGCACTAGGTCTTTACACGTCCGGAAACTATCTGGGGTTCGGCCCTGGTGGAATGGAAAGATTAGTTGCCTACCCGGCGCTTCTCTGGGGAGCTGGACTTGGAGGATACATGCTTTCGACTCAGGACTCGTCTAAGCCCTGGTCAGCCGCAGCGAAACCTTGAGTGCTTTAATTGCCAGTGACGGCCTGCCCCATCTGACCAATTCTCAGAAACAGGTTTGCAAACCTGTAGAAATTGAGTTTGACTATCAGGAATCCTATCAACACAAGCGAGGCGAATTGGACCGCAGCAAAGTGAACCGCTAGACCCAGTATCAGCAATACCAAGATTCCAGCCTCTTTCCTAGCAATTCCAAAAGCCATTAGGAGAACTGACACTCCACCCAAGAATTTGTGAGTTCGCAGACTCAATCTTCGCTTCCAATTATCAAGTGACCTGAGAGTGCGCGAAGTCTTTAGGCGCATTACGATCCTCAATCCGAAGGTGTCGTTGCTTTATACTTAATCCTAACGGATTCGGAATCCACCCTCTTAGAAGATCGATTTTATCAGTCCACCGTCCACATTGATCATTGTTCCATTGATGTAGGCTGCTTTGTCGCTTGCGAGAAACGCAGAGAGATAGCCTATTTCCTCAGGCTTGCCATATCTTCCAGCGGGGACGTCTTTCAGCTGCTCCCTCATGAGATCTTCTGGCGTCTTTCCCGTTCTTCTTGATCTGTCCATTAAGAGCTGAGTCGCCCGATCGGTGAGTATGTGTCCCTGCAGTATCCCATTCGAGGTGACACCATTGCCAGCAAGCTCAAGCGCAAGCGACTTTGCGAGACCCGCAATACTCAGCCTCACAGTATTTGAGAGCACAAGATTAGTTATAGGACTCCTAAGCGTCAGAGAGGTGACATAGATCAATCGTCCCCACCTTCTTTCGACCATGTGTGGCACCAACTTCTTCGTGAGCCAGACCGCACTCATGAGAAGCAGATTGACTGCGTAATCCCAATCTTCAATATTTAGCTCACTGAATGTTCCGGGCTTCGGCGGACCCGTGTTGTATGCCAAGATGTCGACTTTATCAAAATGGTCCATGGCTACATGAGCAAGATGCTCTACCTGATCCCTCACAGTAAGATCGCAAACAACTGGAAGTATGTCACTGTTTCCAGTATCGCTAGAAATCAGTTTTCTTGCTTTTTCTAGCTCATCCATGTTTCGTGAGGAGATCACAACCTTCGATCCTTCTTCCGCAAGAACTTTTGCTATCCCAAGACCAATTCCCTTGCTGGCAGCAGTCACAAGCGACACTCTGTTCTTGAGTCCAAGATTCATACTACACCAATGGAACATCCTGTTTATAGAAGCTTCTGAAACGGCCTCTTGAGCAAGTCATGGAATAAGTCTGGTGATTAGGGCGAGAACGCCACAAGGATGCCGACTTCTGTCTATGTTGGTGGCCTAGTTTTTTGATGTGCCCTATTTCTGTGCATGGCCATAATAGTGCCAACTCTTGGGCGTGACAAAAATGCACGGCGTCTGATCCATCGAATGTTTTCTAGAAACTCTTTCCACTAATGTGAACTGGTGTCACAAGAATCTATATGCACTTAATGATCTAAATATCTCTACGCCTAGATCACAATTTTGATCACGTTCGTGAATATATAGATCGGAATGACTGAATATATCCACTCGTGATGGAGAATCACATCTTTTCTGATCTCTGGCCAGAACTTGTCCCCAACAAAATCAATTACTATGCATACCCCAGTCAGCGCGCCTACGTAACCAATATCCATCCAAAGAGGACCGTGAATCAGCTTGGCATGGCCCAATATGAAAAGGCCAGCGAGTATTCCATACGCCGCTGGAATTATCAGGTATATGCAATTGTGGTGGATTCTCCTACCTTTCAGGTAAAATGGCTTTGCGAAGCCTCTTCTGAACATCGCTGTGCCAAGCATGTCAACCAGTATAGTTGCTCCGAAAACAAGGATAGATCCGATGATTAGACTGGCAATCAACAATTGAGGATTGGGCAAGTGAGGAGGTTGGGGATTCCCTATTTGAATGCTCAATTTTCAATGGATTGCCAAGCTAAGAGAGTATTTTAACTTCGCGCAGATTCAACTTGCAGGCCAACCCAGGACTCATATCAGAGTGTGGATAAAGAGCTAATGTTCAAAATTCTAATTGTATATTGTCATAATCCAATGTAAGAACGATTCATTAAGAAATCAAGGTGATCAGTCGCACATCGGTTCCCAACTTTAAACATTCATTCTTTAGGACCCATTCTCCTCATTCAAATGAACGTTTTTCGCATCTTGCGGGGCTGTAGCTTGGCCTTGCGGTTCTTGCCTTCTTTTGCTTTTCTGAAGGCGACTTATCGACAAGGTGGACAAGATTACTACTAATATTAGAAGGAGAATCGCAGTGGGCATCGTAAATCGCCATAATGCCCAACCCTCCAAAGGATCTCCCAAGACCAGATATCTGAAGGCGTCACTAGGAGTCGGAAGGCAGCTCGCGTTTGTCGGAGTGCCAAAGCACATACTCGTCGCGACATCAGCAGCGAGAGATAGCAGGTACACCACAGGCCAGACAATGCCGCTGAGCGCGGTCCACTCTACACTTTGAGGTTTCGCGAAAAGGAAAATCGCGGCAATCAAGTCAACTGCTGCAATGATCCAGTTGAAATAATAGTGAGCGAGGTTGGAATCCGAAAGGACGTGATCGTCAAGACCTATGTAGGCGTTGGTTACGAATACACCCAGCATCAGCGCTCCTGCTACTATTGGAAGATATTTCTGATTCAAGTTCCTCTTCCAATGACATCAGTCCTTGTCTTGATATGTTTTTGATTCCTACCATGATTTTCTGTGATAGATGAAAAGCAGCGCCTAGTAGGATCTTGCATATACATTGGTAAGCGATCTGAACCCAAGTTTCGTGTAGAATTTCTTTGCAATTTCGTTCTGACTTGGAAATTCAGCAGTGATTAGCACAGCTCCGCGCTTCTCGAGCCTGCTCACGGCCGAATCAAACAACTCGCGTCCAAGACTTCCTCTTCTGAACTCTGGAAGAATGTAGAACTCGACAATTGCGCCCTCTTTCCGCGGTTCGTAGTATATCCTGTCCCTCAGAATTGCCTTGACAACGCCTACGAGCCTGGCACCATCCAAAGCTACAAGTACTATAGCATTCTTGTCAGAAACCGCGTCTTTCAAAGAACGAAGAGAATCCGTATCTACACTGCCCGAAGTCTTGAGCAGAGGATCGAATTCTCCATTCAATCTCTTGAGGCGAGCTATTAGTTCGGCGCCTTTTTCGGCCTCGCCGTCTTTTATTTCTCTGATTACGAACTCTGTCCTTCCAGATTTCATGCTGGCTAGTTCTTCTTTCTGTTTGTTCTTGCCTGACATTTCATCTCATCTTAATCTGTGATTCATTACATGGCTTGACGTATCTTCTTTTTCCCGCCTGATCTATTCGCTTTGCTCATCGGTTCAATTAAATGCGTTTCCTGCAATTTCTGAATTACTTTCTTCGCGTGCTCGATGACTTGATTCGCCCTGACATGGAGCTCCTTTCTAGAAAGATTTTTCCTCGCGATTCCCATCTTCACACATTTCTCCCCCACCGCGGAAGCAACCAGCGGATAGATCTCCCAGTCCATCATTGTCGGCAGGATGTGCTCCTCAGTCAAATTTCCCTGTTTTCTTGCAAAGCTTGCCAGTTCTTGGGCTGCGACAACAATGACATCGTCGGGAACCCCTTTTGACCTAACATCCAGCACTCCTCTCATTATTGAGGGGAAGATCAGGCTGTTGTTCACTTGGTTGGGAAAATCAGATCTTCCAGTGGCCACGATTCGCATGCCCGCTTTTATGGCCTCGGCAGGCCAGATTTCGGGGACAGGATTCGAGAGTGCAAACAGAATAGGGTCTTTGTTCATCTTCCCAAGAGTCGTTGAAGATAGTACGTGCGGGCCGGGAGTAGAGGCTGCGATCAGAACGTCTGCTCCCTTTACGGCGGAATCTATGTCTCCTGAGAGTTTGTCCTCGTTAGTCTTGAGAGCAAGCTCGTACTTCCATTTGTTTTGCAGCATCATATGGTCAATGTCTTCGCGCTCTGAATTTAGTATTCCTTTTGAATCAACGAGAACGATGTGACCAGGTGGGGCTCCGGCAGAAATCATAAGCCTCGCCGCTGCAATGTTTGCAGCACCCGCGCCAAAAAGAACTATTTTCGAATCCTCAAGCTTCCTGTTGGTTAGGACTAGCGAATTGTAGAGCGCCGCGAGTGTAACACCAGCAGTTCCTTGCTGATCGTCGTGCCAAACCGGAATGGTCAGCTTTTCCCTGAGAGAATCGAGTATCTGGAAGCACTTGGGTGAAGAAATATCTTCTAAGTGAATTGCCCCAAAAGCAGGTTCAATATAAGTTGCAAGCTCAATCATTTTCTCCGGGTCGTGCGCGTTGATAGGAAGCGGTATAGCGTCGACGCCTCCCAAATACTTGTAGATGAGTGCTTTTCCTTCCATGACTGGAAGGCTTCCTTCTGGCCCGATGTCTCCAAGACCCAGTACTCGAGAGCCGTCCGTGAGAATACAAAGTGTGTTCCATCTGTTGGTATATTCAAAGGAGAGATCATGGTTCTTCGCAACCGCCATGCTGACAGCTGCCACCCCTGGAGTGTACCATATTGAGAAGTCATCGAGACTCGTGACTGGAACTTTAGGAAATGTCTGCATCTTTCCCTCATAGTATTTGGAATAGGTAATTGCAAGCTTTGAGTAGTCCTTTGATTTCTTTGATTGTTTGGTCCTCATGCTGAATGCGCTGTGTCCTTGGTTTCTTGTTAATGCTGAAATGGCCTTCTGATGAAACTATCAATTTGGCTTTGTCCACCATATTTAACTGCATGTGGTGCTTCAGCTGATCGTCGAACATCGTTCGATTTTCGAATTATCATCAATCCTTTCTGGCAATTCTCGAGAGTGTATTCTCATAGTCTTTCTGAAGACCAGGAGAAAGAATTGCAAATCCCAAACCTGCAAGTAATGCAAATGTGGCTATCGCATACCACGAAAGAGGTGGGTCGTATGCAAATAATGAGAAGCTTAGAGGTCCGACAAACGACGCAACAGACCTTCCTGCACTTGACGCTGCAGAGTAATAACCTTGGTAAGTTCCTCTGTTACCCGACTTCGAGAACAATGCAATTACCGTTTGCGCAGGCACACTCAGAAATATCTCGCCCAGAGTAATTACGAACATCATCACTTCGAGGTCCACAAAGTTCGTTGATACACTCGCTATCAGGAAGCTCGCAGTCGTGAATAATGAAGAAATCACTAGTGGTCGCACTAGCATCTTTGATTTCTCGATGAGTTTCGTCAGAGGGAGTTGAAGTATAACGATTGTGAGACCGTTTGTCGCAAAGAGATAGCCTATCAGATTGTCAGACAAGTGGAGGAAATCTGAGGAATAGAGCGAAAGTGGGACTATTTCGTATCCCACAGCAAGGAATAGGCAGAACGTCAGACAAAGGAACAAAATTATGTTCCTGTCGTGTTCCCAGCTTAGCACTAATCGTGTCTTTCCACTGATCGAGCCTTGGCTGGAGTTACTTATCCCTCCGGTTATCCAGATCGATGAAATTAGAAGTACAGCCATTGAGGCGGTCGCGCTGATCGCAAAGACGGAGGCGTAGCTATAGATCGTAGCGAAAATGCCGCCCAAAGCTGGCCCGATTGCGAAACCCAAGTTTCCGCCTATGCTTAGAAGTGAGAAACCTGTTCTCACATTGCTTGCCCTTTGTTCAGCAATAATAGAGGATGTGGCAGGCTGGGAGATTCCTCTGAAAAGAGAGAAGGCAGGGTAGATGAAGAAGAACATTGCTACATTAGCCTGAATCAGCACCAGATATCCAAGCATTATTGAGAAGAAAAGTGAAGAGAGGTACGCGGTGAGCATGACTTTCTTTGGTCCAATTGAATCGGTGAGCCTCCCTCCTATCATTTGGCTCGCAAGACCAATTATTCCTGACGCGAGGTAAACCAAGCCTATCTCGGACAAGGGCACGTACCTGACCTTGAACAAATAGACAGCTAGAAATGGTATGGTCGCCGAAAAGCCTATCGAGTTGACTGTCCTTACGACAAATACCACCCAAGTCTCATGTGGGATCTCGGAAAAATTATGCCCTTGTCGTGTCATTTGTTCTCAATTTGCACCTTACCTTAGGGCGCGGCATTTCAGAAATGCAAAGAATAGCCAAAGCAGCTAGATGGGAAATACATCTCTGAAAAGCCGAATTCTAGCAAGAGGCAGATATCCTTTCCTTCAGTCACTACGAAATATCGTTATATGAATGCGATTCGTTGGGTTTGGCCAGGGAATTCCACTTGGCTAAGTTCAAAAAGGGTGATTGGGTCTTGGTTGAAGAGAACGGAAACGCCACCAAATACGAGATTGTCTCAGTCCTCTCATCAAAGAGCACAAAGGCGGTCGGAGAGTCTTGCTACGAAGCAAGAAATTCAGTCACTGGAAACAAGAAAACAATCATCGAGGAGGATATCTTGCGTCTTGCCACTCCGGTTGACAGTTCAGCAGATCTCTTTCCCAAATAATATATCCTAAGACTGAAATTTGCGGAATGATTGTTTGGGGAACGTGGTTGCCCTAGCCGTAGGGTGCTTGGGTCTGCTGGTTCCTTGACTCTGGTAGCATTCGCCTTAGAACTATGTCCACCAAGAATCTTTCTTCGATTGGTTGCCCTGATTGAATGTTGTCTGTTGATTCGCTAGATTTGGGAGCGGGCCGCTTTGGGTCTATGTCGATTGGTGGAACAAGGTTCCTAGCCCTTTTCTCTCCGTGTGCTATCATACCTGGCGGCCAATAACTCTCGAGCTCTGTCTTCACCGCTATGAATGCACTAGGGACATGCAGTTCGATGAACTGAGAGGCTCCATCCAAGAACCGCTGAAGATCGCCGACCAACCTCTTGTCTGGTGTGTTTACTCTTATCCAATAGATTATTTCCTTTGATTTCAAGTCAGGCGTGGGCATCGTCCTGGTTTCGAATTTCTCTGCTTCGAACTTGATCGTATTCAGGATGATTAGTACCATTTTGTTGCCAATTCTCCTAACCCAGACTTGTTTAGAATCGCTTCCCTTCCACACCAAAGCAGTGGCTACTTAGAAGATCTCAAGGTATCTAGGGATATCAAGCATCCGAGCCACACGTTTCAAAGTTGTTACTCAAAAGCGTTTGGCCTGATTCCTTCGAATACTTTGGCTTGTCTCAGGTTATCCGGTCACATGCGTGAAATCCAGAGGATGCACCGGAAAGAAGAGGACAAAGAAGATCACTGCGGCAGCTAGCCAGATTCCAAGAATGATCCTCTGAGTCTTTTGACTCTCAGGGGCGAGGAGTGTCACAAGGAGAGGAATCCCCAAAGCGAGGCCTGGATCCACATTTATGAAATAAAATGCATAGACGACTCTATGAATCACACCTGATAAAATGAGAGAAGGAATGTATGTTGCTGCAATCCAAGACCCGATGAACACACTCAAGCTTACTTGTTTTCGAAACACTGCCAGATTTACGATGATCAACGGGACGATCGCCCAAATCGAGTACCAGATGACAAGGTTTCCGATACCTAGCCAATCTATGGGATGATACGTTTGAGAAATAGAGGAACCGTTTTGGAGCGTCGTTGTCACAGTAATGCTAGTGGCATAGTAAACCGAAGGATCGACTCTTATCAGAGGGTTGATCCACCCCCAAGCAAAGTGATCCCATGTATTCTGGGCATCCTGTGGTGAGATTGTCAGCCCACTCTGGTAGCTTGCATAGTATTCGAAATTCTGCACAGGGTTAGTAATCGCGACGCCATTGCCGGTGGGGTGATACACAGCATCATATGCCCAGAGAGGAAGACCGATTACTAGAATCATTATCACAACAAACATTGCGATACGTGTAAACGATTGTTTTCCTAATGGAAGTTTTCTTGTGGCGTACAAATGGTAGAGAAACAATGCCGCTATAAAATAGACACCCCATTCCTTGCTGAGTACTGAAAGCCCGAACGCTATTGCTGAAAGGAAGTAGTGTTTCCTGAAGTAGAGAAGGAAGCCAGCAAGGCCAAACATGAGAGGCGGGCCTTCGAGCAGCGATAGCGAAGTGTGGATAAAGAAGAGAGTCTCGAATCCGAGAAACGAGGCAGCGAAAAGAGCTTTCTCTTTGGAAAAAAAGACAAGTGCGAGCTCATAGAAGACCCATACCGTCAGAACGCCGATTAAGACATAGAGTATTCTATATCCGAAAAAATCATTGCCGAAAAGATAGATTCCCAACGCACCCCATATCTTGCCGAAAAACGGATGCTCGGGGTTGGAGGGGATCAGAGCTAGGAGGTTCTTTGCAGCAGGTACGTAATAGGCCTCGTCAAAAACGCACTGGCTGTTCGAACTGCCTGGGTTGCACACACCGCTTGGGAAGGACATTGCAAACAGGTGTAGTCCAAGGAAAAGGATCAGAAGGTGACCTATATTGAAGGAAAGGAGCTTTGGCCGCAGATATGACCAGAACAGGTTCAGTGTGCTCTTGAAATTGGACCGTGCTTTCGCAGAACCAATGTGCTTACCCATGGCAGTGCTCATACTTTACAATGATACAACTCCCATCACAGGATTTCAATGGCTTGACCGTGCGAGCAATATGAACTGAAGTGCCATCGAAAGGTTCAGGGTATAAAACGCTAAACAGTAAGGAGTGTGGGGCAATGCCTAGCCCTGTATGTTGGCGCTGGCTTTTTCCCTTTGTTTGCGGTTTCCACAAACAGAGCTTGATTTTTTCCCGAATAGCGCAATACTTAATTTCACTCCCAAGGGGTGGCTTCGTCGGGAGACCCTCCATAGTCCAGTCTGAATCAGACTTGTTCTTGCGTTTCTTGAATGAGCATGCTGAAGATTCGCAGAGGAAGCCCAAACCACTAGAAGAAACCCGCATCCGACTCGGCGAGTAAAATATTGGAAGAAATTGAATCAAAGCAAGAAGGATCGGAGACGACATTTCTGAGCAGGTCTTCGGAGAATGTCCCGGGTGGGCTCAATCTACATATCGGGTTGATTGGTGCGAATTTCAAGACGGCTCCTATAGCAGTTCGCGAAGTTCTTGCGCGAGGGATAACTGTAGAGAAACTTGCACATTTGAAAGGCAATAAGCTTGCCAAGAGCGGAACCGAACTCGTTCTGCTCTCTACGTGCAACCGCATTGAGATATATTACGCATGTGAGAACTTAAGTGATACTACCAAGATTCTGAGACAGGTGTTCATTGAGGCTCATCTGCAGTACGGGCCTGTGACCAATGATTTCAGGACTTACACTTATTCTGACAGTAGAGCCATCGAGCATCTCTTCGAAGTCTCAGCAGGTCTTGATTCTCTCGTCGTTGGCGAAGCTCAGATTCTTTCACAGGTGCATGAGGCTTGCAGGGTAGCAAACGAACGAGGATTGTGTGGCCCGGCGCTTTCGAAACTATTCTCAAAGGCTTACTCCACGGGGAGAGAGATCAGAGAGTCTTATCCGAGGTTTACAAATGGGTTCCGGAATTCCATAAGTCTTTCCGTCAGCGATCTTATAGCGTCACACTTCGGCACTCGCAAGGAAAGACCTAACATTGTCCTAGTCGGATCTGGAAAGATGATCAAGCTCGCAGTGAGCTCGTTTGACAAGAGTAGATTTGGAAAAGTTGTCATCGCTGCCAGAAGACAGCCTCTCAAGGACATTGAGGCTGACCAAATAGTTCACTTATCGGATCTTCCAAGGACCATATCAGAACAAGATATCGATGTAATCATTACCGCGACATCTTCAGACAACTTTGTGATACGGCCTAGCGACATTGAACCGTTTTCGAAGCAGAATCCAACAAAGGAACTGCTCATCATCGATATTTCCGTTCCAAGAAATGTCGATCCGCAGGCGGCGAAGATCTTTCCGAATGTCACCTTGCTGAATCTTGACGACCTGAAGGAGAGAATCGCGAATTCAAATGTGGAATCAGTCCATTTGGCGGAGAGAAATAACGATCTCGCCGCGATAGGAGCATCGATATCGGTGCGGAGGCATGAATTCATTTCTTGGATGAAAGAAAGTTCTGAGATCACACCGCTAATGATTGCTCTGAGAAGAAAAGCCGAAATGATACGCTCTGAGGAGCTAAACAATGCTCTTGCTCGGCTCGCTGACCTCACTCCGGGCCAGAAGGACGTAATACTCAAAATGTCAGAGAGGATCATTCGCCGCTTTCTTCATGACCCGACATCAAATCTTAAGAACATGGTTCGGATGAACAGTGAAGCCAAATCCAAGGATTACGCCTACCTTCTCAAAGAACTTTTTTCACTAGACTTTCCGCAGTCAAGCCAAGAAGAAACACCATCGTCAATCATTGATTCGCCAGAAAGTACTGTTTTCTGAAGATTATGATGCAGACGATCATAGTGGGAACAAGAGGAAGCCCTCTCGCCTCGGCCCAAACTAGATCAGTGGTAGATCTCTTGAAGAAAAAGAACAGAAGTACAGACTTCAAGTTTGTGATCAAATCAATTAGGACAGAGGGCGATGATTTGCATAGAAAAGCGGCTTCAATACCCACTGGCAAGGAGATGTTTACCGGAGCAATAGATCTAGCCCTTGCTCGAGGAGAGATCGATGTTGCGGTTCACAGTCTCAAGGATGTTCCGGTAGAGAATTTTCTAAAGAAGAGGACAATGTTGTGTGCATTCCCAAAGAGAGGTTCTCCCAATGATGTTTTGATTTCAAAGAAACCCAGGGAGACTCTTGAATCACTTCCTGCTCGGGCGAAGGTGGGAACAAGCAGCCTGAGGCGCGCGTTCCAGCTGAAGAGCTTTCGACCAGATATCGAAGTCATTGAAATCCACGGCAACGTGGAGACAAGAATAAAGAAAATGCGTCAAGGCAAAGATCTCGATGCAATAATACTCGCAGAGGCAGGGCTTGATAGGTTGCGAATCCCTAAGGAAACGGACCAAGTTCTGTCCACCGATGTCATGTTGCCAGCCCCAGGGCAAGGATGTCTCGCCGTGGCTACTAGGTCGGATGACACAAAGACAGGAATGGTAGTGTCAAAAATCGATGATGGAGCTACGCGAATAGCTGCCAAGGCAGAAAGAGCATTCTCAAAGAAGCTAGGCGGCGGATGCAACGTCCCGATTGCTGCACTCGCGACCGTCGGAAAGAATGGGCATTCATTGCTTCTCGAAGGACTCACAGCTAGCAAGCATTCTGGATCAAGTTTCATTGTGCGAGACTCGATTCAGGGCACTACGAAAGAGTCTGAATCGCTTGGTGAAACGCTCGCTACAAGACTCAAAGAGATCTCTAGGCGATGATTGTGTTGATGACCTCTTCGAGTGAAAGCCATTCACTTCCTCTTATTGGAAGGAAGATCTTGGTGACAAGAACAGAAGAAGGAAACAAAAGAGAGAGGCAAAAGCTAGAATCGCTTGGCGCGGATGTGATCGAACTTTCTACAATAGCAATTCATCCACCGACGAGCTGGAATGAAATTGATGCGGCCATACACGATATTGAAGAATTTGATTGGATATTGTTCACCAGTCCCAACGGGGTCAGAGCCTTCTTCCAAAGACTACACCAAGTTTCTGGCAACAAGAAATTGGATACCAATTTCGCATGTGTCGGTCCTGCGACCAAGGCAGAGCTCGAACTTCACGGATACTTGCCAGCGTTTGTTCCAAGTGAATATCTCACGGAGAAACTAGGAGATCAGCTTTCCGGAAACTTCCTTCTTGATGGGAAAAGGATCCTGTTGGCTAGGGCCGAAGTTGCAAGCAAAGGAATTCGCGAAGCACTTGAGAAATCAGGTGCATTCGTAACTGAAGCAGCGGTTTACAGGACATTGCCAAAGAAGGGGATAGACGGGGAAGACATACTGGATGGCGTGACAGATATCACGATGACCAGTCCATCCACGGTAGAAGGACTGCTGACTTGCGTAGATTCAAAGGAGATCAAATCGCGTCAAATCAGGGTTCATTGCATTGGCCCTGTCACTGCTAGAAAGGCAGAAGAGCGTGGTTTGCATGTGGACTCGATTGCAAATGTTCATACGATTGAAGGATTGGTCATGGATCTTGTCGGATCACAAAAAAAGGAGAATAAAGCTGAATCATGACCAAGCTTGAGGTTTCCAAGAAACTAGAAATCAACCGCAATGAAAATAGTGTGATTTCTAGGCCGCGGAGACTGCGTCTCAGCGAGGGAATCAGATCCCTAGTTGCGGAAACCGAAATCACGCCGAAACAATTTGTTGTTCCGATTTTCATAAAGGAGGGCTCGGGCATTAAAGAGGAAATTAGCTCAATGCCAGGCGTCTTCAGGTTCTCTCCTGACTCGAGCTTGGATGCTGAAATTCAGGAAATTAATGATTTGGGCATCAAAGCGGTGCTACTGTTCGGGCTTCCAAAGAAAAAAGACTCTCTGGGGAGCAATGCGTACAACCCGGACGGTGTGGTCCAGCAGGCGGTTAGCAGAATCAAGCAAACGTATCCAGAAATGGTTGTGATATGCGATGTCTGTATGTGTGAGTACACTGATCATGGGCACTGCGGCATAGTGAACGCCCAAGGCCATGTCGAGAATGACAGGACGACAGAGTTCCTGGGTAAAATCGCCGTTTCCCAAGCGCAATCAGGAGCTGACATTGTTGCTCCAAGCGCAATGATGGATAATCAGGTGCTCGCGATCAGGCAAGCGCTTGTCTCTAGCGGTTTTGAGCGTACTGCCATAATGGGATACTCGTCAAAATACTCCTCCTCATTCTACGGTCCATTTCGAGAAGCTGCGTCTTCGGCACCGAGCTTCGGAGACAGAAAGAGCTATCAGATGGATCCATCGAATGTACGTGAAGCAATCAGAGAGACCGAATTGGACATTGAGCAGGGAGCTGACATGATAATGGTAAAGCCAGCTCTATCGTATCTTGATGTGATAAGAGCAGTAAGAGAGAAGTTCAATCTTCCTCTTGCAGCATACAATGTGAGCGGAGAGTATTCCATGATCAAAGCGGCGGCGAGGAACGGCTGGCTCGAAGAGAGTAGGGCAGTGGAGGAGGTTCTCACATCTATTAGACGCGCTGGAGCCGATATCATAATAACATATTTCGCAAAGGAGTTCCTTTCAAACAGACAGGACTCGCGTGTCGGTTCAAGAGGAAAGTGAATGGGATGACAACCGCTATCTCAACGAAAGATTCACAGGCTTATTCCTCAACCAGCAATAGTCATTCGCACGAGCGCAAATCCCAGTCTCTTGAGGAGATGCGGGAAGGTAGACAGTTTCTAAGGTACACTTTTTTCAAACTGCTTCCCACTTGGCGCACATTGCAACCTGAAATAAGAGAGAGCGCAAAACTTGAGTTCAAGCTCGCAATCGACCACTACTCGCAACGGATGATTGTCAAGACGTTCTCACAGCTTGGAACAAGGGGCGACACGGATTTTATGATCTGGACGATAAGTGAGCGGTTGGAAGATTTTCAGGATCTTGTCTCGGACATTCTCAGAGGATCTATGGGAAAGCATCTTGTGATTCCTTATTCTTACCTTTCGATGACGAGAAGGTCAGAGTACATTCGAGATCACAAGCATCCAGGACAAGAGGGTGATTCTCTCAAGAAAATACCAGGAGATGCAAAGTACTTGTTCGTATATCCTTTTGTCAAGAAAAGAGAATGGTATTCTCTTCCAATGGAAGATAGACAGCGGATGATGATGGAACATGTACGAATCGGACACAAGTATTCCTCCGTGAAGATCAATACATCATATTCATTTGGTCTTGACGACCAGGAATTTGTCTTGTCGTTTGAAAGCGATTATCCGAGTGATTTTCTCGAGCTCGTCATGGAATTGCGTTCTAGTGATGCGAGCAAATACACTGCTATTGAGACGCCTCTATTCACATGCGTTTCTTCTTCGATCGGCGAATTGCTTCAGTTAATCTAGTTTCTTTTGACTTGCACACACCGCATTCAATTGTCTAGCGAAGCACCCCGATAGTATGCAATTAAGGGAGGTTTGATATTTGAAATCTGAGCTCAAAAGTAAGAAATTCTTCAGACGTGCGCAGAGAGTCCTGGTAGGAGGAGTGAATAGCCCCGTCAGGTCATTTCGTGGTGTAGAAAGAGAAAATCCGCTATTCATTTCGAAAGCCAGAGGATCCAAGATATACGATGTTGATGGAAACAAGTACATCGATTACATGTGCTCTTGGGGAGCTTCGATACTTGGAGCTGCTCCTTCACCTGTGGTACAGGCAATTCAAAAAGCCGTGAGAAACGGACTAAGTTATGGAGCTGCAACAAATCAAGAGACGGAGCTCGGAGAGAATATCAGAAAACATGTTCCTAGCATGGAGCTAATGCGCTTTGTCTGTTCGGGCACTGAGGCCACTATGTCTGCAATCAGAGTGGCGAGGGCGTTTTCAAAAAAGGACAAGATACTGAAATTCGATGGCTGTTATCACGGTCATGCAGATAGCTTCCTTGTGAGAAGTGGCTCTGGTCTTGCCACCTTTTCTATAGCAGATTCGGCTGGCGTGCCGGAGTCTATCTCAAACCAGACACTCGTTGCAAGATTCAATGACATCGATTCTGTCTCAAAGTTGCTGGATTCAAACCGTGGAAGTGTTGCCGCGATAATAGTCGAGCCTATTGCTGGAAACATGGGTGTGATTCCACCCAAGAAGGATTTTCTCGAGCAATTGAGAAAACTCGCGAATGAGTACGACGCACTACTGATATTTGACGAAGTGATCACAGGGTTTCGAGTCTCACTTGGTGGAGCTCAGGCTCTTTTCGGCGTAAAACCTGACCTGACATGTCTTGGAAAAGTGATAGGAGGAGGAATGAACATAGCGGCCTATGGTGGAAGGGCAGACATCATGAAGCTTGTTGCGCCGCTCGGCTCCGTATATCAGGCAGGGACCCTTGCAGGGAATCCAATAGCGGTCGCAGCTGGTCTTGTGACTCTTGCACAACTCAAGCCTTCAATCTACGGGAAACTGGAGAGGACATCGGAAATGCTTTCGAGAGGCGTTCGCGACACCAGTGAGGATTTCGGAGTCAGCCTTGCAATACAACGCGTTGGGTCCATGGTTGGAATCTTTTTTGATCCAAAATCTCATGTAATTGAAAACTATGATGACGTCAAAAATTGCAGCAAATCCTTGTATGCCAAGTTCTTTGGCTCAATGCTTGAACAGGGAATATACCTTCCTCCGTCTGCGTTTGAGACGATTTTTGTTTCATCCGCTCACTCAAAGCCCGACATTGATAAGACCATCATCGCATGTCAGACTGCTTTTGAGCTAATCCGTAGCAAGTGAAAGAGAATGACTCCGAGGGAAAGATTTCTTGCTGCCGCAAGAGGAGAGAGTGTTGACTATACGCCGGTGTGGTTCATGCGCCAAGCCGGAAGATATCTGCCCGAGTACAGGGAGCTACATGTCAAATACTCTGTTCTTGATATTTGCAAAATGCCCGAACTCAGCAAAGAAGTGACGCTCATGCCAGTCAAAGAGCTTGGAGTCGATTCTGCAATAATGTTCGCAGACATCATGCTACCTCTGGAAGGCATGGGAGTAAAGTTTCACATCATCGAAAATCTTGGCCCTGTGATTCTCTCGAAGGTAAGAGAAGTTTCTGCCGCGGAAGAGTTGAAAAAATTTGAAGCAAAACGCGACGTTCCCTTTGTTCTAGAGGGGATTAAGATTGTGAAAGAGGAACTCATGGAGACTGACACTGCTTTGATTGGCTTCTCAGGTGGCCCATTTACAATAGCAAGTTATCTAGTTGAAGGGCAAGCATCTCGCGACTATTCCAACACAAAGAACCTGATGTACAATGACAGGGAAACCTGGCATGCGATGATGACGAAACTCAGTGCAATGGTATCGGACTACCTTTCGGCTCAGATTGAAGCTGGAGTTGACGCAGTCCAGTTGTTTGATTCATGGATTGGGACGCTCTCTATCTTAGACTATTCCGAGTTTGTGGCTCCGTACACGAAAGAGATTTTCTCAAGGCTCGCTCATGATTATCCTGACGTTCCTAAGATCCATTTTGGAACAAACATATTCCATCTCCTGAAATCGATGAAAGAAAATGCCGGAGGCGACGTATTCAGCATCGATTGGAGAATCCCAATCAGCACAGCGGGAAGAGTTCTGGGAAAGGAAATTCCAATCCAGGGAAACTTGGAGCCAGCTGTTTTGCTCGCACGCGATAGGGAATTCATATCCCGCAGGACGCAGGAAGTCTTAGATCAAGCGTCGGGTCTGAATGGACATATTTTCAATCTGGGCCACGGCGTCATGAGAGAGACCCCGGTCGAGAATGCGAAGTACGTGGTCGACTATGTTCATTCGCACACGTCATGAAATTGTGTGATGTGGATTTGTTATTAAAGAAAGCAGTTATGTTGATGGCTTATGGCACACCAAGCAATCTTGAGGACGTTGAGGCTTATTACACTCATATAAGACATGGCCGCAAACCAAGCGAGCAAGAAGTACAAAATCTCAAGGAGAGGTACTCAATTATTGGCGGCCGCACGCCGCTTCTCGAAATAACCCAGTCAACTGCCACGAAATTGGGTCGGGGACTTGCCTCAAAGGGAATCAAAGTGTATGTTGGAATGAAGCACTGGCATCCGTATATTTCGGAAGTGTTTCCCAAGATCATTTCAGAGGGCAACACAGATTTGCTTTCAATAGCACTCGCGCCTCACTACTCCAAGATGAGCATTGGCTCGTATCAGGATTCTGTGAGAGAAGCCAACAAGTTGGCTGGTGAAAAGATACGGTTACAGTTTGTTGACAGCTGGCACCTCAACAGTGTATTCATTGATAAGTGGGTCGAACGCGTGTCCAAGGCCTCCTCGGCGCATTTCGGTTCTGCGCAAGACGACGTCTATTACCTGTTTACTGCTCACTCCCTCCCGGAGAGAATACTCACATGGAAAGATCCGTACAAAGAACAACTCCTCGCCACTTCTTCCAAGATTGTGGAACACCTTGACATAGATAGTTCACGCTTTGGTTTCTGCTTCCAGAGTGCGGGGCATACGTCAGAACCTTGGCTCGGGCCTGACATATTGGATAAACTCAATGAACTTGGCGAAACTGGTAAGAAACGAATCATGGTAGTTCCAATAGGGTTTGTTTCTGATCACCTTGAAATCCTCTACGACATCGACACGGAAGCGCAGGAACTTGCGAAGAAGCTTGGAATTGAGCTTGCCCGCACCGAATCATTCAACGACTCTGACGACTTTGTCCAAGTTCTAGGCTCGGTAGTGGAAGAATCCGGCTTTCTGGAAGCCTAGATGCCAGTAGCAAACAAAAAGAACTGAACTGTCGATCCAATCGCCATCAAGAGAATCAACACCCAGACAATCAGCCTTGTTGAGAACAAGGAATCTGAAACAGATTCGTATCTTTCTAGCTTGCCTTTGTGCGTGTAATAGAGAAGTGGCCCAGCTATAAAACCTCCGAGCGAACCTCCGACATGGGCCATCCAGTTCACGTTGGGAAGTATGCTGCTACTTGCGAAAATCACCACGAAGAGAAAAAGGGTCGACCGATCGATTCGTTTCTCTTCAGCCCACCTGTAGGCAAAAGTCGCCGCAAACAAACCGAAGATGCCTCCGGAAGCCCCGGCGCTCAAGTAGATTGGACCCATGAGAAGACTCATGGCGTTTCCCAAAAGGGCAGAGAAAAAGAATATCGCAAAGTATCTCGTGCGATTGAATGAGCTGTCAATGAAAGCGTCAAGTATCAGCACGGCGATTGCATTGAAAATCACATCTTCGCCTGAGGGCGTCACAAAGATAGATGTGAAGAGCTGATAGTATTCGTGAAGTATCAGAACGTAGATGTTGAATTGGGCGAGAAGATCGCTCGCGAAACTGCATGGGAGAGAGACTCCCGGGTAGGTCGGGCACACTTTGTAACCTGAACTGATCGTCCCAATCACTAACCCGAGGACTATTGCTCCCGTGAGAAGCCAGCTTGATCTGATCGCGTTAAAGCTTGAGTAAGAATAGCTCGATTTGTCTTGTGCCAGCTAGAGGTTTCACCATGGTGTAATGCAATAGAAGTATGCCAGAGCAACAGTAGTCAGTTTTTCACATTTTCCCTTCAGACATTGATCAGTTTGCTCGCAGCCTGATTATGCGGCAGGAAAAAAAGCGCGTGAATCATGATGGAGAAAAAGAACACATTCAGCTTCCTATTACAGGATCGAATCTGTGAGTAGACGTCACCAATCCTCATAAAGTCACTGGTCTTTGAAACTCTATTTTGAAGATCGAATTGAATATCATTGATTCCATTTGTTGGCTTGACAATTCAACGCAGGGAATCCGTTCTCCCCTCTAGGTACAGTGCTTCAGAATTGCGGTTATCGTTGGTCATTTCGGGTTTTTTGAGAGGGCTGGTTCAGAAGTGAACGAGTTATAGCTCTTACGTGGGAACGAGCAAGGGATCAGGCGTCACGACAGGGAGCGTTCAGGTTTTCCTCCAAGGCAGGATAATCCTCACGCTTCAGACATACGCGATCCCTTCGGATTGAAAAGACTGATCGAGAACTCTGTCAAGAGCACAAACCAAAGCGTGTGCTCAAATGCTCTATTCTCGCTTTGGCTTGGAAAGTCTGATTGAAATTTCGTTCTTTGCGAGCATTTCTAGTATCTGATCCCCAAGTGTGCTTGTGTTCACCGGGTCGGTTGAAACAAGAAGTATATGCTCGCTGTCTATGTTGAATGTGTAAATGTTCACGCGTTCCCTCTTGTCAAGAAGGTATGTCCTGCGCCCGAGGTACTTGTTCCAATCCTGTCCGCTTCTGTGCATCGTGGTCCACTGGAGATAGAGCTGTTCAGCTTTGGAAGCTGGCTCAAGGGACTCTATCTCTGGCCTCATCCCGCCTTTGAGGACCTTGCCCTCTGGGCCGATGATAGCAGCAAACCTCACGTTGGGGTTTTGCCTCAGCACTTCCTCGATGCTTGCCATTCGCAAAGGCATTCAGAGTCTGGGGTATAAAAAATAAATTGTGTCACTTGGCCCTTCTTGTCACCGAAGGGAAATCATGTGGATGGTAGTCATGGTAGCACAACGGCTTGCCATCGACCATCGTGAAACTCGGGCATGTGTATTCTGGCCCCTTTTTGAAAGTCAATGGGATTATAAGGCCACATTTCGTGCAGCGCATTTCGTTCGTGCCAAGTTGTTTCAGGAGCTTCTCTTCCATAGGATTTCATTCCAATTTGAGTTTTATAGAATCTGTGAAAACAGAACTCCTTTTTTTCATTTTTGATTCTCTCTTGTCCTCAATGGAAAGAATTTTTGAAGGCGTCTTCAGAACTACCTCGCCGGTTTTCCTTGACATTGTCACAGTAATGCTCTTTCCAAGGAAGAGCGAAAACGAAAGAGATTCAGGATTCTGTGAGAAATACGTTACTGTGCCATCATTGTCAACTTCTATGCGGCCTTTTGGGGTTCTAGCTTCGAATATTTCTCCTGAGATAGGGGCGTGGAGTTCAATTGTGAGGTTTTGCTTTTGGACTTTGTTCAGCTCAGGCATCCCTTCAGGAGGCGACTTCCCGCCCGAGGTAATTTCAAAATTCAAAACAGGCATTGTTCCCTCGACCAGAAAATTGTACTTTTTTGATTCCAGCCGCTGTGTAGGTTCTTCTGGCCGTTTTGTTTCAATGGACATGACAATAACACTGATACATTTACTCTATAAATCCAATCTGCTGTCATTTGAGAGAAACTGATAAGGAGTCTCAAGACTGGAAGGCAAGAGCGTTGAACGAGGACGATTTTGCAAAGGCACTTCTATCCCATGAGAGGAGGGAGTGGCAGGATCCGGAAAAGATACTTTCACAGCTTGACATCAGGCCAGGGATGGCTGCGGCGGATCTCGCGTGCGGCCCAGGATTCTTTACTATCCCACTGGCAAGAGCAGTTGGCGAAAATGGACTGGTATACGCAGTGGATTCGAGCAGTGTAATGCTAAAGTATCTTTCTTCAAACATTGAAAGATCTAAGATCAAGAAAAGCGGGATCAAGGTAATCCAGTCAGACATCACTCAGACTCAGATCCCCTCAACATCAGTTGACCTAGTTCTTCTTGCAAATATCCTGCACGATGCCCCTGATATATCCGCGCTTTTTTCGGAAATCAAGAGGATTTCTAAACCTGGGTCTTTTCTTGTCATAATCGAGTGGAAAAAGGAAGACGCAGAAATTGGGCCGCCCATCAAGATACGACTGAGCGAGAATGAGTCAAGAAAGAAGATCAAGGAACAAGGATACAAAACAATTCGCCGAATAGAGACTGGACGTTTTCACTATGGATTTGTCTGCAAGTAGAGAGTGATTTTGGAGGCCGGTGAGTTCGAGGAGCGAAAAGCTCGATAGTGCCGAAGCTTTCTTCTTCTCCGAGCTCCAGCGCCACATGGGGAGATCACCAACCCATATTCCTGCAAAAATTGAAGGAATCTGCGGGGTTGATGCTCGCTATGATGAATCGCAAAAGAAAGTTATCGCGTGTGCTGTACTCATCGAGAAAGGTAGGCAATCATTTAGCTGTTATAGAGGAACCTTTTCTTTTCCCTACCATACTGGGCTCTTCTACTTGCATGAAGGTCCTGCTGCGGTTGCCGCTGTAAGAAAGCTGGAAAGAATGCCAAGTATAGTTTGCTTTGACGCGCATGGTTTAGCACACCCTAGATCATTGGGGCTTGCGACAATCTGTGGGATGATCCTGGGAATCCCGAGCATTGGAATCGCGAAATCTAGGCTCGTAGGTGAATCACAAGAGTATGATCCTGATGTTGACAAGATTGTCTACAAGGGAAGGACTGTTGGCTTTGTAACCAAGTTCTCTGGCGTCAAGAGATATTGGAGCCCCGGATACTCTGTTTCGATCAAGAATCTTCGAAAAATCATCAAGATGTCCTCAAAGGCATGCCTTGAGTCGCTTGAAATTGCTGATAGAGTTTCGAAAGAAACAGATTTCGAATAATGTCTAGATTATGAGAGGAGCTGCCATGCTGCGAGCCCGGTCAAAGCGTAGTTGATGACGTATAGACTGACGCACACAGGGCATATCGCGTGGATCACTCCTAGCTCAAGATACCATAGATAGATTGTGAAGATATTTCCTATCATGAGGAACGGGAGCAATATGATGCCGTCAACCGGTTGCTTTCCTAACCTGCTCAATGCAAGCACTAGGACTAGAACAAGCGGAAACCAGACGAGCCCCATGACGTAGAATGGAACTCCGTCCAGTGAAGTGTACCCGCTGGTGGCAACCGTTCCGCAGGATACATATGAATTGAAATTGCATCCATTGAAATTCTGCGTAAGATAATCATATGCTTCATAGATTGCAACACCGATTCCAAGTATTGAGAGCCCTACGAATGCGTAGTAGATCCGGTTCTGCATTTCCTGGTTTTCAGTTCCTGGTGTTGATTTGGAGTATTGAATCGAAGAGGTTCTGCGTCGAAAGTGTTGAGTTCAGAGCCGTTAGACTCACATTTGCAAATGATTGGCCGCACACGCTCGAAGGAGTTCCCCCATCTATCTTACATATCGTGGTGATCAAAGTATTCGCGGCACCGTCAATCGCCTTCGCAACCGAGCTGTTTGGATTGTTTAATTGGGAGGCAATTTGAGTCCAGTTCATGCCCGCTAGTGTGGACGGCTGGTACTGGGCGCCATTCATCACGTATTGGTTTCCAAGATCAAGAAATGGAATGCTAAGACTTGGATCATAAGTGTGCATTAGAGTTCCCTGATCAGTGGTCAGTGTCTGAATAGTAGTTTGACCGCTTCTGTCGAGCTGTTCAACGCCTACAAATGAAATGTACTGGCTCGTGTACGTAGCTCCACTGAATGAGAAAGTTGCGGTGTTCGGCGCAACGGCATCAGTTGAGCTCGAAAGCATGTATTCAACACCCGAAAAGTTGCCAAATTTCGAAAGGGCTACTATCATGCTCCATCTCTCCGCTGCGCAGTAAGGACAATAATCTGCTCCTATGTAGAGAACTTCAGGTTTGCCATTCAGAACAAGAGGCGAGCCCGTGACTGCACTTGGAGCAGTTGCACCGCCTTTGCCTATAGTAGAAAGGGTAGAATAGCTCACTCCAGACAAGTTGGCGGATATTGGTGAGGGTATTGCCTGTCCGATGAGCCCTAATTCAGTTCCAGGTGCATGAGAGGTCGGCTGGTTCAGCTGGATAAATATCAGGTATCCTACGAGAGCGCCCACCAAGATTATCACTATGACAAGGCCTACCGCAAGCTTCCTCGTTGCGCTCTGCTTTGCTATCTCAAAGCGTTCATTTGGATGCATTGCGCGAAAGTGATCGTTAAGAGCCTGTATTGTTTGGAACTTCTTCCCGCATTTCTTGCATGTAACCATTCGGGCTCAAGCTTCCCTTGCCAAGGTACGTTGCGTGGCATTCACAAGCTCAGGATTCATAATTAAGAGTGTTGTCGCAAAAACATTTCAGTGATTGGGACCAACGCTCGTGATTGAAGTCTTTTCAATGCCTCATGTGTGCTTCTAATTCCAGGTCAAAGGTGTTGTGCCGACGTTTTCTCCAATTTCTTTGAAATTCTCATAACCCTCGTTTTCATTTGATCTATGCTTGTGTCCGTGCATTGAAACTGTTATAGGAGGAGTTCAGATATCAATCGAAAAAGAAAACCAAGATCATAACTAAACATCTCCCGCGGTGGTATATTGTATCGCTTCAACTGTAACAATTGTGAATTTGAATTGAAATCTTAAAGATACAAATCTAGCGAACTGAACAAAAAAAAGAAAATGAAAAAGAAGAATGTGATAGGGCAGTGCCCATCTCTAGTTTGTTTGGCTCTTCACCGATAGAATGGCGCGACGACTTGCGTCGTTTGTTTCACGCCCTTCAACTTCGGGCTCCTATCGCAATTACTTCTTCTTCGACTTGGACTTTTTCTTTGCCGGCATTTAATTTCTGCGAGATTGGAAAAATAAACTTCTCACTTAAAAATGATTTGTTTTGCAACTCTGAAAACAGAAAATCGATCATAGGAACGATTTCCAATTTTTCTAGGAGTGCAAAATTGATTCAGCGCAATGATGTGACTTTTCATGTGGATGTTCAAGTTTCTTGATCAAGAAACCAAGTCAAGTTTTATTTTTGCTCTTGATACCATCAACGGAAGACTTTGTAAGTATGATCAGGAGCAATAGTGCTGCTATACCAAGAACAGAGTTGGCATAGAATGGATACTGTGGCTGGATTGAGAAGAGGTATCCAGAAAAAATCGCCCCTGGAAGCGCGATGAGAGCAGTCGCGGAATAGAACGTGCCCATCGAGAGACCTCGCGATCTTGCATTCGTCACGTCGGCAAGCCATGCATTCGAAGCTGGGCTGTCCATTACCCCAAAAAGGCTCCATATTGTGACTCCAACTAGTGCAAACAGGAGGTCGCCCTTCGGAGAAAACACAATCATGTAGACGAACACGCTCTCTCCAATCCAGCTAATTATTATCGTCTTACGCCGTCCTATCTTATCAGACATTTTTCCAAAGGGAAGCCGTGTTGCTGCAATGACCGCGAGAAGAATCGCGAAGAAAAGGCCCCTCTCAAAAAGCCCAAGGCCGAGCACTTGATTTGTATAAAGCGGCAGCACAAATGAACTCTGGTCCACGAGCAGGTTGTACATGCTGTAGACAATTAGAAGGCTGAGCAGTATTCTGCTGTGGAAGATCATCTTGAATGAATCCAAGAATGAGAAGGACTTTCTCGAAACAGCAGAGCCATTGCTAGGATTCAGAGTCTCTTTCAGGAGGATCGCCCTTACGAGCGTCGCAAGAAGAGTAAGAGAACCACCCACGATGAACAATGGGAAGAGAGACGACGTTCTGACAATGGTGAGCCCCCCGATAACTGGCGAAAATGCCGCCGCGACATAAGTGAATGTTTGATAGGTTCCGAAAGCTACGCCGCGCCTCTCCTTTTCGACAGTTTCCGCCACGAGCACATATGAAACCTGAACAAAAGAAGTTCCCAGGCCAGAAAGTGGGAAACCAATCGCGGAAAGAAGAAAGTTGTTTGAAAAAGCAAGCATGAATATGCCTGCGCTTGAGATGAGGCCAGAGATTACAATGACCACCTTCCTCCCGAAAATGTCAGCGAGAGCCCCTGCCGGCGCAGTTCCGAGGCCCACTGCGAGAAACCACGCGCCGTAAATTATGGAGATTACGAAGGGAGATGCACCAAACTTGCTGTTGTAGTAGTTTGGTAGAAAGTAGAACCAAAGATAATTGCCAAAGGTGGCTATCATAGTCGTAGTGCCAAGCACCACGATGTTTCTTTCTAGGGCAAGCTCCCTTCGGATGTCAGCGATTCCCAAGTTTGCAGCGATTTTCAGGGCGAAGTTTCGTGTATTTCAAGCTAGCATTACTGACGTTCGTGATCATTGGCAACGAAAAATCGTTGTTAGCTTTGCAACGAGAGATTTCCTATGATATGACGTGAAAAAGCGAATATCTTGGATTGAACGATTCTTAAGGAGTCTTTCTGAGAGGTCTATGGCATTTCTCAAAGACATGTTGCTCACGACAACGCTTATTATTTCTCAAAGAAAGATTTTCGCTCAAATGAAACTAGTCACATTTGAGGAACCATATTATCACAAGGATCGCATTGGAATCTGGATGGGCCAGAATGATGTTGTCGATGCAAATTATGCTTACGCCAGAATGCTCAAAGATCAGGGGGAGGACTATCCCCAGAGGTTTGCGGACGCCTATGTCCCGCCAGACATGGTCCGACTCCTCGAAGGCGGGAAAAAGTCAATGGCGGCAGTTAGGGAGGCGGTAAAACACACGGAAGAAATCGGAATCTCCAAAGTTTTCGGGGCACAAGGCGAGCAAGCGGTCTTCAACTTCTCAAAGATCAGAATCAAAGCTCCAATACCACGGCCAGGAAAGATTATCCACACAGCCGGCAACTTTCGCGAACACGCCAATGAAGGATCGGGTTCCGGGTGGGAATTCCCAATGCCTCACTGGATCTCTTTTCTCAAGAGTCCAACTTCTATCGTGGGGCACGAGGCGCAGGTCATACACCCCAAGCACACAAAGCAGCTTGACCACGAAATCGAGCTTGCCATAGTCATCGGAAAGAAATCAAAGCGACTAACGAAGGAGCAGGCATGGGATGCGATTGCAGGTTACACAATATTCAATGATATCTCCGCAAGGGACATCCAGCGGGAGGAAATGAAAACAGGTCTTTTGAACTTTGGGAAAAATATGGACACGTTCGGCTTGTTCGGCCCATGCTTTGTACCCAAGGAAGACATCGGAGATGTTCACAATCTCAAGATCGAATGTAGGGTCAATGGTGATCCTAGGCAGGTCAGCAACACAAATCACCTCTCAGTGTCGGTCCCAGAAATAGTCGAGCATTACTCTTGGGTTACACTCTACCCCGGCGACATCGTCACCACAGGGACGGTAGCTGGAGTAGCAGCCTTTCGCAAAGACGCCGAGAAATATTTCTTAAAGCCAGGTGACACTCTCGAGTCAGAAATCGAGAACATCGGGGTCCTTCGAAACTACATCGTAGAAGACAAAGAGTGACTGCACCAATTTAAATAGGATATTCAGAGGATGAGCCCTCTGTAATTCAAGTGAATTCGCAGGAAATCATAGTCGATCTTCGAAGGCAGGAAATCGAAATTCTGACCGAGCAACGCCTAATAAAGGTCATCGAGGAAAATCCAAGACCCACCACGTACATTGGTTTTGAACCCAGCGGTCCTTTTCATATAGGACATTTTGCTTCCACAATACCTGTTATCAAACTTGCAAAGGCAGGGTTCCACGCAATCATTCTTCTCGCGGACCTTCATGCCCTCGCAAACGACAAAGGGGAGTTGAAGGAAATTCACGAAACTGCAAAGCAGGAAAGAGAAATGCTTGAGCACATTGTGAAGAAAATGGGGGCGGGCGGAAAACTAGACTACAGGTTGGGAACAGAGTTTGAGGATCAGGCTTACTTTATTCAGGTTCTTCGTCTTTCAAAGGTCGTGAACTTTACCGAAGCTGCAAAGAGCATGGACGAGATTAGCAGGACTTCGGTCGCAAAAATGACATCATCAGCAATCTACCCCCTGATGCAAGTGGTTGATATTGGTGTCCTCGGTGTGAACGTTGCCGTAGGAGCCTCGCAACAACGCAAGGTTCACGTCCTAGCCATTGAGAATCTGAAGAAGCTAGGATACCAAACCCCTGTCGCGCTTCACACTCAGGTGCTCCTAGGGACAGATGGCAAGAACGCAATGAGCAAGACAAAGCTAAACACGATAGATCTAAACGAGACCCAGCAATCGCTTGAAACTAAGATCAGAAAGACTTTCTGTGCGCCGGGAGACGTTGAGACAAACCCAATACTCGATTGGTACAAAAAGTTCCTCTTTCCATTGAGCGAAACTCCCCTAGAATTCGGGGGAAAGCATGCAGTGTCATACAATGAATTAGAGTCGTTGTGGGCGAAGAATGAGATCACGCCTCCGCAATTGAAGCAATCTGTAAAGAGAGATCTTGAGAAGCTTCTGCTTTGAAGGTTCATAATATATAACGTCTTTAGAAACAGGAACGTCAAGACAGTAATCACCTTTGGCAGAAACACCTGCTGGTCAGGCAGATGACCGCGTGCGCAACATTACTCGCGGCGTGACTTCTCTCTCAGTCCAGAATATCGGCACTAGCTTGCTTGCCTTCGTACTGCTTGCGGCGCTTTTGCGTTTTTTCCCTATACAATTCGGAGTCTACTCCGCTGTTCTCTTGGTTGTCGGGATCGCAGGGTCGTTTTCGACATTCGGTTTGCAGGCCGCCTCCACGAGGTACGTTGCGTTTCTAAGAGAAAGGGATGAAGGCGAGTCGTGGTCTGCTGCGAGATCCACACTCACTCTATCTTTGGTATTGAGTCTCGTGGTGACCCTTGCTTATAGTCTCCTTGCGCCGTACTTCTCTTTGTTTTTCACAAAGTCGACACAATGGACTGATCTCTTTCTTCTTGGGGGGCTGTGGCTCTTTGGAAGCTCGCTCGGCGCGACAGTTCAGGGAATCATCCAAGGCTTGAAAAAGTACACGCTTCTTGCAAAAATACTATTTGTATCGAGGTTTGCGATGGTCGCTTTCACCATACTAGTATTGTTTGCATACCACAATATTGCGATTCCAGTTATCGGTTGGGCAGTATTCTACTTTCTGATAATTGGATGGAGTATCAAGTTCGTTGCAAAAGACCTGTTCTCAAAGAAAAGCGGGAGGTACTCTTTCTCAACTATAATGCGATACAGCTTTCCTCTGGGGATCGCTGGGATTATACAGATCTTTGCCTCAAGTTCTGACTCGATCGTAGTTGGCGGATATCTCGCCTCAATCTCGCTCGGCGTCTACACTGCGGCTCTTCAGATAACTGCTGTTCTCGGGACTGTTCTCGTCACGCCGCTCATAACTGCATTTTTCCCAGAGACATCGAGTGCAGCAGATTCAGAACTATCAAACGCTTTCCGCTTGGCGATTCGCTTTTTGATGCTCTCTGTGTTACCCGCTTCTTTCATGCTAGCTGCGCTCTCTCCTCAACTGCTTACACTCTTCTCTGGTGGAGGAAACTATGTCGGGGGCATATTGCCCATGGAATTGATAGCATTTTTCTATGTGTTCACAGGAATCCAATCAGTATCGATCTATCTCTTGCAGGCGGTGGGGCGTACTTTGCAAGCGATGGCGGCGGGAGTTGTAGGCGCTTTTGTAGACATTGGGGCATCTATTCTGCTAGTTCCAAGTCTTGGACTGGAGGGAGCAGCGTTGAGTAAGATCGCAACCGCGCTGATTGGCACGCTTGTTGCAATCTACTATGTGAGAATGTATGCAAGAAACCTTGACAGGCTGAAATTCTATGGCAAGTGCATAATCTCTTCAGCAGTACCTTTTGCGGCTTCACTTGCACTCACCCTGTTTGTTTCATCCAGAACATTGACTCTGATTCCATACGCTTTGCTCTCCGCAGTTCTCTTCTTGTTTTGTCTTAGAATCATGAAAGTACTTAGTGAAGAAGATAAGAGATATCTTTCACATCTCTTACCTTCATTCGGACAGAAGATCCTGAAACTCATCTGAGAGAATAGCCGCAATTGCTACGACAAGTTTGAATATCAGTATGCAATTTAGTTCATGCCAGAGTAGGGGCTGAGAACAGAGAATGGTGAGCATTCCAACTGCAGGAGCCTTGATCGTATCACTCATAGTTCTGATCATTTTGTGGATCATCATTTCGATTCCGGTATACATTGCAGGTAAGGTTGTGGCAGGGCCGAATGCAACTATAGGAAGAGCAATGGGTGCGACTCTATTAGGGCCTATTGTCTTCACAATTGTTCTCGTTCTGGGCAGAATTGTACTTGGTTCAGTTGCTGGCCTTACAATTCTTGCTCTTATCGTAGCGTTTTTCGCATGGCTCTGGGTTTACAAGGAACTCTTTAGGACGGGGTGGCTTGGCGCATTGGGCATCGCAATACTCTCGGTCATCACGACGATAATAATAGTGGCCATCCTTGCTGTCATCGGATTCGTTGCGTTTGCACTGTAGAGCCAAGTTCTTTGGTTAGCATTCAAAACAATTAGATAGCGTAGTTTCTCACGTGCTGAAACGTAGAGATCATCTTGCGGAGCAAAGATCCAAAATTGGAAATGAACTGGCGCAAGATCACACGGCCCTACCTTGAAAATTACAAGCCAATCCGAGACTATGCGCTTATTGGCGACCAGAGGACTTGCGCTCTCGTCGGAATCGACGGCTCGATTGACTGGCTCTGCGTACCAAGATTTGACTCACAAAGTGTTTTCGCATCAATCCTCGACAAGAACAGGGGAGGAAGCTTTCGCATTTCTCCGATGAATGGAGAGTTTGAAACTCGCCAGTTCTACGAGGACAATACGAACATTCTCTTGACTGAATTCAAGGATGGAGCTAGTCATCTTCAGATACTTGATTTCATGCCTTGCTTCAAGGTCTCCCGCACTATTGTTTCAACGGGAGAAATTCACAGAAGAGTTGAGTGCACTGAAGGCGAGTTTGAATTCAAAATCTTAATTGAGCCAAGAATGAACTATGGCGCGATAGTTCCCAAAGCTGCAAAAGTCGAAAAGGTGGGCTATTCATTTACTTCTTCAACAGTTGGAACGGAACAGCTTTCGTTGATAACGTCCTTGGACCTTCAAATCGGGAATGGAGGCCTCTCTGGTTCAAAGAAACTCTCTCGGGGAGAAAGGGCGGATCTCGTGCTGAGATACGGGGGGGGCAATACTGCATCGAGGAGAAGACGCGATGACAGACATGAAACTCTCAGAGACAAGGAGATACTGGAAGAAATGGGCTGCAAAATGTGAGTACAATGGTAGATGGCGAGAATATGTTGTAAGATCGGCTCTCGCTCTAAAACTTCTTGTCTACGCGCCTACAGGTGCAATAGTCGCAGCCGCCACAACTTCGCTTCCAGAGCAAATGCATGGAATTAGGAACTGGGATTACAGGTATTCGTGGATCAGGGACTCTTCATTTGTGCTCTGGGCGTTCCATTCCATCGGACACAACGAAGCTGTGGAGCCCTACCTTGAGTGGCTCATGAGTACATTTTACCTGACCGCGCAGAACATGCAAGTAATGGTTGGTATTGGAGGAGAGCGAGACCTCACAGAGCGAACTCTTGACCACCTGGAAGGCTACAACGCTTCAAAACCTGTGAGAGTGGGAAACGGGGCCTGGGATCAATTCCAGCTGGATCTTTACGGCATACTTGTGGATTCACTCTACTTCTCTCATTTGCACAAGAAAAAGGCGACAAGAAAAGTCTACGAATACCTGATCAGGCCTGTAGTGAAAATAGTAGAAGAGGTTTGGAACAAACCGGATTGCGGCATTTGGGAGGTGAGAGGAGGAAAGCGCAACTTTGTCTACTCGAAGGTCTGGTGCTGGGTCGCCGTTGATCGAAGCATAAGAATAGCTGATTCTTTGAAGATGAAAGAAGATGTTCAAAAGTGGTCAGTACTTCGGGACAAAATTCGGGAGGCGATATATGGAAGAGGATGGAATGAATCGATCAAGTCGTTCGTGCAGTCATATGATTCAGGCGACCTAGATTCTGCAAACCTCTTGATGCCGCAACTCAAATTTATCAATGGAAAGGATCCAAAAATGATCTCCACAATAAGACGGATCCAAGAGTCGCTTATGAGCGAGGGCAAGTTCCTCTACCGGTACAAGACCGACGACGGCCTACCAGGGGATGAAGGGGCATTTCTCATCTGCAGTTTCTGGCTTGTAAGCTGCCTTGCAATGGCTGGGAAATTGAAAGAAGCTGAAAACTTGCTGAATTCGCTATTGGATTGTTCAAACCACGTGGGCTTATTCTCTGAAGAAATTGATCCTAGAGATGGTTCGATGCTTGGCAACTTCCCACAGGCGTTCAGTCATATGGGCTTTATCACCGCGGTCACAGACATTGAAAAGGCAAGAAATGCTAGAAGATGAATCGCTCAAATTGATACGCCGCACAATGACCAATTTCTTTTATCCTAGAACAATCCGAGTGTAGATTGTAAGACGTTTCTAGAAAGAGGATGTAATTTTGCCAGACACACTCACAATAAAGGACAATCGCACTGGAAAGCAATATGAGATTCCTATTGAAAGCGGCGCGATTCATGCGACGGATCTCAGGCAGATCAAGACATCAGATTCCGATTTTGGTCTGCTCTCCTACGATCCCGCTTTCTTGAACACTGCATCGTGCAAGAGCAAGATCACCTTCGTCGATGGCGACGCAGGGATTCTAAGGTACCGCGGATACCCAATCGAAGAGCTAGCAGAAAAGTGCACGTACCTTCAGGTTGCCTATCTCCTGGTCCATGGCGAACTCCCGAGCAAGAGTGAATACGAGCAATGGGTTCACAACATCACCTACCACACAATGGTGCACGAGAACGTAAAGAAATTCGTGGATGGCTTTCACCACGACGCGCACCCAATGGGGATGCTTGTTTCTACAATCGCAGCGCTTTCGACATTCTATCCCGACGCAAAGAACATTTTTGATGAGAAATCAAGAGACCTCCAGATCTGGAGGTTGATAGGAAAGATTCCGACGCTCGCCGCATTTGCATACAGGCACTCTGTGGGAATGGCTTACATCTACCCAAGCAACGACCTGACTTATGCTGAGAACTTTCTCTCGATGATGTACAGGCCTTCTTGGACCACGAAGTACGAGCCGAACAAAACTCTCGCCAAAGCTCTAGATGTCCTGTTTATTTTGCATGCTGACCACGAGCAGAACTGCAGCACGAATGCAATGAGAACTGTTGGAAGCTCCCATCCCGACCCATATTCTGCCGCTGCTGCCGCGACCGCTGCTCTCTATGGGCCGCTGCACGGAGGAGCCAATGAGGAAGTGGTAAGGATGCTTGAGGAAATTGGCTCTGTGGACAAGATACCCGAGATCATCAGACAGGTCAAGGATGGGAAGAGGCTCTTGATGGGATTCGGGCATAGAGTCTACAAGAACTATGATCCGCGCGCGAGGATCATAAAGAAGATTGCAGATCAGGTCTTTGAGGTGACAGGGAGAAACAGGCTTCTTGACATCGCTCTTGAGCTTGAAAAAGTCGCGCTCTCGGATGATTACTTTGTCAAGAGAAAGCTATACCCGAACGTCGACTTTTACTCGGGCCTCATCTATCAGGCGATGGGCTTTCCGATGGACATCTTCCCCGTGCTTTTTGCGATTCCAAGGATGTCTGGATGGCTCGCGCAATGGCAGGAGATGCTTTTGGATCACGAGCAAAAGATCTCGCGCCCAAGGCAGATTTACTTGGGGTATCCCGAGCGCCACGTCCCTTAAGAACTGGGCTTTGCTATCCCACTGAATTCCTGATTCCATCCCAGAATCGCAAGTTTCTTAAGAAAGATCTATCCTTGCTTCTTTAGTCGCGCAAAGTCATTGTGTGAACATCTAGAAGTAAGCGAGTTTGGTACCTATGCCGTGGCGTTGGGAAACATAGTTCAGACTATGATGCTCCAAAAGTGCAGCTCATGCGGCGCATACTTGACGCTTGATTCAACCGAGGTTTCGGCAAATCAAATCCTCGAGCAGATTGGCGGGACAAAGACGCGGATGCGCACGATAACAATTCAAGTGAACAGCGAGCTATATGAGAGACTCCAGGAATTGATGCGTAAGGAAACCGATGCCAAGGATACGTCCAAGATGATGTCGGAGATCCTGGCGCTGGGCTTGAGTCAATACAGGAAGATTCTTAGTCGCGAAACACCCTAGCTACTCGCCTACCTTTTATCCCGTGAGAATCTCGCCCCTATCCTAGGCTTGAAAGTATCAATCAGGAAAGCGAAAAGAAGCGATTCCCGCGATTTTGTCAAACTCGTTGTTGCTCTGGCAAAATTCGAGCATCTAGCTCCTCCGACAAGCTCCGCGAAGCGAAGGCTCATCCTGGATACTTTCCAAAAGAAAAGACTGAATCTATTCCTCGCCTTTGTTGACGGAAGAGCGGTCGGCTACGCGCTTTACTTTTTCACCTATTCATCCTTCCTTGCATTGCCTTCACTTTATCTTGAGGATCTGTTTGTGTTAGAGCAATTCAGGGGCGTCGGCATTGGAAAGAAGCTATTTGTGAAATGCATCGAAGAGGCAAAGAGGCAGGACTGCGGAAGGATGGAGTGGTCCGTCTTGACCTGGAACAGGAAGGCGATAGATTTCTACGAAAAGATGGGCGCAAGACGCCTCAAGGAGTGGCATTATTATAGACTTGACAGAAAAGGAATCTCAAAGGCCCTTCCTAACAAGTTGTGAGTCAATCTTGTGAGCGAACGTTATAACTGATCCCCAGATTTCCTTATACGCAATTGCCTGAAAATCCAAAAGAATCCTCACTGGAACTTGTTAAGAACATCGAAGTGTCGCATTTGTTTAGTCCAAACGATGATGCCGTATCTTGCAGCGGGATCTCGCATTCATACAACGGCCGCGAATTTGTCGTGGATGATGTTTCTTTCCAAGTCAAAAAGGGCGAGATCTTCGGGCTACTCGGGAAAAACGGCGCTGGCAAATCCACAACAATTAAAATTTTGACAACGCTCATTCAACCCACGAAGGGCGAGGCCCGAGTCCTTGGATACGATGTGAAAAAAGAAGGAAACAAGATCAGAAAGCGGATCGGAGTAGTTCAGCAAGACGCTTCCTACGAATTTGCCTCAGTCAAGCAGAATTTTGACATCTATGGTTTCCTCTGGGGTATCCCAAAAGAAATCAGGGAGAAAAGGCGCGATGAGTTGATCAGGCTCTATGGGCTAGAAGAGTATGTAAAGACAAGCGCGATGGACCTCTCCGGCGGCCAGCAGCGAAGGGTTCAGGTTGCAAGAGAATTCATGCACGATATGGATCTTCTCTTTCTTGATGAGCCAACTATAGGCCTTGATCCGGTGATGCGAAGGAGCATTCTTGATCTTCTAAAGGAAAAGGCAAGAAAGGACGGGCTCACGATCATTTTCACAACTCACAACCTTGAGGAAGCTGATTATCTCTGCGACCGAATTGCGATAATGGACAGGGGCAAGTTTCAGGCGCTTGACACCGTGGAGAATCTCAAGAGGCTCTACGGGGGAACAAAGGCAATTGAGGTCTCGCTTGCCCCTGCCAATGGGATCAACCCTTCTTATCCTGCGTTTTTTGAAAGGCTCAGGGAATTGCACAGTGACATTGAGATTGCAAGGCAGGCCTCAAATCAGGAGCCTGCGGTTCTAGTTTCAAAGAATCCCGAGAAAGTGATCGCATCGATAGTCTCGGTTGCATCGGAACAGCGTGCCAAGATCGAATGGCTAAACGTCAGGAAGAGCACGCTTGAGGACGTTTTCATCGAGACTGTTTCGCAGGAAAAGGAGACAAAGCCTTGAGTCACGTTCCTAATTCTGTGAGACTTGCCTGGCGCAACCTGCGGCTCAACATGGATCCAGGTTCTCTTGTTGTAATAATCGGACTACCTGCGATGTATCTCGTGTTCATGGGGACGATGTTTGTAAGCGTGGTTCCCCCATTTCTCGTAAACGGAGTGACCTTTGATTACAAGTCATTCCTGACGCCTGGAATCATCGCGTTCCAGACTGTGATGGCAGGGACGATGGGCGGAGGCATACTTTGGATAGACAGACGCCTTTCGATGTTCTCCCAGATACTTTCAGGTCCTTTCACTAGAACCCAGTACCTGCTCGGCGTGATAATCGCAACCACGGTTGCTTCGATCGCAGGCGCGTTGATCATGGTATTGATTGCTGCACCAATCGGTGCGACGCTTTACCTTTCGCCACTGGGGCTTGGGCTCGTCATGCTCAACTTGATTGTTGGCGGGGTGTTTTTCTGTTCATTGATGCTCTTCATAGCTGCCAAGGTAAAGTCAAACAACACTTACAACTCGATCCAGATCCTCATACTCTTCGTGATCAATTTCGTAAGCGACGTATTCTACCCCATCTCTTCCCAGACTCCGTTTGTGCTGAAAATTTCTGCCTACATCAATCCTCTCACATACATCAGCGATGGAATCAGAGCGGGCTTTTCGAGTCCGTCAAATGTGTTCACTCTTTGGCAGCCTCTTGAAACAGTAGTCTTGATCATCGAAACGGCCGCAATGTTTGCACTTGCCTACTGGACGTACACAAACGTCAGAGTGGGAAGAGCCTGAAGGAAATTAGAGCGTAACGCAAGATCTGCGCAAAATCTATCGCAGCATGCGCATTCAGTTCAGTTAATATTGGATCCCGAGGGAATTTTCCTTCTTGGGAGTCGCGTATGGCATTACTTCAAGAATCAGTCCCAAGCGTGCCCCAGAGATCTAGAATCTTCAAGATCATTGATAGAGCAAGACGTAGCACAGTGAGGCTTGAAGAGCTTCCATGCTGGTTTTGCGGCTCGGAAATCTCTTAGAGGTTTTGCCTCTCAAGAAGAAGCAACGCAGGCACAAAGCACTACCACATTGAATGCGCTCGCAAGGCGGGTTTTGAGGTCATTTTCTAGAGAGGGTCGCCCTTTGGACCGAGTGGAAACTCTGACTTTACCTTGTATGGACTCTTCCACACCAAGTAGCTAGGCGCTACAAGTGCCGTGATCATGACAACCATTCCGACAACTGAAAACATGCCCTGAGTGATCAATCCTGCAGCAAGTGCGCTCTGAGCGATGATCATTGAAAACTCTCCTCGCGGCGAGAGCCACACCGCAAACCTTGATGCAGTCAATCCCATGGGGAAAAACTTTCCAGCGACCCAGGCGCCGATAAACTTGGCAGCGATTGCTAGCAATATTATAAGATAGAAGAACCCAACGCTTCCTGTCGCTAGAGGATCAATCAGCATTCCCATCGAAACGAAGAATAAAATCAAGAAGAGGTCTCTTATCGGGCGGATCCTTCTCGACACGAACTTTACGTACTTGCCTCGAAGAGAAAGCCCGATCACGAAAGCCCCTATGGCTGGAGAAAAGCCGAGATAGCTTGCCAACGCGCTAAAGATGACTGCCAGCCCTAGAGAGAATAGGAACGGGACATCTTCTGACTCGACCTCAAATGGTGCAAAGTAGTTTATCACGACCGGGACAAGGTAGGTGCCTGAGAGATAAGTGACGGCGAGCAAAGCGGCACCTTTTGCCCCAATTTCAAGCAGCGAAAGAATCGCAGAGTTTGCAGTTGCGCTCGAAAATTCTGGGAGCAGCACGAGAAATATTATGGCGATGACATCTTCAATCACAAGAAGGCTCACGAGAATCTTCTGATAGTCAGGCCTTGAACCCTCCTCTTTCTCCCCAAAGTTATCAGTGATTATTCTCCCAATGATTGCGGTGCTTGCAAAAGCTAGTCCGATTGCGACTATGAGGGAAGAAGTGCTGTTACCTGTGATCCAAAGCATTCCTCCGTAGAGGATCGCTGTCGAGATCGCGACCTCGACGAGCGTGAGGCCTCCAATCTTTGCAATTAGCCCGCGCAGGTCCTTTGGGTCAAGCTCAAGGCCCAGGATGAAGAGAAGGAGAATTATTCCAAGCTGAGATACTGCGGAGATCACGAAGGAGTTTGTCACAAGTTTCAGTACATATGGGCCGACGATGACCCCGGCGAGTATCTGGCCTCCCACCACGGGCATGCGAAATCTCGCGAACAAGAGGCTGAACAGAAGGGCTGCGACGGTGAGTATCGCGATGTCAACTAGGAATGTGGTCTCAAAACTCACGAGGCTGGTTCAATTGGAGAATTTGGAGAACTAGAACATTACTCTTTCTACTCGTTGAGTGCCACGACGTCGTATAGTATCTTTCGGTAGTTCATTGTGATGCTACGCGCAAAGAAACTCCCCCTAATTTCAATATCATTCAATGCATAGTCATTCCTCTCGTGTAGCCCGAATTTCTCGAAGGTGAGGCACTCTGAGAGATATGGTTCGAGCCTAAAGCAATCGGTGTCAGAGAATACCTCCTCTGGTATCTTTTCCCGCCCTGAGGAGCCAAGGATATCGTTTAGAGAATCAATCGCTGCGCCGTAGTTTTTTAGCGCCTCATCCAAAAAGCGAGTAAAGATGCCGTTTGCCACAAGTTTTGAGATGAACCTTCCTCCGCTATCTTCTTTGTAGTTCTTGAGCAATTTAGCCTTGATGTTTAGCTCGTTTGATTTGTCAAACTCGTAAAGGAATTGCCTTGCGATTGCTTCCATTTCTGACTTGTACGAGTGATTCAGCGAATCTCCAAACGCGCCGCTTGCCAAAAAGAACCTTGCCACTTCATAGTCATTGGAAAGTATTGCCTGCGCTATCATGTTAGCATAGTCTGGCTCGAAGGGAATTTCTGTCATCAAGAGACCTTTCTCCGTTATCTTTCCGCTAGTCTTGTCGATTGCCCCAATTTCCGCAAGCCAGTTCTCGGCAAAATTGACCTCGCCTTCGTTGACCTTCGAGATGAATTCAAGCTCGGAGAGTCTCAATCCGTACTTTGACATTAGTAGGACGATATCAAAAGGGGTCTCGGTCTCTAGCGCCTTTCGAATCTTGGCTGGGGAGATTTTCTTTGGAACAGGAGTGTCGCTGATGATAACGGCCCTTCCTGGCTTGAACCGCCCTATCCGCCCAATCATCTGTAGCAAAGAATTGTTGTCAATTGTCTTGTACTCTAGATTTTTTTGCCCCAGTTTGTCCTTGCTGTCGATTACTTCGTTGAATACCAAAACATTGTCCACGTAGATATTGACAGAGGAGGCTATGACATTCGTCGCGAAGATCTTGAGGTTCCTGTCAATCTCTGCCCGCGCCTGTATTTTGTTTATCTCTGAACCTTCCAGCCCTCCGTGGATGTAAACACCTCCGTAGCTCTTGGCATATTTCTCGACTAGCCTTCTCGTCGGAAGAAACACAAGCCAGGATTCGTTCGGAGGCTGGGAGTAAAGATAGAGCGAAAGCGTGTCAAACATCTGATCAAGATCTTTTGAAAGCTCTAGCTCAAGCCTGACAGGGAATCTCCGCCCAGTGATGGAGTAGAGGTTTTTCATTTTAAAGAAAGAAAGAAATTCCTGCGGGTCAATTGTGGCGCTCATTATTCGAAAGAGGTTTCGAGAATTCATTGTTTCATTGTTTTTCTTTGCAAGGGACATGCAAAGCTCTAGCTGAGAGGTCATCTGGTGGCTTTCATCAAAGTAAATTGAGGCTTCACGTATCGAGCCCTCCGCAAGCATTCTGAGAAGGACGCCGTCTGTGACTATTTTGATCCTCCCTTTGACATTGAGCTTCGTGTCCTTTGTGATCACCGCAAGGTCATCCTTGACCTCTGGTCGCAGTGCTTCAAGTGAATAAAACAGAGCGTTGCACGCGGCCCTTGACGGCTCTCTCACGATAATCTCTCTGTTACCGCCGCAAAGCTTGAACTCATGCACCGGAAGAACAGTGCTCTTGCCTGTCCCAACGTCGCCCAAGACCACAAAATGATTGGAGAAATCGATTCCGTCAAGGATTGAAAAAATCGGGAGTGCTTGGATATCTTTCTCTGACTTTTTGAGCTCTTGAACCTGTGGTTCGGGAGAAGCGTCGGAAAACTCTGTGCCCAGATCCAAGACCTCGCAGAAAGAAACATGATCCATGTATGGTTATAATTCCTTTGCGATGGTTGACTTTTGGAATATTTTGCTTATCTTGTGATCAAAGCTATGAACTTGACCTTCTCTAGCGTGAAATGTATTTTCCCTAACCATCAGCTGTCGCATGGGATGCGCGAAAAGCACTTGTTTTCCGGCGCGCAAGTGGCAAATATGGCACACTACCTACCATATGGTGAATATTATGGTAGAACATGAGGCCAATGAGAAAACCGTCGAGGTAGACCGGCAGGGGAGGATGGTTCTACCCTCGCGCTTGCGCGAAAGACTGGGGTTGAAAAAAGGTGGAAGGGTATCGATTAGGCTAGAAAATTCGTCCAAGGTCATCATAGAGCGCAGGACTTCTGAGAAAATTGAGGAAAGAGTTTAGAATTGGGTTAACGTAGCTTTGAGCACAAAGGCGCAAATATTTAGCGAGGAAAGAAAGACCAGACAGCAGCGAGTGATGATGGGCGCGAAATGGATGAGTTCAGAATATGCAAGAAGAAAGCTTGGACTTACACGTTAGGGCGTTCTCGACGTAGGCATCATCGTGCCGTCCTGTTTTGAAAACCCTCTCAAGGAAGAAAGCGTTAGTTTCTTGCAGGAAGTTCTGCTTGGCAGAAGAAAGGCGCTACTGCCAGTATCTGCAATACTCGGTGCCTATCATGTAGTAACAAGCTATCTTGGAGTTTCGAGAGTATCAGCTAAGAAGATCCTCTCAGAGCTTTTGAATACCTATTCGGAAGCACTATACCCCCAGATAACAATTGACCTAGCTTCGACGGCTCTTGACTATGCCGCGACACATGATATTGAATCTTGGGACGGTTACCTTGTGGCATTGGCAAGAAAATTCGATGCCAAATTAGTGTTCTCTATGGATGAAGAGCTGGGCGAGGGTCTTGACGAAGAAGAATTGGTCGTCGTGAATCCCTTTCGCCCTGGCACGGTTAGACAATATCGCAAATTCCTTCAAGAGAAAAAATCAACTTCTAAGAAATGAAGAGAAGCTGAAACGCCTCAAAATCACGTACTAGTGGCGGTGGATTGGCCTTTCAAAAGGTTCTAAAGACAAGGACCCAGAATCACATTCAGTTCAGAATGCCTTTGCAGAAAGTGCAAAAGCTGAGAGCGGATAGGATATAGTAGAGCATCACCACTGACCTCTTTCGATCGCGAGACTTGCAAATAGTCAGAGAGATGAAATTGGAGATCAAGATTCCTTGATGAGGTGCCTAGAAAATGAAACGAAAGAGTTTTCCTCCAGTAATAATCAGCTGTTTTTATGGAAAAACGGTCGTTTCAAGAGCTGATGGAGGGAAACTACTGTTGGGGCTGCGGTACCAATGAACATGGTTTACAGATTGGGAGCTACTGGTCGGGCGATGAGGCTGTGTGCACTTGGCAGCCCAAGAACTACCATATGGCTGGTCCTCGACATATCCTTAACGGGGGAATTATTGCCACAATAATTGATTGCCATTGCATCTGCACTGCCATTGCGGCAGCCTACCAAGGAGAGGGTCGAGAGATCAATACTATGCCGCAAATCTGGTACGCGACTGCATCCTTGCAAATATCATATCTGAAACCGTCGTCGATTAAAGAATCCATAGTTCTTCGGGCCAGGGTCAAGGAGGTGAAGGGAAGAAGGACAGTCCTTGCGTGTTCACTCTTCAGTAAAGGAGAGGAGTGCGCACGCGCTGAGGTCGTGGCAGTTCGTGTACCTGATGCCTGGCGCGAAGAAAAATAGAGCATGCCTAGAGACTATTACGCCAAAGCATTGTGTTACACAAGTGCAGGCGAACTTGGTTCACAGCCTGAAAGCATACTTTGGAATCGCTTTCGTTATGGTTGGTCTCATCCTTCTCACTCTGAGCATTACACTAATGGCTAATTCGGTTGTCTTACAGTTTGCCAGTTCGGTTGCAAATCGTGTGCCTGAGCTCCTGCCGAGGATTGACTGGAATCTTCGGTGGAGGTTGTTCTCCTAATTATCGGAGCCCTATGGATCAAGACAGGTCGCAAGGCATGAGCAACTTAAAACGACGGCGCGAACCGAGAATACTTATAACGTATGGCATATTGCTTATTCCTTCGATACTAGCCCAAAACACACCTTGACCCGATGGTTTCGTTAAAGGCGGCCGTGTAATAAAGAGAAAAGATGAATTTTGATTACGTTAGAACTCGCGGTGCTGGGATTTATTTCAGGCTTTACAATTTTTTTGGGGCTGCCCGTTGCAATAGTAAAGCAGGTGAGCGCAAGGGTCAAGGGATTCCTCAATGCGATCACGATAGGAGTCCTGATCTACATTTTGCTTGAAGTGCTCCCAACGGCAAAGCAGTACGTCGAAACCGCACTGATTCAATCCGCTGGAACAGCCATTCCGTTTGAATATATTTTCGCATTGATCATAGGACTCGTGATCGGGATCTTTGGGCTCGTTGGTTATGAGAGGCACTTTATTAGAATAAGGCAAAAACGCATTGGCTCATCTTCTGGATCAGAAGTTCCGGCTCTGAGTAAATCATTGAGTCTAGGGGAAGCTGAAGCTAGAGGCTCTCAAACCCTGACAACTCAGACAGCGCAGCCTACTTTTCCCGCAGAGGAAGCGCGGCACATTGCGCTTTCAATTGCAATTGGAATTGGCGTGCATAACTTTACCGAAGGGCTGGCGATAGGGCAGGCCTACTCCTCGGCGCTCTTTGCACTATCATATTTTCTCGTGATCGGTTTTGCAATACACAACACGACTGAGGGTTTTGGAATCGCAGCTCCTATGGCAGGCTTCAGGCCTACCTTGAGTTACCTCGCGACGCTCGGCTTAATTGGAGGAGGCCCAACGCTTGTTGGAGCAATTGTCGGCGGAGCGTGGCCTGGAAATCCCCTACTCCTAACTTTCATCCTGGCGGCTGCGTCAGGCGCACTGATCTACGTAATGTCCGGCATGTTTTATGTCTCAAGGAGACAGACGAGCAACGAGCTTTTCATGCTCGGGCTATTCATCGGCTTTCTCATAGCTTTTGCAACGGATATGTGGCTTGTAACTATGGGAATGTAGCTATCCTATGTACAGTTCGAAGAAGAGCCAACGCGTGTTTTGGTTAATTTTCTCGGCGGTAAGAAATTCTTCAACAGAGTTTTGTAAACACTTTTTGACATTGATCGCTTTTGCTTCGCGAGTATCACAATCAAGTGATATTGAACTGCTTTCTGTCAATCTACATTGATGAAACGCAATGGGAGAGAAGGTTCAAATCGGTATCAGTCCTTGAAATCGTACAACGACTTGACTTCGCTAACCATCTTGTCGAAGCTGAATTCTTCTTGGAAGACTGTGTCTTGGAGGCTCGACCTCTTTCCAACGTTCCGTAGCATTACGTCGAGATGGCGCCTGCACTCATTGATGTAATCTGCTTTCTTTGCCTTGCGTCTTTCAACAAGTCTTTCAAAAAGATCCTTTGTTAGCTTCCAGTTGACCTTGTTGTTTTCTCTAATCCTCAATGCATCGTAGGCGTCGAAGTGATTCCGCTGTCTTCCGCTCGATCCGATTATGAATAGCTTTGTGGCCAGCTGCTCTTCAAGAGCGACATGATAGACAACTGGAGGTTCCAGACCCAACAGTTTCAAATCTATGAAGGTGTTCATGGGGTTCTTCGCAGGCTCTTCAAACATGCAGCACCTCTTGCAAAGTTCTATCTTGGGAAGTTCGACAAGTTCACACCTCTTCTCTCTCAGCGTTTTGCGATAGTCTAATTCTAGGAAGTAGAGCTCTCCATCATTCCTCGTCGTCCTCACACTGGTCTTGCAGCCCTTCCGAGCGCCGTAATTCGCGAGATCTCTTCCTATCTTATCTACGTCTCCAAACGTGTATCCACCACTTGTGTTCGGATTGTAATCAGCGTCGAATGAAAATCTATGATCAACAAGTGGAACGTGATTTCTTACGGAGAGCCCTCCCTTTAGCACGAGCCGTTCAAAGTAGTACCCATCATTCATTTTGGTCACAGCGAAGATCATATCGAGGGCACAGATTTCTGAGAACAAGTAGGGCGCGAGCTCTTTGCGCGCGAAAAATTCCCTATACTCGTCTTTTACCAAGCTTGCGGGGTCATCGAAGTTTATCAGGTCGTCGTCAATGTCGAACAGGATGCGGGGGATCGTTTTTTCTTTCGCCTCCCCGTCTCTAGCGTCCTGCCTCTGTCTTGCTGTGGTAAGGAATCCCGCCAACCCAGACGATTTCCGCATTGGGGCGCGCAAGATCTACTTCTACCTTCTTTGGATATTCTCTAAAATATCGCACATCTTTGACCAGCGATTTCCAGAGAGTCCGAAATGGCTTGTACGTCTCGATCACCATATCTGAGGGACCAATCGGCCTTCCTGGTTCATAGTTCACGGTGTAGTGTGCTGCAGAACCACCAATGTGCGCCGGTATAGCGCTGAATAGGTAGGAGACATCACCAGTTGCATCCGCGTGTGATTTCGCGAGGTCTACGTATCTTAACAGCCAATTTCGCAGTTTTTCATCAGCGGTTACAATCCCTTGTTCATTGCTCTTTCTCAGGACCTTGACGGTGAGTAACCCGTTTAAGGCATAATGGACAGTTTGTCTCTTGAAGAGGAGATCTCTAGGCAACTTTACCGTTGTTCCTGTCGGCGATTGCAGCGCTACAGCTAGAAATATGCCGTACGGAACCTTGTGGCCGAGTGCCTTGGTCTGCTCTCTCGAGGCATACAGAGCGAGCTCCGCGATCCAGAGATTTGGTGCATTTTCTATGAACCTGCCCTCCCGGTCAAGCAATCGCTCGGCTTGAAGCGCCTTCTTTATTCGATAGAATTGCATGCTGCCCTTCGAATAACCTAGTAGAAAGTCTATAGCAGGATGACGGCGTTGGAGGAGAAGGTGCCGTAGCCTGTAGAGCTTTCTTATCTCTTCGGCGTAGCGTATTTGTTCGTAGAGCATTGCTTGACTGTCAAGTAATTGTATGGATGCTATATAAACTAGACAACTATTTTTTGCCAGAAGCGCTATTCTAGAACGGATAATTGCATGGACCGTGCCCGCCAAGGGGGAGCGCATCGAATAGAGTTCAACCCAGTCTCATTCCAAAGCAATCAATTATGTGGTCGCCTGGACTTTAGCTAGGAAATTCGCCATCTTAGGTCGAACTTTCCCAAAACGGATTTATTAATGGTCAGGGGAGAACTCGCCCACTAAGATTTTGTCAAAGGAACAACGTAGACTTGCTGCAATCATGTTTACAGACATGGTGGGCTACACGGCACTTGGGCAGAGGAACGAGCCTCTTTCGCTATTGCTAGTTGAAGAACAAAGAAAGTTGATCAGACCCATTCTCAGCAAGCACAACGGCAGGGAAGTCAAGACTATGGGAGACGCTTTCCTTGCTGAGTTTTCAAGCGCCCTAGATGCTGTCAGGTGTTCATACGATATACAGCAAGCTGCGAGCGAGTTCAATATGTCTTTGCCCGTTGAGCAAAGGATTCACCTTCGAGTGGGGATTCATTTAGGCGACGTAGTTGATTCCATGGGTGATATTTCAGGAGATGCGGTTAACGTCGCGTCCAGGATAGAAGCTTTGGCAGAGTCCGGCGGCGTCTGCCTCACTCGACAGGTCTACGACCAAATCCACAACAAGTTTGAACTAGTATTGGAGAGCCTCGGGCCCAAATCGTTGAAGAATGTGAGTCAACAAGTGGAGGTGTTTAGGATGATGATGCCCTGGGAGACCAAACCGAACGATATTTCTCATAATGACACCACTAGCATTGCGGTGTTGCCATTTGCTAACATGAGCCCAGATCCTAACGACTCGTTCTTCGCCGACGGCATCACCGAAGAGATTATCTCGGCACTCTCCAATGTCAGCGGACTGAGCGTCATCTCACGAACCTCTGCCATGAGTTTCAAGGGTACGACGAAGAAGCTCAAGGAAATAGGGCGCGATCTCGAAGTGGGATCCGTTCTTGAAGGAAGTTTAAGGAAGGCGGGTAATAAGATACGTGTTACTGCTCAACTTATCACAGTAAGCAACGACAGGCATGTTTGGGCGCAGAGCTACGATAAGGAACTCGACGACGTCTTCGCGGTTCAGACCGACATTGCCAAGCAGGTTGCTGAGTCTCTCAGAGTTAAAATTCTGGCCCCAGAGATGGAAAGACTTGACAGAAAACCCACAACCAGTACTAGGGCGCACACTTTCTATCTGAAAGGCAGGTATCATTGGAACAATAGGGACGCTGAGAACATAAAGAAAGCCGCAGAATATTTCGAGCAAGCAATCAAGGATGACCAGGATTTTGCTTTGGGCTACGTAGGTCTAGCCGACTGTCACGAGATACTCGCAACAAACTGGGGAATTGACAAGAGTGAGAACCATGAGAAAGCCAAGATCATGCTCGCTAGGGCCTTAGAGATCGAGCCAGACCTTGCCGAGGCTCATACGACCAAGGGATTGGTACTGATGAACGAGTACAATTTCGCCGAAGCAGAGAAGGAGTTCAGGAGAGCAATTGAGCTAAAGCCTAGTTACGCCTCTGCGCACCAGTGGTATTCGCATCTTTTGATGGCTCTGTCAAAGCCCGATGAGGCGCATAGAGAGATTGAGAAGGCTGTTGAACTTGACCCGCTCTCTGCAGCCATTAACACAAATCTTGGAGACTACTTTTATTTGCGAAGAGAGTACGCCAAATCACTTGAGATAACCAAGAAGTCTGTTGAGCTAAACCCGCATAGTCCTTGGATCCTCTTCTCGTTAGCCATTCGATATGCGAAGATGAACATGCGTGACGATGCTAGGAAAGAGGGGGAGCTTGCTGTCCAATTCGGGCGAGACTCGATACCCTCCATGGAGAAGCAAATCGAGGTGGCCCTGGCCTATTACGGTGGTGATAAGCAAACTGTAAGGAGACTCTTACCTGACCTCGAGAGACATTTTGGAGGACCGATGGGCCCTCCAGCCGTAGCAATTGCCGGCTACCACTTCTGCATCGAGCAGAAAGAAATGGGATTCGAATGGTTAGAGCGTTCCTATTCGATGAAGGAGGCGCTGCTTCCGATGCTAAGGGAGAATGAATTCTTCGATAGTGTACGCACGGACACTAGGTTTTTGGATATCTTCAAAAGAATGGGACTAAAGTAGACCATCCCCCACAGTAGTTAGCATTCCTCCCACAGCTAGAAGAGACATGTTTCATTGAGGAGGATGCGGTAGCCGGGACTATTGACTAGAATCACTCGCTTTGGATAAAATCTAGTCAGCTATTGCCTTCACTTTGAACGGCTTATCACTGTAACCCTCTCTAACCAGAATTCAGATTCTGGCTCTGCGATGCATAAATCTCCGGAGCTGTGTTGAACGCCAGACCTATGAGCGGAACTATCGCTAGACTTGGCACAATTGAGTGTGCGCAAGCGATGGTGGATTCATTCCCTAATTGGCTCAATACAAGGATGAGTCGGCCGGAGAGATGCATCGGACCACTCAAAGGAAAAATGTAGGAAAGAGAGCTACAACAACTCTCCTTTCTTTCTTGCTCTCGCAAAATCGATCTTTCGTAGGATCTAAAATTAAGGCAATACCAGAGCAAGCATCACATTAGGGCCATCATACTTTAAAAAAGTGGGGTGCCGTAACTTTGGAAAGTCACGGCTTTCATTTCTCCTGCTACTCGAGCTTCAGAAGGATCCGGGGCCGCCAATCTCATCGAGGAAGGGCACTTTGACCGAGTGTCCAAAGTGGGCTGCGACTGCTACTGCCGAGACCGCAGCAATGGCGAGGATTCCAAGTCTGATCTTTTCTTCTAGAGTCATGACCCGTGAGGCATATCCATGCGCTCGTTAAGTTTTTGGGTTCTCACGCTAAATATATAGAGATGCGGTTAAATACAAATACGGCATTGAAAGCACATCAAGAAGCGAGCCTCGCGGAGAAGGAGCGTCTAATTGCAATGTTTGGCGCCCAGGGGGCTGAGATCATCATCGCACACTTGGATGACTTGGATCAGAGTTTTGGAAGCGCTGCAGAGGTCATGAGGTTGGCAATGAGTGGAAAGTCCAACTCCCGAAGCGCTACGCCAAACCAATAAGACTCAAAACGCCAGTTTAATTTCGTCAAATAGGAAGGAAATAGAAACTTGAGACCTGCTGGAGACGATGTCAAGACATTTCTTGCAAGGATAGCACCGTATGTGGAACGTGACGGAGCAAGGAACTTGAACGAGATTTCACGAGATCTCTCGATTCCGTACCAAACACTCAGATCCAGAATGCAAGGCCTTGGCGCCACTGGCATTGGCATCTATCCAATGGTAAATCCCGATAGGCTCGGCCTCAAAAGATACAGAGTCGGATTCAAGGTCTCATCTGATTTCACTTCTTTCAAATCTATCTTTGGAGGGCTCCACCAATCTGCCGGGCTGATTTACTACGCGAGGTCTTTCTTCTCGCAGCGTTTTGACACAGAGTTCTTGGTGCCAAGGGGAAAAGAATCAGAACTGAGAAAGTTGTTGCGCGCGCTTGAAGAGATGAAATTCCTGAGCGAGATCAAGATTCGTGAACTTGTTTGGAAGGACATACTCATGATGCAAACAAGATATTACGATTACGAGAATGCTTCCTGGGACGTTGATTTCTCGACACTTCGGGGGAATCCTTCCATCGCGCTTCCCGAGAAAGCAAAGGGGGATGCAAGATTTGACCACACTGATCTCGCTATAATAAAATCACTCCAGCTTAATTACTTCACAAAGCACGTCGATATTGCAAAGGAGGTGCAACTCACTCCTGAGTGCATCGCCTATCACCTGAACAAACATGTCTTTGACCTAAAACAAGTGAGCGGATTCAGGATGAGGTGGACCGGCCCGACGGAGGCCTGGTCAAAACATTCGATCTCCCCAATCACACTCTTTTTTGAGGATCTTTCAGAAGAAAAGAAGAGGCACGCGGTCTCTATTCTCACCTCGGTTCCGTTCACGTGGAACCACATGCAGGCAAGAGATGGAACGTATTTCGCTGAACTGATAATTCCAACAACGTTCATTTCAGAGACAATGAAGCACATCTCTGAGAAGCTCAGAGAGCTTGACATTGCCCCCTTGGTTGAGCTGGTCGACTGGTCTTGCGTATCAAGCTACACCATTCCATATATGATGCACGACTCCGAAAGAGGATGGAAATTTAAGGCGGAGGAAAGTCTTGGTTACGTGCTAGAGATGATAAGGACATACAGCTAGTTAGAATTCATTCCGGGGCAAAGGTCAGTCGGGCTACCTAGATGGCGGCTAATCCAAACCACTGCTTTCAGTGGGCGTGAGGCGTCGAGTGGAAAAGCGATTCGACGAGATAATTGTTCAATGCGTGGGAGATGGACTTGAGATGCTAGGCTCCGATGGGAAAAGTGTCGTATTATGGCTCTGGCAAACGAAGAGTGGGCACCCAAACTCCGAGATTGCTTCGCACATAATGGAGTTTTCCAAACTCCTCAACGAGACGTTCGGCATGGGTGCGGTAATCATAGAAAGTCACATCGCAGAAGAGATAATGAGAGTTTTCAGTCTTAATCCTGATTTTTCTGACTTGAACAGTGCGGTCCAGATGGCAAAGCAAAAGTTTGACTCTGAGCGGAAATAGATGCTTTTGCCAGAAGCGCTTCTTTTTGGGTCAGCGTGGCCCCCTCATTTTCCTTCACTTGACTCAAACAGCTGCCATCGGAGTCTCTTCCAACGATGCATCTCTCGTTATCGAGGTTATGCTCTGTGCCAGCCCTTCGAGTTCTGACCTAGAGTCCTGAAGCAATCTCTCCAATTCGGAAATGCGAGCCTCTGCATGTTTTAACTGCTCTTCTCTAGAATCAACCTCAGCACTAATCCTTTGCACCTCTTCTTCATGCTTTGACTTTGGAACAGTGTTTGTAAGCTCCGACTGGATGGCTGTGTATTCCTCACGGGGGACCATCGTCGATATCTTCTCTTTGAATTCAGCATCCTTTTTTTCCTCAAGCTGAGCGATCTCTACTTTGTTTCTCTCAACCATTTGTTGGATGCTTGCTTTAAGCTCCTGAACTTGGGAGAGTGTCTCTTCGTATACCATGCGCGGCACAGTTGTATCTCCTAGTTTGGAGGAGATCTCTTTGTCTATCTGAAAGAGAGATGATATCTGTCCGTTCTGCGTGGACAACTGCTTTGAGAGATTAGCCAAGGCCTCGGAAAGCGAGGCATTTTTCTCATAGTCTGCCTTGGTCTGCTTTAGTTGCAGATTAATTAGATCGATTTTCTCTTGCAATTTTGAAACTACTTGTTCGTGCTCTTTCTTCGGGATTGATTGATCAAGCTGCGCCTGCAATTTTCTGCATGTCAGAACAAGTTTCCTTACTTCGCTAGTTATTTCTTCGGCTCTGTTGCTGCTCAAAACTGATTAAACACTCTCTTGGCTTTTGGAATGTAGTTTTGAGGCGGGAATTTTCTATCTAATGAGCTGGGTCAAGACATCTTGATTGGTTACTTCGCAAGTTACTATGCGTTGCTTAGATTTGCAAGGGTTGGACTACAATCAAGAAAGGATCGGCTGTGTTGATCAATAAGCGTTCCAGATGACTGGTTATGCCTCTAAATGTCTGCTGTGGCAACAGTTGCGATGCAGCGCACTTTTGTATCTCGAAAAATACTTGGATGATCAGCGATTGAATGAAACTCGTAGTTACTGAAAAACAAAGGATGGGTCAACTCATCGCCACTGCGCTGGGTCAGTACAGACAGAAGCCAATAGGAAACAGAATCGTTTCATATGAAGTTGCAGACTACGTCATTGTACCTCTCAGCGGTCACGTGATGAACTACGTGACGCCAAAGGCGCTTGAAAGATGGACTCACAATTCAGTCGATGCAATACTTGACGACGCCAAAAGTCTCGTGAAGGTTATCCGCGGGAGAGGATACTCTCAAGCCCTGCGTAGCCTTGCCATGGCAGCGTCCGAGGTGATAATCGCAACAGATTCAGACGAGGAAGGAGAAAACATCGGTCTTGAGGTTCTCGAGATCCTGCGCGGAATATCGAAACCAGTTAGAAGACTATGGCTCACTACTACAGTTTCATCAGACATTCGCGAATCCTTCTCGAGCTTAAGGCAGTTCAACTACAACCTCGCCCGCTCTGTCGAGGCAAGAAGAAAACTAGATGCGATAGTCGGCTTCTCCGGGACGCGCGAACTCACACTCGCGCTCAAGTATAGAGTTGGAGGCGGCAGAGGAGTGCTTTCCTTTGGGAGGGTGCAGACTTCGACGCTGTGGCTCGTCGTAGAGAGGGAGCGGGAGATAATCAATTTCGTTCCAAAGTCCTACTGGGAAATCACCGCGAGAGTAAAGAACACCGTGTTTGTACACACCTCCTCTCCCTTCTTTGATATACGAAAGGCCCACGAAACATTCGGCAGGGTAAAGGACGAGAAGCAGTTCCTTTGTACAAAAGTCAAAGAGGAGGCGAGCTTTGTCCAGCCGCCAAAACCGCTGAATACGTCAGAGATGCTAAAAATTGGTTCATCTTTCCTGCACATCTCTCCATCCAAAGTCCTTGCTCTTGCCGAAGCCCTTTACTTGTCATCGGTCATCACCTATCCGAGAGTCGACAACCAGACGTACAGACAATCTTTCAACCAGAAAGCAAACCTGCAAAAGCTCTCGGCAGGAAATAAGTTCAAGGACTATGCCGCAGAGCTCCTCTCAAAGAATCTCACAATTCCGACGCGAGGAAGGTTCTCCGAGGATCACGAGCCGATAACTCCCATTGCTTCCATTTTGGATTATCCAAAGAACCCGCTCGCCTACCGCCTCTACGAGCTGATATTGAAACACTACCTATCGATATTTGGACCACCTGCAAAGTTCCTGGATACGACTGTCGAGGGCTCGATAAACCAAGAGCCATTTAGAGCCGAAGGCAGGCGATTGCTTGATCGCGGCTTCTACGCAGTCTACTACTATCCGCCAAAGGAGAAATTGATAGACAGTTTTCACACGAACACAAAATATCTGGTGGAAGAGGTCAGCATGCTTGAGAAAAAGACCGAGCCTCCTCCGCGCCATTCCAACTCAAGTCTCTTAGCAGAAATGGAGAAGGAAGGAATAGGTACCAAATCGACGAGGCCTACAATGATCGAGACTCTCAAGGAGAGGCAATACGTGAGAATAGATAGGAACACAATCCATCCCACAGACAAAGGGATGAAACTCATCAGTTGCATAGAAGGACCGTGGGGGAACTACATCTCTCCAAAGTTTACTTCAAGGGTAGAGGCAGAGATGGAGAAAGTCTCGCGCGGAGAAAAAGATTGGGAAGAACTCGTCAATTCCGAGAGGAAGACTTTCGCGGCGGCAATTGCGACGTTTAGGCAGACCAGGTAACAGCAAGTCGTTTTGTCGCCACGCAGAATCTGTCTTGGATTCTATCCAAAATGCTCAGGGCAAAGGCAAATAGCCGTTAGTGCGACGAGCCTCCTCTTTCTTCGTCTAGTTGACAACGGCGAGTTTTGGTTTTTTCCTCCTCCTCGAACTCGTCCCGATTTCTGAGGTTTCCCTCGAAACAATCTCGACGAGTCTCGCCTCACTCTTTTTACTTGATTTTCTTAAGAGCCTTCCCAAACGCTGGATGAACTCTCTAGAGCTTCCACTTCCGCTGAGTATGACACCCAAAGACGCTTCAGGGACATCTATCCCTTCGTCCAGAACCTTCGATGTGACAACTGCGTGAAAAGTTCCTTCGTTGAATTTTTCAAGGACACGGTGCCTCTCTTCCTTGTTGGTGGTGTGTGTGATAAATGGAATCAAAAACCTTCTCGAAATCCTGTAGACCAAATCGTTGTGCTGAGTGAATATTAGTATCCTCTCGTCTCTGTTGTCCAAAAGAAGCTTCTCCAGTTCAATTATCTTTGACTTCGAATTGAATGCAATGTCAAGCGACCTGTTCCTTGCAAGAAGCGCCTTTCTCGCTTCAGGATCCTTTGCGCTCCTCATTATGAACCTTCGGAAGTACATCTGCGTGAAGAGCCTGATCTTATTGGACTCCAAATAATCAGTGAATATTTTGTGGTACCTCTCGTACTCCTTCATCTCCTCTTCTGTCAAGTCGACTACTATCCTGTCAACTCGAAAGTTTGAGAGATAGCTGCCCGCAAGGTCCTTGGGTTCGAGCCGAAAGACCACGCCTCCTATGAGACGAGGTATCTCCCTGTGCAACATGTCCTCCCTCTCAAAAGTCGCGGTGAGACCCATCCTGTATGGTGAGGCAAACATCTCTGCAATCTGCCTGTAGCCCTCGGAAGCGATGTGATGCGCTTCGTCTGCAATAATGAATGAGAACCTAGCGCCTATCTCCGGTGCCCTGATGTAGGCAGAATCGTAAGTTGAAACAGTCACTGCGGAAAGAGTGCTCTCTCCGCCGCCAAGTACTCCAGCCTTGATATTGAGCTCCTTCTCGATTCTCTTGCGCCACTGCTCCAACAAGTCGAGTGTCGGCACGATAACAAGTGTGGGTTCGTTCACAAGCTCGATTGCCTTGATCGCGATCACAGTCTTTCCGGCGCCTGTTGGAAGAACAATGGTTCCCCTCCTTCCAGACCTGTCCCAAGAGCTGAGAGCTTTCTTCTGGTACCCTCTCAATTTCATTGTTGCGGCGCACTCAAGATGCGGGCAGGGTATCAAATGGCTGATTACATCGTCTGTAAACTCAAGCTCGCTCTCCTTGAAATAATGAACAATGTCCCTGTAGAATATTGCCTGAGCTCTGAAAGCTCCGATTCCCTCATCCCACACTGTATTCGGGATTCTGAGGTTGCCACTGACCACAATGGTTCCTTTGTCAAATGATATGGCCGTTGTTGTGGCAGACAATGCTCCCCCTCTCATCATGGTTTTTATTTGCCTTTTCTTTATTTGAAATCGTTGCTCCCCTCGAACCTGTTCAGCGCAAAGGTGCTCAAGGGAAAGGTGAGCCCAAGGTACCTTGCTTTAGATGATAGCTCGCTTCATCTTGGGAAAGAAATGATTGGAATATTTGCCCAAAGTGTAGGGAAAAAGAGAGCCTTTCTCACGGAAAAGCTCGAAGAGCTTGAGACAAGCGGTGACTACAAGCTTGTGAGAGGGCTTGCCGCGATTTTAGACAGGAGATGCACTTACGTCGTTGATAGCAAAATGGAGCCTATGAGCGCGAGAGCAGCTGTATTCGAGCAAGCGAGCAATCGAAGAATTGCCACGCTTCAAGAAAGAGATGAGCTTCTCGGTGAACTGGGCGCAAAGATGAACGTGACCGCAAGAGAGCTTGAAGACTCTCTCTTCAAGGATCTTGAAGAAGAGCAGATTCTATCCAGTTTTGATTCGCTTGAACCGGAGCTCCTGGTCAAGGTCTACAACTTTTCTCTGGCTCAGACCGCACTTTTCAAGAGCGTGAGCATGGAATTCACCGCCTCTGGAAACTGGAAGAGAATATTCAGGGACATCAAGAGACTAGGGCTCATGTACAGCGTTGAAAAAAAAGGTGATGGATATACAGTCTACCTCGACGGTCCTCTTTCACTTTTCAAAATGACCGAGAGGTACGGAACTTCTCTTGCGAAGCTTCTCCCTACAATAGTTTCAGGAGACGCCTGGGGCCTCAAGGCGGAGCTCATAGACAGGCACAAGAACAACAGGATACTTCACTTTGAGGAAAACAAGAGTACCGCGCCAGTGTTTGCGAGCTTGTTTGGTGAAGACTCTTCTCCAATATTCGACAGCAGCGTCGAGGAAAAGTTTGCCTCAAGCTTCAACTCGCTCAACACTGGATGGGAGCTGCGAAGGGAGCCCGAACCTCTCATAGCTGGGAGGCACGTGCTGATTCCTGATTTCAGCTTCGAAAAGTACGGGATCAAGCTTTTCATGGAGATTGTTGGGTTTTGGACGAAGGAGTACATAGAGAGAAAGCTTTCAAAACTTTCATCCCTTAAGGACACCGAGATCATCGTCGCTATAAACGAAAACTTGCGGTGCTCCGAGTCAAAGCTTTCTGCTGTGAAAGCGGCTCTGCTCCTGACCTACTCAAAAGAGGTGCCGATGGGACCGATACTCTCGCACCTCAGGATGCTTGAGCAGAAGGTTGAGGAAAGGCAGATGGAGGAACTTCGCAGCAGAGAGAGATTCGGTGAATTCACCGGCGAGTCTGTGAATTTGAAGGAGATTGCGAAGGCCCGCAAAGTTTCTCTTCAGATCTTGAAACGCGCACTTGCCAAAAGTACACTCAATGGCTACAGAATTGTCGGCGACTATCTCTTGAGTGAACCAAAGATCGAAACTATCAGAAAGGAACTGGGGAGTGAAGACCTGACCCTAAGCAGGGCTGTCCATATAGTCGAGTCTCTTGGTGTAGGAGGCGCAAATCCCGAGGAGGTGCTTCGATCTCTTGGTTATGCGATTGAGTGGGACGGGCTTGATTACGAAAGAAGCAAAGTGAAGAAGAAGGAGGCGAGTCCATGATAGATATTTTTTGCCTCGATCTAATCAAGGGCTTCCATCGAGGATTCATTCGGAAAGCTCCAGCAGTCATGAGATGACCGCGTACTATGAGCGGCACTCTTGAAATCTACGCGGATTGCGGATAATGCAACGACTCCTTTGAAGAGCAAGAAACACACTGGAAGACCCTCAAGACTGAACACAAGCACAGATCGACACACAGAAAATTTTGAGATGCGTACACTAGTCCAGACAATTCGTTATTGCCTTAATAGGCCCTACCGATACATTAGCTGCTATTTCTGGATTATCGAAATTCTAACTTCTAGGCAACCTGCATTGTTGATGGACGCTACTTTGCCGCGGACCTTGCACCGCAAGCCTCGCATACAATTGTCGTGAGCTGCTTTTCCTTTTCCAAGTGTGTGTCCGGCCCATTACAAACGGGGCAGATCACCCTTTCTTTGAGGTATCTTTGGAGAAGCACAGAAAAAGAATGTTTGTCTGGTCGACCCATGAAGATCGCTCTACCGTTCTCAATCGATGCGTTAATCGCGAGTTTGCTCCTGAAATAATTCAGAAACTCACTGGGATCTCTCCGTAAGGTATTCGGGAAGGAGATGAAATTTATCCAGTACGTTTTCTTCCCGGACACCATCGTTTTGGGATCGGGAAGCTTCAAACGATCTTGCGATGCTGTGACTCCCTCAGGCCTGGCAGTTCTCAACCTGACAAGAAGTGAATCGTATTGACCTTTTGTCTGCCTTACCTCTGCCATGATAATTGAATATTCTCCGAGGTGAATCATATATCTGCTTAGCGATCCGAAGAAAAACGGAAACTGCCCACCGTACTTCGAAATAGGGAAGGTGTTTATCTTAGGCTTTCTTCACTGTCTATGACACGATGACTAATCCAACCGATGGAACAGTTCAGCCGGTTATCTCGATCGCGAGAAAGACTCCAATACTATCTAGCATTGATCATACTTACATCACCTGCCTCGAATGTCGTTTCAAAGGTACTTGGCAAGAAGATTCAGCTGGACACTACTCGGCCACGGGTGATGATGCAGAGCTCCGCATAGTGAGGCTTGACAGGGTTAAGAAGTATCTAGCATTCAAGAAGGGGGCTTTAGTTACCCTCTTGCCTTCAAATGTGATTACTTACGAAGAGGCCAATATCGAAGAAAACGTGAACATTGACGAACAATCGAGTGAAAACCCAATCTTTGGTGGGCCATGAAATTAATCGGTTCACAGTTGTTATCTGTTTCATTGATTGCGAGAAATTCTTCGCAACAGCTGAAGCAGTGCGTGGCACCGAATCGTACTTGAGCAATTGCAGCTCCTTTGCTCATCGATCTTCGAAAGAGAATGGAGATTAGCGAGCCAGCTTTCCGCCATCTACAATCTTGGTGCCGCCGGCTACCAAGCTCCCTTTTTGTACTACGGCCGAGAAATTATGGATTCTTACTCCAATAGCTCCCTCGACAAAGCGGTCCTGACCATAGCCGTACCTCATTGCGGGATTCAGGCCTATAGTAACCGTCCCTAATTTCCGTGAATCGTTTGGAACGGCCTCTATCAACATATTGAGTTTGTCCATTGATGTTTTACTTTCCCATTTGGAGAGTTTGCCTGATTCAAACTCAAGAGTTGCGTCTTTGACTAGACCAGCCCTAGTCACAAAAGGTGACAGTTTCACCTTGCCAGAAACGGAAGAAGAGTTCACACTCTTTGCAACAAAACCAGGAGGAACATAGGTCATGTTGGATCCATTAGAGATGTCTTCATCATCCACTATTGCATCTTCGAACTCTGTTTCTCCCTTTACTTCGAAATCAAGTTTGGTTGAACCATCCGATGACGATACGGTACATCGCGTGTTGTCCAGCAAATATTCCGAGATTTGTTTCGCCTTCCTATTGATAGAAGCAAAGTCAGCTTCGAGCGTTGCCGTCAATTGATGCCTGACTATTTGATCCACGCTCTTTCCGAGTAATCTCGCCAAATCCTTTCCAACGTATCCAAAGCTCAACCTGACACCCCTGAGCTTTGCTCTTTCAGCAGCCTCATACCATGAGGAAGAATAGCTTGTTGATGCTGCCCTTTCCTCATTTGTCGACTTTAGAAAGTACGCTCCTATGGGAGGGCCGGGGATGAATACGTAGGCATCTGTCCCCGACAAAAGATTGGACTCATGTTTTCCCATAGCGCCAAGCACATCCTTTGGCATGTTCTTGAGACTGTCCATATAGGCGTCCTCATCTTCAAGAATCAATACGGGGATTGCCCCAATTCTCCTTGCTTCGATGACTACCTGACGCGCAAACGGTAGACCGTTAGTCCATGTTTCTACAGTAATGGACTCTCCTTTCTTGACACCTAGAGATTCTGAAAGAATCTTTCCCGCGACGTCTGAGTAGAGATTTGTAGAAATTTTACTACCAGACCTAACTTGCTTCGTAGCGGTCATCGAATAACAGGTACCTCAAATTTGAGAAGATGCTGCTTATTAAAAACCTATAGACTCGATCGCAAGATGCCTAGGTTATCAAGAAATAGTTCTCATGAAGCTCCCTTCTTTTCTTTTTTTGCCCGCTTCTTCTTATCTTGACCTCGAGTCATGATGTGATTAGCGGCGGTTCGAAGACAGCAAGAATTTCAGAGAGGGTTGAATAGCGATACTCGTGAAAGACAGTAATACTAGAAGGGTGTCTACTCGCACGTCGCAGGAATCCAGCTTCAATTGAGTCAGCAGGGCGTTACTTTGAAGGTACTTGAAGCCTACACTCGTGATGTGGGCAGAGGCGTTGTGAGAGTAGACTACGATGCAATGGACTCTCTTGATGCCTCAACCGGCGACATAGTTGAGTTGAAGGGTAAACGAAGGACCGTTGGCAAGTGTCTTCCACTCTATCCTTCGGACGAAGGAAGGGGGGTCATTAGAATCGATGGCCTGATTCGGAACAACTCCGGCGTCGCGATTGGCGACACTGTCGCAATAAAGAAGATCAAAGCTCCACCGGCTGAAAGGATCGTGGTTGCGCCTCTAGAAGCAATTCCTCCAATCGACGAAAAGTATCTTGCCGATGCACTCGAAAGCGTCCCTGTCACAAAAGGAGACAACATAATGATTCCTTACTTTGGTGGTCGCCTGACCTTCCAGGTATTAGGAGTCGCTCCCATCGCTGATGCCGTCCTGATCACCCAAAGAACAGTCTTTGCCATCTCTGAAAAGGGCGAGACGTTGAGGGGGGTTCCCCAGGTCTCTTACGAAGACATCGGAGGAATCAAGGACGAGATCCAAAAGGTAAGAGAAATGATAGAGCTTCCGCTGAGGCATCCAGAGATTTTCGAAAAGTTAGGCGTTGAAGCACCGAAAGGAGTCCTGCTCTACGGCGCTCCGGGAACCGGAAAGACGCTTCTCGCAAAAGCTGTGGCCAACGAAAGCAACGCTCACTTCATCAGCATCGGGGGACCAGAGATAATGAGCAAGTTCTACGGAGAGAGCGAGGCTCGCCTGAGAGAGATATTCAAGGAAGCTAGAGAAAAATCTCCGACAATCGTCTTCATTGACGAAATAGACAGCATTGCACCAAAGAGGGAAGAAGTGACGGGAGAAGTGGAAAGGAGAGTAGTTTCACAGATGCTCTCGCTCATGGACGGGCTCGAAGCGCGTGGGAAGGTGATCGTCATCGCGGCGACAAATCGCCCGAACGCAATCGATCCTGCGCTCAGAAGACCGGGAAGATTTGACAGAGAAATTGAAATCAAGGTGCCCAACAAGAAAGGAAGATTTGAGATTCTTCAAATTCACACAAGACACATGCCCCTGACCGAAGAGGTGGATCTCGAGAGGCTCTCATCGGTTTCTCATGGTTTCGTCGGAGCAGATCTTGAGGGTCTTTGCAAAGAGGCGGCGATGAAGACACTCAGGCGTGTACTACCTGAGCTAAAGTTTGAGGAAGAGAAGATTACGCCTGAATTCCTGAACAGACTTCAGGTGACAGCTGAGGATTTTGATCTTGCTTTCAAGGATATCACCCCCTCTGCTATGAGGGAGGTTTACATCGAAACTCCAGATGTTCGGTGGTCAGACATTGGTGGGTTAGACTCCATCAAGAAGGAATTGCAGGAGGCAGTCGAGTGGCCGCTGAAATATCCTGATCTTTACACTACGATCGGCTACAGCATGCCAAAGGGGATACTTTTGTTCGGTCCCTCCGGAACAGGAAAGACTCTGCTTGCAAAGTCAGTCGCAACGGAGAGTGAAGCCAATTTCATCAGCATCCGAGGACCGGAACTCCTGTCCAAATGGGTGGGTGAATCAGAAAGGGGAGTGAGAGAAGTCTTCAGGCGCGCGAGGCAGGCATCTCCTTGTGTTATTTTCTTCGATGAAATCGACGCGCTTGCTCCGGTCAGAGGTTTGGGAGGAGACAGCATGGTCACCGAAAGGGTGGTTAGTCAATTACTCACAGAGTTGGATGGAATACAATCACTGTCGGGTGTTGTTGTTCTCGCCGCGACGAACAGGATCGACATGGTGGATCCGGCGCTACTGAGAGCAGGCAGGTTTGACAAATTGCTCTACATCCCACAGCCTGACAAGAATGCGAGAAGACAGATTCTTGAGATTTCGACAAGACACAAACCCATCTCACCAGGTCTAGAAATTGACAGAATCGTGGAAATGACTGATGGGTTCAGTGGGGCGGACCTTACTTCAGTAGTCAATACTGCACTTTCGCTCGTGCTCCAAGAGTACGTCGCTGCCTATCCAAAGCCGGAGGATGCGAAGAAGCACGCAACAGAAGCAGTCGTGACGATGAAACACTTTGAGGATGCAATACGCAAAGTCAAGAGTTCGAGAGACGGCAAACCTGCAGAAAGGCTTGCAGTTTCGTACTACAGGTGACGTCCTCCTACGAATGAAGAGCCTGTGTGAACTACCAACGAATAAAGAGCCTGTGTGAGAACTATTTAAAGGTCGGATATTCCGGCCGATAGGCCTATCTAAGAGTACGCCCTATATGACTTAGGCAGAGACGACCCCCAACGCCCTCTACTTCGAACTCAACCTTTCCTTTATTCTGTTCTCCCATTCCTTATGGCCAACGATTCGCTTCTCTTCGAGAACATCAACCAATGATGAGAGCATGATCTCGAGCATTTCGACCTCTTCCCTCAACTCGTCAGTCGCTCTGTTTTGTTTCTTTCGCTCTCTTTTAACGCTCAGATTCATCCCCCCCTAGAAACACTTTCCCGCTTCGGGTCGCGATGACGATTGCCCTGATCATGTCTGACCTTCACTCGCCTAACACTCCTTATCTCGAGTGTAGGCTTCAAGTACCTTCAAAGTAACGCCCTGCTGACTCAATTGAAGCTGGATTCCTGCGACGTGCGAGTAGACACCCTTCTAGTATTACTGTCTTTCACGAGTATCACAGCCTGAACTAGAATGACCCTCATAATTACCGGCGTCAACATATACAGTTGAATCTGGCTGGGTCTGGGATCGTCTTCATAGACTCGGAACAAGAATTTTAGAGATGGCTAATCTATTTTCTTTCAGTTCCTCTAAGCGTTCGAATCCCAGCCCGTACTTCATACGGAAGCCTGATTAGGATCTGTATCGAGAAAATCTATGCCTGAATTTTTGAGGTGTCGACAAATGCGAATTGGTATGGTAGCCCCCTTGGAAATACGAGTACCGCCAGTAGCTTATGGCGGAATCGAGGCAGTTGTGAGTATTCTTACTGAGGAGCTCATTCGTCGCGGTCATGAGGTTACCCTTTTTGCAAGTGGAGATTCGATAACAGGGGCAAAACTTGTACCTGGCGTCTCCGAATTCTTTCGAAAGTCAGAAAGGAGTTCTTCCGTTCTTTCACTGCTGAACATGGTTTCCTGTCTGGAGAAGGCAGATGATTTCGAAATAATTCACAATCACATTTGCGACGAAGGGCTTGCAACAGCTGGGCTTGTGAAAACACCCATGCTCACCACTTTTCACGGAGCATTAAAGGGAGACTCGCTTATAGCCTTCAACCACTACAAGGGATGGCACAATACAATTAGCAAATCTGCCAAACTTCTGCTCCCACTGAAGGAGCACTTTGCAGGGGTGATATACAACGCCATCAATTGTTCTGAATATCCATTCAATGACGGGGATCGTGGAGAATATCTCCTATTTTTCAGCAGGTTCAGCCCTGAGAAAGGAGCACATCTGGCGATTCAGGCTGCTCGCATCCTGAATATTCCGGTGGTTCTCGCCGGGAACCTTCATCCAGTGGAAACTGAATATTTCAAGACCCAAATCTTGCCGTACGTTGATGACAAGATGGTGAAGTACGAAGGCGAAGTGGACAACAGTCGAAAAAAAGAGCTTATGGCAAACGCGAAGTGCCTTCTGGCTCCAATAACATGGCCCGAGCCATTTGGACTTTTCATGATAGAAGCCATGGTTTGTGGAACTCCTGTCATTGCGTTCAATCAAGGTGCAGCACCAGAGATAGTTCAACATGGAGAAACTGGTTACGTGGTGGATTCATTTAACGAGATGGTCGATTCGGTTAAGAAAATTGATCGCATAGACCCGTGGAAATGCCGTCAGCGAGTGTTGCGAAATTTTGACGTATCCACACTCGCGGACAATTATCTGAAAGCTTATGGGCGCATTTTGTCCGAGAGTTGTGCCACAGAAGCCGAACTGTTTGTCGCACGATAGGCAGACTTCGCCAAGGCGCTCCTTATTTTTCTGTTTGTGCTTTTGAGCTTTCAGATGCGCCAGGAGTACTGGCAGTAACTACTGATGCACTAGCGAACCTCGGACCTACCCGGTTAATCTTGACCTTGACCTTCTGCCCGACCTTTGCTCCCTGGACGAAGATCACGAAACCTTGGACTTTTGCGACACCGTCCCCTTGCTTTGAAAGTTCAGTGACTTCTACGGCGTATTCCTTACCTACTTCTACTGGCTTTGGACCCATTGGAGGTCTCCCTCCGCCGTAACCGCGGTCTCTCCCGTAACTCATTGCAGATACGCTCCTATCACATGTTCAGAGGTTTGATTTAAGGCGAACTATCGACCTAGCGAGCTCCCCCCAAAAAGACATCATGATCATTCTTAAGCCAGCTTTTCAGCAACGCTCAAAGATAGAATGGTCATGTCTGAAGAGGGGAAGCATCATGCGACGAGGCGGCCCTGGAAGCTAGGCGTAGATCATGAGACCTTTCTGTTCAAGAGTGACGTGAAGATTGTTCACAGCCGTGTACACGTCTTTCTCCGTCTTTGCCCCGGTGCAAACTAGTTTTCCCGACGCGAAGAGCAGAATGACTGTTTTTGGATCTGCCATTCTGTGAATTAAGCCAGGAAACTGTTCCGGCTCGTACATCGACTTTGGTAGCTGTCGTGCTGCTTCCTCCAAGTGAACCCTTCCCCCGAGCGAACCTGATGCGACGATGTTTTGGATGACAATTATCGGCTCATTCCTGACGTCAATGTCGCCCTTTCGAAGTTTTTGAATGACTGCCTTGACCGCTTTTCCCGCCTGCTCTGAAGATTTCGCCCCTGTGCATACCAGCTTACCAGAGCTGAAAATTAGAGTAGCAGTCTTGGGAGCCTTCAGCCTGAAAACTAAGCCCGGGAACTGATCGGGGTGGTACTCGACATCTGCGAAGGACCGTGTGATTTGGTTGAGATCAACCGTCTGGTTTATGCTTGCGGAAGCTACGACGTTTTCGATGCTTATGAGTGCTTTAGTTTGCGGCAAAAAGAGTTGTCTGGCACTCACTTTTCAAAGGTACTATATAGGTTATGAAAGCAGTTAGGCGTATTTGATAATGCGGAATTCTCGGTCCCTTTCATCAGAGTCCAGGATCTCGCAGTGAAACGCGTTCTGGCACTTGAATCGATGAAGTGGGAACAGGTCACAGCGAGAGAGAAGGATTGTTCTCTTGATGCGTGTGTTGACGTCGTTGTAAAGAATTAAGTTCTGGGAATGCTGGCTGGATTCGGCTTTGGTCATCCTCCTTTGCCTGATCTTCTGATCAATTCTCTCAATTGAAGCAAGGCACTTGCGCTGATCATCCTTCAGAGTGTAGAAGAAATCAGAGCGTCGTTTGGTTAACATCCACTCACCATTTTAGACTAATGTCGTGATCAAACCTTTCAAGCTGGGAACTGATAGAATCGCAATATTTGTAACGTCGGATAATACTTGAACGGTTTAGCCGACCAGAGAGCCCTATCTTATCGGTTTTATTGCCTCTTTTGCCATCAGCGCCTCGAGGATTTCCAATGGTATGTGATTCTTCCTGCCAACGACTTCTATAATCTCGCTCCAAATTAATTCCTTGACCCCAGGCATAGCCTTCACCTCTTCGATCAGATTGATAAGATCATCATTATTTCGGATAAATACCTCTACCCTCAAGTCGATGTTAAACTGTCCTATGGCTCTTGCAATGTAAGCAACCTGATCGCGTTTTAGCAACTCTTTTCCTAGGGCCATTGTTTTTCCTCCCGTCGTAGCGATTAGAAATTCTACTTGTCTCCAGCCATATTTCTCCAGGGTTGACGAGTAACTTATTGCCAAGTATTCCTTTCCCCATTCTTTAGATATAGGTTGGGTGGCGCCCGGAGAAATTCCTAACTTCTCTGATAATAGCCGAGCCGCTATTTCAGCACGAGAAACAAGAAGATTTTTGACTATTTCCAAGTCGTGTTTCGAGATTAAAGCGGCCATAAATCGAGAGTAGATGCTGCCTTGCTTATACGGATTCTATCACGTGCTAGCCAACGGGAACATATTCGAAACTGACGACAAGACCAACACAGTCAATATCATGGTCAAAGACCACTTCGAAGCAAGAAATATCGAACACCTCTCCTCGCAGATGAAGCAGGAACTCATAGACAGGATGAAGGATAGTATCAAAGCACTCTCCAAGCTGAAACACAACGGACGATGGATAGGATCACTCAAATTCAAGAGGAAAGTAAATTCTATCCCACTCAAGCAGCATGGGATAACATATAGGATCATCAACAAGCACTATGTGCGCATTCGGGGAATCAAGCAACCAATCAGAGTGAGAGGACTGTTCCAGATACCAAAAGGTGCTGAGATTGCATCTACGCTGCTTATCAGGAGACATGCAGACTACTACCTTCACGTGACAACATACCAGACGAAAGCTGCCCTGAATCCTCAAGAAGAAGAACAATCAGAAAGCATAGGGATTGATCTAGGGATCAAGAACCAGCTCCACCCTCAAAGACCTCTGTCCTTCTTTTCTTGCTCTCGCAAAATGGCTCTTTCGTGGGATCTAAAATTGAGGAAATGTCCGAGGAAGAAAGCGGAAACTACTGCCCATGAGAATTCAATTAGAAGGATGATTCTGCTTCCTTCAAGTGTTATTATGAAGCTCGCACTCGCGACCAAGAACGAAGCAAGCGAAATGGAAAACCGAAGCATGAAACGGTTGAATGGCGTCATATTATTCTATCAAACTCAAGCTCTTGAAAGCTATCCATCGTCTAATTCCGGCCCAATACCTGAAAAGGTTGTCAGAGTGCTAAAGACATGATTCATTGTGAGCTAATTTTGATCTCACAGCCCAAATAGCTTGCCCTCAAGGTTAACACTCTCAAATTGTTCCGGATTCGGCCGTTTAAGAAGGGTTTTTATGGTGAATTCCTCTGGCCTAGGAGTACTAGAGAATCCTTTCAGATGCTTCTAAATTATTTTGAAAACGTCAATATTCTCTATAGAGCGGTGTAGATTTTGGAAGTTAAGATAGAGTCTAACAACCAGTCTACACAGGCCAAGAGTGAAATCGAGTTTCAGCCCCTGAGGGACCAGGTAACTGTTGTAATTCCCACATTGAACGAGGAGCGTGCAATTGGCTCGCTCATAGATGAGATACGAGCTGATGGGTACGACAAGATCCTTGTCGTGGACGGATATTCAAAAGACAACACAGCTCAGGTGGCTGCAGAACATGGCGCCAAAGTGGTTGGACAGCATGGGAAGGGTAAAGCTGGCGCAATACTCGTTGCAAGAGAGCTAGTCAACACGCAGTACTTTCTTCTGATGGATGGAGATCGCACCTACGATCCAAAAGACATTGACAGGTTTGTCCTGCACGCAAATGGATATGATGAGATTATCGGATTCAGGCCCAGGAAAAGCCCCAACATAAGCAAGACTCACAGATTCGGAAACTGGGTGCTTACGAAGACGTTCAACATTCTGATGGGAACCAATGTTCCAGACGTGGCCTGTGGAATGTACCTCATGAAGACGGAGAAGATGCGCGGGCTTACTCTGGACATTCATGATTTTGCAATTGATCAGGAGATTGCGACGCAGATGTTGATTGACGGCAAGGTATCATACGTTCCCATAAGTTACAGAGGTAGAGTTGGAAAGGCAAAGGCCCCTACTTGGAGGCAGGGCTTTCGAGCACTTTTCACCATAATAGATCTTGGGAGACGGTTCAATCCGATTCTCATGTTTTCGTTTATTACAGCTCTTGCATTGGTTCCTGCTGTCTTCTTACTCGGATACGCTACCTATCTCGATTTGTTCTTGGGTCAGTATCATCAGGGATATTTTCTTGGCAGCCTGCTCTTCTTTGTGCTAGGCGGCCAGGGACTGACAGTCGCCACAATTGCTGCGATGTTCAGGCGAGTTGAAAGAAAGTTTAACAATGGATTACATCATTAGCTAGAGTTGTGGATTCCCCAACGACATATCTAAGTAAAATCAATTGCAGACTCTAGGGCACCAGAAATCACACGCTTTTGAAGTAAAGTCTTGACCTATCTCCAGATCATCTCGTTTCCATTGTTGAATACGAGCGAAGATTGCTTGGAGAGAGACTCAGACCAGTTGGTTGGTATAGGGAATCCATAGATATTCAAGTCGTAGCCTTGTGTACTCATAAGAGAATAGGTCAGAAGCATCTCTGAAGGGCTTAATCCGAGCTGATCTACACCCTGAAGGTACTTGTATCCCTGATTCACGTTGACGCTTATTCCAAAATAACTTGAGTATAGGTCCGAAATCATGTAATCAGAGGCCAGTGTGGAGTTACTGGGCAATGTCAGACCTACGAATTGGGCGGAGGCAAAGTCTGATTGAGTATAGGCATAGTGCCCGGCGAGGAGATTCTCCTTTCCCACAACTGATGCATAGCTCATGTATGAAGAGGCAAGTACTATTCCAACTACTATGGCAACAAGAAGAGTTCTTCTTGCAATGAAGAATCTCACTTTGCGGCTTCCAAAGAGGCTAACTAGAGCTAGTGCAGCAAATATTGCAACAGGCGCGTACACAAATGTGAATAGTCTGTAGATTAGAAAGACACCGTTTGGAGTTCCGATTACCGTGTATACGAGAAGAGCGAGCGTCGCTGCAAACCAGGAAGACGCAAAGGCGAAGCTTGTTTTGTCCATTTCGTTGTGCATTATTTTGTAGCCAAAGACTCCAAAGAATCCTACGCCAAGATAGGGGAGTGCAAGCACAGCAATCAAAATAGGAAGGATTGGGGCAAAGGGGAGTATGCTTGTTTGCGTGCTGACGTAGAGCATTACGAGACCCACGCATACGATTATTATTCCTTCGACTAGCATTGAGCGAACCTTTTGTGAAATAGAAAAATAGGTAGAGACGGTGAGTGAGATAACAAACAATGCTACTGCTGGAATGATTGTTTGGATTGAAATTAGGGGCACTCCACCATTCGCCCAGCCCACTTTGGCAAAGAGCTCATAGTCAAGAGCGAATATAATCGCGATTACTAGTGGAAAGATCCACCTCTTGTTTGGTTTTGTGTAGCCTGCAAACGAAAGAATCGAGTCTGACACGACGATTGCTCCAACTATGGTTAGCAAGATCAGAGTCGTCACATGGTGTGAGAGTGCCAGAGTGATAGATACGAGAGCGAATGTGATTGTGCTTTTCACGTCCACCTTGATCAGTAGAATTAGTATTGCTAGTGCAAAGAAAGGATAAGCGAATGTTTCCTTCGTTGCTGACGCAGTGAATATTGCATCAAACCCGGCGCTTGCAAAGAAAAGGGATGCGATGCAAGCCACGAGAGAGTTCTTCGTCAGCCTCTCGGCGATCAGAAAGAAGAACAATGTTGCCAAGGCTGCGGCAAGCGGGACCATGATGGAGATGACTTCGATCGCGGGGATGCCGAAGATGAGAGAACCAGTCGCGCCAAAGAGACTCGCTGCGGGCCAGTATATATTGTAAGAATCGAAAACAGGATTGCCACCAAGTGTTGTAGGTGAATGCAAGAGCAGTTCGTTCGCGTTCCTGATCAGTGGCCACGCGTCGGTTCCCCATGGAACACCGTAAAGAAAGTATGGATAGAGCCTCAGGATTATTGCCACGGAAAGAGGGATTGAAACAAGAATCGCTCTGTGGCGGGCATAAGCATCCATATTCACGGAGGAGGGTAAAAAGTCCTAAATTGCTTTCTATACTGTCATGAGAATATCTTTCAGCTGCCTAAACTCCCGTTGTAAGAATGTTCTGTCAGTGGGTAAACATTTTATGATGAATTCATTAGTGCTGTCAGCGACGAGCGGGCCAGAACTCTCCCAAGATGCAACAATCTCAAAGTGAATATCATGGTTTGATAAATATCGGGATCGTGGGCCTTGGGAAGATGGGTATTTTGCACATCAATCAGTCTATACAAGCCGACTGCTTCAAGATGGATGCGAAATCCAAGTTCTTGATAATCTGTCCGAAGGGAAGCTGAAGAATGTTGCGCATTTGGTTACAAAAAGTCGTACGGCAAGTCGAACATCTTCAATCTGGCGGTTGAGGGCAACAAAACGGTTGATTAGGTGGCAGATATCGTTATCCATGAACTTGGTCTTTCTAGGGTTAAAAGAAAGTACACCGGCGACTCAAGAGGATGGATAGGAGGCATTCCAGAAGTGACGCTCGATATTCCAAAACTCAAGAGCCTCGGATGGAACCCATTGACAAGCCTTGAAGGGGCTTTTGTATGATGTACGATTGAGCCGAGCAACGATTATTATCTAGTATGGCAAGACTGAAGACAAGTCAACTGGCTAGGATTATAATCCTCGCGTCGCAGCAGTTATTGTCTGGAAGTATCCTTCAAAATGAATGGTGAAACAAAGATATCCTTCATTATACCTGTTACCCAATCTACCGATCCTGCAGATATCACCAAATTGATTGAAAGCATACTTAGTCAGAATTATCAAAATAATGAAATCTTGATGGTTCCTGACAACGAGAATACCGCTCGATTTTTTCGAGATCTCGTACATGTATTACCCCCTCCCAATGATCAAGTAGCGTCTTCTGCACGCAATTACGCCGCAAATATGGCTTCTGGAGACATACTGGCATTCATAGATGACGATATAATCCTGGATAAAAACTGGTGCCGAATGATTGTTGAAGCATTTGGCGATCCAACTGTAGGTGCCGTCACCGGCAAAGCTTGTGTAGATCGAAAGGGGCTCGATTGGATTCCGGTAGAACTAAGATGGGTTATAGGTGCTTCCTATTGGAACTATGAAAGTATTACCGATGTATATGGAGCCGCTGGAATGAATTTCTGTGTTCTGCGAGATATTTTTTTCAGTGTTAATGGATACGATAGAAAGTTAGGACCGAGAGGAGACAGACCAGAAAATTCATCTTGGAGAAGATTAGGCGCAGAGGAAAGCGATCTTGCTTTAAGAATTATTATCATTGCAAAGAGAAGAGTTGTCTACAATCCAAATGCGATAGTTGTTCACAAACTTCGAGATAGTAGCATATCTATAACGGGGTTGCTGAAACGCAGCTTGCATGTAGGTCATAACCGTGCGTATATCAATTGCAAATTTTCAGATGAACTTCGTAATAATTCTGATGTCATGGTCATCAGAAATATATCCAAACAAATACCTACATACATCAATTCTTTCTTTGTCGACCCGATTAATACTTGGAAGCGACTGTCATTTAGCGTAATAGTAACAGCTGCGGTGGTAATCGGATTCTTCATTGGAGAAGCGGAATTCAGGAATCTGAATACTCCAGACACGCGATGATTATTTCGCATGGTGATTCGGTTATTGAAACAACTTAAGTATGAAAGACATTTGACCAGAACCATTTGAGGAGTGGCTCTGATATCACAATAAGATTGAAATTGAAGTAACTCCGCAGAGTTGGACAAATTGGGCAAACCATTCTCGAAACTATCACAACATATTGATGTTACTACTTCCATTCTCAGATACCAAGGCATTCTCTCTTTAATAGGAAAGGGAAGATGCAAGATTAAAAGTTCTGTGTTCAATAGCAGGTTTGCTCATGGAGAGATTATCGACTGCATAAAGGAAGAGGCAACAAAGCATAGTTATGGAACTTTTATTGATATAGGTGCCAATGATGGAACCGTGACAATCGCGGTGGCTCATTTGTTCCAAAAGTGTATTGCTTTCGAGCCAGTGCCAAGTATTTTTGTTCATCTTCAAAATCGAATAGCTCTATTTCCTCGTTGCAGAGCTTTTCAAAGCGCTTTGGGGGAAAATATTGGCAAAGGAATAATATACTATTCTAACTCTGATTATGGAGATAATACGGTGTTCCCAAGGGGAGACCTGTCTCGTGGTATAGAGGTACATGTTACCACTTTAGATACGATATGCAGTGAAATGGATATGCCAAGGCCATTTCTGATCAAAATTGATGTTCAAGGATATGAATCGTTCGTTTTCAAAGGAGCCGAGACTGTTCTCAAAGAAACTCCGTTCGTTGTTTCGGAATATTGGCCTTGGGGAATCCTAGCGGCAGGAGCTACAACATCTGACTATCTCACTTTTATGACCAAGCATGGATATTTCATATACGATCTTTGGAAACACGGTCTTGCTATTGGTAAATTGATACAATATCCTGAAAACCAATTTCACGTTTCAACAGATTTGGTGTTTGAGAAACAAAATCATTAACCGATGCCATCGAAATATCTGACTGATGGGATTCGCCAGCCTGCAAATGCTCGTACGTGAGCGTCATCATATTCCTTTGTATACAAAGTCCAATCCAAGTACATGATCACATGGAATTATGCTCAGGTGCTTAAGTTGTCGTTTCTCATCTCTGCTTCTGATATTCGTTTGCTGAAAACAGTCTCGGGATGGTTACTTAGCCCAAAAATATTAGGATCTTGATGATTATGGACTTGATGGGCACAGGAAATAGAATTGCAAGTGCCTTTGATAAGTTGGACTCAGAAAACTTGTGCGCATCGAACGCTCTAAGATTCGTTGTTGTCCTAACGTCGGCACTTTTTCAAACAAGAGAGCAGATTGCTTCACCAAGTACAAACGAGTTCTCACAACTACTCCAAAGCAACACACTCGTTATGTTGATGGGTGTCCTAAATATTAACTAGAAACTAATATTAGCAACGCGTGCAAGCCAATTGTAGATTCTAAGTGCGGCGTGAAGCAATCAGATATCCCATTATACTCTTAAATGTCGCCTTCGAATGCACTTCGAAATTGTTGGCAGATAGTATTTCAGAGAGATCTTGTTGTCCTTCATGATATTCTAGAATAAACCCGTCTATTTTATTGAAAGTATCTTCGGACAAACTCCGTATGATTTCATACTCACTGCCTTCACAGTCCATCTTTATTAGATCAATATGGTCAAGTTCATAATCCCGAATTACAACATCGATTGTTGTTGTCTTCACACTAACAGTTTTGACTAACCCTCTCGAAGCAGATTTATCTTTGTAAGGAGGATTAAGAGAAGCGATATTTGGGTAATTATTGATTGGCGCATTATTACGTTGTCAATAACATGCTTGCCTCTGAGCATAGAGCCCAACAACGCAATTTTGCGTTTATCAATATTATTGAACTTCAGTTCAGCCTCGCCTCCCGATGCAGCCAAAGCCATGTTCAAAGGAATAATTGTATCTTGCATTTGGTTAAGAAGAATATTTTCTTTTGCAAGTGTGAAAGAATCCGCAAATGGCTCTAGTCCTATGACTTGTTTGCTTCCAGTTCGTCCAAAATAAATTGAAGAATCACCGTTAGACATACCCGCGTCCAATACTATCCCATTTGGGAGGTTGGATTTGTACCCTTTGTTGATGTAAATTTCAACGAGATGACCAACATCTAGAGCTTTCTTGGCTCTACATTTGAACTGGAGTCCAGTCGGTTCAATGAGAACAAAAAGATCGCTATCGCCGGAAATAATCGACCATTCATGCTCTAAAAGAACTGGTAATGCAAGAAGATTCGAAATACTGACGTTGTGTGGTAGCTTTAGACCACATCTCTTCCTAAGTACAGCTTCCCGAACTGAATGCCCTAATAAGTAATCTCGCGCAAGATCCATCCAGTTTTCATAGTCACGTTGAAGTGACAAAATCGCTTCAGCCCTTCTTCTCCAGAAATTGAATGTAGCATACTGTCTGATCATATCCTCACTTCGGTAGCTAGAGAAGTTTATTGCAGAGATTTCTAAAGATTCTACCTAGCTATCGTTACATAAAATATTCGCATTATCGTGTATTAATAAAGAAAGCCTTTTGTAATGTTCAGCAGTACCGAAATCGATACAACGAGTCGTTGGACATGTCGTCGCTAAATTGGGATTCTGCTAACGTGCTCATCGCTGGCGGTGCAGGCTTCATAGGGAGTCATTTTGTTGAGAAGCTGTCTGCAAGAGTCAATCATCTGTCAATTTACGACAAATTAACTCATAAGAAGGTCGGCTTTAATTTCAATGGGAAATCAAACGTGAGTTTGATTGAAGGAGACATGACGGATTCTGATAGACTTGACAAGGCAATGGTCGGTAAGACCCTCGCCATACACTTAGCTGCAAATAGCGATATAGCAAGAAGCGCACAGGAACCAGATTTGGATTTCAACAACGGTCAGATTTCCACTTACAATCTTTTGAAGGCGATAAGAAAGAACAAGGTTCCTTATTTGGTCTACTTCTCTGGTTCGGGAGTATATGGTGATAGAGCGGAATTCTTCGATGAAAGTTACGGTCCTCTATTGCCTGTTTCCCCTTACGGTGCTAGCAAACTTGGCTCTGAGGCTTGGATAAGCGCCTTCTCGAACATGTATAATATCAGATCTTGGATTTTCAGACCGGCGAATGTCGTAGGAGAGCGACAGACCCATGGAGTAGCTTTTGATTTTGTAAAGAAATTAAAAAGAGATCCCACAAAACTGGAAATTCATGGTAACGGTAAGCAGACGAAGTCTTATGTGTACATTGAAGATGTTGTTTCTGGCGTTCTGAGTGCATTTAATGTTACACCCGATCCCGTTTCAATCTACAATATCGCATCAGAGGATCTCATAGCAGTCGACGAAATAGCGGACATCGTAGTGGGAGAAATGGGGTTACATGATGTTCAATACGTCCACTCTGGCGGAATTATTGGTTGGAAAGGAGATGTATCGGTTATTAGATTGTCAATTGACAAGCTTAAAAAAACTGGATGGCGTCCTAGATTTACGTCCAGAGAATCCATAAAACGCGCAACTGCATGGTTAGTTAACAACTTGTCTTAATTAGGGTATGAGTAATTGCGCATATGCTGCGTAGATAGAGGGGCACTCTCGCTAGTTAGCACAGAGTTTGGATCCAAGATCGATGCACAAGTAGATCTCATTTCCCAAGGGTTATCTCAAATTGGACATGATGTTACGCTGGTATGCTTTGGAACAGAAAGTTATGTCAAACGCCCTTTCAAAATTCATGCGATACAAGCACCTCTCAGAAATAATGGAATCGGCGAAATTGTTTCATCGATATATTTTGGTTTAGCTGCTGCTATCTGGCTCTTAAGAAATAGAACTGATTTCGATATTATTCATTTTCAAGGTTCTATTATAAGCTCCTTTCTGTATTCGATTCTTTCAGTGTTTGGACGATCCCCTTTATGCACAATCGCGCATGCACCTCCATCAAGCGATGGGCGAACATCAAGCGTGTTACTACCTAGTGAATGGTATCGGAGTCTTCTTGGCCGAATAGTGATATTTATTGCGCTGAAGCGCAGTTTCGACTTTTGCTCAAGAGTAATAGTAATTAACGAGGCATCAAGAAAACAACTTGCACATTACTTCAACAACTCAGCAAAGATGCGGATTGTTCAGTTCACGCTTGTAGATACAAACTTGTTTACTACTAATCACAGATCGGCCAGCAATGAATTTGTGGTAACCTGCGTTGCGAGAGTTCAACCAAGGAAGAATCAACTCGACATTCTGAAAGCAGCCAAATTACTGACAGAGACTGGCGTAGCGTTCAAATTTGTCGGACCCGCATCAAATGAATATATGAAGACACTGCAGAATTTCATAAGGTCGAATGGCCTAAGTGATATTATTAATTTTACGGGATATGTCGCTTCGTATGCCGAACTTGCAAGAATATTGCAGGAATCTGATCTCTATATCCTATTGAGCACTTCAGAATCTGGCATCCCAACGACTATAGCTCAGGCGCTTAGTTGCGGATTACCTGTCATCTTATCCAAGCGATTTGAAAATGAGGAAATATTGTTGGAAGCGGATGCGAATTTCGTTGATCCGAAGAACTCAAAAGATATTGCTAACTTGATATTAATGTACGCGAACAACAAGGATTTGAGAGAATCTCTCGCGAAAAAGGCACGCCAGACGGCTCTAAAATATTTTGATCCGACAGTCGTTTGTAAGAACTTGGAGAGAGTGCTAAAGGAGCCTATCAAAACCTCGACTAAGACCTGAAAACGGAAACACCCAATTGTGCGAAACCCGCAGTCACTGATTTCATAGAGAGATTCTTATCGTTCTAATTCTGGCCAGACCAAGCGAGATAATTGAGCATAAGTATGCAGACTAATCGAGAAACGTGTTTTGACATAGAGGCCTTGATACATTGCATGCAGTAACTCATCATTGGATCAACATTGTGACGTACATGCTCACTATGTTGTCGACAATTGTTTGCTTTGGCGCGATCAAACGATATCCAATTGCCGACACGAATTTCGGAATGATTTCAACTCTTCCAGTAAGCTATCTAATTGGAATCGGAATTCTTGCAATTGCTTTGGTAACTCAAAACTACATGAAAATTGATTCTAATCTTTTCAGGTGGATCCAGGTAATCCTCCTTGAACTATACCTGTGGTACTTTCCGTCTCTAATGTACCCAGTGTTGCCCTTTCCGGGATCTAATCATGATTTCTTGTTCTATCCGAACTGGCTGGAAATAGCGGCAAATGGGCATCTGCAGTTTGGTTTGTTTTTTGGCCAAGGTTTTCCAGGGCCGTATGTCTTGATGGCATCATTCACAACTGTCTTGAACATTACTAACTACAATACAGTTTTCCAAATTACGCCATTACTGCTTAATTTAATTGTTTCATTGTTCTTATATGTCTTTTTTAGGAGCATTCTGGGACCGGTCAGAGTTGGAATAGCTTTCATCTGCATCGCTATTTTCGAATGCCTAAACTTTACCGGCGTGCTATCGGTATATACATTCTTCTCAATGGGCTATGTTTACTTCTATTTTGCGTTGGCCATGTTTTCATTATTTGGATTTTTTGGATCTGCGAGTCGCAGACTTTCGAGATCCGGACTTGTTATAATGCTCACACTTTTCGGGGCGCTTAGCATAACGCATCCAGAGATACCATTGGTTCTATTAGGAATGTTTTTCATAATAGATTTTGGACTTTCCGCATATACCAAAACGCTTGAATCTTTCCGCAACTCAATCTATCTTGTCGTATCATTAGGAATCATTGTTTTATCTTGGATTTTTACTGGAGGATTCGTTCTTCTAGCGAGTTATGGATCTGGACTTCGCGAAGCATTGTTTTCACCTTTTGCCTCATTCATATTTCAAGGAGTAAATCTCCCCTTAAGCAACGGGAGTCAAGCTCATATCTTGACAAGCTACATAAAGGTAGCAGTGGTCATAGCAACAACACTATTGGCAGTTCCTTCGCTTCTTTTCAATGTTGTCAAAAGAGACAATGTTCATATCAGAATTTTCCTTGGATGTTTGGGTATAGGCCTATCTGCCTTGCTGCTTGGAAATATCCAAGGTTTCGCTTACCTGCCTAGAGTTTTCGCCTACCTCCTTCCATTTTTCGCTTTACTAATTGTAGGAACTTTGAGTAGGAACAAAAAAATCTTCTTTCCAACCGTCTTGATTCTGCTTTTGGTGATTTCCCCAATGTTTTTTGTGACAAATTATTCAGATATTTCAGGAGATGTTATACCTCCAAATGTCATGGCCGCCGCGAATTATTTTTCTCATAATGCGCCCCCATTGCAAAACCCAGGAGCTCTAGAAATCTACGAATTTCAAATAATTGGATACTACGGTTCCAACCCAAATACCATGTCTCCATACTATAATGTTGTGTTCCCAGAAAACCAACCGTACCAGTTCAATGCGAGTAATTTATTCTCTCCTGCGTCTCTAGGCAGCTCCTCTTATTTTGTTCTAGGTTCGAACACCGCGCAACAAGTAGCATTTTATTATGGGAATAGTTCAAGAGCTTATGAAGTAGAAAAGCTCGCACTTGCGGACTCTTCTTATGCTGAGATCTACACCAATCCTTCCGTAATGTTGTTTTCATCTATCTGAATTAAGGGTCACAGGGTCATTGAGAATCAAAGACGTATTGGAAGTGGGCACCGGTAGCTATCACACACCACCAGACTATTACGGTGGAACAGAAAGAGTGGTTACGAATATCGCAAATGGTCTGAAAAATACTGGAATCCGAGTTCAGATCTTGGATTACAGCTATCGGACTGGACGTGTTGACCCTGAGAGAATATTTCTGCACGTTCCCCTTCACATCAATCCTCGATTTAACACAATAATTGGTAACTTCGATTCATTGTTGTTCTCGATCTCACTGTTTGTAAATGCTACGAGTAAAAAACTAAATTTGGGCAGGTACGACGTTATACATTGTCACAAATTTTTTCCAGCTCTTTTTTCGCAAATCGCATCCTATTCCTATCATCTAAAGAATAGGCCAATCGTTGTCTATAGCAATCATGATCCCAATCTAGTAGATTCAAAGGGTATATCTCTGTCTAAACGGATAATCCTATTCGCCGCATTGATCGTTCTGTCTAAATTAGTGAGATGTATTACATTCGAGACCCTATCGTCTTCAAGAAATGCTCCAGTTGCGGCAAAATCATCGTACTTCATACTGCAGAATCCTATTGATGTAAGGCTGTATTCGGGAAATGGAACAGAAAACGCTGGAGACATATTGTATGTTGCTAAAATAAGTAGAGTAAAGAGACAAGCTGAGCTCATCAAGGCATTCGTAGGCGTGCAAAAAATGGTTCCTAACGCTCGTCTCATGCTGATTGGAGGAGTAGAAGACAGAGGCTATTTCGAGGAATTGATGAAGACTATCGACCGACAGAATCTTGGCAGCTACATCATCCACTATCAAAAACTGCCTGCCACATCACTTGTTAGATTGTACAAATCAGTGGCAATTAACGTATCACTTTCACTCACTGCAGGGACTGATTTGTCAGTTAGGGAAGGCTTGGCAGCTGGTGCCGCCACGGTGGCTCCAAATATACCACCTGTTGCTGAGTTCCTTACCCATTCAAAACATGCATTATTGGTCGATCCGAATAACGCGATTGAGGTTTCCGAGGCGATCATAAGATTACTTAGAGATTCTTCTTTGAGAGCTCAACTACAGAGAAGTGGAAACGCTGTTGCAGAAGAGGTTCTATCTACGACAAGTGTCGCTAACCGTTTTGTTGAGAAAATTTCTCCACTCTTAGATCAATGATTGGAGCGCATGGCCAAGTCAACAGTCAATCTAATGAAAAAAAAGCTGTATAGAAAGATAATCTGTTGTTGTTCTACTAATCTTGATCTGGCTTCCCCTAATATCATTGTATAGATGTTTGAGAAACTTTCAACATGCTTAATTAAGTATTGAATTGGTTGCAAGTCTGTTCTGGTGGATTCGTAATGAAATCTGTGCTGGTAACGGGCGGTGCGGGATTTATTGGATATCATTTGTCTTCTTTTCTGGCCGAACAGGGATACCAAGTAACAATATGCGACAACTTGTCCAGAACCAAGGGTATCGACAAAGAAATGTCTAACTTGCGTCAGCGTAGGAATGTAGACTTTGTACAGCTCGATCTTACAGAGAGGGAGGAATGGACACGACTTGAAGATCGCTATGACGTTGTTTACCACTTGGCAGCTATCAATGGAACGCGGTTCTTTTATGAGATTCCTGATCGAGTCATGTATGTCAACCTACAATGCACACTTAATCTCGTTCAATGGTTGAAGAATGCAAGCGTCGGCAAGGTGTTGTTTGCTTCAACATCAGAGCTATACGCAGGAGCATCTGATGCGGGGCTGTTGAAATTTCCAACCACTGAAGAGTCTCCAATATTATTTACAGATCCTAAGAATCCACGTTGGTCTTACGCGGCGTCGAAATTCGTAGGTGAATTATTGGTAATCCATTCCAAGAAAACCAATCCGTTTCGTTGGAGCGTGGTACGCTACCATAACATCTACGGACCAAAGATGGGTTTCGAGCATGTGATCCCCGAGTTTTATATGCGATTATCGCATAATCCAGAAAAGCTCGAAATAATCGGCGCAAACAATCAGCGCTGCTTTTGTTACATTGACGATGCTGTGAGAGCAACTGTTGCGGTGGCAGAAACAGGCAAGACGGATTTTGAGATACTTAATGTGGGCAATAACAAAGAAGAGGTCACCATTCGAGAGCTTGGAAGAAGGATATGCGATTTGTTGAAAATACATCCAAACATAATTGAACGCCAAGCGCCACTTGGTTCAACATTGCGTCGAGTTCCCGATTTGGAGAAGCTGAGAAAACTCACTGGCTTTGAAGCTACTGTCGCACTAGACGAAGGACTATCGCGGACAATAAGCTGGTACAGACTGAATGGCTCCGATTTCATGAGTCAGAATTGAGAAAGGAATCAGTTATGGGTCAACTAAAAAATTTGCTAGAAGACAAGGTAAGATCAAAAAACTTCTCATTGTCTGTGATAGGTGTTGGTAGGGTTGGTTTGCCACTCACTGTTCAGTTTGCTTCAGTAGGTGTTCAAAAGGTAATCGGCGTTGATGTGAACGCCGATATCATCAACAAACTGCAGAACGGCACACTGCCGTTTAAAGAGAATGGATTGAAAGAAACATTTGACTTGGTCAAAACAACGCAAAACATATTTTTCACGTCCGACTATGCTGATATTGCTGACTCGGATGTTGTGGTGATATGCGTCAGCACGCCATTAACGCATGACTTTAGGCCACAGACGAATATGCTTATGTCATGCTTCACCGAAACTCTATCTCATTTGAGAAGTGAAAATGAGGTGCTGTTGATTGTGCGAAGTACTGTGCCACCAAGAACCACGACTCATTTGCTTCTCCCTACAGCAAAGCGCGCACAAATGGATAGGTTGCATATTGCAGTGTGTCCGGAGCGAATTGTCGAAGGTTATGCTCTCAAAGAGTTAATCCAACTTCCAGAAATTGTGGGATCTGAAAGTGATGTTGCGAAGAAATGTGCTGCGGAATTCTTTAGATTGCTGAATCCTGAAAAGCTAATCTCATTCACTGATCCTACAACGGCAGAATTGGCCAAGCTATTCTGCAATATCTACAGATATGCAACGTTTGCCCTTGCTAATGAATTCGCGCTAATAGCTGAGGCCCTAGGTGCTAACGTCAACGACGCAATTCGTGTTGCCAACGAAGGTTACAAGCGAGCAGGAATCCCAAGAGCAGGTCCAGCCGGCGGTCCATGTCTTTACAAAGATGGATATTTCATAGACGATTTGGTTGCTTACGAGGGAATAACCAGAAAGTCCTGGCAAATAAACGAATATGTGCCTTTGCACATAGTAAGATCTATCGAAGCAGATCTAGGAACGGTGTACTCGGTCAAGATTGGTGTGTTGGGGGTCACTTACAAACGCGACTCTGACGACATTCGATATTCTCCTGCACTCAAGATTATCGAAGTTTTGCGAGACCGAGGAGCAATAATTGTGAGTTACGATCCGCACGTGCCAACCTCCAATGATATCAAAGATGTCCTTTCTTCTGAAGTCGTCATTCTGGCTGTAGACCATCAGGAATTCTCAGATCTTGATTTGAATGAATTAGGCGCGAAGTTGTTCTATGATGTGTTGGGCTTTTTCTCACATAAAGCATCTTTCTTTGCGCTAAGAAATATCAAATACAGGGTATTTGGTGCGTCGGTAGACAAATATTACTCTCGCTGATCTGGGTTTTGAATGGGTTATGTTTTAACCAAAGAATCTTCATATCACCGCCTAGTGGGTTCATATTGAAAGACAAGCTCTTGATAATTGGCGGTAGTGGATTTATCGGTAGTGTTCTCGCCGAGATGGCGATTAATGAATATGAAGTGATTGCAACATTCCACGATCAATCTCCCAGCATTTCCTCTTGCAGATGGGCGAAGCTAGACCTCCCTAGAGATGAAGCTAATCTGGTGAAACTAGTTAGCGAAAACAATCCACGCGCAGTAATAGATTCAATTGGTTATGCAAACGTTGATTCATGTGAAATAGAGAGGCAAGCAGCGTATTATTTGAATACTGCAGTAGCAGAGAGAATAAGTCAAATTTGTGCTGATAAATCAGTTCCATTGATTTATCTTTCAACGGACTACGTATTCGATGGAATAAAAGGTAACTACACCGAAGAAGACGCGCCGAATCCGATCAATTACTATGGTGCCACGAAATTGCTAGGAGAAAAGGCAGTCCTTGGATCTACTGAAAACCTAGTCATAAGGACATCATCCGTTTACTGGAATCATGAAAAGTGCAGATTCCTAAATTTCATATTGAGCGGTCTCCTTGCCAATGAGGAGATCCAATTGTATGACAATATAGCAAGTTGCCCAACCCTTGGCGCCGACCTCTGTGAAGCCCTGCTAATCTCAATCAACAGGAAGTGTCGAGGAATCTACCACATCACAGGTGCCAGTTGTCTGACGAGATACCAATTTGGTGTGGCTGTCGCATCTGCGTTGCATTTGAATCCAAACCTCATAAAGGAGATCAAGTTCGACCCAAAAGAGTCGGCAATGCGACCACCAAAAACATGTCTTTCGAACCTAAAAGCTTCTAGATCGCTTGGCAAGAAATTTGCAACGATTGATGAAGGATTAAGTATTGTAGCAAAAGCGATTTTGTGTGCCCCCAAGAAAAGTGGCACTTAAATAGATTCGCGGAGGCTAGCCGTGCATGATGTGTCAGTTATGCGATGGCATTGATCTCCGCAAGTTCCTTGATCTCGGATATCACCCCCCACCCTTGGTTCTTAGATCTGCAGAACAACTTAACGAACCTGAAACTAGGTACCCGTTGTCAGCCTTTTGGTGTACCAAATGTAGCTTGGTTCAGCTAGGATTCACAGTAGATCCAGCTCTATTGTTTATTGATTATACTTACACATCTGGAGCTAGTAAAACTTTTGCAAAGCATCTCCACGATCTTTCGCAACTCATGATTGATAGATTTCAAATTGGGCCAAACGAACTAGTCGTTGACATAGGTTCCAACGATGGGACTTCAATAGAAAAGTATCTAGCTCACGGAATCAGAGCATTGGGAGTTGAGCCTTCCAAAATAGCAAGGGTTGCCACCCAGAAGGGAATTCCAACAGTCAACGCATTCTTCGAAGAAGCAGTCGCGCATACAATCTTAGCTGAAAATGGCAAGGCCTCGTTGATCTCAGCATTCAATGTCTTCGCTCATGTCGCAGCACTTGATTCTCTTATGAAAGGAGTTAATCTTCTTCTGAAAGATTCTGGAGTTTTCTTGACAGAATCTCATTATCTGCTTGACTTGATAGAAAAATGCGAGTATGATGCCATATATCATGAGCACCTGCGATACTATTCCTTGCACGTCTTGATGAGATTGTTTGAGAAATATGGTTTTGAGGTATTTGATGCAGAGCGAATACCTACACATGGCGGTTCGATTCGGGTGTACGCTGCTAAAAAGGGAATCCGGAAAGTTTCTGACAATATCATGAAGATATTGCAAGTTGAAAATGCTGCCGGTTTGGAAAGATACGAAACTTACGTAGCGTTTGCTGACCGTGTTGCAGAGAATCGTGTTAAACTGAATTCCTTGTTATGGAAGCTCAAATCCGAGGGCAAGCGGATCGTTGGTATTAGCGCTCCAGCGCGCTCGAGTACCGTAATGAATTATTGCAGAATTGGTAACGAAGTATTGGATTATGTTGCTGAAACAAGTCCACTCAAAATTGGCCGTTTTACACCAGGGACGTACATACCAATCGTTTCAGAGTCAGAAATCTATAATGATCAACCTGACTATGCACTATTACTTTCGTGGCACCTCGCTAGCGATTTGGTTCCTAAGATCAGAACTGGTGGTTACAGAGGGAAGATAATACTTCCACTTCCAGATGTGCAAATCCTATGATGGCTCCGGTTATCTTCGACCTCAATTGTCAGGGCGCTTCGTGATGCCGTCATGAATGTTATCATTGGTTTGCAGGAATCTTGTTGAGCTTAGTAAAACTACTTGAACTCTTCACCTTTTTCCACCTCAAGACGATCCTCCGATAATGGCTCCCAAGGTTCGTTGGCGGCCTTCTTTTCCAAACCATCTGTGAGAATTCCTTTCCATCGGCAATTGGGTCCCCATAAGCGTTGAGGGCGGCAACTGCAACTATCAGGTCCGAACGACCTTCAGATTCTGTAGTGAACACACCAACTAAGCAGAGTTCATCAAATCTGATATTATACTCATCCGATATTCTTGTGGCTGCCTGCGATAATTTCTCTCCATGTAAGAATCTTCCTCCAATAAGTGCCCAAGTATTTTGGTATGGTCTGATTATTCTGTATCCATATAAAATCGATCCATCCCGCTTTTGGAGAAGAACATCCATACAGGCCACTGGAATTGAAGAAATGAAACTGTTCCATGATGAATTCGGGATCCATTTCTCTTTTGGAATTCCCTTATCTTCTGCCCTTATCACAAAACTCGCGACTAATTTGGCATGATTTAAGATTGCATGTGATAGTCTGAGATACCGAAACTACGCAATCGCATTTCTCTAGGGGCAAAATAATGATGACCAGACATGCGTATGACAGCTGCTCGAGGAAACAAGTTCATCTCTAACTGGAGCAAAGTACATCATTTTGATATTTGGAGAACGGTTTTTGAAGTGCTGCAGGATGTCTCAAAACTCTGTAAGCCTTCTAGAGGTTTGAAAGGAGCTCCTATCAAATATTGTCACAAAAGAATGGATATGAAGAGCAGAGAAAGAAAATAGAAGGATGGCTCAGGGCCGACAACATAACATTTCATTCCAAAGACTATCCCGTAAGCAGCTTCGCATTGGAGGCAAATATTGCAACCTATACCGTGCGAATCTCAGAGCCAAAGCAGGCTGAAGGAACCATCGTAATTGCAACTGGTCTCCAATTTGGGGAGGAAGACATCGCAACAATCAAGAATAAGCTTCTCGAAAGCTGGCCAGCATTCTTGGTACAATTAAGGCTCGAAGTGAGCAGCAGAGAGATCTTTTTCACTGTGAACAGTGATTACGCTAGACCCGACTGGCTCAGCATGCAAAGGATTCTTTACGTTGAGGACATGAATAGGACTACATTCATGCACGCCTTGAGAGAGCTTGTCAACAGTCTTTGGAGAGTTCAGACGCTGGCAAACGTATTTCTTTCGACAGCAGGCGGCAGTCAGATAGACCCGCAATCCCAGAAAGGATCGTCTTTCATAGGCTAGCTCTCAAAATGCTTGGCTTGTGGCAACTTACTGGGAATCGAATCTCACTGCCAACCATCATATGATGAATGCAATCCAACGAGAAGGCAAATATTGAATACCTTTAGTTCATTATGGTCAAAAGATGCTAGTCGCGCTCTACTCTGTGTTTAATGCTGAAGACCTGATATCTGAATCTATCAGAAGCGTTGCATCTCAGGTTGACGAAATCCAAGTCTATGATGGACGCTACGAAGGATTCAAGTGCCCGTGTGGAAAAGTGCATGACAACTCCTGCGACAAGACCGCAGAGGTTGTAGAAAGGACAAGAGAAGAGCTTCGGGTCGAGCTCAAGTATTTCCAACTACCTGCAATGCCAGAACTTGAGAAGCGAACTAGGACTCTTGCCTATCTAAAGGAAAAAGACACTGGATTCGTAATAGACGATGACGAGATCTTCTACGGTTCAGAGACTGAATTTCGCTTCTTTGGCTTTTCGCGAAAGTATAACCTCGGGTGGATCAACGTCCTGAGCAAAAATCACGCGCGATATCCTTCAATGCGCGTGCTTCTCAAAGTCAATGGGATGAAATATGTTTCAAATGGAAAGGGCCTATCTTATGAAATTCATGGTGAACATGGATTGTTGCCTGAATTAAACTCTACCGAAAGTGAAACTCCCTCCCAGAAGAGATGTCTTTTCAAAAATTGCGGGTTAGTCCATCTTTCCGGCGATGGAGTTGCTCAAGCCTATCGCTCACTTCAAAGAGATAGAGCAAGAGTTGCCTATGAAGAAGATCTGTTGAGATGAAACTCGGACTTTCCATTTCCAGATGACTGACAGTGGAACACATGTTCAAGTCAGATTAGTCGCGAATTAACATGCAATCAGATGATTCAAGATCAAGCAACCAACCTCCAATTCACAAACCTTAAAGCCGATTACAGTAATATTACTGTAAATGCCAAAGGAAGGCTGGAGCGCTGTGACTATCCGCGGGGAAATATACGCAAAGATCAATGAACTGATCCAGAAAGCAGAGTGGAATGAGCCGAGAACAATCTCAGGTTTTATCGAAGATGCGGTGATCAAGGAAGTCAAGCGAGTTGAAAGAGTGCGAAGAAGCGCCAATTCTCAGAAAGCCGTGCACTGACCCCTGTTTAGTAATCAACATCCGGGAGAGGTACGTAGTGTCCTCTGCTCAGCCTGCGTATGTGCTTGCTTACTCGGTAGCTAAGAAAGCCGATAATCCCGATGAATGGAATTATTGTAAGTATTGCATCGGACGATGCGACAGAGAAGGCGTTGACATTACCCTTTAGAATCTCCACATCAAAGAATCTAAATTGAGACACGCCTCGGGGAAGACAATTCGAGAGCCTGCGATAGGGAGATTCTTGAGGAGGACGCCGCAGTCGACAAGATTCAGGAACGCTTTCTAAGGAATAGGCTGGCAACGATTGCTGCAACAACGACGACTGCTACAGTTATTGCCGCCACGAATAAAGTTGGACTGATTGACGGCAAAGACTCGCTGGATTGACTTCCAGAAGATGATGTCGTAGTGGCTGGCAGACCCGCTTGAGGGATTGAAGTCGAACTCCCAGACGAGGAGGATTGGGATGACGAAGTTGATGTGGCTGATGATGAAGTTGATGAGGTAGTTGTAGTGATTGTGCTGGTATTCTGAGCGAAAACCGCACTCTCTTGCATATTTCCTTGGACTATGACGCTGAATTCAGTTGATTGAGAACTTTGACTACCAGTAAATTGAACAAAGGAATAATCTGCACTAGGTTTTTCAGTCATGGTTATGTTTGAACCAGAGGGCACGCCATAAGTCACGCCTTCCCCACTGGGAATGAGTTGTGGAACCCCATTATCAATTGCGCTAGACTGCACGACAACTGTTCCTCCAATACCTGCGTTAACTGTGATGGTAGGAACGGGAACGAAAACTTCGGTAAGAGAGTGCGGCTTGCTCATTGAAATAGAAATCTGGCTTGCGTTTCCTTGGTCAACTCCGTCAAGCACCCAGTTTTCGAGAGCATATCCTGTTTGAGGAAGTGTTTTGACGACAGCCACTTGAGTGTTGTTATACCAATAGGAGTTAGGTGGAGGGTCAGTTGTTCCACCTGCACTACTCGATATATTCAGTTCGTCTTGTTGTTGAAAATTTGCTGTGAAATTGGTTGGAACGGAAGGAGCCATGATGTCATGTGACTGTAGACCTCCATCACTCCAACTGGCAAAGGAATAACGAATGCCTAATCCACTTGGCACATATTGTGAAGCAGTTATAGTGTGAATATTTCCCTCATCCCAGACATACTTGGCTGGCGTAGTGACTTGTGCTCCATCGACATAGACGTAACCTAAACCCGCTGGACTGGAAGTTATGGTAGTTACAGGTGGAGTGTTGAATGTAATTGGAAAGTATAGATATGTAGTATCGCTATGGTAGAGCAGACCAAGGTCATATGGTTGGTAAAAATTCCCTTCGACAAACACAGCAATCGTAGCGGGCTGCCCTTTCGGAACTTTGACGCCAACAGCGAAATCATACTGGTACGATGCGATTCTTGGATTAGCGTTCGTATGCGGCCCAGATTTCCAACTAACTAGACAGGATGCCTGATTTGTTGGTTCGGTTTCCGTTGTGGGCACCGTAAATGTGTGACTGTATCCAAACGAGAAACCGCCATATCCAATGTTTAGACTTGTTGTTTGCTGAGCGCTACTACTATAATCTGCGATATAAGAGGAAGGATAGAAATAAGGCAAGTAAATAGATTGGTTAGCAGAAAGGCAAGATTCTGCGTACATAGTGAGTGCAGCACCATTTGGGTCGTTCACGCCCGCACTATCTACCCACCAATTGCTATACGAGGCTGATGTAACTGAAGCGTAGATATCAAATATGTAATAATCATAATTAGGGTCGCTATTTTGAAGCGGATTTAGAGCAAACGCTGTTACTGTTGCAAAAGCATAGTTACCGTCAGAATCAGGATTAGATTGATTGTAATAACTAAAACTATTTTGCGAATCGTAACCATGGACAGTACAACATCCTAACTCTGTTATGTTTGTTCCTCCATCGGCAGAAGAGAAGAGATTAGAAGTGTCACTATTTGTGTGAAGGGAAGAGGCTTTTGTGGAACTAATTGAAGAAAACGGAGCAGGATTAAAAAGTAATACCAAGAGACATACAGAAACAAGACCTATTCTGAATAAACGTCTATTCATTGCGGTAATTGTGGCATAAATTATTGTGTTTTTTAAGCATTCAATCTAAAACACGAGGAGCTGTGCTAATTACCGATTGCCAGAAAGCCGTGACCTAACCATTTACCTCTGCCATTGGGGAAAGTAATTCATTCTCACTTGGCCAATACATGCTGTGATTGTTCCATAATCTTGAGCATTATTTTCCCATTTTCTGTTATGCTAAAAATCGACTTTACGGGGATCGCTCCCTTGTATTTGATTTCCTTGCGAGAGATCATATTCAACCCTAGAAGCGAATCAAGGTAAAACGACAGTGCATTATTGCTATGCAATGTACGCAACCTGCTTAATAGCTCAGTAAAACTTCTTGAGCCGGATTGATCGAGGACATGCAAAATGTCCACAAGCACGATCAAATTCAAGGAGGGAAGAGAGAGCTTATCATTCAGTTCGTAATCGTGCAAGATCCACAAGATCGCATCCTGAATGGTGGCAGTTTGCGATCTTCGTCTACTGGGCATCAAGGCATACATTAATGTACTTTGGCTAATAAGGTTGACGGCATTACAGCACTATTACAGTAATATTACAGCACTACGCGACCTTTGACTTCTACGATGACTAGGAGCTTCGTGTCAGGATAAATACTTCTAAAATCCATTAGTTTAGTAGTGCTTCGGACAAACATAGTAATTGACGACCTCCTCGAGCGTCTGGCCGAAGAAAAGATTGACGCTTCCTGCAAGAAAGTTTGTCAGTGCTCTCAAGCGAGAAGTTGCATTCATCCCCCTTGCAACCTAGACATTAGCAGCCCGAGGCAACACACGCACGTCAAGATTAGAAAACTTGATTTTCAATCACCCCTAAGCATAAAGCTTGTTTCTGAGAGAATCTGCGTTTCTACAAAGTGTCTTCGAAGCATTAGCAGCGCAAAGATTTCCAACGATTCAGAGTTCTTCCCAATCTCGTGTCGGATGTGCGATCCGACTGTTGCAGAGCTAACAATGCAATTTCTCGAATTGATAATAACAAGATGGAGAATTCATCGACCCAAATCCCATGAACCATTAGGAGTAGTGCTGCATTCTTGGGAATAGTCAGCTGGATTGCGGATAGGTTCGGTCGGCGAACCGTTCAGGAAGACCAGGCCATAATTGTTCCGCTGTACAAGACCGCAATAGGAGAGTACCAAGTAGAAAACATCAGGGATGCTATAGACGCATACACCCATGACCCAGACATCTACAACGCGGTGAATTTCATTTGCAACGCTGCCCTTTCGCAGGGCTACTACGTCACAGGCAGCGAAGATTACAAGAACGGCAAGGCACTAGATCTTATCAATGAATTCAATGACACGATCCGCTGGGGAAACAGAAGGAGCGAAAAGCGCCTTGCTCCTTGGCTACGCATAATCACGCACGAACTTGTCTATGGCGGAAACTCGTTCACCGAGATGCTTACCCCTCAAAAACTTGAGATGCTAAATCAGGTTCAGCTCTCCTCAATTTACAAGATCTACCGTAGCCCTCAGGGTGACATTAACAGAATTCAGCAGTTGATCGGGGGACGACTGAATGACCTTGATCCTGAAACAATAATCCACATCCCTTGGCTTCAAATCGACCGCGAACCATTCGGAAGAGGCCTCATCCAGCCTCTGATTGCTCCAAAATTAGATGTTAAGGGAAGGCAGGTTCCGCCTTTCTATAAAATCAAGGCGTCACTAGAATACGACCTTTATCGCATGGTTCACAGGCGCGGGGTTCCAAGAAGCGTCTTTTCATTTCCCGAAGCAGGAGACGAATTGATCGAGTCCTATTCAAAGGAACTTCAAGATCCCGATGTTGACGCTTCATTTGCAACAAACACTCCAGTCAAGATCGAATCCGAACAAGGTGGTCCCGCTCAAGGAGTACCAAACATCATTCACTGGCTCAGTGATAGGTTTCACGTTGGACTCCAGACACCAATAAATGCTCTAATTACAGCCTCTGGCTTCACAGAAGCCTCGGCACGTGTGGCTCAGGAGTTAGGAGAGCTCGTAGTTCAGGATCTACAGTTGCGATTGAAGTACGCTATCGAGGACGAACTTTACGACAGGATTCTCGTTCAAAATGGATTTGATTCAAAGCAGGCACGCATAGAATTTCACTGGGGGAAGGAGACCGACTATGAGTATAATCTCAACGACGGCCTTGGTCTATTTGATCGCAATGCGATGAGCGTGCAAGAGCTCCGTCGCATGGCTCGGAAAATAGGCATCGAGCTTGATGATGATTCAAAGTTTTTCGCGGAGCTAGAAAAGAAATCCACTGCGACAACGGCCAAGAGCCAGCAAGTAGTTGTGAGCCCAAACCAAGAGCCGCAAATTCAATCTGAATTACAACCACAGACGCAAGCAAAGAGCCAAGGTCTTACAGCTGGTCAGATAGCACGGGTAGATCCTAATACATGACGAGAATCCTTGCTCTGACCTAGTTTTTCTTTAGTTACGATGCCAGAATGTGTTAACGACACGAACTCAGGTCCTTTCGTATTTTTCAAAGGACGATGGCTCTGTTCCAACTGTTTCGAGCAAGTCAAGGCAAAGATATCAGCGATCCTAGATCAAAAGGAAAAGCGCGAGGGAAGAATCTTGGACACGGATGAAACTGTAGGCATTAACCAGTCACGACTTGAGATCAATGAGTTTCGTAGAGTGTCACGAATTCGTGGAACGCATCTTACGATTACTCGCGGAGAATTGAAGCGCGTTGATAGAGAAGACAAGACTTCGTGATGGATGTGCTTACCCAGGTTGCGACGGCTCTGACATCGGGTTGGTTCAAAATGATGATGGCTCCTATTCGCCAACTTGTGCAGAACACGCTGTCACGAACTCAATTCAACGAGAAACGAAATCCTGATCCCGAAACGATGTGAGTTTGTAATATGAAGCAAATTTCGATTACAGAACGCTTTCAATGGGCGCAAAAGCTCTTTCCTATTCTCAAGCAGTTTGAGAACGATGGAGTGAGTTTCTATGAAGTTGTGGCATCTCATGCTGACATCAAAAACCGCAATGGAAGAGTGTACACGGGAGAGGAGATTCAACGAGCTGCTTCTTCTCTTTCAGAACGCCCGCTCAATATCAACCACGACAAGAAGCGAGTGCTCCCTTTTCCAGAAAATCAAGTGCTAGTGGCAAGGGAAGAGGATGCTCTCGTCGAATGTATCATTCAGGTTGCAGATCCAAAAGTCAACAAGATGATTGATTCAGGAGAGATCAAACATGTCTCAATTGAAGGCATCTATCTGGATGAATCAAAGAATACTCAAGCGACAGAGTATCCAACCTCTCTTCATTTCACTGCTCTAGCTCTTTTGACACAAGATGACGAGCCTGGAGACCCAATGGCCCAGATCATCAAGGACAGCCTGAACGTCAACATTTTGCTTCCTGGGCAGATTATAGAGAAGCTCAGTTTCGCGCAGGATACCGATTCCAAGTGTGATTCTTTGGAACATAATTCTGAGGTCGCATCGGGAAAGATTCTTGAGATTAAGAAAGTGAAACAAGTGAATCCAAATTCGATTCTTGAGGCGGAATGGTCCGGATCATTCATCTCCGATTTGCCAGATGATTCTTTTGCCTACGTGGAACCCAGCGGACACAAGGATGAGCAGGGGAAGACCGTTCCAAGATCTTTGAGGCATCTTCCATACAAGAACGCCAATGGTCAGATAGACAAGCCTCACTTGAGAAATGCGCTTGCTAGGCTCTCCCAAACAAAGTTGCCAGCTCAGGCAAAAGGCGCAGCGAGAAAGAAACTCGTTGCCGCCGCAAAGCAAGCAGGAATCGAAACCTCAATGGATGACTCGCTTGCAAAGTTCAAAGAGGCTTACGAGAATTGGAAAATCGCTCGTGAAATTCAATTCGCAATTCTAGACGACATGGATTTGGATTCAGATGCAGACAGGGACAAGATTGCAAATCCAGAGCTAAAACATCCCGCAACTCAAGAATCGCCACAGAATTTTGACGCGAGATCTGCAGTCCAGATGGATCCGTCTTTTCAAGGCACTGGCAAATCCAAGATTGAAATGCCAAAGATGGACTATCCTCCAGAAACAAATCCCCTTGCCATAACGAATGACAAGATTCCGGTTACTCAAGGTAGCGCGCCAGATCTTTACACCGCCCTGAAGAACGCCCCAACCAATCCAGGCTTTCACGTTCAGAGCGGCGTAAAGGAAAGTGGACCCAAGGTAACAAAACCCAAACTGAGAATCATAACAAAGTGAATAGTTGAAGATGACAGAAACACAAACTGAATCAAAGCCAGTCGAGCAATCGGCAGTAAACGATTCTGCTCAAACAAAAGCTGACTACACGGTCGAACTCAAAGGGATCGCCGAGCTTGATGCCGCAATAGGCAAGCTTGGATCACTGATCACAGAGGCTTCAAAGACCAAAGAAACCCCGAAGCCACAGGCTCTTGTCTCGGGCACTGAGGCAGGACAGGCGGTCGAGGAATCAAAGGAAGTCAAAGAGCACAAGCGATTCCAGAATATAGCTCGCCAAATGCGCGCAATGGCACTTGTCAAAGAAGATATTCCATCTTCAGGAGCAACAGGTGCTCTGGGTCAGATATGGTCCCCTGACATGATCGTGCTTCCGCCAGATCTCCCTGCGAACCTTCGAAGATTCGTTCAGGTCAAGGAGATTCCAAAGGGCTCAAAACAGATCAACTTTACCACAATCACCACTGCAGAGTTTGCATCTCTAACTGAAGATACTGCGCCGACAGATGTCACACAGACAATCAATGAGATCTCTGCCACCCCCACTGAGACAGGCGCAAAGCAAAGAGTATCATACGTTGTCATGGAATCGGCAACTCCAGATGTTGTGCAGGCAGTTGAAAGAAGCTTCCAGGCAGCGGCGCTCATTGATGAAGACTCCACAATCCTGACAGCTCTCGACAGCGCGACACCAGCGGCAACTCTCTACGGAGACGAATCAGTCACAGCGGAAAGCTCAATCACTTCAAGCATGACTTTCAAAGGCGCTCGCCTCGCATCTGCACTGCGAGAAATCCAGAAGAAAGGCTACGCTGTGAATCCGGGAGACATCGTAGCTTGTCTGCATCCTGTACAGTATGACTCTCTGCTCAAAGACACTGCGATCTCGCAGTACCTCTACTTCGGTAGCGCTGGACCAATACAGCAAGGTGTGGTTCCACAAGTCTACGGAGTTGACGTCGTGAGATCTACAAAAGTCCCAACAGGGACAGGATCAGGTTCTCCAGCGATCACGACTTATCACGCACAGGCGTTCCTCAAAGCATCATACAAAGGAACCAATCCAGGAGGGATTGGGGTGGGGGGAGCTGTATCTTTAGGCATTAGCCGCGATCTCATGGTCGAAGTTTGGAGGCGTATAGATGAGCGCGACTTCTACATTGTTGCATCGCATCGTGTAGCAGCAGCTGTACTTCAGCCAAACGCATTCGTAAGAATTCTGACTGCATAAGCAGAATTGGAAAACAAAGAACAGGTTTCAGTGGTAATGATGACAGATCCCTCATCGTTTGTGGGTCGGAGCCATGAAACCACCTCTTATTTCATGCCACGACCAGACGCCCCAATAATTGCGGGCTATTCTATCTACAGAGACGCTGAATACCTCAGATCCTCCCTTGATTCAATTTGTCAGTATGTTGATGTTGTCCTAATTCTTGAAGGTAGATATGTTGACTTTCCCGAATTGCCAGAGGATGGCACTGAAAGAATCATTTCCGAGACTGCTTCACGTTTTGATCCTCGGTTCTATCTCACGGGCGGGAATTCCCAAAAATTCGTAGTCTATCCAACTGAGCCAATGTTTGAGGTTGAAAAGCGCGATCTGTTTTTTGGTCTAGTCCGCGAAGGAGGTTACCTATTCATCGTTGATGGAGACGAGATCGCTATAGGCGATGTGAAGGCAGGTCTAGATTTTGTCAGAGCCAACGATCCGACAAAGGTATTCTGGGTTTATGTGGAAGAAGATGGGAACCCGGGATGGAAGCCAAGAATAATCAGACTAGAAAAGGGCCTTCATTATGGAGAGAACCACTGGACAATACTAGACAAGAACAATGAAATTTTGACCGATTCTGTTTGGCGACCTTCGCCAAATTTTGCAAAAGTCGATTCTTTCAAGATCTACAATTTCGGCTCGAAGAGAAACGGCGAGAGGCAGAGAGCGAGGATCGCCTACAGGGAAACTATGAGATCCAAAGAATGGATCGAGAGAAGAGGGATTAGGACATGACTACTTACGCATCATTAAATCAAGTTCACGACGAAATTACGCTGCCGTATTCGAATGTAAGTAACGATTCAGAGCTGAATAGCCTGCTCGTGTTGGTTGATTCCTACATCAACATGCGCCTTCAAAAATACACATCACTTCCCCTACAAATCGAAATTTCCACCGAACTAGCTGACATTGAGGCCCGCTGGGTAGCAGCGAGATTCAGATTCAGAAGAGCAACACCTCAGGAGCAGCAGCAGTATCAGGCCGCCCTCAAGAACATTGAGGATGAGTTTCAAGCTTTTCTCAACAACAACTTTCGCAAAGGGTTCAGGGCATATGGTTCCATGACCAACATAGATGCGCCGATTGACTATGGACAATTCAACAACCAGGATTCGGGATTGCATTGAGAAGTGAAGACCTCTCCCTAACCTATCCGTGCTATGCCTGCGAATGCAGTTTTGATAATCTAAAGGAATGTAATTTTCATCTCTTAGATTGGGAACACAAATACAATTTTCACATAATGCAGATCAACAAACACTTAGCTGAGCTTGAAAAGATCGAAAGGCGAGTTGACAAAATCCAAGCAAATTCTCGACTCAAGAAGTGCTCCATCAAGTGACCCTCAGAACGAAGAAAATCAGGACAGGACAAAATCTAATCACCATAACATTAACCGCCCCCGATCAAATTGAAGCAGGCGGGACGATCAGATTCTCAGCCTTCTATCTCTCAATAAAAGACGGAGCTTTCAATCCGACCTCGCTGCAAGTGAAAATCTACGAAGGCGTTCAGAGAGCAACCATACTCGCGACGATCACGCCGACTCAAGATGACAAGGGAATCGGATCATACTTTTGCGATTTCACAGTTTCAAGTACGCAAGGAACTGGACCGATTTACGCACAATGGACGGGAACTTGCAAGCAATCTGATGAATCCACTGCGATGAACATCCAGGCAACCCAAGTTGTGCGAGTGACAAATCCAGCGACATGGATTGATTGAATCTTACGATTAGAGGTAATTAGAAAATGCAAAAACCAATTTCTGTACGACTGCGAATAGTCGCCACAATAGTAGCAATCACTGCACTCATTACGGGATTATCCGTGTACTCCATCGCCGTTCCTTTCCAAAGTGGCGGGCACGTGGGAAGCGGATATGAAACTATAGGGGGACACTTCCAAGTCGAGACGCTTCAAACTCATGGAATCGACAACAACACCATCCAAGTATATTTCGTGCTTTTCCAAAACGATAGTGCGTCCTCGCATTGGGCAAATGTCACGGTGACAATCGCAGGAGTGGGCGGGATCGCCATGATAACAAAGTGGATCTACTTCGCGAATGTTGCGCCTCTTACGAATGCTAGCGCAACAATCACCTTCAATCAATCAGAGATCTTCAGCAATTACCACTGGACGTACTTCTGGATAGACACCGAGTGATTGCAAAGTGGACAAGTTCATGGAATGGGCTCCGCTCCCACAATACAAGGGAGGAAGAATAAGAGCAAAGCCCGTGCTGCAGAGGCGTTCAAGAACCGAAATCGCACTTGACCTGTTGCTCTCGCTCAAACAAGGCGAGAGCCTTCCGACTCGCATGATGTATTCGGCGAACCTTAGTTGGACCGTCCTTATGCAGCAAATCGCACTTCTAACTAGCGAAGGTTTGTTGGAAAGGAGGGATCGATGGTACTATCTCACACCCAAGGGCTTTGGGGCAGTCGCAAGTTATGAAGAAGCAAAGCGCCTTCTGGGTGAAGCAGCGATTCAACCTGTAGCGCATGAACTAGGACGGAGGATTTAGAGCTCTGCCAACTATTCCTGATCCCCTCTCTACGATTCAAATTGTGTTCGAAGATTTTGTTTCATACCAAAGTGATGATGCGACTCCAGTGACCGAGAATTTTGCAAACAACGGTCTCGACATTGAGGTTTTCCCATTTGGGAAGAAAAAGCAAAGAATTGCTCCTCTAATTGAGATAGGTCCTGTCCTAGAAACTATTGTCAAACCACAGAACATTGGAGACAGCCCAAACTCAAGGTGGCTCTACCAATACTTGGTTGAGGTTCACCTCTACACTCAGACGTATTCGAGCCCGAACATCTCAGGATACAATGGAATGGTAAAGATAACTGAATCAATCAGGCAAGTGCTGATTCAAAAGCAAAGCACTGTCGATGGTTCTGGCAACTGGCTCTTGATGACACTCTCAAACGGGCCGAAGGCAGGACCTGACACAAAGGTTAGCCCTGACAGATACGACACCGTTTTTGTTTTGAAATTACAACGCTCTGTTGTGAACTAGCAGCTGTTTACCCGCGCGCGTGAGTAAACTAGCGTGAGCATATTTACGATCAGTGATTGATTTAGAATGTCTTATTCACCTTCAATTGGTCTACAAGCAGCAGAGACCGCGCAGTACGTCGAAGAATCAGTCTTCGGGGCATTGCCATCCAATCCCGCAATGCAGTGGATTGGCACCGATATGCAGTACTCTGACTCTGCCGATCTCGGACAAATTCTCATAAGAAATCTTGGAAGCGAAGATCTCAAGGCAGTCATCAAAGGCTCAGACAACTATGAGGTAGATCTTGATTACGCGATTCAAGCATCTACTTTTCTCAAATACCTTGTAAACTCGCAGGGAGGCGGATCAGGCTCAATAGACAAATCGCTTTCACTCATAATCGCGCCAAAGGTCAGCGGAACAATAAACTATCTACAGGCTCTTGGATGCCGACCAGACAACGGCTCTATCAAGTGGCAGCTTGGAAAGGAAATCAGAGCTTCAGTCAAGGTATTTGCCCAGACAATCCAGGCATACACCACAACGAACCCAATTGGAACAGGTTCCTGGGCAACTGATCCAGGAACCAATCCTTGGGTTTTCACAGACCCAGGATCTTCAGGGATAACAATTGGTGGCACAGCCTACGACATCAATGATTTGAGTGTGAGCTTTGCACGAAACCTTCAGCGCGTAAGAGCAATAGGACAATCAACGGCAAAATACATCGTGCCCGCAGTGAGAGACATCACTTTCGATATCACCATTCTGCTAGAGTCCTCAACGCCTTTTTCCGCTTTACTCAACAACACTTCCCAAACTATCACTGCGCCGCTCAAGAACGGAACTTCGGTCCTGACTTTGACTAACGCCTTCTTCAAAAAACAGGGCAAGTCCATCAAGGCAGGGGATGTGATTTACGAAAAATACAATGGTGTTTGCGAGTCGGCAACGCTGACTTGAATCCTCTCAGTTCTGGTGATAAAATGATCACACTCTCAAAGAAAGCAAAAGCAATCACGAGTTTGGTTCTCGGACTGGCACTCATGACGGTCGGCTTTGCTCTTGACCCTCTGGTGCACCTAGGCTATCTCTCGCCTCTGGCAGGCTCGATCATAGGCGTCTCATTGCCTTTAGGCATTGAAGAAGTCCAAACTGGTAAAGTCTCCGTAGCAGACATCGAAGCGGTCGCCTCCAAAGTCATTAGCTTGCTTGAAACAAGCGGAAAACTGACCAAGAAAGAACAGCTTGTCGCAGACGTGAGCGGGCAGGTTCTTGCCTCACTTCAAAACAAGCAAGCACCTCAAGCATCTACAAAGTAAGGCCTCACCTCCTTACTTTCTTTTTTCTTATTGCGAGTAGAAGATTATGCAGCGACAATGTCAGGATGTACGGATAGGAAAGAGATCCCTTCGAGTGCAAGAGCTCACGATGGATGATGAATCCAAAGCCCGAGCCTTATCTCAGGTCTGGAATTCAAAGAAAAAAATCTACGAGATAGACTCTGCAAGATTTGAGCTCGAAGTAATCCTGAGATCAATTGTTCCAGAAACATGGCCAGAAGAGTTCGGGCCGTTGAGTTATGAAAATCTCAAGGGCATGGGAGCAAAGTACCTTCGCCCGATTTTGAAAGCTTGGCGAGATTTGAATACTCTGCCACTAGAGACTGCCGATTTTTTAGAGTCTCGATCCTCATCCGAGGAGAACCAACCGCCTTCACAAGCGCAATAGGGCTGTCACAATTATGTCAAAAATTCTCAATTCCGACAACTCTGGGAGAGATACTCTCGCTCCCGCTGATGACGTTCCAGATGCTCGCAGTAATCGTGAAAGCATTAGAAGAAAAGACTGCGATCGACAAAGAGAAACAAAAATCCATGGAAGATCTCAGGCAATCAGTCGTCCCACAGAAGGACAGCTGATCCTCGATCTCCTGGCTCACAAAGTGCTCCGGATAAGTAATGACGGCAGGAGCTACAGTCTCTCTATTCAGTTTCTACAAAGCGTCATTGACTCTACCGAGTTCTTGCAAGAGGGCACTGACAATTTTCCTATATTGCCTCTTGCGATTAATCTCGCAATGAGCCGTTTCTATCGTGGTAGATATCAACAGCAGATGGTGTATGCCCTTCTTTTGGTAAAAAAGATGATTATCGAAGATTTGAACCTGACCCGCGGTACTGCCGCAACACCGCCTAACTCTCAGAAGTAGAGGCTGTACGATTGGAATAGTTTTCTTGTAGAGGTTTCTTACATGGATCCAATAGTATTCCTAAAGGGCCTTCTAACAGTCGGCTTCTTTGTCTTTTTGATGGTAGTTGATGAGCTGTTCATGCAAATAGATTCACACGGCGGATTGAAGGATGTCAAATACTGCTGGCCACTTTGGTTTGGTTGTGTTGACATCTGGACTGCTTGGGAAGCTGTTTTCATGATTCTTGCATCGTGTTTCATGATTGGCGTATGGCTATAGTGCGAATCAGGGCTCAATAGTGAATGCAGATCTCAGTCAAGATTCAAGGTCTCGATGATCTTGTCTCGCGCTTACAGGACTTTACCTCAAGTGCAGATGAGTTGATTACTCGAACAATGCTCAACTCTGCAACAGAAAATATCGTTGTTGTTGCAAAGGCTCTTGCTCCAAAGAGAACAGGAGCTCTAGCAGATAGCATAGAGGCAAGGCCCGGAGATGAGCCAAGAGAGATTTTGATTGTGGCTGCTAAATCATACGCGCCGTTCCTTGAATTCGGAACGCGATATATTCCCGAAGGCAAATTCACGTTCCTTCGTCCAGCCATTCAGGAAGGCATTGACAAACTCATCGAAGATTTGCAGAGAATGTTTCAGGAGGCATTGACCTAATGAGCGAAGAAGGAATTGAAATTCCAGTAACTGCCATCGACAGCTTCAGCTCCGTTTTCAACGATTTTGTCTCTGAAAGCCAAGAGCTTTCTTCATCAGTCAATGAGGTCACTCAATCAACGCAGGAGCTTGGGACCGCAAGCACCGCAATGTCTGGGAGCTTTGAGCAAGCCGCATCTTCAGAGAATGAATACGCTTCATCTGCTTCTGAAACTGCGCTTTCTACAGGACAGCTAGTCCAATCACAGAATCAAGCTCAGCAGGCCGCAGAAGAATCATCATCGACGTTCAAGGATAGCGCTCAGAGCATAGCTGGAATGGGCGCGGCCGTTGGAGGAGCAACAGTTGCCGCAGTCTCTTTGGAAGATTCCTACACTCGCCTCCAGCAAGCATCAGACAGACTCTCAACCGCTCAGAATAATTTAGCTAGAGCACAGGAGACGCTTCAAGCTGACCACGAAAAACTATCAGAGACACAAGCCAAACTCAATCAATTGGTTGAGGAAGGAATCACGTCAGGGCCAAAGTATGAAGCCGCCCAAAAGGCTGTAGCATCTGCACAGCAGACAGTGAACAACGCACAAACCACTTTGGCAAACTCCACCAATTCGCTCCAGCAGGCACAGGATCGTATGAGCCTTGCAAACCAGCAGGTCAGCATGCAATGGCTCATGATGGGCACGTCCACGATTCCAATGTTGCTCACTCAACTGCCTAGCCTAATCGCTTTCACAACAGGTTACGGAGCCTCCGAAGATGCTCTCACGCTTTCCCAAGTTGCACAAAGCGGAGCAACACAGGTAGCAACGGCGGCTCAATGGCTCTGGAATGCCGCGCTGGATGCAAACCCGATAGGAATTGTCGTGCTCGCAATCGTTGGACTAGTTGCCGCAATTGGCATTGTCACTGGTGGATTCAAAAATTGGAAGCCAGTAATTGATGCCGTGAATGTGGCTTTCACAGACCTCAAGGTCGCCGCGACTGATCTTTTCAATTTCTTCACGGACATTTTCGGAAATCAGATCAAACAGTGGATGACCGCAATGCAGGACTTTTGGAATCTGATCCAGCCAATCGTAAAGGGAGTTGAGACTATTGCGAGCGGCGTGGGCAAGGTGATGAACACTGTAAGTGGTGCAGCGAACGGAGCGGCTCAAGGCATCTCCGGAGCATTGTCTCATATCCCAGGCCTTGCCGAAGGTGGTGTTGTAACAGAGCCAACCGTCGCAATGGTTGGAGAGCATGGACCCGAGGCGGTGGTCCCACTCAATCAATTAGGCAGCCAAGGCATTGAACCCTCTGCGCCTTCGGTTCCGTTGACAAGTGCTGGCGGGCAGGGCCTTTCAAGCTCGCAACCACAGGTGATTCAGCAGACAAACACGATTCAATTCGACGTTGCGAACATTGATGCAAAATCGGATTATGATTGGCAGAATACAATTCAAAAACAACTCCAGAAGGCCGCCAAGAGTCTTGCTCCAACAATTTAGAGGTTAGGAACAAAAATGGCAAGGAAATACACACTCCTAATTGGTGGTTCAGAGGTGGATCTCTGGGAATCTATAGATTTTGATAATTCTCTCGACCTCGAAGTCAACAAAGCCGCGATTCAATTTCCAGATTCGAGCGACCTGTTGAGTGCCGAAGGCTTAGGACAGGACATCATCATTCAACGTGATGGTGTTGCTATTTGGCGAGGCCTCGGAGTTTCAAATCAGAAAATCTACGGCCTCGACGGAAAAAAGCAATATAATTTGAACTGCCTTTCAAACAAGCAATATCTCCAAAGAGAGATATTCCAAAAGAACGGCAGCTACGTTGCCCCATATGGCGGTGCGGGTTCTGGATCCTCACCTCCCAGCACTCCAAACCAGACTCTTGCGACGTCGATACTTCAGGACATTATGAATTCGCAATACTCTGCGAATCTCACGCAGGGAAAAGTTGGCTCCGTGAATATTCCCCACGTCGCGCTTTACATCACGAGACAAACAGCCCTTCAGGTTCTTTCACAATTAATCGCTGGCTCTTTGTGGGAAGCGAGAGTCAACACAGACAACACCGTAGATTTCCTTCCGCTCGTAGGAAGCCAATCAAGCGTCTACACTTTCCAATCAGATGAAAACCTGATGAAAACTGAAGTAGATTATGGCATTGACAAGCTAATCAACAATGTCATTGTCTGTGGCGGTGGCTCGCAGAGCGGCCAGATTGTAAATGCCAGCGTAGAAAACGTCTCATCCGTTAATCAATTCGGTCGATGGAGCAAGATCGTCAGCCTTTCAAATTGCCTTGATCCAAACATGCTTCAAGCTTATGCTAATGCGCTATTGGATGACTTGAATTCGTATGTCTATACTGTGAATGGTCAGCTCGCAGACCTAAGCACCGGCGTCCCATTCCGGCCGGGAGACTATGTTACAGTCAACAATTCATCTTTCAATCTAAACAACGCGCTCTTCAGATTTGTTTCCGAACATAGACACTATGATGCCTCGGAAGCTGAGGACGTTCAAGTAGTGTTAGCTCAAAACTATCGCATGGTCAACATTGCGCATTTCAGGTTGAAAGCACTTGAATTTCTTCTAAACTCCCAGCTTCAAAATCAGCAGGTGTTCAACAACAACTTCAATCAATCACCAACCGCGTTGGCTCAGAGCGTTTATCCTCCAAATATGTCGTCTCCAGTAGGGCCTGGTACGCACACACAGCAGTACCTTCACACTTACGGCGTAGTCTCGGTTAGCGGGATCAATGCAGGAGCTGTTCTAAAGGCAACCCCAACGATTAGCGACACAACTTACGGACAGCTCTACTACTTGCAAGCCAAAGACACGTACACAAACACTGTCTATTCCTTTCCTGGCGGCTCTGGCGGTGTGTATCCAAGCGGCGTTCCGCAAACACTGAACATCACTGATGACATCTTTGATCACGTGATGGACGTTTACGTTGAAGGTGTTGATGTGGTGACTAACACCACGGTCTATTTGCAAAATGTTTCGATTTCTTTGAACAATCCGACGATTCCTGAATGATGGTGAATTAAGTAGTGCGAATTGGTTCTCTTACAGGATTAGCATTTCAAAAGCTAGATCTTAGCGAAGATAGGGCAACAGTCACAAAGACAATCCCTGGATACGTCCAGACGTTCCAATACGATCTCGTCTCGACCAATCCAAGCCTTCAGGTAGACGGCACACTGATTGGAACCTCAGTCTCAAACCTCGCTAGTCAGATCTCGACTCTCAAGGCAATGTACAGAAACAAGAAAATTGTTTGGGTGGATGCTTCGGATCAATATCAGGGTGAAATCTATCTCTGCCGCATCAACAAGCTAAAAGGACCTACAGTCGATTCATCAAAAGGCCCTCTGATTGCAACTTTTTCTTTCGAAGCCATGGTCCTCCTGCCTTGGGGCACAACGCTGCTCAACCCATTCAACACCACAGGCGTCGTATTGCGCGATCTAAACGGCACAGGAAAGGAAACGATTCTCAACCCGCTCTCAATGGACTGCAACTATACCTATTCCACATCACTTCAATCTGATCAGGGCGGAAACTCTTCGGATTGGTTCTCTTGGGAATTCATTGTCGACAATCAGAATCCTTTCACAAGCGCGACGAGCGTGCAAGAAGAGTCATGCGATTCAACAACGAACACTGTAAATGGATACGCGCCTACAGGATATACTCGAAGCGCTTTCGATTCTCTATCAACAGATACGACCAATTTCAAACAAGGTACAGGTTCTCTGAAAGGAACCAAATCATCACCAGCCGCATCCTCCACCTATTCAATGGGCTATGACTTGGGTTCCTCAGGAGTGAATTTGTCAGCCTATGACAGATTTGTAATGTGGTTTAGGTGTGATCAAGCAGGGCAAGGAACGTATGCCATTGAAATCGATGATGTGAACGGAAAATACAGGCAATGGGCATTCTCATTGCAGGGCGCAAGCGACTGGATGAGAGTCGAGGTTTTTCTCAGCACTTACAGCGGCGACAATGGATTCGACATAACCCATGCGAGATACCTCATTGCATTAGTTACGACGCCATCAAGCGCTCCTTCCTCAATCAATCTTTGGATTGATGATATTCGCGTTGAAATCGGATACATCAACCACTGCGACGATACGAGCGGTTGGACGGCGGCTGGAGGAACAGGCCTAACTTTTTCAAACGATACATTGATTTACAAAGAAGGTCTTGCATCGCTTAAGATCAGCGGAACTTCTGCATCAAACGGCAATTTAGCAGCAAATTACTCCTTCCCGGTCGCAAACACTAGCATCTCGAGCTACGATTTTCTTGTTCTCTGGGTCAGATCAGATTTCGGGGGAAATGCCACTGGTGGCTATTACGTACTTCTTGGGAGCGGCGGGCTCTCAAATTACTACCAATGGTATTACAGTGGCCTCAACGCAAATCAATGGTATCGTCTCGTAGTTCCATTGAGGATTCCCACTTCAACAACAGGCTCACCATCGTTGGGAACCATTGGAGAGTTTCAAATCCTAGCCTCATGCAAGGCCTCAACCGCCTCAAACCTTTGGGTTGATGAAATCGCTGTTGACGTTGGACGATGGACGAATCTGGAATTTCAAATCCCGGACAATCCAAGCCAAAACTCTGGTCAATATTTGAATTCGTGTTTTGAAATTGGCACTTGGAGCGGCTCATCTTATACTCAGTATGACTTCAGCACTGACGCCTTTGGATATGTACAAAACTGGGGAGGAGGACCTGGCACGTACGCCCTTGATGGAAGCATCCTTTCAGTTGTTTATGGGGGCAGTGGGTCGCAGGATTATAATTCAAAGCCGCTAACCGCTTATGTTCCAGGCTCGATTGGAACCGTGCAAAATCTGGTTGGTTCTTCCTCAACGCGGAATAATCCCTTGACAATAACATACACAACGGCCTACGGGACCAACAATAGGTTTGCGATTCAAATTCAACTGCCGCCGGCAACTTCTGACTCGAACACTGGTAATTACCCAAGCAACGACATTGTTGGCCTTCAGGGGATAAACAAAGTTCAATTGAAGGTCGTTGTGTACTATTCTTCGGAAGACACGAGCTATTCTGGGTTCTAGTCTTCCAACAAGACTGCCTAATCGTATCTGTCATTCATTCAGTTATAGTGATCTAATGAATAAAATTTCTGAACTCGAACAACTCAAAGAATCGCTTTACAAAAGCTTCACACGAATAACATCCAAGATTGAGAAGTGCGAAGACGAAACTAGATTGCTTCGTCTTGGAGACATTCAGCACAAGATAGCAAAAGCTTTGATTGATTGCGAAACTCTTCTAATCAACCTGAACCCAGACGCACACAATGATGACTTGAACAAGGACATCGTATCGTTCATTGAAAAAGTCCGAAGAGAAGGCGAGGAGAAAAGGGCTCTGCAAGTATTCAAGACTTGGCTAGAATCATCTGAGGAAAGCGAAGACTCTTCTCAGGATTCGTGACGGTGAACAGAATGACAATCGAACACGCGAGCAGGTGTCTTTCAAAGACTGTGGCGGAGAAACTAGCCAAACTCAAACAAGGCGACAACATTGTTGTGCTCTGGGTTGATGCGGCCATATCGCAAAATGTCCCGGTCAAAAACAAGCTGAGCAACTATCACGTTGAGACAACGCGTAGTTCAAGCGGAGTGTTCCATGGCATCCAAGTTGGAGAGCTACACCAAGATCAGTTCATCCTGATTGTGAAGGGCTATGTCGACCAGGCAAGGATGTCTGTCGAGTCTATTCCCTTGTGCCTCGTGAAAGAGATTGATCTCTTCCAGAAGACCCAGCTCGCTTCCGTCATCGGCCTTCGTAAGACAAGGATACGATATGCCGACGGGAGTGTCAAGGAAGTCAGGGGAGGACCATTGGTGGTAGAAGATGATAACCAAAGACAGAGAAGACAAATCCACAGATGACGCTACGACGAAAACTAGCCTCATTACAATCAAGGGCCAAAAGGTGACGCAAGCAGATTTTCGCGGGCTCCTCGCAGTAATTCTAGTTGTGGCATTCATCTTTGTCGTATTCCTTGGGAATTATGAGGCGATTGGCGCTCTTGGCCCTCTGACAGGCTCTGCTGTAGGTTACTATTTTCATTTGAAGGTATGTAATTGTGGAAACGACAAGAAGTGAGGAACGAGATTCCGACGCGCCGAGTTTTGCAGAGAACGATGTTTTAGGCGCAGCAAGAAAAATCAGAGACGATCCAGTCGTCTTTGCCAAGGCACTTTTGGATGTAGTTCCCTATCCGTATCAAGTAGATTTCCTTCGAGACAAAAGCAATAGGATAGTAGTATGCGCCGGCCGCCAGATAGGGAAATCTCTCATAACCTCGATTCGTGCCTTGTGGTTTGCCGCTACAAATCGCAAGACAACCACCTTGATTGTTTCAGCCACATTGCGGCAATCAATGCTCATGTTCCAGAAGATTTCTTCCCTCGCATCAGACGCGACGCTCCTAAAGAGATCGGTTTCCTATCAGTCCAAGACGAAGATAAGATTTCGAAACGGATCTGAAATAACCGCATTGCCCTGCGGCAAAGTGGCCCACGGTTTGCGAGGTTACACTGCTCACCTGCTGGTTATGGACGAAGCAGCCTACATGCCAGACGATGCAATCTCGGAAGTGTTGCTGCCTACTTTGGCGACAACCCAGGGAGCGGCAATCATGATTTCATCCCCTGCCGACAAGGATCACGTATTCTTCAAAGCCTTTACTTCCCCAAGTTGGAGCAAGTACCATCTTCCAAGCTCTGTGAATCCACTCATAACTCAAGAGTGGCTAGAAGAGCAAAGGGAACTGATCGGGGAGCAGAGATACGCAAGAGAGTACCTCGGGGAGTTCATTGATGATGAGCTTGCCTACTTCCCGATGGCTTTGTTGCGTTCATGCCTACACAGCTGCACCGATGAAGAGGCGTGTGCGTACTGCGGACTAGTCTCAGACAATACAAGCATTGAAAGCTATTCGAGAAAAGAGTCCACCTTCTTTGGGGGATATGATCCTGGAGGGAAGCAGGACCCAGCAGCCTTTGTGGTTGTCGAAAAGATGAATGACCGTGAGAGGACTCTAAGGGTCGTCCAAGCTAGAACTTTTCAGAATCGAAGGAAAGAGAAAAGCCCAGAGGAAGAGAGCAACCTCTATACGAGAATCACCGCAGAGGTCTCAGATCTTGCTAGGAAATTTCATGTTGATCGAGTAGCTGTAGACTCGACAGGCTTGGGCCTCCCAATAGTCGAATTATGCAAATCACTGGGGATGCCAACCCAAGGTCTTGCGCTCACAAACAAGAGCAAAGAGGAGCTACTATCAACGCTTCGGATCCTACTTGAACAAAAGAAGATTGTTCTCCCGTATGATCTGAATCTTTTAGCAAATCTCAACTGTATCAAGGCTGATCGTACAAAAACAGGCGGGTATTCCTTTTCCCACCCCTCTGGCACGCATGATGACCTGGCATATGCCCTAGCTCTAGCAGTCCAGGGGGCAGTAAAGTCTACGAAAGTTGTGATGATGAAGAGCGACTGAAATTACTGGCGTCTTTTTATGAAATTCCATCTATCTCAACAAATAGAATCGAAAGAGCCCGAGCGGACTTTTAAGATCGACAAGTCATTTAGCACAAAGACAACGAGCACAGAGAGGACAAACGCGATTGGAGAAGCCTTTGGGATCGGGCTCGATGAAGAAAAGAAGTTCGAAATTTTCAAAGATTTTGAATTTGATATCAATCCCGGACAGGTTGTCCTGATTACGGGTGATTCCGGATCAGGCAAATCCACGGCGCTCAGAGAAATCCAGGAGCAGCTGCGGGACTCTAAAGAGGCTCTACAAGAGTTCAAAGGACCAGCGATTAGAAGTGATTTCATAGAGATCAACGAAAATGAAATCCTGATCGAAGGCGTCGGACGGGATGCGGGAGAGGCGATCTCGATCCTCTCGATGGCGGGCCTCAACGAAGCCTTTCTGATGCTACGCAAATTCAAGGAACTCTCAGACGGCCAGAAGTACCGTTTCAGAGTCGCAAAGATGATCTCCAAAAGCGATGCTGGCATCTGGATATTTGATGAATTCGCAGCAGTGCTTGATCGCGTAACTGCCAAAGTCGTCTCTTATACGCTCCAGAAAACGGCGCGCAGGCTTGGGAAGACTGTCATTGTGGCAACGACCCACGAGGATATGGTTCGTGACCTAAAGCCTGACTTGTGGATAAGAAAGCAATTTGGCGCTGCGGCCGAGGTGCGTTATTTTCCCAATTTGAAAAGGCAATGGAGCGATAGGTGTTCGCTTCTAAAGGCTGTAAAGGTAGAGCCTTGCAATGCAGAGGAGATAGAATCGCTAGATCAGTTCCACTACAGGGGAGGGGCTGGATGGATAGTAAGATGGCGGTTCAAGGCCACGATAGAAGGCGAGCTTGGCGCGAGCATCTCGTATGTCTATCCGCATATTGCCTTGAGGGGAAGAAACATCGCCCTTCCAGAATATGCAGGAAAAGTGACGAGCGAGCACCTCAAGAAGATAAACAAGGAGATTGTCAGAATATCAAGGGTGATCGTGGCTCCAAAATTCAGGTCAATTGGCTTGGGCGCATACATTGTGAAAAAGACAATGCCAATGACAAATATGAAAATCGTAGAAACGCTCGCCATCATGGCCCGCTATAATCCATTTTTCCAGGTGGCCGGAATGAAAAAGGTCGAAGTGCCAAAGGATGAGCAACTGGAAAAGGAGATCAATGAGCTTGAGAGTTTTGGTTTCAGAAGGGAACTTCTAGCTTCAAAAGGAGAGAGCCTGAAGATTCTCTCTCATCTAGAAAGAGAAGATCTTGAGAAGGTCGCCAAGTTCGCCTTGCGAAACTGCGTCGGCAACAAGTACAGAAAGCCAAGGCTGATTCCAGGGGTAAAGGCCCTAGACATCGAGACAATCGCAGAGGCACTCAAGAATGTGAAGAGCAACGCAGTGTACTTGTGGTGGAGAAATCCGGATCTTAAAATTGAAAACAATCAGGATTTGTGTAGGGCACATACTTTGCAATGATTTTTGATGGTTTGTAGAATGAGTGTCCTGATCTAGTTCTCATTTCAGCTTCTGAAAAAGGGGAACGTCATAAGTAGAAGTGAAAGCAATGGCGTTGGACTCTCCCCAATTTCCTTAATGAACCCCCCCTCCCCCCTTTTCACACTGGAGTACATGCTGAT